>WNEZ01003540.1_pt1 | contig 16659 bp, 16 predicted proteins | sample 5400521 | NCBI WGS metagenome assembly WNEZ01 (sample SAMN13153339, study PRJNA577476) | soil metagenome | isolation source: 120 cm saprolite under Douglas fir tree site 2 hole 1 replicate 1 | place: USA:California | collected 2015-04-18
ATCCGGGCGGTCCGCGTTGAATAGCCCAATGGGCCACATCGCCGAACGCCACGATGCAAATTGGCACCAGGACTGGGACCGGCACCATGCCCACTTCTTCCACAATCGGTTCTTTGTTTTTGAGGACGGCTTCTGGTTCGGCCTCGATGATGGATTCTTCCCGTGGGACTACTATCCGTACTACGCCTACGACTATTATCCGTACGACTATTACGCCGACGCTGAACCGTATTACTATGACAACGGTGCATACAGCAGCGCGCCGATGTCCGATCCGACGGTGACCGCTGTCCAGACGCAACTCACACAACTAGGCTATTACAACGGCCCAGTCGACGGCATTTTCGGCCCGCTGACGCGCGATGCCGTGGCGAAATATCAAATCGCCAAGCAGCTAAACGTAACTGGAAGTCTATCGCCTGACACGCTGCAGTCGCTCGGCTTGCCGCGGGCGACACCGAGTTGAACAATATGAAAACGAAGCCACTCGGTAGCTCCGACTTGTCCATCACCCCAGTCGGCTTTGGCGCCTGGGCTATCGGCGGATCCGGCTGGGAATTCGGTTGGGGCGAACAAGACGACAAAGCGTCGGTTGCCGCGATTCATCGCGTGCTCGAACTTGGCGTTAACTGGATCGACACGGCCGCCGTTTACGGCATGGGCCATTCTGAGGAAGTCGTGGCGTTTGCGCTCCGCACCTGGCCGGGCCCACGGCCTTACGTTTTTACCAAGTGTGGTCTGCGCTGGGACGAACAGGGATACGTTCATCGCGACTTAACGGCGGCTTCTATCCGCTGCGAATGCGAGGACAGTCTGCGCCGGTTGCGTATCGATGCGATCGACCTCTACCAAATCCACTGGCCGACAGAGGATCTGGAAAAAGGCTGGAGCACGATGGCGCAGGTGCAGAAGGAAGGGAAAGTCCGATGGATCGGTGTGTCTAACTTCAACGCCGATGAGATGCGTCGGGCGCAAGCGATCGCTCCGATCACCTCGCTGCAACCGCCGTATTCGTTAGTCCGTCGCGAAGTTGAGCAAGAGATTCTGCCTTACTGCCGATCGGTAAGACTTGGCGTGATTGTCTATTCGCCGATGGCCTCCGGCCTGTTGACCGGAGCGATGACGCTGGAACGCGCGGCGAGTCTGCCGAACAGCGACTGGCGAAGTCGCGACGTTGAGTTCAAGGAGCCGAGGCTGTCGAAGAATATCGCGCTCGTCGAGCGCTTGCGGAAAGTCGGCCAACGCCATGGACGTCCTCCGGGACAGGTCGCCGTTGCCTGGGCGCTTCAAAATCCTGCCGTTACCGGCGCGATTGTCGGTGCTCGCAGCGCCAAACAAGTCGAAGGAAACGTAGGTGCTGGCAGCCTTGATTTAACCGACGATGAGATCGCGGAAATCGAGGGAAGAAATACCTACGAACCGGAGTTGGTCACCGCAGCCTGAGAAAGGAAACGAAAATGAAAATTGGATTTATTGGTTTAGGCATCATGGGCAGCCGCATGGCGGCAAACTTGCAAAAGCACGGCTACACATTGGTCGTATTCAATCGCACTCGCGCCAAAACGGAGCCACTGCTCGGTCCCTGCGGAACATTTTCTGATTCTCCAGCAAAACTCGCCGAACAAGTAGACGTGCTGTTCACGATGCTGGCTCATCCGGACGCGGTCGAGCAAGCAGCGTTGGGCGCCAATGGATTCTTGAATCACCTCCGGGCGGGTGCGCTTTGGGTTGATTGCAGTTCGGTCAATCCCTCGTTCTCGAAGAAGATGGCGACGGCAGCCGCGGCCCGACAGATTCGTTTTGTCGACGCGCCGGTGACCGGTTCCGCGCCCGTAGCCGCCGAAGCGAAACTGGTTTTTTGGGTGGGCGCTGATGGAGCGGACCTGGAAAGGATTCGATCTTTGCTGCTGTGCATGGGCAACAAAATTGTTCACGCGGGCGGACACGGGATGGGGACTTCCATGAAAATGGTAATCAATCTGTTGTTGGGCAATGCTATGGCGGCATTCGCCGAAGCCATGGCGCTGGGCGAAGGGCTCGGACTCTCGCGGAAAATGTTGTTCGATTCTTTGCTCGGCACGCCTGCGGTCGCGCCATTTCTCGCGTCGAAGCGGGAGAAAATCGAGAGCGCAAATTACGAAGCCGAATTTCCGTTGCGCTGGATGCAAAAGGATATGCATCTCGCCTCGGTGAGCGCGTACGAAGCCGGCGTGGCCATGCCCTTAACCAACGCTGCGAAAGAACTGTATCGCCTCGCAATGAGGGAAGAACACGCCAGCCAGGATTTCTCGGTCATCTACGACTACCTGACTAACAATTATGACTTTGCGACGACCGACCCAAAGGAGCCAGAATTCGAACGGTAATTTCAGCCTCAAACATTACGACCGAATGAACAAAACACTATGAACAGAACCATTGAAGCAAACTTTTTCCCGCAGGCCTTTGAAGCGATCAAAGAGAAACCGGGCATCTTAATCATCGATAACAATCGCGATTTTACTTACTCCGCCAAACTCGGGCTGGAGAGGACCGGGCGCTACTCCGTTTGGGAAGAGAACGAACCAGCCAGGGCTCACCAAACAGCGCAACGCGTTAAGCCGGACCTTATTCTTCTTGATATTGCGATGCCGGAAACCGACGGCGGCGAAGTCGCCGCGCGGATTGAATCCGATCCGACATTGCGCAGAACGCCAATTGTCTTTCTGACGGCTCTGGTGACGAAAGCTGAGGCAAGATCTGGCCTGCAGATCCAAGGACATCCATTTCTGGCCAAGCCAATCAGCATTCCAGACTTAATCACAGGCATCACAGAAAATCTGCGTCTGCGCGCAGCATCCTGAGCCCAGGGCAAATCTGAGACGAACCCTCTTGAAGGTAAAATACGGCGCCTGCATGCATTTGAGGCGAAGTCTGGCGCGTCCGTGTGCTAGAATTTGTGCTAGAATGACGGGTGTTCTGCTCGTCCATCGTGGTGAGGCCAATTTTGCGCTGGAAGGCCATTTTCCACTGGTAAAACGGTTGCCTTTTGAAACGGCGAGCGATGTTTTGAAGTCGATGATTTCGCAATCCTAAGTCTGGCGCGTCTGCCAATTTCGCCACCCTGGCCCAAATTCGCCCAATCTGGCACAAACCCTAGCACAAACGGCGCCAAACATCTCGTTTCGCCTTGGTAAAACGGCTCTTACACGCGCACGACTTACACTTTGACTAAACGTTTGACTTTGCGCCTTCTGGATTACGCGTAATGCGTAACGCATAATGCGTAATGAAAAACCCCCTTTGATACGCTCATGCGACCGCCTTCTTGGTTTCCATCTCTGTGGTGTATTTGCCGACGCGCGCTTTACTGTTGCACCAGGCGCGGTGATGCAGCGCCCGTTGCGCATCGACCACATTCGTCGGATCACCTTTCCAGGCTTTGAGCACGGGAGCCTGTAGGGCGCGCCCAAAGGAAAAACTCAGTTCCCACGGAGCGTGGTCCAGACGATTCATCGCGTTGAGATGCTCGGTAGCTTGTAAATCACTTTGCCCGCCCGAGAGAAAGACAAGCCCGGGGACAGCCGCGGGGACCACGCGGTTCATGCAGCGCAGCGTCATCTCAGCAACTTCTTGGACTTGAGCTTGGTGCGGGCAATCTTTTCCCGAAAGCACCATGTTCGGTTTCAGTAGCATCGCTTCCAGTGTGACGCGGTGCTCGGACAAAGCACGGAAAACGATTTCCGCCACTTGCTCGGTTACCTCGAAATGCCGCTCAATAGTGTGCGTGCCATCCATAAGCACTTCCGGTTCGACGACTGGCACCAGATCCGCTTCTTGACTCAGTGCCGCGTAGCGCGCCAACAATTCTGCGTTCGTCTCGATGCATCTGCGTGTAGGAATTTTGTCGCTAATGCTGATGACTGCGCGCCATTTGGCAAAGCGCGCTCCCAACTGCCGATATGCCGCCAGCCTCTCGCGCAGCCCGTCAAGTCCCTCGGTGATTTTCTCGCCGGGAAAATTGGCCATCGGTTTCGTGCCTTTGTCCACTTTGATGCCGGGAATGATCGCTTGCTGCTCCAGGACCTCGACGAAGGCACGACCATCGCGAGTTTTCTGCCGAATCGTCTCGTCGAAGAGGATCACGCCGCTGATAAACTCACCCAGACCTGCTGTCGTAAATAAAATTTCACGATACGCGCGCCGGTTCTCCTCCGTCGAAGCAACACCGATGCTCTTCAATCGCTTCTCGATCGTGGGCGAACTTTCATCCGCTGCCAGGATGCCCCTGCCCGCCGCGACGAGCTTTCTCGCCACAGATTCCAAATTTTCATTTTTCATGGCCCTCTCCTTACTGGGCTGCAGAAGAAATTAGTAGATGCGACATCTACGAAACCAAGCTCAGCCACGGCTCCGGCAGGCGCAAGTGGCAGCCCGGTTGAATCGCACTTTTTTGCGATAGGCAGCGCATATTGCAACGCTTTCAACGATTCATGGGAGAAATCGATGGGAACAATGATTCGCTGGAGCTTCGCTGCCTTTAAATCCTCATGCCACACCAACCGCCGCTGAGATAGCGACGCTCCCCCTCCCTTGGCAATTGCTCGCCTAATCTTCGCTCGACGGGAAAATCAGACGTTTTGCTTTGAGCAATTTATGCAAAGCAAAACGCAAACCGCGCAGAGCGGCAAACTACACGCGCATCAAACTTGCCGGTGTAAGAGAACAACCAACCTGAGGAAAAGATTATGGATTACCTAGGAGTGGCGCTGGCGCTGATGTTTGTTGCGGCTTATGTCGCGCTAATCTCCCGCCTCCTGCCAAATCAATAACCCTCGTTTGGACCGATCACGCCGGATCAAGTTGAACCATCATCTCGATTGGCCAACCTGATTTTCCAGGGCGCCTAGGGCACTTGGGGCAGCAAACGCGTGGTTTTCCCTAAACTTCTCTTATTCTCGTTTCAGTTCTACGAAAAATCCGCCGGCGCCCAAATTATCTTCACGTGAGGCGGAGAGCGCGCTCGTATTAGGTAAGCGCTTAGTCTTCGCGGTTGAGATTTTTCTCGACGCCGGTTTGCTGCGGTGATGCAAAATCGGCTGCGCTCGATTCAGCTCTTTTGCCAGGAGCCGTTTCGAATTTTCTTTCCGGTTGGACTGATGCTTGGAATTGCGGGGGTGGCGTTGTGGCCTCTCTACTACGCTGGGCTCGTCACTGCGTATCCCGCGACGGCGCATGCACGGCTGATGATCGAGGGCCTTATGGCCTCATTCATTATCGGCTTTTTGGGAACGGCTGGGCCGCGGATAACATCGACGCGCCATTTCTCGCGCACTGAACTGCTCGCGCTTTTAACACTTGATCTTTTGTCGGCGGGCTTGCATTTCGGAGGCTCGAATCGCGCCGGCGACGTGCTATTTGTTTTTTGCCTCGGGGTTTTTCTCTTTGTTATTGGCAAACGTTTCGTTCGACGCGAAGACTCGCCACCGCCGAACTTCGCGCTCGTCGCGCTTGGTCTCTTGAACGGACTTGCCGGCGCGCTTCTGCTCGCGCTTTTCGAATATAAACTTTACGCGGCACCGTATCGCATCGGCACGTCGCTGCTCGAACAAGGTTTCGTGCTTCTGCCAATTCTTGGCGTCGCGCCGTTCTTGCTCCCGCGTCTTCTCGATGTTCCGCGCCTGGATGATTTGCCGGAATCCCGAACGCTCCCTCCGGGATGGATAACGCGAGCGGCTTTCGCCGCGACCATTGGTCTGATTGTCGATGGAACCTTCACCGCAGAAGCTTTTGGCCTAGCCGCCATCGCCCGCTGGCTGCGATTCGGTGCTGTCTTGGTCTATCTCGTCGCGAGAATGCCGCGGCGCGGACGCAGCTTTCTGGGTGATTATTTACGCGCAGGAATCGTGGCGGTGGTCGCCGGCATCGGAGTCGACGCGCTCTGGCCACTGTATCGAATCGGCGCGCTCCACATCGTCTTCATTAGCGGCTTCAGCTTTATCGTGCTAACCGTCGCAATCCGAGTCATCTATGGGCATAGCGGCAACGCACATTTGCTGCGAAAACGGCTACCGTTTTTCATCATCGTAGCCGTGTTGATCTTCTCCGCGATGCTATCCCGTTACGTTGCCGATCTTGCGCCGAAAGTGCGCACCGTGCATCTCATCGCCGCGGCCATCTTCTGGCTCGTCGCGGCGATTCTCTGGATCGTCAAAGTCATTCCAAAGGTGGCCGTGGCGGAGCCGGAGGGATGATGGTTCACTCTGGCCCGAAGTTTGGTTCGTGACGAACCTGGTGGGGCGTTGTTATCTCATGGCGTTACGCTCAACTCGCCGGCGGCGCCGATCATCATGTCGCGCATGCTGTGATCGACGAACGGATATTTGCTCGGCTGCGGCATGATCGCGTCCAACACCATGCCCTGCCCCGGCGCGATAGGGTAAGTGGAAACTCTGGTGAGCGCGTGCGCCGCGTCGCCATCGGGGTAAACGGCGGCAAACATTCCGCCGATGCGTTCCGGGCAAATACTATGTTGATGAGCAGTGCATCGACTGCGATTTGTGCCGCGAAACTGCGCCGGCCAATTTCAAACGCAACGATGATGGCGGCCACTCCTACGTTTACAAGCAAGCAGAGTCGCCGGAAGAAGAAGCCCTTTGCAAAGAAGCGATGGAAGGTTGCCCGGTCGAGGCGATCGGTAACGACGGCGGCTAAGATCGACAATCACTCAATGACTATGTAGCGGCGGTCTATGACCATCGTTCAATTCAAGTCCCGCGGCTCGTTGATGCTTCGGTAAAATTCCCGGGACGGACCGGAGACCGACATCGCCCGCAGCAGCTTGAGATCGATTAAACTTCGCACGACCGGCTGCACAGAAAAATTGTCGCCTTGCAGCATTTCCACAAAGATTGCCCTCGCTTCTTTCGGGTAAATTGCGGCCAACGGCTCCGCCTTTCCATCAATCATCGGAATCACTCCCGTTCCACTCGCGGCGCGGCTGCACAGAAGCTGCAGATGTTCAATGGTCATCAAGGGCATGTCGATCGCCAGGGCAAGCAGATGACCCGTTTCAATCGCGCCGAGTGTCGCCGCCAAGCCGCTGAGCGGTCCTCGCGACGGAGGCATGTCCGGGATTAGCTCAACGTCAGGCGGGCGCCAAAGCGGATCGGATCGTGCCGAAACGAAAATCTTTTCCGGGCGTGCGGCGCGCAATTTTTCGATCTGCCATTTCCACAGGGGGCGGCCCCGCCACTCCACGGTGGCTTTGTCGCATCTCATGCGCCGTGATTCGCCGCCGGCGAGGAGCACCGCGCTGAGACTCATCCAACGAGCTCGGCTACGCGTGTGGTTGAACGCAACGTTCCATCTGTAAGAACCCGCGCGCGCAAACCGCCGCGGCCTTGGAGAAATTTCTCAGCGCCGACGGCGATCACACGATCCATCCAGTAACACGGCCTGCATTCCTGCGTTCCGCGAAAACGAACTCCTTGGACTTCAAAATCCTGGTCGATCAGCTTGTTAAGATCGACATCGCGCGTGACAACATTGCGTCGACTCAGCGCGGGCGAGCAACCCTGCACTTCGAGCGCGCCGCAAAGTTCATCAAAAACTTCCAGCGAAAAAAATGTGATCTGTCCTTTATAATCATCTTTGAAATCAAAGTAGCGATCACCGCGGATGCCGCGACCGGCCACGCATTCGATCGACCGAACCTCGATCGTCGGAAACTCATCTGGGTCGCGGCCGTGGTGACCGACAAAATTATGGCCCGATGAAATGTAAAGATGACAGATTTCCACCGGCGTCATGATACCATCGCCATCAATTCAGTGAAAGAAGACGGCATCGGATCGGGACAAATCATCCGGCGAAAGCAAGACGGCTCGCTCGAATATCATCGGGACGATCTCACCGTCGAAGAACCGCTCGAGATTCGCATCGGGAGTAAAACGGTCGCGACCACGATGCGCACACCCGGTCACGACGAAGAGCTCGCCGCCGGCTTTCTCCTTTCGGAAGGAATCGTGGAAACTCATGACGAGATCGACAAGTTCTCGCGGCCCGCCGCCGCGCGTAATCGCGAAAACATTCTTGCCGTTAAGTTCGCCGGTGGTGTGAAAGTGAAACTCAGCTCAACAAAACGATTCGGAACAATTTCGAGCAGTTGCGGCATTTGCGGCAAAGAAAGCATTGCCGCGATTCGACAAGGTTTTCCGCCGATTGTTTCGGCGAAAGATGTGCGGATCGACATCGAAGCCTTGCTTTCGCTCCCGACGCTCTTGCGAAAACTCCAGGGCGAATTCGCGCGCACCGGTGGAATCCACGCCGCTGGCATTTTCGATCTTGGCGGCAAATCGAAAGTTGTGCGCGAAGACATCGGCCGTCACAACGCCGTCGACAAGGCGATTGGCCGCGCATTTCTCGACCAGCAACTTCCGTTAGATCGACATGTTCTTCTTGTCAGCGGCCGGGCTTCTTTCGAAATCATGCAAAAAGCGCTTTCAGCCGGAATTCCCATCGTGGCCTCGGTCTCTGCGCCGTCCACTCTGGCGATGGAGTTTGCCCGCGTAAGCAACCAGACGCTCATCGGTTTTCTTCGCCCGCCGTCGTTCAACATCTATTCGCACATCGAGCGCGTGAATCTTTCCTCTTCTTGAATGGAAGGGCACGCCCGTCGTGGCCCAAAATGTTTGACCGCCGACCGCGCGGCGCCCTTCACTTAACGAAGTCCTGATCGAATCTCTTGCGCGGCACCGTCCGCATCCGTTGCCGGCGCAATACTGATGACAACAAACTTGCTCGTCGGCGTGTTCGAACGCTCGGCCACGCTATTGATCGGCACTAGGACGTTTCCTTCGGGAAAATAAGTCGCCGTGCAGCCGCGCGCGATCGGATAGGGCGCGACCTGAAAACGTCGCGCATACCGTTTCTCACCCTCTCCGAAGTGACTGGTGAGATCGACAATCTGTCCCTGCATCAACCCCGCCTCCTTCACGTCCTCCGGATTCATGAAGAGCACGCGACGCCCGTTATAAATGCCGCGATAACGATCGTCCAAACCGTAGATGTGCGTATTGAACTGATCGTGCGATCGGATCGTCATGAGGATGAATTTTCCCGGGTCCAGTTCGTTACGCGGAACCGCGTGCACAGTGAAAAGCGCTTTTCCGATTTTGTTATTGAACTTCCGATGATCGCGCGCGGCGTTCGGCAAATAGAAAACATCTCGCGCGATCCGCTCGTTGAAATTTTCGAAGCCGGGAATCACATGCTCGATGTGATTGCGAATCCGATTGTAATCGGCAACCAATCCTTCCCAATCAACTGTGCTGCGATCACCCAAGGTCGCGCGCGCCATGCCGGAGATAATCGCGGGCTCGCTCTTCAATTGCTCGCTCGCCGGCTCGAGCACACCGCGCGACGGATTGATGATTGCCATCGAATCTTCGACCGTGACAAATTGTTCGCCTGTTGATTGTCGATCTTTTTCAGAGCGACCGAGGCATGGCAAAATCAGCGCGATTTCTCCCGTGATCAGATGCGAGCGGTTCAGCTTGATTGAAACGTGCGCCGTTAATCGGCACTTCTGCAGCGATTTCGCGGTAAACTCTGTGTCGGGCGCGGCGGCCAGAAAATTGCCGCCCACCGCAATGAACACGCTGATCGCACCGCGATGCATTTGCTTGATCGTTTCAACCGTGTCCGTGCCATGCTCGCGCGGCGGGTCGAAATTAAATTCCTGTCCAAGTTTTTGCATGAACGTCTCGTTCATGCGCTCCGAGATCCCCATCGTCCGATCGCCCTGAACGTTTGAGTGACCGCGCACTGGACACGGGCCCGTTCCCGGACGTCCGATATTTCCGTCGAGAAGCAAAAAATTCATGATCTCCTGAATGGTCGCGACCGCGTTTCGATGCTGGGTCAATCCCATCGCCCAGCAGCAAATGACGCGTTTCGAATCGATCGCGATCTCGGCCGCCTCGCGAATCTGTTCCCGGTTGATGCCGCTGCTGACGAGAATGTCGTCCCAGTTTGTTTTCTCAAGATCGACAATGAAACGATCGAAACCTCCCGTGAAATTTTTGATGAAATCTAAGTCGAAAACCGCGCCTGGCCGTTTCTTTTCCTCGGCTAGCATCTCTTTCATGATCCCTTTCAGCACCGCGATATCGCCGTTGATTCGGATTGGCAGCCAGAGATCGCTCAGCTTCTGGCCCTCGCCGAAAAGCAATCCGGGCACGCGCAGCGGATTCTTCAGGTCCTGCGGATTTTTGAACCGAAAGTTGCCGATCTCCGGCATGGGATTGATCGAGACAATCTTTGCTCCCGCCTCTTTTGCCTGCTGCAGACTGTCCAACATTCGCGGATGATTTGTTCCCGGATTCTGGCCGATGATAAAAATGGCGTCGCTCTGCGCGAAGTCGGCCAGCTTCACACAACCTTTTCCGACACCGATCACTTCCTTTAGCGCGGCTCCGCTTGATTCGTGGCACATGTTCGAGCAATCCGGCAGATTGTTGGTGCCAAATTGTCGAACAAATAGTTGATAGAGAAACGCGGCCTCGTTACTCGTCCGGCCGCTGGTATAAAACGCGGCCGAGTTCGGTGTTGGAAGCGCGTTGAGTTCCGTCGCAATTAACTTGAACGCATCGTCCCACGAAATCGGCTGGTAATGATTCGAACCGGCCGGTTTGACCAGCGGTTGCGTCAAACGCCCTTGTTGTCCGAGCCAGAAATCGCTTCGGCTTCGCAGGTCATCGAGCGAATGCTGGCGAAAAAATTCTTCGGTCAGCCGTTTGGTCGTCGCTTCGTCGGCCACCGCTTTCGCACCGTTCTCGCAGAATTCCGCGACTTTTCGATATTCATCCGGACTCGGCCACGCGCAACTCTGGCAAACGAATCCCTTCTTCTTGTTTATCGACAGCAGCGTTTTGAGCGAACGTACCGGTCCCATCTCGCGCAGACCAAAGCGCATCGTCTGATAGATCGCCGGCAATCCCGCTGCGACGGTTGGTCGTGCCGCGGGCGTTGCCGGTTTTCGCTCGATTGGAGTTTGCGCGCCCGGCGTAGGATTTTCCTGGGCGCGATCCGCATCGATGATCGGCGGACTTTTGGGCGTCCCAGCCCCGAGGTTTTGTGGTTTTTGTGCGACCGAGTCCAATTGCTCGTGCTGCGAATCGCGATCTTCACTCGGATTCGGCATAACAAAGAACAACTAAACCGAATCGCTCGGTGGCGCAGGTGCTGGCGGCGCCGCACCCGGTGCAGATGTCGATCCTGGAACCGAAACGGGAATTGACGTGCCAGCACCCGAAGGCGTAGCAGCGGCCGCTGCCGCCTTTTTTTTTGCAGCGGCGATCGCCGCTGCTTCCGCCAATTTCGCATCGACCTCGGCAGCTTCGGTCGGGCAAATGCCGTGATAATAAGTGTTCGATTTCGAAAGCTCGCTCTTGCGTTGCAGTAGCGCATCGAAACGTTCGCGACGGCTGAGCTCGAAAACCTTATCCATCTTGATCGCTTCGAACGGGCAAACCTCGACGCAAATCTGGCAGCTCATGCAGACGGAAATATCGATGTCGAATACTGCCGGATAAAACTGCGGCTTGCCCATGTAATCGGGCTTTTTGTCTTCGCTCTTAATAATATAGATGCACTGCGGCGGGCATTCCTTTTCGCAAATCTTGCAGGCCACGCAGCGCAGGCCCGCCTCGGCATCATCAGTGTCGTAGATAAGGAACGGAAAGTTGCGATAGTTCTCGGCCAGCGGAGTGCGTTCCTCCGGATACTGCACTGTGATCAGACGGTCCTTCTCGAAATAACTTCCGACGAAGTTCCGCGCCGTGACCGCCATGCCCTTCAGTATGCCGGTGCCGATCATGCTTATTTCATCGATCCACTTCTCCCATCACGATATCCACGCTGCCTAAGATAACCATCACATCGGCGACGGTGTGACCAAGACAAAGATCCTCCAAAACGGTCAAATTGATGAAACTCGGCGGGCGCACCCGGTAACGATACGGATTCGTCCCGCCGTCACTGATTAAGTAGAAACCGAGTTCGCCTTTCGGGCCTTCAATGCGTCCGTAAGCTTCGCCCGCTGGCGGACGAAAAGCGCGAATTTTTACTTTCGGATTCATCACCGGACCGACCGGGATTTGTTCGAAAGCCTGTTTCAAAATTCCGATGCTCTCGCGCATTTCGAGAACGCGCATCATCAAGCGATCGTAGGTATCACCATGTTCGCCGAGCGGCACACGGAATTTGAACCGCGGATAAAACCCATAGCTGTCTACTTTGCGGATATCGTAATTCACGCCGCACGCGCGAAGCATCGGGCCAGTGATGCCGGCATTGATCGCCAGATCAGTCGATAGTTTGCCGACCTCCTGTGTGCGCGCGATAAGAATTTCATTTTCGACGATCAGCTTTTCGAACTCATCGAGAAACCGCGGGAAAAGATCGACAATCTTCTTTGCATACTCCATCCAATCCGGGCCGGCATCGACGCGACATCCGCCAAAACGCATGTAATCGCACATCATGCGCGAGCCGGAGAGCGATTCGAAAAGGTCGAGAATTTTTTCGCGCTCGCGAAACGCGTACATGAGCGGCGTGCCCCACGCACCCATGTCGCTGAGCAAAAATCCGAGCAGCGAGGCATGATTCTGGAGTCGCGTCAGTTCTGCGAGAATGACGCGCAGATACTCGGCGCGCTCGGGCACTTCGATCCCGGCCAGCTTCTCCACACTCAGCGCATACGCCCAGTTGTTTGTCATCGAGCAAAAATAATCGAGCCGATCGGTGTACGGCATCGAGCCGAGGTAGCTCGTGTTCTCGCCGATCTTTTCGTGATTGCGATGCAGATATCCGAAGACCGGTTTGAGCTTGCGAACGATCTCACCCTCGAGCGCAACGTTCATGCGAAAGACGCCATGGGTCGATGGGTGCTGCGGCCCCATCGACACTTCAAGTAACTCGCCGTCGAGTCGCGAAGTCATTTGTGGCGGCAGGCGTGTTGGCTGTTCGGCCGCAGGCTCAAGAGTTTGAATCGTCGCGCTCATTGCTGTTGCGCCGTGATATTTTCCGCGCCGTCCAATTGCGGCCGCGGGCTGTAATGTTGCTTCGCCTTCTCGAGCACGTCGTCGTGCGGAGTCGGTTCGTATTCGTAATCGTCCGGCTCGCGATAATCTTTGCGCATCGGATAATCGACAAATTCATCCCACATCAAAATCCGCCGCAGATCCGGGTGGCCATCGAAGCGAACACCGTAGAGGTCGAAAATTTCCCGCTCCTGAAATTCGGCGCTGCGATAGATCGGAGTAAGCGACGATAAACGCGCACCATCCGCGCGGTCCGCTGTGCGCATTCGAATGATGACGGGACCGTGTTTGTGCGTCATCGAATAAAGGTGATAGACCGCTTCGAGATAGCCGGGGATTTTTTCCTCCGTCGTTTCATCGACATCTTTTTCAACGCCGTCGACCACCTTTTCACTGTGCGATCGAGCCAATCGACTCCTGTCACGTTCGAGCAAAAATCGAAACGCAGCGCGGGATCATCGCGCAACAACTTCGCAACCGCGATCGCGTGTTCATTGTCGATCAAGAGCGAGGATTGCTGTGACGGGCCAGGATTAGCGACGATATCGATTTTAGCGCCCGGCACAGCCGCCTCGGCGCGTACTTTAATTTGCTCCAACGATTCCACGATTACGTGCGCTCGATTTTTGGCGGCTGAAAAACGTCGGGATTTGCCGGCGGTTCTAAATCATGCGCGCCAAAGGACGGCACGGGGAATTCGCTCGGTTGCGTCGAATCGAGATGCGCAGCCTTTTCACTACCGATTAGTTTCTGACTGTCGATCTTGCGCTGAAGTTCCATGAAAGCGTGCAACAGCGCTTCGGGCCGAGGCGGACAGCCCGGAATGTAAACATCCACTGGGATGTAACGGTCAATGCCTTTGAGCACGTTGTAACCGGTTTTAAACGGTCCGCCGGAAATCGCGCACGCGCCCATCGAAATAACGTATTTCGGATCGGGCATCTGGTTGTAAAGCCGCACGATTTGCGGCGCCATTTTCTTGGTCACCGTGCCGGCCACGATCATCAAATCGGCCTGGCGCGGCGACGGCCGGAAAACTTCGCCGCCGAATCGTGCAATGTCGTAGCGTGAGGCCGCGGTTGCGATCATCTCGATCGCGCAACAAGCCAATCCGAACTGGAGCGGCCAGATCGAGTTTTTCCGACCCCAGTTATAAAGCTCTTGCATCGACGTCACCCAGATCCCTTGTCGTTGCAGCTCGCTGCGCAGCCCTTCGTCGATTTCGCTCATCTTACTTCGCCCAATTTAAGCAACCTTTGCTCCAAGCCCAAACGAGACCTTCAATTAGCAGCAACAAGAAAACCAGAATCGCGATGAACGCCCCGACCGGCAAACCAGTAAACGCAACCGCAAACGGCACCAGAAAGATCGCCTCCACGTCGAAGATCAGAAAGATGATGGCGTAAAGATAATACTGCGATCGGAACTGGATTTGCGCTTCGCCGATTGATTCGACTCCGCATTCGTAGATCGCATTCTTCTCCGCCCCTGGCTTGGACGGTTGGAAAACCTTTCTCCACAACCACGCCAGCGCCAGCGGCAGCAATGGAAAAACCAAGGCCACGCCAACGAAAATGACGATGAAGAAATAGGGATTGGGCGCCATGAATTGCGGATCAAATCATCCACCAAGTTTGTTAACGGAGCGAGCTTGCCCCGATCCCGTTTCAAAGCCCATCAAACCAGTTCGCTCTTTCAATCTGGACCGCACGAGCCAACTGAGGGCCCAACCGACCCGCCGCGCATAAATACGCCGTAGCCGCCGGAAATCACACGTCGCACTGCTTCTCCTGTTTTGGGATCAACCTGGAGCGTCTTTTCGTGGATGCTTTGCTGAACCTCGAAACGCCGAAGTGGTTTGCTCGCATCAGTAGTTTCGTAAATGTAAGTCGGCATCGTGCAAATCTACACCATTTCGGCGTGGACGCACTTGCCACCTATAGTCAATCAATAACCTCTTCCAAGCTCCAAACAGACCCACTAGTCTGCCCTAATTAAAGAACCGGACATGATTTTTCTTCGTAGCAGATGAGCGGCGACGTTGTTGACCAGATTTTTATCCGCGCCAAGCAATGGCTGCTCTCGTGGCTGGCGGGTGCGCCCGATTGGATCATCCAGATCGCCTCAAGCCTCCTAAATATTTTCGCGCTGCTCGGTGTCTTTCTCACCCTTTTCGCGCTCATTTCGGTGCTGGAGCGGAAAATTCTCGGGCGGATGCAAAACCGTTACGGGCCAAATCGCGTCGGGCCGTTCGGTCTTTTTCAACCAATTGCCGACGGGATCAAGATGCTCATTAAAGAAGACATCGTGCCGGCACGCGCGGATAAGATCGTGCATTTTCTCGCTCCGATTCTGATCGCCGCGACCGCCATCCTTGCCCTCGGTGTAATTCCATATGGACGAAACATGACGCCGTTTGCGATTGATGGCGGCATCCTGTTTTTCTTCGCCGTTGGATCGACAACGGAACTCGCCGTCTTCATGGCCGGTTGGGGCAGCAACAACAAATTCTCGATGCTCGGCGCGATGCGCGCGATCGCGCAAATGGTCAGCTACGAGTTGCCGCTCATCATTACAACGCTTCCGGTGGTCATGGTGGTCGGCGCGCTTTCGCCCGACGCGATCGTCGCCGCGCAGGCTGGCTATTCCTTCGGCTTCGTACCGCATTGGTTCGTCACCACGCCGTGGGGCGCGACCGCGTTCGTTTTGTTTTTTGTCTCCGGCCTTGTCGAATCCAACCGCACACCGTTCGACGTGCCGGAGGGCGAATCGGAAATTGTCGCCGGACACATGACCGAATACTCGGGCTTCAAGTACGCCACGTTCTTCATGGCCGAATACATCGGAATGTTCGCAATCAGCGGCCTGGCCGTGACGCTCTTTCTTGGCGGCTGGCATGCACCAGTCGGCATGCTCCAATTCATTCCATCCTATATCTGGTTCTTCGCAAAACTGTCGGCCTTGCTTTTCGTTTACATCTGGCTTCGCGGAACGCTGCCGCGCACCCGAATCGATCACATCATGAATTTCGCCTGGAAATTCATGCTACCGATGGCCTTCACCTGCATTCTCGCCGCCGCCGTGTGGCACTACGCGGGGCGCGGGCTTGCCGGATGGCTATGGTCGCTTGCGGTGGTCGCAATTGTCTACATCGCATTGTCGATCTTGCTGGACACGCGAAAAAGATTTGCCACTCGCACCTATCGTTTCGCCGAATGAACAGCGTCGCGTTCATCCTCATCGCGATTCTAACGCTCGCCGCGGCGCTCGCCGCTGCTTCATTACCAAAACTCATTCATGCCGCACTTAGTTTCGCGGTAACGTTTGTCGGCGTTGCGGCGTTCTTCTTTTTGCTCGGCGCGGAGTTCGTCGGCTTGGTGCAGGTCTTTGTCTACATCGGGGCGGTCGCGGTGTTAATTGTCTTCACGATCCTGCTGACCCGACGCGATGTCGGAAAAGATCGCGGTTTCAATTGGGGCGGCGTTGCCATAGCCATCGCCGTATTCGGAGGTTTGCTCTGGGCGATTTTCCACACACCAGCAGTCGCGATCGCCGCGCCTCCAGTCGAAGCGCT
>WNEZ01006666.1_pt1 | contig 16652 bp, 12 predicted proteins | sample 5400521 | NCBI WGS metagenome assembly WNEZ01 (sample SAMN13153339, study PRJNA577476) | soil metagenome | isolation source: 120 cm saprolite under Douglas fir tree site 2 hole 1 replicate 1 | place: USA:California | collected 2015-04-18
GTCGTCTTGCCGCTGCCCGTGCGACCCAACACCCCCAGGACCTTCTCCGGCTGCACACTGAATGTCAGGTTGCGGATCACCGGCTCGCCTGCGACATAACCAAATGACACATTGCGAAATTCCACTGCGAGCGCTCCCCGTGGCAGAGGAGTTCTGCCGTGATCCTGCAGCGCGGGCTTTGCGTTCAAAAGCTCCTCAACACGTTGGATACATGCCTCTGCCTGTTGTAAGTCCTGGAACTGCGTCTGAATCTCGTCCAGTGGTTGAGACAGCATGTCCGTGTAGCGGAACATCAGGTAGACCGTGCCGACGGTAATCAATTTGATACTCCACAGGTATGCCCCCAGCATGAGGGCAAGAGCACTGCCGCATACGAACATGAAGAGCGTGATAATGCCCATATCGGCTCCCGCGAAAATAGCTTTCTTGAAGATGGGAAACCACTGCCGCAGTAGCAAATAGAAACGCCGCAGGATATAGGCGGTGGCGCCGTTAGCCCGGATGTCTTCCGTGCCGCCCAGCCGCTCGCTCAAGAACCCATAGAAGAGAGCGCTCATCTGGCGCTGCTCCTTCCAGAACGGAATGGCGCGGTGGCGCAGGTACAGCATAATCAAGAAAGCCACAGCCGAGAATGCTGTCATCGTCACTCCCACGCGCCAATCGATGTCGAAGAATAGAATCAGCACTCCGAGTAGCAGGAGCATGTTGCTCAGCAGGCTTACAGCAAATTGAGAGAAAAAGTTAGAGAGGGCATCCACGTCACCATCGATGCGCTCGATCAGTTCACCGGCGGTGCGCGCTTTGTGAAATCCCATGTCGAGCGAGAGACAATGCGCGGCCAGGTCGCTGCGCAAAGCGTTGGTCGCCGTCCAGGCGACATATTCGCTGAAATAGGTGGTAGCGATGGACACACCCTGATTCAGCAGGGCGACAGCTACGAATAATAAGCCCGCGATGACGAGAGGCATCGACGCGCCCTCTTTAGCAGCGCGTCCGGCGGCGTCGATAAAGTAGCGCAGTATCTGCGGGTTGAGCAGTTGCAGGCCAATACCTGTGACCAGGCATATCCCCAGCAGCAGCGTGCTGCGCCATTGAGGTTTAAGGTACGTTTTTAGTAACGCGAGGTATCGTCCGAGCGGAAGTTTCATCACGGCTCCTTTGCGCAAGCCACGTAACGAGGTGACGTACATTCATCCAGGACAGGATACCTTAAGAGACGCAAAAAAACATCGGCCATTTGAACGATGCGCCCTGCTTGACTTTTGCAGTATAATGATGCCGTGAGGAGATAACTTCCACCATATCTTCAGTTTTATCAATACGCGGTATTACCTCGATGAGCTTCACTAAGGCGACTGCAAAAGCACCCGACACTGGCAAAACGAGAGAAACATGTCCGTCTTTGAAACCATAAAGAAACGTCGTAGCCTCGGCATGATGACCCAGGAACGACCTTCCCGCCAACAAATCGCGCGGCTATTGGAGGCCGCCACCCATGCCCCCAATCACCATAAAGTGGAACCCTGGAAATTCATCGTCCTGGCCGGTAAGGCCCGTGAGGATTTAGGCATCATCATGGCCGAATCGCTCGCCTCGCACCTGGATGAAACAGCAAGCGACAAGGCGCAGGCCAGGCTGAATAAGGAACGTACAAAGCTCTTGCGTTCCCCCGTAGTCATCGCGGTAGTGGCACAGCCCCCGCGCCTACCCAATGTCCTGGAGATCGAGAATATCGAGGCCGTGGCTGCCGCCGTTCAGAACATGCTCCTCGCTGCTGAAGAGATGGGGCTTGCCTGCATGTGGCGTACCGGCGACGCGGCCTATGACCCGCGTGTCAAGCAGTGGCTGGGGCTGGCTCCTGCTGAGCATATAGTGGCCTTCGTATATGTTGGCTTCCCCGCGATTCCCGCGCTCGAACGCGTTCCCACTCCCTTTGAAGAGAAGACAACCTGGTTGGGTTGGGAGGAGGAGTCATAGCGAAAGAAGTATTTCTGAGCGCAACCCGGCGGGGCAGCGAGATTGCACAGGTGGCCCCGCCAATCGCTCAGTACTTGATCAGCGCGAACACGTCGTGACCCTTCAGTTGTTCGCGCCCTTTAAGGAAGGTCAGCTCAACCAGGAAGGCAATTCCTGCAATGTGTCCACCCAGCTTCTCTACCAATTCCATCGCCGCCGAAACCGTGCCGCCTGTAGCCAGCAAATCATCGACGATCAACACTCGCTGGCCGGGGCGAATCCCGTCTGTATGCATTTCAACAACATTCGTGCCATACTCCAGCGCGTATTCCACGCTCACGGTTGAGTATGGCAGTTTGCCAAATTTCCGCACCGGCACAAAACCGCAGTTTAGCATGTAGGCCAGGGCAGAGCCAAAAATAAAGCCGCGTGACTCGACGCCGACCACGGTTTGAATGCCGGCTCCTGCGTAATGGGCTGCCAGTCGTTCCATCGCAGTATGGAAAGCTGCGCCATCTTGCAATAGCGGGGTGATATCCTTGAAAAGTATTCCCCTCTGTGGAAAATCGGGAATATCGCGAATCCAGTCTTCCAGGCGCATAGGCTCAGATGTTGAAGACATTGGTAGCTCTCCATTTCCTAAAACTCACACAAGAGGGACGAGACCTCAAACGTGTTTCGTCCCTGGTGTACGCAAAACTGCCACAGGCATAGTATTGAGCAACGTAGCGACCCGTCACTTAGTATATCATGAAAACTGCCATTCATCATCCCCATTGATTCTACCAACAACCACGAACCGGTCACTATTATACCTTTTCCCGCCACTTCAATAAATGCGCGGCGGACATAGAGAGTACTTTCGGCAAACAAAGGCTTATGCCGCTTTTCTGCTGATCCTCAGCGCCAATCCGAGCGCAAAGAGAATAAGGCCAATCACAAAAAGACTTTACAAAATTCTTACATTTTTTTCATTGGCTTCTTAGAAAAATCCGCTATAATTAATACATCTGTGAGATCCATCCGCTGTTACTATAGCAATCATCTCATCAACCGTATGGGACACTCAAGACGGAAGAAGGGATGAACGTAGATATACAAAGAGGAAACACATCCCCGGCCTCAAGGATGTTGCTGGAGAGAAAAAGAAAGAGAGTATGGTCATGAGAGACGGACATGAACATCTGTGGAGGCATGGACACGGACACCTGTGGGGGCATGGATATGAACATATGTGGGCACATGGACATGGCTGGGGGCCAGGAATGCCCTACATGATGCTTAGCAACCTCTTCTGGACCGCCTTATTTATTGCACTGGCCGTGATACTGGTCCACTTGCTCACGACGAGAACCCTCCTTGGAGAGGAGCATCAATCTGACATGCTGCCAAACCACCCTTCCACCGAAGAGCCAGTTCGCCAGCGCTATGCGCGTGCAGAGAGCGACGCGATCGCGTTTGAACAGATGCAAGAGCAGCGGGTGACTTCCTCCTGGCGGAAACACCGGCAGCGCACCGACCTGTTGAAGGACGATCATCCCATGAGTTGGATGGAGTAACCACTACCCTTGCTCTCATCCTCCTTTAGGGTCTGGCAAGCAAGGACTGGACACACCGAAGCCCTGAACTGCGCTCTAACCTGGGCTTCTTCTCCTTCTATTGATTAGGCATCGAGCAAGGCCTTTTCTTCTTGCGGGATAGGAAGATTTGAGCTTGGTTGGGCATGAATCCAACCCAGCAAATTCAAATCTCGTATAGCTTGAGCAATTTCATCGTCTTGGAGAGGCGGTCGTCGCCTCTGTTTCCACTGCTTCACTCCTTCAAAAACATCTAATTCAGAAATCCTTGTGACCTCTTTGTGACGCGAGATCTATGCCGTGTGAGGTGTATGTGATGTTCCTCTGCTATCTTTTGAGTGTCGGGTGACAATGCACCTGCTTTAGCTCATCGTAGTAAAGGAGGACAGATATGATGCACAATACGACACCTGATATGATGATGCCTGGTATGGAAGCTATTACGCTCTTCTGGATAGTGATGGGCGTGCTGCTATGCCTTCTTGTGGTTGCATTCATCTGGCTATACACACGCTGGCTGAAGCATCGAAGGACATTCCCGGTGCAAAACACATCCCAGCCACAAGACACATATCAAGACTATCAGGAAGGATATCAACCACAACAGCCGTTACCAGAAACCTACGAAGAAGGTGGGCAGCCGTATCCATATGCGCAAGCTGAGCAACCGCAAGCCCAGTATCCTGAAAAGATGCCGTTACAGTATTGACCTTTAAAACTCCCTACGTATGTGCCGCTGCAGCGGGCTCTTCGGCTGGTGGCAATTGTGACGTGCAGTAGGCGCAGCGCGTAGCCTTGATCGGAACTGTGCTCAGGCAGAAAGGACATTCGCGCGTGGTAGCTGGCCCTGCATCTTTTGGCTTGAAACGAGCCGTCAATGCATTCACAGGTTTCACTACGAAGAAGTAGACGATCAACGCGACAATCAGAAAGCTGATCACCGAATTGATGAAGGCTCCAATCAGAATCCCTTTGCTGAAAGGGAGGGGAATTATTAAACCTGCAAGGCCGTTATTGCTGGTAGGAATGAGGGGGTTGATGAAGTCGCTGACGAACCCAGTGACAACGCTGGTAAAGGCTGCACCTATAACGATGCCAACCGCCAGGTCCACCACATTACCACGCAGGATAAACGTCCTGAAATCATTCAAGGTACCTAGCGCTCGTTTCCCTACTCCTGACGAAGTTACGTTATTCCAGGTATCCATAGTAAATTCCTCCTCTATATTGAAATAGCAGACGCGGCCAGGAGAAATACACCCGGCTCTATCTATTCACGCTTATAGTATCATAATCGGATACTGAGCAGGTAGATAATCTTTCCCTACCTAACAAATTGATAAGTCCTCACCCCTCATTGTGTTGTTCTAATACTCCTGTTCCCAGGTGCAGAATCAAGGGACCGATTCGAGGGTGTCCGCCGGATATCTCCCCTTCTTGAACACTAGTGTGGCCGCAAAGAGAAAATTAAGATGCCGAGAAAGATGATCGCGAAAACCAGGATGAGGTACAGCACCGCGAACGCTGCATACGGAAGAAGCACCACGGCTGTCGCCTTGCCCCCGCTCAGCCGGTGTGTGGCCATGATCGTAAAAATTTGCAACACGATCTGGTAGACCCCTAGTGCCAGGCCAAACAGCACAATACATGCTATCCCGATAAACAGTCCCGATGGAACCAGCGCGCTCACCAGCAATGCTAGACCGGTAAGTATGGCGCCGATGAGAGCCAGGGGAGTTTGAAACAAGAGTGTGGTATAACCCTGGGCCAGGAATGTTCCCGTTCCACGAAACGCCTTCGCCAACAGGTAGTAGATGCCCTGCCCGATGAAAAAAGACGTCGGCACGCTCGCAATCGAGGAGGCGATGGAGTTCGTAAAGGATGACTGCAGTTGCTTAAGCGCTGTAGGAGGCAATGCAGTAGCTCCCTGGGGCATGGCTATCAACTGCAAGAAGCGCTGTAGAAGCAGAGGATACACGGGGATGAGGAGCAGTGAAATCAATAAGGAAAAGAGAGCGATACCAAGCAGTTGTACCCACAGCATGCCCCAACTCGCTTTGTTCATCTCCTCGGCAAACGTTGCCGCCGATGGCCTGGTAATGGCTTTGATATATTGGCGAGGGAGCTGGCGCAAGGCCTCCCGGAAAGGGAGGGGTGTGACCGGCGGACTATCATAGCCACGGTTGGGAGGAATACCATCAGGGCCACCGGGAGTACCAGTATAGACGGGAGGATATTCCTGATATTTATCGCTAAATTGATCGTCGGACATACAAGACCTCCTTCATTATCTATAGGGTATTATGCGGTCTCACAAACTAATCCGGGCATCTGTAGGGGCCGATTATGAACTTTCACAACCAACATCGGTACAGTGTTGTCACCCTGAGCGAAGCGAAGGGTCTCTCTCGATGGGCAGAGAGATGCTTCGCTTCGCTCAGCATGACAGGACCGACCCTGAATATGAAACTTCATTATCGGCCTTCGGTGGCTGTTCCGCAATCCACATTATTTCGTTGAAATTCATCATACCACTGTTCCTGCTCTCACTTCCAGCAAGCAACATATGGGAACTCCAGTATCCCTGAAAACCCGCTCTAATGTGGTACTTGCAGTACTGTTGAGAGAATGAAAAAGACGATGACGATGCCTAAAATGCAAGAAAGGACCAGCAGCGCTGCCAATGGAATAAGCACAGTGGCGGCTGCCCTACCCCCGCTTAACCGGTGTACGGCCATGATTGCAAAGATTTGCAACACGATAATGTAAATGCTCAGCGCTGAACTAAACAACGAGCCAAGGTACTGGACTGGAGGAGCCAGAATAAAAAAGGCCAGGGTAAGTAAACCAATAACAAGGCTAACAATAGTCAATGGCGTTTGAAACAGGAGCGTGGTATAGCCCTGAGCCAGGAAGGTACCCTGCCCGCCAAAGGCCCTGGCGAGCAGGTAATAAATGCCCTGACCGATCAAGAAAAAGATTGGAACAACGATAACGGAGGCGAAGATGATATTTTGTGTAGCTCCCTGGAACGCCTGGGTCATCTGGACCATTTCAGGACTCAAGGAATTAGAGCCGGCCGTGCTATTCTGCAGGCTGGTTTGCAGAAGACGGGGAATTAACGGCATTTCTAGCAATCCAAACAAGATGCTAAGAATGGTAATGCTAAGCGATGGCCTGGTCACTACCTTCACGTACTGGCGCGGTAATTGCCGTATCGCCTCCCCCAGTGTGAGCGGCGTTACCGGCGGACCATCGTAGCCGGGATTGGGAGGCATACCAGAAGAACCTCCAGGAGGCGGAGTAGTATCGCCTGGGGGAGGTTCCTCATTTGCATCGTAAGACATACAAGTTCCTCTCTTCTCTCGTAGTTCCTCAATAGTATACGATTACTTTAGAGCGTGTCTGATTCTCAGAGTCTTCGCCCTCTCGCGCCGGGTGCTCACGCGGCTTCGCCGCGCAAAAAACTTATTGTGTTGTGTGGAAAATGCGCGAAGCGCATTTTCCACACAACACAATAAATCAGGCGAGCGCCGCAGGCGCGAGCAAGCGATCGTGATGGGAATCAGACATACTCTTACCCCCTACGCGCTCAACTTCACAATCGTCACACCGTCACCGCCCTCCTGGGCTGGAGCAGACGTAAATGACTTTACTAATGGGTGATGTGCCAATCGTTCCCTCACGGCAGCCCGCAGCGCACCCGTTCCCTTGCCATGCAGGATGCGCACCGAGGACATGCCCGACATCGCGGCGTCATTCAGGTAAGTATCCAACTCATCCAGCGCGGCTTCCACGCGCCAGCCGCGCATATCGAGCTGCGTCTCAACATCCGGGCGATCCTCGTAGCGCGGCACCACCACCGCTGCCTGCGCCTTCGCCGCTTCTTTGCTCGCAGGAGATTTTCCACCGGCCTCCGCTGCTGCCTGCCGCTTGCTGACGCGTTCGATGTTATCCACACTCACGCGGAAGCGCATCGATCCCATCTGCACTTCTGCCTCGCTGCGGTCGGCGGAAAGCCCGAGCAATTCCGCGTTCTGGCCGAAGCTGTGTACGCGCACGATATCGCCAATCTGCAGCGGCCCCTGGTTGTCGTCAGGTAATACCTCACCCTGTGTCGCCCCGGCCTGTTTGCGTGAGCGGCGGGGCTCCTGGAGAGGAGCAACCTTCTCTTCCAGCTCGTGTGCCTGCTGTCGTGCCTCGCCCAGGCGAGCGCGGGATATAGTGTTCCGGCCTGCGTCAACCTTGATCTTAGCCAGCACCACCTGCACCTCGTCCAGTTCCCGCCTGGCCTGGGCGCGTGCCTCGTTGAGGATCTGCACTCGTTGCTCTCCTAGCTTGTGTCGTTCCTGCTCAAGCTGCTTGCGTTGATATTCAAACTCGGCGCGTTCCATGCTCAGGTGGAACCTCTCGTCCTCCGCGCCCTTGCGTTCGGCCTGCAATTCCTCCAACAGGTTCTCCATGCGCACACCGGCGCTGCCCAGAAACTCGCGTGCGCGCTCAATAATGCCCACATCCAGTCCCAGGCGGCTGGCGATCGCCAGGGCGTTACTGCGGCCTGGCAGACCGATACTCAGGCGGTACGTCGGCGACAGCGTCTCAACGTCGAACTCGACCGAGGCGTTGGCGACACCCGGCTGCTCGTGCGCAAAAGCCTTGAGTTCGGAGTAGTGTGTGGTAGCAACGGTCGTGACATGCCGTTCGAGCAGGTAGGTAAGGATGGCCCGTGCCAGCGCCGAACCTTCGCTGGGGTCGGTGCCCGCACCCAGTTCGTCCAAAAGCACCAGCGCTCGTAACTGGCGGCTCTCCTGTTTCCCCACCAGGGATTCCGACAGCTTGCCGCGTATCTCGGGCGTTGCGCTCTTTACCTCTTCCTCGATGCTCCGCAGGATCTCTATGATACGGCTCATGTGCGAAGAGAAAGTGCTCAGGCTCTGCTCGATGCTTTGCTCATCGCCAATGTCGGCAAACACCTCCTCGAAGACGGCTATCTCCGAATGCTCCTCGGCTGGAATATGCAGTCCCGCCTGCGCCATCAATGTCAGCAGGCCCACCGTCTTGAGCGCAACCGTTTTACCGCCCGTATTCGGACCCGTAATCACCACCATGAAGAATTCGCGGCCCAGGTGAAAATTGATCGGTACCACCTTGCCCGTGAGCAAAGGATGGCGCGCGTTGCGCAGGTCGATCCGTCCCTGGTCGTTCAGTTGCGGCTCCGAGCAGCGCATCAGGCGCGCATAGCGTGCCTTCGCCAGGTGTAGATCCACCTCTGCAACTAGTTCCACCGCCGCTTTAAGCGCCTCTGCCTCGTGGCCAATCTCGCCGGAAAGCGTGCGCAGGATGCGCTCTATTTCCTGCTGCTCTTCGATCTGTAACTGGCGCAGCGTATTATTCAGTTCCACCACCACCATTGGCTCAACAAAAACCGTCGCGCCGCTGGCCGACTGGTCATGTACAATGCCGCGCACCTGTCCACGGCTCTCAGACCTCACAGGGATCACGTAGCGGTCGTTGCGCATAGTCACTATCGGCTCTTGCAACGCATGACCGAATTCGCTCACCAGCCTGCGTAGGCGGTCCTGTAAGCGCTGGTTGGCCCCCCGGATATCGAAGCGCAGCTTGCGCAGCGTAGAGCTGGCCGTATCCAGCACCTCACCCTCTTCGCTGATGGTCTCCTCGATACGCCGGGCGATGTGAGGTCGTTGCGGGATATCCGCGCCCAGGCTTTGCAGCAGTGGAAACTTCTCCGGGTCAAGTTTCTCCAGCAGTCGTGCGACATGCATGGCGCTGCGGGTAGTCGCCAGCACCTCGAGCAGGTCACCTGGGAGTAACATACCCTCGCGGGCGGCACGCGCCAGCAAAGGGCGGATATCACGAGCGCCCTGTACGCTCGCGTTATTGTACAGCTCGAGCAGCTGGTGTGCTTCTGTTGTATAGGCGAGGCGACGCCGCGCCGCGCTTATGTCCGGTGTGGGCTCTAGCTCCATCACCAGCTCTTTACTGGCAGAAAAAGCAGCTTCTTTCGCCACCCTCTCCAGAATCTTGGGGTACTCCAGCGTGAGTATACTTTTCTGATGCATAAAATTCTTAATATTACCTGGCCTGCAAGTTATTCTTAGCGCTCCGTAGATTATGGAATTGACAAATTAGGCGGGTGTTCATGGGGGCGTAGCCGGTATATCGCGCCCTCATGCAACCACCTCCATATATCCTGATGAAATGTGTGGTCAAGGGTCGTAGCCGCGCGATTATGAACTTTAAGCAATTACCCTGGATACCCGTAGGGGCCGATTTATCGCGCCCATCGCCGATTTATCGGCCCCGGGAACTTCACCACATACCTGGATTAATTTATTAAAACTCATCATCGCGCCCTGGGTGGGGGGAAGGCATCCCGCATGTGCCCATTCACTTGTTAACTTGCATTATCATATCCTATAACGCCTGGATGATTGCAGGCAACCCGTATAATTACAAAAAAGCAACTGTAAGATATCATATTTTAACGCCAATTGGAATACGTCCCCTTTGGAACTTACCTCACATCTTCACGTATACCCTGATATATGGCACAAACATAGCATAGAAATAGGGGCAGTAACCGATGATCCTCCATCTTGGCGAGCGCGTCTATTGGGGCGCGCCCGAAGTCATCTACCTGGAAGGAACAATCACACGACTGGACGAGGCCACGCAATCGGTCGTGGTCCATATTGAACGTGCAACGCCTAACTCAGCGCACCTCATCGGTACAGATACGGCCTTTTTCGCGGACGGCTTAGCCTCATTGAAGGGCAATAGCCCACCGGGAGTTACCAGCCAGCGGAGCGACCAGCGCCAGCCCGCGCCCCAGTTGAACGATGAAGAAAAAGTTCGCAGCGCCGCCTCCGTCGCCGTCCACCAGCAATACGGCTACGAGCTGCCGCCAGAACAGGAGCGTTCGCTCATCGACCAGGTGGCACAGGTAATCAATGCCGACCCGGCAATGCGCGCTCGCGTCATCGCCTCTATGAATCAGTTACTCTCCCGCTAAATGTAAAAATACTATTTCATATAGCCATTTGGTCTGCTTAGCACAATGATAATAGGAAAAGAAACTGTGCGTGCCAGCAAAATAACCTCATCAACTGGATTTTTTGGTTGCATCATGCAATCTATCTGCAACCCTATCCCTGATAAACCGTCTATTCAAGAGCAATCACGAATACCAGGTTATGTAACTCCTTTCAACAATACCAGGTTCTCAAGCTTCACAAATTGGCGTATACTAAGAAGTAAGAAGTGTAATACTCACCAGGAAGCGTACTGCGCAATAGGGAGGTCATCATGAACTGTACACGTTGTGGCATGCCTCTAGAAACGAACGCCCGTTTTTGCCGGAACTGCGGCCAACCGGCCCCGGCCATTACTCTGGGCAGTGTTGCTTCCAGTCCTGTGAAGCCCTACCAGCCAATGTCTCCGCAGGCGCATGTAACGGACAGCAGTCCGACCAACCCTATGGAACCCAGGCAGGAGCCACCCCCCCAACCAACGATGTATCCCCAGTCACAAATGCCATACTATCAACCGACTCAGCCTGCCCTTCAGCCAAACCGGCCCGCAGCGCCCCTGCCAGGCACTATGCCGAGCGCTGGGCAAGCCATGCGCCCGGGAACGCTTGCCGCAGCCGGTAAAACTCCCCGCCGCCGCAGGGGACGCGTCATTGGATGCCTGCTTACCTTGCTAGTATTAGCTTTGGTGATTGGAGTCGGCTGGGTTTTTGCACTGCGCCCTTTCCTGCACTCGCTTGCCCAGGCCCAGATTGACCAGGTTCTGACAGCCGCCGTGAACCAGATGCCGCCAACAGCAACCCAGTTACCCCACGGAACGGTGCATGTGCAAGAGAACGCCATAGACAATCTGATCGTCCTCAATTCCGCGCCGTCTGACCCGGTGCAGCAAGCCCAGGTACACATCACGCCCAATCTTGTGCGGCTGGATTTTCAGGTTTACGGCCTGCCCTGCGCGGTAACCGGAGTGCCAGAAGTAGTCGGTAGCCAGCCCAATGGTCGGCTCGTCATGAGCAATGTGACCGTCGAAGGCATTCTCGCCCTCATAATGTCCCCCGACGAAGTGACGAGCCTGGTGAATAGACATTTAGCGGATGCGCAGGCACGCTTCGCGCACCCGATCATCCAGGTCTCCCTCAAGGACCACGAGTTAGATCTGCTGGTGGGTCCGCCGCTCTCTCCAGGAGTCCCTATCGCGCCCTGATCCCTTCCCGCGTCGTCGTGAACGTATCAGCAGCATACCCGGCATAAAAAGGAATAGCACTCCGTCCGCGTCAATTGTGCCGCCCCGGTACTGCGTGTTCGGCGCTGCCCCCGTTTGATGCACCTTATCGAAGACAGAGGACACATTTGGTACGAGTCCGTCATTGTCCTCCCCGAATGGCCAGTACACAATTGCAGCGCGTCCGATGATATTAGCACGCGGCACGAAGCCCCAGTTGCGCGAGTCAGAACTGATGATGCGATTATCACCAAGCACGAAGTAATCATTAGCAGGCACAACCAGGTTATAGATCTGTTTATACTGGTAGGGATTGCCCTGCCGCCTGGGGTCAACGTAGGTCTCTTGTAAGGTGACGCCGTCGACAATAACACTGGTGTCGTTGATAGTAATCACATCCCCAGGGACGCCGATAATGCGTTTGACGTAATCCTGCTGTGGCCCTGGTACAGGGGCTAGGAATATGATAACGTCGCCGCGCGTCGGGGGATGGAATAAATAGGTCCACTTATCTATCAGGATACGTTCCTGGTTGTGCAGGTTTGGCTCCATGCTCACGCCTTCGACGTAGTAATTCTGCACGGCGAAGCGGATAACTAAGAACATCAGCACCGTGAGAATAATCGTCTCAATGACCTCACGTACCAGTCTGTAGCGCTTTTCAAAATCGAGTTCCGGATTCACAATGTCACCCATCTATTTGCTCTGCACCTTTATTTGAACTGTACCAGATGGAACCCCCGTAAGGCAAGACCCCCGAAACAGCTCAAATGAGCGTACAATTTCTACCTGGCCAGGCGATGTCACCCATTCTAATCGAGTCGCGTGGCAGGGTCTGCTCACATAGGAAATAAAGGCTAGAGAATCGGTGTTTTATTCTATGGAGGTTTAAACATCTACCCGCCTTGCCGCCTCTCGGAGTCATTACAACACTTGACAGCGATTGTATAGTAGTGTCATATCGAACGTTTGTCTCAATATGTTCGGGTGGATGATTCAATTCAATGTCTCAAGACAAAATTGTAATACGTGGTGCTCGCGAGCACAACCTTAAAAACATAGATGTAACCATACCTCGTGACAAGCTCGTTGTAATCACCGGCCTTTCCGGTTCAGGTAAGAGCAGCCTGGCCTTTGACACCATCTTTGCCGAAGGCCAGCGCCGCTATATTGAGTCACTCTCGGCCTATGCGCGCCAGTTTCTCGATAAGATGGAGAAGCCCGATGTTGATCACATCGACGGCCTATCGCCTGCCATCTCTATTGACCAGAAGGGTACTACTCATAACCCGCGCTCAACGGTTGGCACCGTCACCGAGATCTATGACTACTTGCGCCTGCTGTATGCCCGCGTTGGCCATCCGCATTGTCCCAGGTGCGGGCGCGAGGTCAGTCGGCAAACCGTGCAGCAGATCGTCGATGCTGTACTCAATCTACCCGAGGGATCACGCATCATGCTACTCGCCCCGCTCGTCCAGGGCCGTAAAGGTGAGTATAAAAGTATCTTTGAGGAAATGCGCCGGGCCGGTTATGTGCGCGTGCGCGTCGACGGAAAAATCTTCGACCTGAGCGACGAAATTGACCTGGACAAACAGAAGAAGCATACCATAGAGGTTGTGGTTGACCGCTTGGTGATCCGCAATCGCCAGGTAACCCAACCCCGGCCAGAGTCGGATGGACAAATGTCTCCCCTGCGTTTCCCTGCGCCCATCGATAATACCCACCAGCAGCCTCCTTTAAAGCGCGTGGCCGAGCGGCCGGCCTTGTATGATGTCAATGCTGAGAAGAGGTCGCAGGAAGCCGCGGAGCTGCAGGCAGAGCCTCAACAGGAGAACCACGACTCCGCTTTCCGGCAGCGGCTGGCCGATTCTTTGGAAACGACGCTCAAGCTGGGTAGCGGGGTGATACTGGTTTCAATCATCGATGGTGAGGAAATCCTTTTTTCGGAGAAACTTGCCTGTGTTTACTGCGGCATCAGCCTACCAGAAATTGCGCCGCGTACCTTTAGCTTCAACAGCCCGCATGGTGCATGCCCAACCTGTACAGGCCTTGGCACGCAGCAGGAGATCGATGCAGAACTGATCGTGACCCATCCTGAGTTGAGCCTGCTTGGGGGAGCTATCGCCGCGTGGATCAAGGTTGTCAATGGCAGCCAGTGGCACGCCGCCATCCTGGAGGCGTTGGCGAAAGAGTACGACTTCAGCCTGCATACACCCTGGCGTGACCTGACGGATGAGCAGCGTCAGAAGGTGTTGTACGGTACACCCGAGCAGCTGACCATTCGCTACACGCCGCAGCATGGGCGCACGCACAACTATACCACCAACTTTGAGGGCGTCATCCCCAACCTCGAGCAACGCTACAAAAACACCGGGAGCGAAGGCGTCCGCGAGGACCTCGAGGGCTACATGTCGGCACGTATCTGTCCCGACTGTCACGGCGCCAGGCTCAAGCCGGAGGTGCTGGCCGTTACCGTGGGTGGCCATAATATCGTGCAGGTGACAAACCTTTCCATCGTGTTAGCTCAGCGCTTTTTCAAGGAACTTGAGGCGGAGCTGCCACAAACACCGTCCCTTCCTGTTAATGGGAATGGTCGCACAAAAAAGAAGAATGGCAACGGGACCGTTTCGAGTTCGCTCCTGGACGATCTCCTGGCAAAAATAGATCCCCACGGGCCGCTTGTCGAGCTGACATTGACCGAGCGCGAGCGCTTCATTGCGCGGCAGATACTCAAAGAGATCCGAGCACGCCTGCAGTTCCTGGTGGATGTGGGCCTGGATTATCTCACACTGGACCGCGCTGCCGCCAGTCTCTCAGGTGGCGAAGCGCAGCGCATCCGCCTGGCCACGCAGATCGGGTCCGGCCTGATGGGCGTGCTCTACATTCTTGACGAGCCAAGTATCGGCCTGCACCAGCGTGATAACGCGCGCCTGATCAAGACGCTCACACACCTGCGCGACCTGGGGAATACGCTCCTGGTTGTTGAGCATGACGAAGAGACCATGCGGGCCGCCGATTACATTATCGATATCGGCCCCGGCCCCGGCGAGCACGGCGGTAGAGTCGTGGCGGAGGGCACATACAAAGATATCGTCGCCAATACCAACTCGCTGACCGGAGATTACCTGGCGCGCAGGCGGCGCATCGACATCCCCACGCAGCGACGCGACGGCAGTGGTCGTTCGCTGGTCATCAGCGGCGCGCGCGAAAATAACCTTAAAAACCTGACCATAGACATTCCTCTAGGTAAATTTGTGGTGGTCACGGGTGTTTCCGGTTCAGGGAAGAGCACCCTCATTACGGACATTCTTTACCGGAAACTGGCACATGTCTTCTTCCGCGCTCATGCTAAGCCGGGTGAGCATGATAGCGTCGAGGGCATGGAATACCTGGACAAGGTGATCGATATCGACCAGTCGCCTATTGGCCGCACGCCGCGCTCCAACCCCGCGACGTACACCAACGCTTTCACTGGTATCCGTGAGCTGTTTGCCCAGGTGCCTGAGGCGCGGCTGCGTGGGTACCAGCCAGGACGTTTCTCGTTCAACGTAAAGGGTGGACGCTGTGAGGCCTGTAAGGGCGAGGGCATCGTCAAGATCGAGATGAACTTCCTACCGGATGTGTATGTGCCGTGTGAGATCTGTAAGGGGAAGCGTTACAACCGCGAGGCCCTGGAGATTCACTATAAGGGCAAAAATATCGCCGACGTGCTGGATATGACGGTCGAGGAAGCGCTGGACTTCTTCGCGAACGTCCCGAGTATCTACAACAAAATGAAGACGCTGAACGACGTGGGCCTGAGTTACATGCGCCTGGGCCAGCCTGCCACAACGCTTTCCGGCGGTGAGGCGCAGCGCGTCAAGCTGGCAACCGAACTATCGCGCCGGGCTACCGGCCGTACGATGTATATTCTGGATGAACCGACTACCGGCCTGCACTTCGCCGACGTGGATCGCCTGCTCTCGGTGTTGCAGCGTCTCGTCGATGCCGGTAACTCGATTGTGGTGATCGAGCACAACCTGGAAGTAATCAAATGCGCCGACTGGATCATCGATCTCGGACCCGAAGGCGGCGATGCCGGCGGGCAGTTGATCGCCCAGGGCACACCCGAGGATGTTGCAGAGAACGAGCAGTCATCTACCGGTCACTACCTCAAACGCATGTTCATCGAGCAAGCCGCGCTGGCCAGTGCCCGGCAGGTCAATCAGACAGTGGCAGGATAACCGGCTCTTGTTCCTCGTGTTCCTGGTGCTCAGTGCGTCCATCCTGCATGACCCCTGTTGCCTGCACAAGGGAGTTGCCATTGTCGCCTTTCGGCTCCAGGCCGCCCAGCTTGATCTGCACCCCCCGTCGTCGCTGCCGCCGGTCGATCCAGTAAACCAGTCCGGCCATTGTCAGCACCACCACGCCAATGACGACAAGCTTAAAAAAGTGCGCATTAGGGATAACCGAGGCGCTGAGGGCCAATAATCCAAATAAAAATGTCAGTCCATAAAATACCAAGCAAATCTGCCTGGCGTTCAAACCCGTTGCCATCAGGCGGTAATGTAGGTGTGTTTTATCATAGTGGAGCGGTGACTGGCCGCGGCGTATCCGGTTGATCATGACTACAGCAACATCAAGAATGGGCACGCCAAGTACTATTATAGCGAGGGCTATCTTCGCTCCACCCATGATCGAGAGGACCGCCAGCCCTAGCCCAAGGAACATGGAACCGCTGTCGCCCATAAAAATTTTCGCCGGATTCCAGTTATGCGGTAGGAAGCCTAGGGTGGCTCCTGTGAAGATGGCGGAGAGGATGGCGATGCTGTACTGTCCTAACACAAAGCTAATGATCGTAATAATGAG
>WNEZ01002197.1_pt1 | contig 16650 bp, 17 predicted proteins | sample 5400521 | NCBI WGS metagenome assembly WNEZ01 (sample SAMN13153339, study PRJNA577476) | soil metagenome | isolation source: 120 cm saprolite under Douglas fir tree site 2 hole 1 replicate 1 | place: USA:California | collected 2015-04-18
TACCTGCTGTCCCGGAATGTTCGGATCGAAGAGGACCTGGTTGATCAGCTTTTCAATTCCAGCGAGAAGCGGCTGGCGCGGATTCTGTTGTTGCTGACCCGCTTCGGCAAAGACGGGCAACATGAGCCCGTCGTGCCCAAGATCAGTCAGGAAACCCTGGCCGAGATGGTCGGGACGACGCGGTCCAGGGTGAGTTTCTTTATGAACAAGTTTCGGAAGCTGGGCTTCATTGAATATAATGGCCGCTTGCAAATTCACAGTTCCCTCCTGAATATCGTCCTGCACGACTAGGGGCGCTAGCCCCAGCCGTCGGTAGCGGCCGGTCGGTCGAGCAACCCACGAAGTTCGAGCGGGTTACTCGTATGAAGACCGCCAGGGCACTCGGCCTGACGATCCCGCACTCGATACTCGTGCGGGCCGGCGAGATCATCCCAGTGACCTGTGTCAGAATGATGCTAGGACTCCCGGCACCGTGCGAGTCGAGGATGAGCAGTCCAAACCCACGATGATCGACCGGCGCACGTTCGTGATCGGCCTCGGGCTGACCGCGCTCGCCGAGCCGCCGACGGCGGACGCGCAGCCGACAGGGAAGGTGCCGCGGGTTGCCTATATTTCAAACATACCCAGCAGCTCCCCGCTGACTGAGCTGTGGTGGAAGGCGTTTGTCGACGGGTTGCGAGAGCGCGGATGGACGGAGAACCAGAACGTCGTCATCGAGCGGCGATACGCTGAGCTGCGCAAGGAAGCGTCGCTGGCGGTCGTCGAGGAGTTGATCCGGCTCCGTGTCGACGTCATCGTCGTCTCGAGCACGCTGACGGCACTCGCCGCGAGACAAGCCACCACGACGGTGCCCATCGTCGTGACAGTTCCTGCGGATCCGGTCGCCACGGGCCTGGTGACCAGCCTGGCGCGGCCCGGGGGGAACGTGACGGGGCTCAGCTTTGTCGGGACGGAGCTGGCAGGCAAGCAAGTGGAGTTGCTGAAGGAGGCAGTGCCAGGACTCGGGCGGGTCACGGTCCTCGCAAATCCCGGCAACGCGTCTCACGCCCCGCGGACGAAGGAAATCGCCGACGTCGCGCGGGCGCTGAAGCTCCAGAGCGATGTCCTGGAGGCGAGCACGCCCCGGGAAATCCAGGAGGCCTTTGCCGCAATGGCGAAGCGCCGTCCCGGCGCCGCCATCGTGTTGGCCGATCCGCTGTTCGTTCGCGAAGCGCACAACATTGTGCGGATCGCCGCCGAGCGGCGGCTGCCCGTCATGTATGGGCTGCGAGAGGGTGTGGTAGCCGGCGGCTTGATCTCCTACGGAGCCAATTTCACTGATTTGTTCCGGCGTGCGGCGACCTACGTGGACAAGATTCTCAGGGGGGCGTCGCCGAGTGATCTCCCCGTCGAGCAGGCATCGAAGTTCGAGCTGGTGATCAACCTCGAGACCGCCAAGACGCTTGGCTTGACGATCCCCCAGTCGCTGCTGGTTCGAGCCGACGAGATCATCCGGTGATCGAATCCCTCACGATTCATCTGCCAATCCCTCTTGACCAGACTTCCGCCATGGGCCTAGCGATCCTCGCTGAGCGGCAACCTAACCGAGGACCAACAGGTCCACTCGTCAGGACCCGTCGCAGCGACATTCGTGGCGCCGCCCATGACGGACTCGGTTGCCCAGATGGTCACGTTCAGTCCGGCGCCGAAATCTAACTAAACTAGCCCGGCTGGTAAGCTCCGTCACGCCGTGACGAACGCGGCGTAGTGATCGCCCTTGGAGATGGGCGCCAGGCCGGTGACGACCTCGCGCCAGTGATCACCGCAGTCGTCGCTGCACCACACCTCACCGGTGGCCGTCGCGGCGAAGAGGGAGAAGGATTCCCCCGAGTCCTCGAGGCACATCGCCTCGAACGCCGGTCGGAGACGGTCGGGTAAACCTGCTCGAAGGATCTGCCAGGTCCTTCCCCCGTCGGTGCTCCTGGAGACGCGGGAGCCGGCGAAGTGGCTCTTACGCCAGGAGCCGGGACCCTTTTCGGCGGACGCGACGAACATGAGATCCGGTCGTCGCGGATGGAGGACCAGGAGATCGGGATAGCCGCCGATCTCGTGTTGCAGGTCGGTCCATTGCTCCCACGTGGCGCCGCCGTCGCTGCTCACGTACATCCCGATACCTGTCGTGATGTAGATCCGGTCGGGATTGAGCGGATTGATCACGGTGCGGTGGACGTCGTCGTCCATTCCCGGGATCACCCGAAACGTCTTTCCGGCGTCGACGCTCTTCAGAAGCCCACCCTGCTCGATGCCGATGAACAAGGTCGCGCTATCCCGAGGATCGAAGTTGATGTGCTTGGTGTGCGCGACATTCGGCGGCGCCGGGAAGCTCCATCGCGACGTGTCCACCGACCGTAGCGCCGGGAGCTCGGCCCAGCCGCGCCCGAGGTCATCGCTGTAGAAGAGGTGCGCGGGCTCCGTGCCGGCGAAGACGCGGACGCCGTCGGCGAGGCGGGCGCACGCGAGGCTGTACACATTCTGCTCGGCGAGGCCCTTGTCTCGGCGTTCCCAGGTGCGGCCGCCATCGCTGCTGGCGAACATCGAGCCGTGCTTCATCCCCGCGAAGATCGTGCCGCTTTCCGGCTCGATCAGGAGGGCGTGCACGTGCTTGTCGGTCAGGGAACGATCGGCGACGTGCCATCCATGTCCGGAGGGATCACGCTCGATGCACACGACGCCTTCGATCGTGCCGACCAGGACCTGCCTCGAGGGTGTGGCAGAACGATAGATTGTGGGCCCGCCGTGCGAGAGGGCTATCGCCATGGGCGTTCTCCTTCCTATTCGGTTGATGCAGACAGTGCGCCGAGGCGCCTCACGTGTCAAGGCGGGCGGCGGCGAGACGAGGCCGTGCCGCGCGGCCGCCTGGTACGCGGCGCGCGGCGAGTATAGAATTCGCACCGTGCCAGACGGGAAGGAGAGCGCATGAGTCATAGGTTACGAATCGTGGTTCCGGCGGTCCTGCTCGCGCTACTCTCGACCAGCGCGATAGCGATCGGCGCCGAGCCCAGCGGGACGATCACATGGGGGGTGCACGTCACCTTGGCCACCTGTTGGCTCGACACCGCGGAGACCGACGCCGAGATCACGCCGTTCATGGTCATATACGCGCGGCACGACGCGCTCGTGAAGCCGATGCCGAGCGGGCTCAACACCGCATCGCTCGCCCAGTCGTGGAGCATGTCGGCTCGCCGGCCGGATCCTTTTCGATCTGTATCCCATCCCACGGCGGCACGGTGTCGCGCGCTGTTGGCGATCGAGACGAGCGGCAGCGTGACGATCCAGTCGCCGGGCGCGGCCGCCTTCACGAGCGTCTCGATGCGCTGCAGCACGTCGTCGATCGAGCGTGCGCCGGCCAGCGACGGAAAGAGCGACTTGAGCCCCTCGCGGTCCATGTGCGCATGCGCGTCGACGAGCCCGGGCACGACCGTGCGCCCGCGAAGGTCGACGAGGCGCGTGTCGGTGCCGGCGAGGCGGCGGACATCAGAGCTGGTGCCGATCGCTGTGATGCGGTCGGCAGTGATCGCGACGGCCTCGGCGATGTGGAGGGCGGGATCGACAGTGATGACATTCCCGCCGTAGAGAATCAGATCGGGCCCGGTCATGCGTAATCGGGCGGGCTCACGGGCACCCCCATGGTACAACTTGAAAAGGTGATCGATTTTCACACCTTTTCCATCACCGCGCGACCGCGAGACGGGCGCGTTCGGTTTCGCCATCGCTACGGCGCGGCCCAACGTCGGCAGCCTGGTGCCGTGGGTCTCGCCCCGCGGGGCCATCGCCACGCAGGCATGTGTCAACACCGATCTCGGCCGGCAAGGGCTGGCGCTCCTCGCCCAGGGTGTGCCGGGCGACGTCGCACTGAGCGCTCTGCTCCGAAAAGTCGGTGAACGCGAGATCCGTCAGGTGCACGGTCTGGACGGCGAGCGAGCCTTCTGTCACACCGGAGCGAGCGTGGCGGCCATCCGCGAGCCGCGCATGTATCACAATCTCCGCGTCGGCGACCACGCCGATCAGGTCGCCGAGCTGAGGCGCGTCTGGGCGGTCGTCGTCGCGCATACCAAGCAGATCGAAGCCGAATACGGCGCCGCGGCGGTCCGGCTCTTTGGCCGGGTCAAGCATTGACACCTCGAAGTGGTGCGCGCCACATCCCGTTGCGGGGCCCGGGCTCGCGGGGATGGGGTGCGAGCATGAACCGAGGAGGGTCGCCATGAAGCTCCGCGCGATTCCGTGGCTCGTCGGGCTGGTCGCGCTGGCGGCGGGCTCTCGCGCCGAGGCGAAGACATACCGATGGGTGAACGAACAGGGCATCGTCACCTACTCGGACCAGCCGCCCCAGGTCCGACCCGTCGAGGGTGAACGCGAGGCGCTGATCGGCGAGGCCCTGGAGATCTCGGGGACCAAGAAGTCGCTCGAGACGATTCCTGCCCACATCCGCGCCCAGTTCGAAGCGCGCCAGACGCCGATCAAGCCCGCGGAAAAAGCGCGTATCGCCAAAATTCTCGGCGATGCGTTCCGAACCGACGTGCTCTATGGCGCCGTTCGTGCCGCCTTCAGAACGAACTACGATCCGCAGCGCATGAACCTCGTGGTCGGGCAGCTCCGAACGCCGCTTTTCCGCAAGGTCGCGGCGGCGGAGATCGCGGCCAGCGAGCCGGGAGCGAAGCAAGACCTCGAACGGTTCGCCATCGGGCTCCAGGGCGACATCCCCCGGCCCGCTCGCGTTGCCCTCGTCCAGCGGCATGAGGCAGCCATGCGCAGCGCGGAGCTGCAGATCGAGATGGGGGTCGTCGCCTTCAAGGCCGTAACGCGCTCGCTCGAGCCGGTGCTCCCGTCCGAGAAGCGGCCAACTGCGCGTGAAACAGATTCTGCGGAGCACACGCTGCGGGCGCAGCAGGACAGCCTGGTCCGCGCGGCGCTCGTGCGCTGGCTCTACACCTTTCGGTCGCTGACCGACGAGGAGGTGGCGGAGTACGTGGCGTTCGGCGAGACGGACGCCGGGCGCTGGTTCATGGCCACCCAGCGCAAAGGCTTGCTCGACGCGATGCGAACGGCGATGGACGCGGCCGCCCGGCAGATGGCGGCCGCTTTTCCTGCGAGACGCTAGCGCGCCGGTCGCCGCTCTTCGAGGAGCTTGAGGAACCGCGGGTCCTTCTTCAGATTGGCCAGCGACGGGTCGAGGCTCAGGTAGTCGAACTGGTCGTAGCCGAGATCGAAAGCCTTGGTGAGCCACGTGATGGCCTGATCAGCGTCGCCGAGCCGCGCATAAACGCGGGCGGCGTTGTACGCGGCCCGCGGATCGTTGGGCTGGGCGTCGGCCCCCTGGAGCGCGGAAGAGACCTGATCCTGGCGCTCCTGCAAGACCGCCTTGTTCTTCAACGCGCTCTCGAGATTGGCCTTCGCCGTGGCGTTGGCGGGATCGCGCTGGACGAGATCCTCTAGCTCACGGGTGGCATCGTCGTAGAGCCCCTGCTTGCTATAGATGTTGGCGAGGTTGTTCCGGACAATCGTGTTGCCAGGATCGAGCTCGAGGGCCTTGCGATAGGCGGCGACCGCTTCGTCGGTTTTGCCCTGCCGGTCGTATGCGTAGGCGAGGTTTGACTGGATGACGGCGGACTTCGGCGCCGCCTCGGCGGCTTTCTGGAGCTCGGCGACGGCCTCCTCGAACTTGCCTTCCTTCAGGAGCGCCGCGCCGCGCGCGTTCTGCTGGGCCGCCGCGGCGGCGGCCTTGTCCTGGCCGCGAGCGGCGCCCGGCAGTAGGGCGCAGAGCGTCAGCGCAATGAGCGCGAGTCTCTTCACTGAATTCGCTCACGCCAGGAGCGAACCTGCTTCAGGAATGCTGGCGCGGGGATCGGATTGTTCGGGAGCTGCTGGTTCGTCGTCGCGGTGATCGCCGACGCGGTGGCCGATCCCGAGCCGAGCGGCGGCGTCACGATGACGACCGGCATCGAAGCGATTCCCTGGCCGATCGTCGTCGAGCGAGTGACCGTTGCGTCGGTCGAGCTGAGCGCGGTGCCCGTGCTGAAGTTGATGGCGGCGTAACCGGTCTGCATCTGGACCGAGTAGAGCTTGGCCGTCCCGCCGCCGCTCGTGCACGTGACGGTGCTGGTCGGGGTGAAGCCCGAGAAGAGGACGTCCATGTTGAAGACGTTGGCCGGGTCGAGCACCTTCTCGTTGGTGCCGAGTCTGAAGAACCAGCCGCCCGTCGGCGTCCCGTTGGTCGACGTTACGTCCACGAGGCTGCTCTCCGACAGCGCGGCCCCGTTCGACATGTCAGTCGTTTCCTTGATCCCGTAGAAACGGTTCGACGCCGTGCTGTTCGGGTGGTTCCGGTCGCCGGTCCCGAGGAAGACCCAGAGGTGCATAGCCGTGTCGTAGGCCAGCACCGGGGCACCATAGAAAGCCTGAGTCGGATAGAACTCGCCGGTCGCCGGCGGGTTCGTCTGGCTCGGGACCGCGGTGAAGAGGCGCTTGCCCGCCCAGCTCGTCGTCGCATTCGCTGAGACGTCGAACTTCCAGAGCTGGCCGCCCGTGTCACCGATATACACTCTGTCGACGTAGCCGTCGTTGTTCAGGTCGACCGCCGTCGAGTTCTCCGTGAGACTGAAGTTCATGTACTGGCGGTCATCCGAGGTGCCGTTGTTGTAGTACTCCCAGAGCTTCGTACCGTTCGAGAGGTCGACGGCGAAGAATGCCTTACCGTGGGCGTTGTTGCTCGCCGTGTCGTACCCACCGCCGAAGAACGCCGCGAATTTGTCGACGCCGCCGATCTTCAGCTTGCCCATCGAGGGCTCGGACCACGTCTCGGCGATCTTCGAGTCGGTGAAGCTCCACATCCATTGAGGATTCGTCGGGTCCGTGATGTCCAGGGCGTAGTAGAACGGCCCGCCACGTCTCAGACCGAACATGACGATGGTCTTCCACGTACCGCCAACCTTGATGTCGGTGGCGATCGGGCTCGAGTCCGCGAAGAACTGGTGGTCCCCCCCGGTGTCGGCCAAGCCTTTCAGATTGTCGAGGAGGTCCGGCGGGATGAAGCCCCAGAGCTCAACACCGTCGCTCTCACGGAACGCGTGGAGCATCCCGTCGTTGGCGCCGGCGATCAGCACCTTCGTCCGGCTGGCCTGGGCCGTCTTGAACGCCTGATAGCTGGAGTCGTTCAGAGCCAAGACGGGCGGTGTTATCAGAACCGGTGTCGAGTGGAAGATGTCGCCAAGCTTCCACGCCCGCTCTTCCGTGACGTTACCGTTTCCGTTCTCGTCGTACGAATCGATGCCGCGGATGAAGTCGATGATCTTGTCATGCTCCGCGTTGCTCGACGCAGCAAGGAGCGTATTGGTGATCGCGGAGTTCGTCTTCGTGAATGCTTGACGGGCTCCGCTGACGACCGTGTAGATCGTCCGGTTCGCGGCGGGGGTCGTGCTGAGGACCTGGCCGGCTTCCCAGACCAGCGCCGAGCTCAAGGGCACTCCATTCGCGTCGACCGGGACCAGCCCAGTAGAGTCCCGCTGGTAGGCTTTCAGATAGCCCCGCCAGAAGGGAATCGAAGGATCGGACCTGAAGGCCGCGAGATAGGCCTTGGTGCTCCCCGTCGTGCTGGTCGTCGGCACGACCGGCGTGGCAAACGTGAACGTGGCCTGGACGATGCGGCGGATCGCGTCCTGCAGCGCAGCCTGCAGCTGCGTTTCATTGTCCGAGATGTAGAACTGGCCGCCGCCGTTCTTGGCCGATTGACTGAGAGTGTCGTAGGCCGCCTGCGTCTCGGCCGCCGTGGTGTTGACGGTGACACCGAAGCCCACGGTGTGGACGATCACGTTCTGCGTCCCCGTGAGCGAGGTCGCGTGGTCCTGGGTGAAGCGGTTCGTTGCCTCGGTCGGCATGTCCCGAGTCCCTGCGGTCTGCATCCCGTCAGTGACGAAGATCACGAAGTTCGGCTGGCACTCGAGCTGGATGGGGCTCGAAAGGGCCCCCTGAGTCCCGTTCGCCGTCGACAGCCCCTTGTAATAGCGGCCGACGTCGTAGAGCGCGTCGCCCAGCGGCGTGTTGCCGGTCGGGCTGAGGTTATTGACCGCGGTCTTCATCGTCGCGACGCTGGTGCCCACCTGCGAGATTACTTTTGCGCCTGCACCGTTGCCGCTGCTGTCGTAGTAGAACGTCATCACTCCGAACCGGACGCCCTGCACGCTGTCGAGGAGTGAGTTGATGACCTCCTTGGCGATTGCCATCTTCGACTTGCTGCAGGCGCCTCCGTTCGTGCAGGTCCCTAACAGGTAGTTGAGGTAGTTACCCGTGAAGAGGTTGACCGACGAGCCGTTGATCTTCCCGGACCAGTACCCCGCCGCGTTCAGGGCGCTCTGGGCCGCCGCGCTGCCGGTTCCGGTGACCGATGACACGTCGTTGGCGTAGCTCGTGTATGTGGAGGTCGAGCCGCTCTTGTACACCTTGACAGAGGCGCAGGGCTGAATTGTCTTGTTGTTGCCCTTGCCCGACGGGTCGCAGTTGTTGAGGACGGGGTAGTAAGCCGCGCTGCCCGACGGCGGCGGCGCTTCGAAGCTGTTCGACGGGGCGGCGTCGGCCATACTGCCCGAGTCGTCGATCATGATCACGACGTTGGGCTGGATGTTGGCGCCGAAGATGTCGCTGTCGTCGGCGAGCACTGCTGCCGGCGACGGCAGCACCAGAAGCGCGGCGATAGAACCAAACCCGATCAAGCGCGTCAGACTGTTCATGATTGACCTCACTGGGCAATTGGCCCGTAAGCAACCTGGGCGTCGATCGTACGCTGGGCACTCCGGGGGCCCGTCCCCGAGCCGGTGATCGCATAGGTGTAGAAGACGAAGCCACCGGGGTTGTATCCGGTACCCGAGCCGATGGAGTACCCGGCGCGTTGCGTCGTGTTCAAGAAGCAGTTCGCGTCGGCGCCGGCGCCGGCCGCGACCGAGTACGAGAAGGCGCCGAGTGAAGTGGAGCCTTTCACACACGTCGGCCCGCCCGGCACGATCGTGTCGACGCCGACGTTGATTCCGGCGTCGGCGGCGAAGAAGCTACCCTCGGCCCACATCGTCCCGTACGCGATGTCGCCCTCGGTGCTCGACATCCGGACCAGGAAGATGCCCGACACGAGCATGAGGACCATGATGAAGATAGCCATCACCGAGGCGATGCCGCGCTCGTCGGTGTAGTGACGCCACATTCCACGCATTTCACGAGCCTCCATCAGGGATTCCGGAGCCTCACGTCCGAGGCGAGGGTGTAGGTCTGCGCGGGCTGCCCCGGTACATTCTCCCGGGCCGTCACCATGATGACGATGCGCCGAACGATCGATCGCTGCGCCACGCTGACGAAGGTCGGCGCGCCGCCCAGCCCCTGCGCATCGAGGTTGAAGGGACCGGTCGGCGGATTCGGGACCGGATTGTTCGCCGCGTCGAAGTAGGCAAAGTTCAGCGCGGTGACGCTCTCGGCCATCAGCTGTCCGTTGGCGCACGTGTACGAAGCCGCGACTCCGAGCGCGCCCTGGACTCTCCTCAACCCGGAGTTGTCGAGGCAGAAGGTGTAAGCGCTGCTCGCGCCCGTTCCGTCGAGGTCGCCGGCGACGGAGAGCGCCGACTCGGTGGCGACCTGAATCGAATTGGAGAGGTCGTTGGCGTTGTTGTTGTCGATGTTCTCGGGGAAATAACCGGCCATACGGATCTGCCTGGCCATCCGGTCCATCGCGACGCGGGCGTTCTGCTGGACGCCGAGCTTGTGCTCGCTGACCTGATACGCGTTGCGGCTCGGGTCGAAGACCTGGAAGACCCCGACGAGGATGAGCAGGAAGATGGTCATCGCGACCATGAGCTCGACCAGCGTGAAGCCGTCCTGTCCGCGGAACGAGACGGGTCGCATCAGAACAACCTCACGATGACGGTGCTCAAGGTGACGTTCCCGGTAAGGCCGGGTACCGTGACCGTTACCGTGACCTGACGCAAAGTCGCGCTGGTGTTGGCGACCGTCACGACGGCCCGGCCCCCGAAGGGCTGCACGGTTCCCCACGCGGTGGTCTCTGCAGACGTGAAGGTGAAGCCGTTGCCCGAGCCCGCTAGCATGTACCGCCAGCGCCGAGCGATCGCCGCCTCCGTGCCGGTCAATCCGGCGATGACTCCCGCGTTGCTCGCCGTGTCGACGCCGTTCACGTTGCTGATGTTGGCGAAGGGGATGTCGCCGACGTCCTCGAGGATGTGTCGCGCGCCGGACACGGCCACGGTCATCCGTCCCGCGTCGGTGATCTGCCGGTACCCCACCGGAAACATGCTGGCCATTGTCAGCAGCGCGACGACAAGGATCATCGCCGCGACCAGGACTTCGACGAGCGTGAACCCGCGGCGGTCGCCGAGGGGTCTCGCGCCCTTCCAGCTCGTTTTCATCGCGCTCCTCATGGACAGGCGGCTCCCTGGGCCTGGATCTTGATCCTGCCCGACGGGCTCACGCACACGTCGAGCGACCCGGTGGCTGACGAATTCTGAACGCGGAGAGCTCCCGACGCTGCCGCCGCGCCGAGCGAGTTGAACGTGATCGCCGGGGCTACCGTGATGCGGGTGGCGTTCTCGAGCCTTCTCCACCCAGCGCCATCGGTCTCCGGACCCGTATAGACCTGACCGCCCGGGCACGGCACCGTCACACCCGAGCAGAACCGCATCCGGTTGTTCGGATTCGTTTGCGTCTCGACGCTGAACGAGACGCCGCGCATGACGGCCAGCTGGCGGGCCTGGTTCATCGAAACCACGATGGTTCGCGCCGCCCCGTCGGTCTCCTGCGCTCTCGAGTAGCTGAGGTAGAGCGGGAAGCCGATCGCAGAGAGAACCGAGATGACGGCGACCAGCACGACCAGCTCGACGACAGTGAACCCGGCGGAGGTTGGCCGGAAACTACGTCCGAGGAGCGCGGTGTTCTTGGTCATTTTCAACTCACATGGAGCGCATAGGGCATCACGGCAAATGTCCATCCGGGGACGGTTGGAGCAATGGGTGTGCCACGGCTCGTCAGCCGAGGAAACGCGGACTTAGCGGGCCGGCGAGCGAGTCAGTGACAAATTGCTAAGCGTGACGTGACAAAGATCGGCCATCCCGGAGAATTCGCCAAGGATTCCGGAAACGTACGAGGCGTCGCGCTAGCGGGGGAACGCGTCTCAGACGTCGAGGTAAACCGGGCTCGTCCAGGCCTGCGCGCCATCCTCCTGCGTGACGCGAATCCAGTACGGATGGCAGCGGCCGCGCATGGGCGCCGGGTCCGTGTGCTCGAACTCGAGCTCGCTCGTGTGCCCGTGGACGGGCAGCCGGCGCATGAACACGCGCAGATCCACTCCGCCTGCCGGGAAACTTCGAGTCTGGCCGTCGGCCAGCTCGCCGACCTTGACCTGCAGCTGAATCACCGGAGAGTGAAACCGGAACACCGCGTCGGGGGGCGCGTCGATCGTGACGTCGATGCCGTCATCGTCGCCGGTCGTGTTCGACACCCAGGAGACGCGACGAGCGGAGCGCTCGCGAATGCCTTTTTCCGGGTTCTCCATCGCGAAGGTCACGGCGTTGACGAAGCCGCCGGCCGAAAGGTCGACGTGGCCGTCCCACGTGGTCAGGCGGTCGCGCCCGCGGACGCGCGAGCCGGCCCAGGCGATCCGGTACCGCGGCGACCCTTCGAACGATTCCGGAACATAGGGCGACACCATCCTTATATGGTCGCGGCCGCGGAAGATGTCGATCCGCTCGATCGGCCCGGTTCCGACCGCGCGGCCGCTGATTTTCACCGGGCCTTCCGCGCGCCCCGCGGCACCCATTGGCAAACCATTCACGGCGAGCTCGACGTGGATCCGCTGGGCCGCCGTGACGCCATAGCAACGGCGCGCCTTGATCGCGTCGAACACGGCTTCGCGGGTCAGCGTTTCGGCGAGCACGCACGTGAGCCCGCCGTAGGCACCGAACGTCGAGGCACCGGGATGGCTGGCGCCGGGGCGGCCCTTGTGGCCGTCGGAGTTGGCGACGACTCCGACCTTGTACCCTTGATTGATCGCGTCCTCGAGGCGCCACTCGAACCGACCCCAGTCCGAATAGATCTCGACGACGGGCTCGAGCGCGGGATCGTGGAAGCCGACCACATCGGCGTAGCGGCCGCCGATGTGGGGAATCAGCATGACGTCGTCTCGCCCCGCGAACTGCCTGAACAGCTCGGTGACGGGAAAACAGTCGGTGGCGGCGTCGCGCATGTCGTCGACTTCGGCGTGCGACGAGCGGTGGAGCGCGGCGGCGTCGCTGCGGAACATGACGTTTCGGTCGCCTCCGCCCGGCGTCATGCCCGACCATTCGTATCCGACGAAGATCACGCAGCGACCGTCCTCGTGGAAGCGGTCGATCTCCCGACGGAGTCGCAGCCATTCCTCGTCGGTGACCTGGAAGTCGTTCGCCTGATGGCACATCATGTCGAGCAGCGCGACCTCGCGTCCGAAGGCGAAGTATTCCTCGATCGTGCCGGTGCCGACCGTCGCGCGAGTCTGGCCGTGTAGATCGCCCCACCAGGTCTTTAGCTCGCTCGGGCCCAAAGCGCGGATCACGTTGGATTCGGCGCGGTACCAGCCGTACGCGGCAGTGATGCGCGTTTCGACCGCGGCGCTCGCGCTGCGAAGCCCGCTGAGAAGAGCGACGGCTAACGCGCCGCGTCGAAACGTGAGCTCGCTTGGGAGGCCACCGAGCGGCGCGCCCCTGACTCCGAGTTTCACCGCGCCCTCGAATCGCTCGCAGGGATTGCCCCACACGTCCTCGGCCTTCACCAGCGCTTCGAACGACTCACCCGCACGCACCGTCGTCGGCGCGACCACGACCAGACGGTGGATACCGCCGCCCACGATGTCGATCCGAGGCGAGGGCTCGAGGACGGAATAGAGCTCGGTCCCGAAGGGATCGACGAGGAGTCGCCACTCGCAGCCCTTCTCGCGGAAGGTCTAGGCGCGCGAGCCCGGTCCGCCTCCGCTCGTATCGCCGATCGTGACGTGGATCTTGTCCCCGGGGTAGAGCGACCCGTCCCGTATCGAGACCACGAGGCATTTGAACCAGGGCCGGATGTAGCCGCGAGGCTCCCAGGCCAGGTGCGCAACGGTGGTGGGGCAGCGGGACTCGAGGCGGACCGTCGCGTAGTTCAAGCTCGCCGGATCAGCGAACTGGGGCGGTCCCCAGTCGGAGGCGAAGCGGGAGGCGATCTTAAGCCGCGCGAACTCGTCGTATCCGTAGCCGCCGACCTCATAGCTGATCGTCCAGCTGCCGAGCTGGCCGGCGACGACCGGGTCGGCAGGCGTGATCGACGCCCGTCCGACGTATCGAGGATCGGTGTTGATCGGCATCAGCGCTCCGGTGTCGAGATCGCCCGCGCGAGGGGAGTGTATACTAGGCGCGCTTGACCGTTGGAGAGGTGGCCGAGTCGGCCGAAGGCAGCCGCCTGCTAAGCGGTTACAGGGTTAAAAGCTCTGTCCCGGGTTCGAATCCCGGCCTCTCCGCCAAATATCCACCGCGGACCGGAAACAGCACGAGCGCCGAGTCACCTCGGCGCCCGAGTCCGCGTCAACCCCGCTTACGGCCGCTACTTCTTCATCTCGAGCGTGATCCCGGCGGCCTTAGCGGCCTCGTCGTACTTCGCTTCGGACTCCGCGTGCTTGCCGGACTGATGGAGCGACCAGGCCTGCGACGCGAGCATCCGGGCATTGGCCGCGCCCGGATCGAAGCGGTTCCCGACCGCCTTGTCGATCTGAGCCTGTAGCATGGGGCACTGATTCGCCAGTGCGGGACCAGCGGCCGAAGCGACCAGGACGAGGGCGGTGACGAAGATCTTCATCTCTCTCCTCCTTAGGGTCATCGGACGGGACAGGACCAGTCGCCCGGGATGATCGTGGAGATCGGGCGCGATGTCAAGACGCGATCACACCCGGACCCCACACGATGTATGAGTCTCTCCGAACGACCCTCTTCGCCGCCCTCGAGCGAGGCCTTGACGAGCCCGTGGGGCATAATCTGCTTCAAAGCCGAGCTTCGTGAGCCGCGGAAACGAGGCACGTTTGGATGCGCATCCTCCTGATTGAGGACGACCAGGAGGCGGCTCGCCTGCTGGCCAAGGGCCTGCGCGAGGAAGGGTGGGTCGTCGACACCGCCTATTCCGGCGAGTCCGGCGACGAGATGGCGAGCGTGAACACCTACGACGCCATCGTGCTCGACTGGCTGCTCCCGGATCGCGGATGGCATTGCGGTCTGCCGGGATCTGCGCTCCGGTGGTCTCCAGGCCCCCATCCTGATGCTAACCGCGCGGGATGCGGTCGAAGAACGCGTGCTGGGCCTGAATGCGGGAGCCGATGACTACCTCTCGAAGCCATTCGTGTTTGCCGAGTTGCTCGCCCGACTCCACGCGCTCCTGCGCCGATCCGGGCTGACCTGGCCGGTCCTTCTCACCGTCGAGGACCTCACGCTCGACCCTCTCAGCCACCAGGTCACGCGCGGGGGCGTCCCCCTCAGCCTTACCCCGAAGGAGTACGCGATTCTCGAGACCCTGATGCGCCGCGCTGGTGAAGTCGTGAGCCGCGTTCACCTCGCCGAGCACGTGTGGGAGGCCGATCGCGACTCTCTGACGAACTTGGTGGATGTCCACGTCAGCCACCTCCGCAGGAAGGTCGATGGAGGCGCTGTGCTTCCGCTCATCCGCACCGTATGGGGGCCGCGGCTACCGCCTGGGACCGCCATCTCGTTGATGCCGCTGAGCTTCAAGGCACGGCTCACGCTCTGGCACCTGGCCGCGGTGGTGGTCATTCTGGTCGGCACGGCACTGGCCGCAAACTGGGCGCTGTCCCGGGCCGTGCTGAATCAGATCATCGACGGGGCTGTCCTGGCGCTGGCCGAAGCCGAGGCTGCAGCGGTGGCAACGACTCCCCAGTTGCCCATCCGCGTCCACGAGATGGCCCCCTGGCACGGCAGCGCCTTCGTTCGCCCGGCTCGACAAGTTCGTCCAGATCGTGGACCTGGACGGTCGTGTGATCTCGCGCGGCATGACCCTGGGGACCGCGCGACTACCGACCTCGCCGGCGCTGCTGACTCGACTCCGCGATCGGGAGGCGGGTTTCGAGACAGTCAATGACTTCGGCGAAGAGCCGGTTCGCATGGTGTCCCTGCCGGTCGAAGTCGCAGGGACTCGCTACGCCGTCCAGGTGGCGATGTCGCTCGACGATGCATACGCTGTTCTCCGCTCCGCGAGGCTGCTGTTCTCCGGCATGGCCGTGAGCATCCTGGTCGGGGTCGGGCTGACCGGCGTGGTCCTGACCCGGCGCGCCCTTCGTCCGATCGACCGCATCGTCAATCGGGCGCGAGAGATTGGCGAGGGAAACCTGCGTGAACGCCTTCCCCGTCCGGGACAGCAGGACGAGATCGGGCGACTGGTCGACACCCTCAACGAGATGCTCGGTCGTATCGAAGAGAGCTTCGAGGTCCAGCGGCGCCTTACGGCCGATGCGGCCCACGAGCTCCAGTCGCCTCTCTCGCGCCTGCGGACGGAGCTCGAGGTGACTCTGCGACGACATCGCGACACCGCGGACTACGAGGACACCCTGCGCTCGTGTCTCGACAAGGTCGAACGACTCTCCATCCTGACGAGAGAGCTTCTGACCTTGGCCCGGCTGGATGCCGAGCAGGGCCGCGCCGAGGCCTCCGGCAGCGTGCCGCTCGGGCCTCTCCTCGACGGAGTGATCCGGCGGCTCTCTTCGGAGGCCGAACGACGCCGCGTCACGATTGCCGTCCGTCCGTCGCAGGCGCTCTCGCTGTCCGTTCGATGCGCGGAGGGGCTCGCCGACCTGGTGTTCACCAATGCGCTCGACAATGCTGTGAAGTTCTCACCGCCGGGAGGCCAGGTCACCGTCGATGCCGCGACCGAAGGCCGCGAGGTCGTTGTCGCCGGTCTCACGGCCTTGTAGCTAGAAGGTACCGACCATGACGGGGGAACGTTTTGATGCGGCCGACGGGTTCATTCGTACTTCGAGCGACAAGCGCCCTCACGGTCCCCTGACAGCCGACGGAGCCCGCGCGGAACGGCTATCTGCTCACGGTGGTGTGCCCATGTGGTGTCGTATTTGAGCGATGGGTCACGCCTGAGGATGCCGAGCTGGACTTGCTGCGGGCGGCGGGGCTGAACTGAGTCCCACAGTGACGATCGTCCAGCCATCGGGCTACGCCTCGCTGGTGCGCGTCTCGCGCGTGATCGTCCTCATGACCTCCACTTCCGGATCAAGCCTCCTATGCCAAGCAGGGCCAAACCGCATACGAGCAACGCAAGCGGCGGCGGAACCGACACGGCGTACTTCGCAAGGTAGACGGTCGTCTCGGCCCCGACGGGCGAAGTCGTCGCGAGGACGAACAGGAGCATGAGAAGGGCGGAGCGGGAGACGGTCCTCATAGTCGGACAGTGGTCTCTCATTTATTACGTGGAAATAGGACCTTGGTCTGTCAGGCGATTCCCTGCAGAATTAGGAGGAGATTGCCCCATACTCAACCTCTCCTCTGCTAGACTCCCGCCAGCCATCCCAACCGAGGTGCCCATGCGGCTGATCGGGCTTGCAGTCATTGTGGC
>WNEZ01003733.1_pt1 | contig 16647 bp, 11 predicted proteins | sample 5400521 | NCBI WGS metagenome assembly WNEZ01 (sample SAMN13153339, study PRJNA577476) | soil metagenome | isolation source: 120 cm saprolite under Douglas fir tree site 2 hole 1 replicate 1 | place: USA:California | collected 2015-04-18
GCGCAGAACGGAGCGACGTACTTCCGCCTGACGGGAACGTCGATGGCGACCGCCGTCGTGTCGGGCGCCGCGGCGCTCCTCTTGGCGGGGCGGCCGAACCTCACCCCCGATCAGGTCAAGGCGCTCCTGGTCGGCACGACGCAGCCGTACGGGGAGGACAGCGGCCAGGTTCTCCCGGATCCGATCGCGGACGGCAGCGGGCTGCTCGATGCGAACGCCGCCACCCTGGCGGTGCCGTGCGATGCGGCGCCCAACCCTGTGCTCCTGAGTGGGTTCCTGGTCGGCACGCTCTCTAATCCGACTCCCGTAGCCTGTGCCAATCGCGGACTCCGGCCCGCGGACGGCTTCGCGCGTGCGCTGTATCCGGTCCTTTTTGGCTCGCCGCTGCAGTGGAACGATCCGCTGTTCGGCGGCATTTTCTGGCCAGTGCTCAGCTGGGACACTTTGGTCTGGAACAGCGTCGCGTGGGACAACTTCGCCTGGGACAGCGTTGCCTGGGACAGCGTTGCCTGGGACAGCGTTGCCTGGGACAGCGTCGCCTGGGACAGCATCGCCTGGGACAGCATCGCCTGGGACAGCATCGCCTGGGACAGCTTCACGCTCGACTGAGCCGACAATACCTGTCTGCTGATGCCCGCGAAGCAGGCTGGGGCGGCAGCGCGCACGCCGCTCGCGCCCAGCGGATGGCATAGAATCCGCATTCAGCTTTCCTTTCCCGGGACATGACGCGCGTTCTCGTCATCGACGACAACAACGACTTCAGGAAGCTCGCGCTGCGGTGGTTTCAGAACCACGGCATCGAAGCCGAAGGCGCCGCCAACGGCGTTCAGGGACTGGCGCTGCAGCGTGCGCGGCCGGCCGACGTGATCGTCACCGACATCTTCATGCCCGAAAAGGAGGGCATCGAGACGATCCGCGACCTGCGCAGGGAGTTTCCCGAGGTGAAGATCATCGCCGTGACCGGTTACGAGCCGCTGAGGAATTACGACTTGTTCGAGGTCGCGCGCGAAGCCGGCGCGGTGAAGACCTTCATGAAGCCGTTCAACTTCAAAGACCTGGTCGCTGCGGTGCGCGAGCTGAGCGGGGGCTAGTCGAGCGGGGTCGAGCCGTGCCGCTCCGATGACCCCGACGTTCACCCGCGCTTGACTTGGAGCACCTGGGGACTACAATTTTCCGCAACGTTCGAAGCGCCCCGACTTTCCCTATCGCTCTGAAGATCCGCCCGACACCAACTGAGTTCTGCTGGGACGGCACCTGCCGTTCCGCATCACTGGAGGAGGAGCAATGTTGACATCAGAAAGTCGAGGGAGCCCGGCGAAGTACGCGCTGAATGCAGCGATTTTGAGTGCCTTCGCCGTCGCTGCGGGTTCGGCGTTTGCCGACGACCACCGCGGCATCAGCCAGAGCGGCGAGCAGAAGAACATGCGCCGGGTCGGCCACGTCGACCTGCAAGGGCGCCCGTCGTACCAGCCGAACGTCATCGTGTACCCGGATGGGAGGACGATTGCGTTTGCGGGCACGCACGGCGGCAGCAAGCCCAATCCGCTGAAAGGCGGCGTCGTCGAACAGAATGGAACGATGATCATCGACGTCAGCAATCCCGAGCGGCCGGTCGAGAAATTCCATATCCCGGTCCCGGTCACGGGAGGCCAGGCACAAATGGCGCGCATGTGTTTGGGTTCCGACCTGCCGGGCGGCGACCCAAGCGCGGTCTATCTCCTGCGCAACATTCAGGGCAGTAGCGCTGCGGGGTATGAGATATGGGATGTCACGGATGTGAGTAGCCCCAAGCCGGTGGCAGCGTTGCGGGGCATCCGCAGCACGCATAAGGACTGGTGGGAGTGCAAGAGCGGTATCGCCTATATGCCGGGCAGCAAGAACACGGCTCCGCTTTGGCGCACGAGCCAGTCGATGCTCGTCTATGACTGGAGCAGACCGCCTACACCAGCGTCGGCCGGATCCGCGATCCCGATATACCCGTCATACCCGCGATACATCCGCACCTACGGCGTGGTGGGCGCGCAGCCGGGTGGAACCGGAGGGATTCCCAACTCGCTTCATGGACCGATCTCCACTTTTGAACATCCTCAAACCGGCCAAAGACTGGCGCGCGGCGCTACGGACGACGATGCGATCGGCAACCGCATCTACCTCGCATGGGGTGTAGGCGACGACGGCATTCTGCAGATCGTCGACCGCAAGAAGCTGTTGCCGCCTCCACATGGTACCTGGGATGGCCTGAGGCCCGACGCACCGACGGAGCAGGATCTCCTGGCGGCGCAAGCCGGCATCCTCTATATGTCGCCGGATCAGGGCGGCCATACCAGCATGCCGGTGTTCGGACTAGCACCGAAGAGCTATGACAAATTCATCGAGTTCAAGACGCGCGACATCGTGCTGCTCGCCTCGGAGGCGACTGCCAATAAGTGTCAAGAAGCGCCGCACTGGAGCTTCGTGGTCGATGTGACTGTCGAAAATTCGAAGACCGTGCCACCGGGAACGAAAGTTGAGCAAAACATGTGGCAAGGGCCGATGATCCTCTCGACGATGTGGGTGGATCCGCGCGCCGGCGAGAAATTTCCGCGCGGGAACTACTGCGACCGGGGAGCGCGCTTCGGGACGCACTCGAGCGAGGAGAACTTCCGTAATCCCTTTTACGGCAAGCTGACTTTCATTGCTGCCTTCACCGGCGGTGTGCGTGCATGGGACATCCGCGAGCCGCAGGGCCCCGTCGAGGTAGGGTTCTACGTCCCGGTAGCGAATGCCAACACCATTCAACCGGACGGCTACATGACGAACAACGTCGAAGTCGACAATCGCGGGTTCATCTACGCCACCGACCGCAACGGCTCCGGGCTGGATATCTTGGAGCTGCACGGCAAGGCGAAGAGCATCGGCCTCGGGACCGAACGCCGCGGCGATCGCGATGACGATGACGACGACTGAGCGCGTAAGACATTAGCCGGAAGAGCTGAAGCGGAAGGCGGCCTGGCGGCCGCCTTCTTTTTTACCTGAAGGAGAAAATCGACGAGAGCTCCTCGCCGTTGGGAAGAATGATGCGGGCTCTCAGCCTGTCTCCCGGAAGCGGCGTGAGGCCCTTCGCCGCGAGTTTGTTGTCACCCGCCGGTATCAACTTCCCCTCCTGGGCGGGACGCCCGGGGCCGGCAAGGCTCAATGTCCCTTTCACTTTTTCCGTCGGGAGCGGCGTGCCGCTCTCGTCTTCGACGTACAAGATGGCGGTGCCCTTATCCATGACCAGCTCGACGGAGATCTCGTCGTCGCCCCGGCCCATGATTCCGCCGTGCTTGGGCTTGTGGTCGCCGTGAGCGTAGGCGTTACAGAAAGCCAACACGTGAAAAAACGTCGCGATCGCCGTCAGCGCGACCTTCATTGGTTCATAATACCCGATCGCGCGTAGGCACTGGGCTGACGGGGCGGAACGCGACGGCCTTCCGCCCCGGGTGTACGATATCCGGCCGCAGTTGAAGTGACCAGGGAGAAGAAAACATGACATTCCGCGATCGGGCTGCGCTCGTCCTGCCGGCCCTGTGCCGCCGCGCCGCCCGCCGTCCTCGCAGACGTCAGCCCGCTCTACGTGGTGACCTACGTGGAAACGCGGCCGAACACGAAAGACGACGCCGCGGCGCTCCTGAAGTCCTACCGCGACGCGAGCCGCTCGGCCGCCGGGAATCTGCGTTCTGTGGTGGTGCGGAGCGTAGTCCGCCCCGGCCAGTTCGTGGTCGTCGCCGCTTGGAGGGACAAGGCGGCGTGGGACGCGCACATGGCTGCCTCCGCCACGAAGGAGTTCCGCGAGAAGCTCGGCGCGCTGCGCAACGCGCCGGCCGACGACCGTTTCCACAACTCGCTTTCTGTCGGCCCGATGGAGCTTGCATCCGGCGCCGTCTACGGCGTGACCCACGTCGACGTGATCCCGCCGCAGAAGGACAACGCCATCGTCGCACTCAAGGCGCTAGGGGAGGCGAACCGCGCGGCGGCAGGGAATGTCCGTTTCGAAATCGTGCAGCAGACCAACCGCCCGAACCATTTCACCGTGTTCGAGGTGTGGCGCTCGCGCGAGGCCTTCGACGCGAACGGCATGTCCGCGCACCAGCGCGAGTTCCGAGACAAGCTCGCGGGGATGGCCGGAGCGCTCTACGACGAGCGCCTGTACGAGATCCTGAATTGATCCGTGAAGGGGAAAACACATGAATCGCATCGGCATTGCAGTCGCCTTGCTTTCCGTCCCTATTGCCGCCGGCGCGCAAGTCTGGAACCTGCCCGCCGAGAGCCAGCGCTGCCCGTCGAAATGGGGCGCGGGCGACGAGCGCGGCTCGGGGAATCACATGAAGAATCCCGAGACCGTGCTGCGCGGCGCGCGGCTCATCAAGACCGGCGAGGTGATCGAGCTCGGCCACGTTCTCGGGCCCGGCATGCCTTTCTTCGGCACGCGCATCTTCAATATGCACATGAAACGCACGTTTATGAACCCCGGAAGGAACACGCGCGGCAGCAACGAGGAGGTGGTGACCTCCGAGATCGGTCAGGTCGGCACGCAGTTCGACGGCTTCGCACATCAGTCCCATGGTGATTCGCACTACAATTGCTTCAAGACAAGCGAGATAGCAACGCGCTCCGGATTCACCAAGCTCGGGGTGCAGAACGCGCCGACTTTCTTCTCGCGCGGCGTGATGCTCGACATCGCGGCGCTCAAGGGCGTGGAGATGCTCGGCGACACCTACGAGATCACGGTCGCCGATCTGCAGCAGGCGCTCGAGCGGCAGAAGCTGAAGCTCCTGCCGGGGGACGCGGTCATCATCCACACCGGCTGGGGCAAGCTCTACGGCAAGGACAACGCGCGCTTCGTGAAAACGACGCCGGGCGTGGGCGTCGCGGCCGCCGAATGGCTGGCGAAGCAGGATCCACTGCTCGTCGGCTCGGACAACTGGCCGGTCGAAGTGGCGCCCAACCCCGACAAGGACCTGAGCCTGCCGGTGCACCAGATCTTCCTGGCCGTGAACGGCATCCATATCCTGGAGAACCTGAAGCTCGACGAGCTGGCGGCCAAGCGCGTGTACGAGTTCGCGTTCACCATGCAGCCGCTCAAGATCTACGGCGCTTCGGGTTCGACGGTGGCACCCGCCGCGATCCGCTGATCAGTCCGAGCGATTTCCGCGCCCGTCGACGGGCGAACGCTCACGCCGCCGGGCGCGGCAGGGGGCGCGTTCGATCGGGCGCTCCTCTATCGGCAGATTGACGAGCGCCGCGAAAATACCCAGAGCGATCGAGATCGGCCACCACCTGGTAGGAGCCGGTGTGGTCGAACAGGTACCCCCCGAGCCACACGCCGATGAAGCTGCCGATCTGGTGGCTGAAGAACACGAAGCCCGACAGCGTCGACATGTACGCGATGCCGAAGATCCCTCCGATCACGCCGTTGGTGAGCGGCACGGTGGAAAGCCACAGCAGCCCGATCGCCGCGGAGAACAGATACACCGAACCCTCGCTCACCGGCGCGAGGATGAAGAGCGCGATCACGACGCTGCGCGACAAGTAGATCGAGGACAGCAAGTATTTCTTCGTGTACTTGGCCCCGAGGGCCCCGGAGGCGAAGGAGCCGAAGATGTTGAACAGGCCCACCAGCGCGAGCGCGAACATCCCGACGTTGGCCGATAGCCCCTTGTCCACGAGGTACGCCGGGAAGTGAATGGTGATGAAGGCGAGCTGGAAGCCGCACACGAAGTAGCCCGCGGTGAGCAGCAGGAAGCTCCTGTGGGCGAATGCCTCGCGCACCGCCTCGCCGACGCTCTGCGCCTGGACGCCGCCTGCGTCCTTGCCGCGCTTCTCGACGAGCGCCGAGGCGAGCGGGGCGATCAGCGCGGCGCTCACCGCGAGGGTGAGCAGGGCGTTGAACCAGCCGAAGTGCGAAATCAGAGTCTGGGTGTAAGGCAGCATCGCGAACTGGCCGAACGAGCCCGCGGCGCTCGAGAGCCCCAGCGCCATGCTGCGGCGCTCGGGCGGGAAGACGCGGCTCACCACGCCGAAGACGATGCTGAAGGTCGTGCAGCCCTGCGCAAGCCCGATGAAGAGGCCCGTCGCAAGGCTGAATTGCCAGCCGGTGGTGGACATCGCCATCAGCACGAGGCCCGTCTCTGCGATGCGCTCGTCGTCCCACCGTTTCCTACGGCTTGCAAATCCCCGGGAAGGGGAACAAGATGTCAGCGCTGTCTGGCGGCGGGGAGCGTCATGGGGGCAGCCAGCCGAGACTCTAAAGGTAATGGCGGGCTTGGCACGCCGCGGTGCGCTCATTGCGGGACCGTATCGCATCAAGGAGCCAAGTTCTGCTCACGATGCGGCAGGAGCATCGTTGGCCACATTCGCGGCCACGACGAGCCGGCTCCCTTCTTCGCTGACGCTCGGCACGAAACCCCTGTAACCGTTGGCGTCGAGCGCCGCCAGGTCACCGTTGTCTTCTGCGATCTTGTCGGTTCGACTCCGTTGGCAAAGGGGATCGACGCGGAAGACTACAAAGACATCATCCAGTCATTCTCCAAAGCCGTCGCCGATGCAGTGTCGGAATTCGACGGCTACGTGGCCCGCTATGTGGGCGACGCAGCCCTGGTCTGCTTCGGCTTCCCGAAGGCGCATGAGGACGACGCCGAACGCGCAGTCCACGCAGCGCTCAGGGCGCTCGAGAACATCGCCTCGCTGAAGGCGCACGGGCAACGTCGCCTGCAGGCGCGCGTCGGCATTGCCACGGGTCTGGTCGTCGTAGGGAACCTCCACGGTGCCGCGGCGCGCAATGAACCTGACTTGGCGGGCGAAACGCCGAATCTCGCGGCCCGGCTGCAGGGCATCGCCGAGCCGAATACGATCGTCGCGGCATCCGCGACCCGACAGCTGGTTGGCGAGTTGTTCGAGTGGCGTGATCTCGGTTTGCAACCCATCGAGGGATTGCCCGAACCGGTAAAGGCATGGCAGGTCATCGGTACCAGGCCGGTCACGAGCCGCTTCGAAGCGCAACGCGACAGCTCGCTCATGCCGATGCTTGGCCGCGACGAATGCCGCGCGACGCTGCGTGACCTATGGCAGCAGGCGCGCGACGGCGCGGGTCGCGTCGCGTTGATCTTCGGGGAAGCGGGTGTTGGCAAGTCGCGACTGGCTGCCGCGATCCTGGAAGATGCTGACCACCAGCCCCGCGCGACTCTGCGCTACTTCTGTTCGCCGTATCGTCAGGGATCGCCGCTGCATCCGTGCATTCAGCAGTTCGAGCATGCGGCAGGATTCTCGCGAGACCACACGCAGGAGGAAAAGCTCGCAAAACTCAAAGCGTCCTTGGGCGACGCTCCGGAGCAGGACATGGCGCTGATCGCCGAGCTGATGAACCTGCCGGCCGGCAGCCGGTTTTCAGTTCCCAAGCTGAGCCCGCAGGCCAAGCGGCAGCGGACGCTGCAGGCGCTGCTCGACGCGCTCGAGCGTCTGGCCCGCCAAAAGCCCACGCTGATGGTGTTCGAGGACGCGCAATGGAGCGACGAGACGTCACGCGAGCTTCTCGGCCGCGTCGTCTCGCGACTCAGTCGGCTGCCGGTGCTGCTCCTCGTGCTTGCAAGGCCGGAGTTCCGTCCGGATTGGATCGCACGGGCGCATGTCTCACACATCACGCTGAACCCATTGACGCCGGAAGTCAGCACCGCGCTCGTACATCTCGTGGCCAAGGATCGGCCGCTCTCTCCGCAAGTCGTCGCTGAAATCGTTGCGCGGACCGACGGCATTCCGCTGTTTCTCGAAGAAGTAACCCGGGCCATCGTCGAAAGTCAGGACAGGCGCGCAGCGTTCCGGGCGGACGGTAGGCAGGACGCCAAGCTGCCTCTAACGCTGCAAGCCTCGTTATTGTCACGCCTGGATCGGCTCGGCCGCGCGCGTGAGATTGCGGAGATTGCAGCCGCGATCGGTCGTGATTTCACGAGCGACCTGCTGGCGTTGGTCGTCGAGCGCGCGGACGACCTTCAGGCGTTGCTCGATCGGCTGGTAGAGTCAGGGCTCGTTCTGGAGCGACCAACGCTCCAATCCGGCTACACGTTCAGGCATGCGCTGATCCGCGACGCAGCCTACGGCATCATGAGCCGGGAAAAGCGCCGCACGGTGCACACGCGGATCGCGGAAGTCCTTGAGACCCATTTCCCGGAGGCCGCAGCAAATCATCCCGAGATACTGGCCTGGCACTACACCGAATGCCGCCTGATTGAGAAGGCGGTTGCATACTGGCTCCGTGCGGGGCAGCAGGCTCTGCGCCGATCGGCGATGGCCGAGGCGTTGAGGCACCTCCGCCGCGGCGTCGAAGTGATCGCCGGCGCCGAGGACACGCCTTGGCGCCTTCAGTGCGAACTTGATCTCACGATCGCCATCGGCAAGGCGCAGATCGCCACGCAAGGCTATGCAATTGCGAGCACCCGCGATACATTCGCTAGGGCGCGGGAGCTGTGCGAGCGAATGGAAGATCCGCCACAGCTGCTCGCGGTGTTGCACGGGCTCTGGACCCATGCGCTGCTGCGCGGGGAGTTCGCATCGGCACAGCATCAAGCCGAACAGGTGCTCGCGCGCGGCAAAGCCCGCAATGACCGGATGTGGCTGCTGATGGGCTACCGTTTCAGCGGCGTCACGCGCCACCCGATGGGAAAATTCCAGGAGGCCAGCCGCCAACTTGAGCTCGGCCTGGAGCTGTACGACCCGGCGCAACAAGCGACCTACGCGGCGTTGACAGTCGATGACCCGCGCGTTGTCATGCTGACGTATCTATCCTGGTCGCTGATGTGCCTCGGAAAGTTTTCCGATGCGCGCCGCTGCAGCGAGCAAGCCGTCGCCGATGCGGAGCAGACGGCACACATCTATACGCTCGCCCACGCGCTGAACGGCGCGGCGTTTGTCGCCCTGACCATCGACTCCCCGCAGGCGGCGTTGCGCAGGCTTGACGAGCTCTCGGCCGTTCTCGCAGACAACGGCATTGCGTATTACGACGCGGTCGAGACAATTTTTCGCGGCTGGTGTCTGGCGGCGACCGGCGAATTCGAGCGCGCCATGTCGCTGCTGACCACCGGAATGTCGGCCTATTGCGCGACCGGCAGCCTGCTTTACCTTTCCGGATTCCTGCGCATGTCGGCCGAGGCGCATAGCTGGGCCGGGCGGGACGGTGAGGCGATGGACCTGATCAAGGAATCCCTGTCGATTGTGGAATCGACCGATCAGCGCTGGGACGAAGCGGAGATTCGCCGAGTACATGGAACGCTGCTGCGCGCGCGCGGTGACGGCGCCGCCGCCGAGAAGGCTTTCCACGGCGCCCGCGCCGTCGCTCGGAAGCAAGGCGCGAAGCTGTGGGAGCTGCGCGCCTCGTGCGCATTGGCCGAGCTGCTGCACGCACAGGGCTCGCCGGCAAAGGCACGCGATGTACTGAATCCACTCATTGAATCATTCGGCGCGCAGGCGGACGTTCCCGATCTTCGGCGTGCGCGAACACTTCTCCAAACCATCACACCGGGAGGCGCATGACTGCGGAAATCTCAGAAACTACCTCAATGGGAGAACCGTTCGCCGCAAAAACGCGCAGCACCGGCGAGGCTGCGCAGCACCCGGCGGGTGAGAGAGCCATTCCGTCCTACAAGCCGGGGCGACAGCGGGGAATATTAGTGATTGTACGCCGGTCTTTGGTCTGGCTTTTGACGCGGCAATGGTTGATGCGGCTGTTGCGCACCTGCTGGCCGATTCCCCGGTTATTCCGCTACGCCATGGTGACACGTTACGACGACGTCGCCGAGGTTCTCTCGCGCCCTGACGTGTTCAAGGTCCCGTTTGCCGAGGAGATCGCGCGGCTGAACGACATTGGGGAAAATTCCAGCACGCCATTCATCCTCGGCATTGACGACAAGGAGGCGCACGACCGCCAGCTGAAGCGCGTCATGCAGGCGTTCAGGCGCGAGGACATTGCGAAGGTCACAGCGCTTTCGCGCACGTCCGCGGACAACGCGATTTCCAGCTCGACGGCTTGCCCGTCGTCAAAGCGCAGGCAGATCGACGCGATCAGGGACCTGATCACTCGCGTTCCCCTTGAGGTGTGCAAAAAGTATTACGGCGTGGAGATCGAGGAGCAGCAGAAGTTCGCCTACGCGACGATGGACGTCAGCGGACACCTGTTCGGCCGGCCGACGGTCAAGCCCCGCCCTGCCATCGACAAAGCCGCCGCTTATTTCCGCGCTGTCGTCGATCAGGCGATCGACGGCGAAATCAAGAATCCGGGCAACAGCGACACGGTTCTCGAGCGACTGGTGGCGATGCAGAAAGCTCCCGATAACTTAACGCGGAACGACATCCGCGCATTCCTGATGGGCATGATCGTCGGGTTTGTTCCGACCAACACGATCGCCGGCGGCCACATTCTCGAGATGCTGTTGCGCAAAGAGAAGTTCATGGACGCGGCGCGTGAAGCCGCCGGGGCAGGCGATGACGATCTGCTCGAACGCACTCTCTTCGAAGCCATGCGCTTCATGCCGCACAACCCGGGACCTTTCCGCATCTGCTCGCGCGACTACACGGTTGCCCCCGGCACTTCTCGCGCCAAGACGATCAAAAAGGAGAGCAAGGTGTTCGTCTGGACGATGTCCGCAATGTTCGACTCGCACCAGGTCGACAGGCCGCGCGAGTTCAACCCCCACCGTCCGGCGTCGGACTACATGCTGCTGGGGTACGGCATGCACTGGTGCGTCGGCGCCTTCATCGCGCGGGTCCAGATCGCCCAGACGTTCAAGGCGCTGCTCGCGCAGCCGAATCTGAAGCGCGCCGGAAAGCTGCAGCTGCGAGAGCTGTTCCCCGATCATCTGCTCGTCGAATTCGACCCGGTGAAACGATGACGGGCCATTCCTTCATCAATGTCGTCATTCCGTTCGAGTGCCAACGCTCGGAGGCGGTGAACGACGTGCTGCGGACCTTGACGGAGCCTGGAGACGGCAACCGGCCAAAAAAAGAAATTGAGGGGACGCTGACGAACATCGACACGGTGCATTTCATGAGCATCACGGTCGTGGATCCGACGTGTCCGTCGGAGCGCGACGGATCGTCAGGAGATAAGCCTGCCGCTCCGGCGCGGACGGAATCGCACTTGATAATCGAGATTTCAGCGGACGGCGGCACCGAGGAAACGCTTACGCTCCTCGCGCACAGGATAGGACCCGAACTCTCGCGGATATTGGTCGCAGCGAACTTGACGGTCTGCCAGGAGTCGCTGAAGGGGTACCTGTCGCGGCATAGCCGGGAAATCGGGGCCTCGTGGGGCTCCAACGCACTCGGGCAGATTTTCACGGGTTCTCCGGGGATGAGCGCCAGGCGCATTCTCGATGAAAAGGATCTCGCCAAGCGGATAGACCGGCAAATCGAGGAAGACCGGCGGCAGAGCGACTGGCAAAAACGTTCGCCGCGGCAGCGTCTCGATAGCCTCCGCAACCGGCTCTGGGAGGAAGGCGAATGGAAATGGGCGTTCGTCCAAGAGCCGGCTCCATGCCTTGCCGGCGACCCCCACAACAAATGGAGGGCGGACCTGAAGGTTTCCAACCCGCAGGTGTGGAAGGCCGGTTTGACCATATTGAACGATCTGCTGTGGCCGCTATACCTGCCCTTCTTGGTAGTCGTCCTGGCCGTGCTCGCCTTGACTTGGCGGAATCACGGGCCGAACGCCGAAGTGATGTGGACCACGGACGTGATCCTTGGGCTGCTTGGCGGGCTGGTCGTCGCGCTTGCGGCCGTCTTCGGGGCTGCCTATGGATGGCTGCGCGGCGGGCTGATCGCTTTCGCGCTGTTCGCCCTGGCTGCGCTCGCCCTCGCCTGGCGGTATTACGGACCGGCCGTAGAGCTGCCGCCGAATGCGGACGTGAATTTCTGGCTGCCGGTCGGGCTGCTCCTCGCGCTTGCAGCCGCCTTCGGGGCTGCCTATGGATGGCTGCGCCGCGGGCTGATCGTTTTCGCGCTGTTCGCCCTGGCTGCGCTCTTCCTCGCTTGGCGGTATTACGGTCCGATCGTTGAACTGGTTCAGACCCCGGACGCGAGCTTCTGGCTGCTCGTCGGGTTGCTGGTCGCGCTCGCAGCCATCTCCGAAACATATCTGTGGCTGCGCCTCGTACTGATCGTCTTTGCGGTGACCGCCCTGACTTGGCGGTATTACGGCCTGATGGTTGAACTCATGTGGACCGCATACGTGATCGCCGGACTGCTCGCCGGATTTTTCGTCGCGCTTGCAGCCTTCTTCGGAGCGATCCTACTGCGCCTGCGGCGCCTGGAGGAAAAAGATCTCGTCGAGGACCGGACGCCCTCGTCGCCTGAGGTCGAAAAGCTGATGAAGGTGGAGAATTTCTGCGCGCAGAATCACCTCGCTTCGGTCTCGCGCCTCAAGCCCGGGCTGCTGCGGCGGCTGACTTTGCGTCTCGCCTTTATCGTCGTGGGAACCGGCCGTTTCGTCTGCGCCCCGGGCTTCCTCGGCAAGAACGGCGTCATCCATTTCGCGCGCTGGATGCGCTTGCCCGGCACCGACCAGTTGCTGTTCTTGTCGAACTACGACGGGACCTGGGAATCGTACGTCGCCGACTTCATCGCCGATGCGCCGACCGGCGTGTCGGGGATCTGGAGCAACTGTGTCGGTTTTCCGCGGACACACTATTTGTTCGGTGGCGGCGCCGCAAACCGGGACCGCCTAGTGCGCTGGGCGCGGCGGCAACAGCATCCGACGATCTTCTGGTATTCGGCCTATCGCGACCTGACGGCGGAGCGCATCCGGACTAACGCGGCTATCAGGCAGGGCCTCGCGTCTGCCGATTCGGATGCCGATGCCAGGGATTGGTTTGCCTTGTTCGGCTCGAAACCGAGACCGCCCGAAGCGCTGCAGGTCACGCAGATCCCGACGCTGGTGTTCGGCGGCTTGTCGAGCTTGCGATATGCGGAATGCCACGTCATGACGTTCGACGACCGCGCGGACAAAGAAAAATCCAAGAAGTGGCTTGCCGCCGCTGCCAAACACGCGGCGTATGGCGAGATGCTGCCCGGGCAGAAGTCCGCCGTCGTCGTCGCGCTTTCCGCGACCGGGCTAGCGAAGCTCGGCGTTCCGGACGATGCGCTCGAAACGTTCCCTGTGGCCTTCCAGCAAGGCATGTGGCCCGAATCGCGCGCCCGCGAGTTGGGCGACACCGGCGACAACGAGCCTCAACAGTGGGAGTGGGGCTACAGGCGAGCCGACGTGCTGCTCATTGCCTATGGCTTCGAAGAGGACGATTTGCGGAAGGCGCAGGAAGGATTGATAGATGAGGCGAAGAAGCTCGGACACGTCTATCCGATTCCGCTAAAGCCATTGCCGCTAAAGCCGTTGCCCGACAAGGCTGCCGTCGCGAAAGGTGATGGGGGCGACGCCAAGCACCGAGAATTTCCGAAAGAGCTTTTCGGTTTCGCTGACGGTGTTTCGCAGCCGGTCATCCGTGGCGCTCCGCGATCGAACACGCGCGGCGCGCCGAACGATTTGGTCGCACCCGGCGAAATCGTGCTGGGTTACCCGGACAACCTCTGCCAGATTCCGCCGTCCCCGTCGATTTCCGACGAGCACGACCTGGGTCGGTTGCTACCCGACGTCGGACCCGATCCGTTCCGGCGGCGACCGGAATTCTCGCGATACGAAGGCACTGGCCGACGTGATCTGGGCGCGAACGGCACGTTTCTGGTGGTGCGTCAGCTGGAGCAGGACGTAAAAGCGTTCGAGGACTGGCTGGAAACAGCGCTCGAGCAGATCAGGAATGATGCGATCGTCGCGGCAGACCAGAAGCGCACCGCGATAGTGTGGGGTCGTCAGGATCTGGACGCCGTTACGGCGAGTGTGCTCCCTCGGCCACGCGTGAAGAATCTTAGCACGCCCAAATTGGAACGCGGTTCGGCTGAGCGCGAGAGGGTCAAGGATGCCATCGCCGCGAAGCTGATCGGGCGATGGAAGAACGGCACGTCGCTGGTGCGTAATCCGCTGATGCCCGGTCCCGAACAAGATCCTTCAATGCTGCCCGACAACGATTTCCTGCTGGGCGCGGAGGACCCGAGCGGCCTCAGCTGCCCGTTCGGCGCCCACATACGGCGCGCGAATCCGCGCGACACGCGTTTTCCGGGTTCGGATGAGGAGATCGCTACGATAAACCGGCATCGCATCCTGCGGGTCGGCCGAACCTACGAAAGACCGGACCCGAAGGAACCCACCAAATTGGACAAAGGGCTGCTGTTCATGTGCCTGAACGCCGACATCGAGCGGCAGTTCGAGTTCATCCAGAAGACGTGGCTGCTGAACCGGAACCTTCACGGGCTGGAGAACGAGATCGACCCGATCATAGGACGCGGCCCAAGGATACTGACCGTTCCCACGCCGACCGGGACGGTTCGGCTTGAGATTGACCAGAACTTCGTGACGGTGAAAGGCGGCGGCTACTTCTTCCTCCCCGGGCGGGCCGTTCTGCATTACCTTGCGGCGTAGAGCCGGGCCGCGTCAGGCGATGCTCTTCCAGTGAGCGGCCGCCTCGGAAAACTTCTCGTGCCCGATGTCGCACTCGAAATGATTGCCCATCCGGATCGGCTGGTTGCGGATGGCGTCGGCGAACCACAAGTCGCCCATCTTCCGGATCAGCGCGAGTGAGCGTTCCGTCATCACGTCCAGTTTCATGTCGATCAGCTCTTTGAAGTCGGACTCGCACAGTCCGCCGGGCAGCTTCCATGCGTGACGGGTCGAATCCCATATCGGCCTCACCAGCGGGCACAGCCGCACGACGTTGCCTTTGGAAAACGTCCCGCGCGCGGACGGCATGGCCTGTCGCAGCGCGACGTAGGCATGGAAGGTCGCGGCGTCGGGCGGATCGTCGAAAATCACCGTCGCGGCCTTCTTCAATGCACTGAGCTGCCAGGTGCCGTCAGGAACCCTGCCGAGCGGCGGGACCGCTCCTTCGGTCGTCAGCGGCTGCGCGCTGGTGCCGGTGCCGAGGCTGAGCACGCGGATGCGGTCGGCTTGGTCCGGCCGGTTGGCGAGGGCTTCGACGACCGCGGCCAGCACCGGATTGTCGTAGCCGCCCAGCGCACCGTCCCAATAGCGGTGACCGCAGAACTCGGCCGGCTCATCGAAATACAGGATCGGCGCATTGGTGGACGCATGGACGGCCTGGACCAGCGTCGCCTCTACCGCGGGCGTGGTGCTCTTTGCCCGGCTCCCGGGATCCGATCGAAAGAATGCAGCGCGTTCCCGGTCATAATCGAACGCAGTCACGATCAGCTTGACGTCTTTTTTCAAATATTGAGGCCAGGCGGACAGCGGTATCGTGGATGGTAGCGGTTCTCCTTCCTGGCGACGGCGGTCGAAGATCCATGTCAGCGCTTCGAACTTGCCGCGGGTCGAATAGCGCGGCAGGAACCGCCGAAGCAGCGGAATCCACCACACCCATTTCAGACTGTACATCCGCCGAAGCGTTGCGGGGTCGCTGTAAAACTCTTCAATATCATGCGGCGTGTAGTTGCAGCACAGCGCGGTCAACACGATGCTGCCGCCGGAATTCCCGGCGGCGAAGTCGAACTCCCGGATGATTTCGCGCCCCGGCGTTTCGGGACCGTACAACTTGCCCAGGGTTCTCGCGTGAATGCCGGCACGGGACCCGCCTCCGTCCAGCGACAGAATCCGGATCTTGTTCATCGCTCCCTCCTGGAGGCGGGATTATCGGCGCCGCGCACTTGGCAATCAAGGCCCCGGCATGCCAGACTTTCACACCGAATTGTCTGCGAACCGGGGAGGACCCATGCCGCGCGCGGATGGCCCGTTTGTCGATCTTGACGAAACCGCAATGCGCAGCCTCGCGCCCCATGGCGCGGTGCGTTCCTTTCCCAAGAACGCCGTGGTGGTCAACGAGGGCGACGCGACCGACTCGCTCTACGTCGTGCTCTCCGGACGCGTCAAGGCGTTCGTGAGCGGCGAGGACGGCAAGGAGGTGGTGGTCAATACCATCGACGCGGGCGACTATTTCGGCGAGCTGGTGCTCGACAGCGGCCCGCGTAGCGCCTCGGTGATGACGCTCGAGCCCTGCCGCTTCTTTGTGATCCCGCGCGGCGACGTCGAGGGCTTGCTCGCGCGAAATCCGGCGTTCGCGCGCGACCTGATCTACAAATTGATCGGCAAGGTGCGCAGCCTCACCAGCAAGGTTCTCGACCTGGCCCTGAAAGGCGTCTACGGCCGGTTCGCTAGGTTCATCGACGAGCACGCGGTCGAGCAGAGCGGCAAACGCATGGTCCCCGAACGCCTCACGCAGCACGATATCGCCGCGCGGATCGGCGCCTCTCGCGAGATGGTGAGCCGCATTATCAAGGACCTCACCGCCGGCGGCTACATCTCCATCGACGCCAAGCACATCACGGTTCACAAGAAACTGCCCGCTAACTGGTGAGGGGCGCGGCGGCGCGCCCTCCCGCTTCCCTCCGACGACGGTCCGCGTCGCGCGCGGCCTCACTCTCCCAACCGCAAGAGTGTGCATTTGACGCAAACCAGCGCTGTCATACGACAGCGAGAAAGGAAACCCGGACACCTACAGTGACCTCAGGGCGAGCGATTTCCGCGAG
>WNEZ01002199.1_pt1 | contig 16639 bp, 17 predicted proteins | sample 5400521 | NCBI WGS metagenome assembly WNEZ01 (sample SAMN13153339, study PRJNA577476) | soil metagenome | isolation source: 120 cm saprolite under Douglas fir tree site 2 hole 1 replicate 1 | place: USA:California | collected 2015-04-18
CGCAAAAACAGAGCCACGAAATCGAGGTACAGACCGTCCGGTAGGGGGCGTTTGTGGTGAAGACCTTTCACTAACCTCGACTGATTCCAAAGCACTTAACCCGCTCAGAGGTGCTCAACTGAGAAAGTTCGGCTAATACGAGAAAAGAGAAGAAAGAGAGTTTTGATTCAGCACGCCGAGCGAACACCGGCGAGGGTCAGAAAATGGCCCGTCACTGGCCTGTTGTCGCCCATCCGGAATGTATGGTCCGCCGCTTCGCCGCAAGCGAAAAGTGAGGATGTCACCAGTTGGGTCTGCGCAAATGTATACGGCCTTTGTTGGAATGAATCACTCCTGGCCAGGATGGAATTCGCTGCGCTCTCTTCCCCATAGTCAGTCTCTAGAGACTTCCGCCGATTACGGGTTTCCGGGCGCGGCCATGTTTTGGGCTGATTGCCCCTTATAAGATTATGGAAGGGTTGCCCGTGATACGTCCATTGAATCCAGCGTGGTGCCCTCTGCTGGAACGGGGCAGACGTTGCCCGGATCGGCCATCGAAAGCGAAAAGTGATACACTGCGCCAAACCAACCTAGAGGTCGGCCATGACCATGAACATCGGTGAGGCCTCACGGCGGCAGTTTCTTCTTCATTCTGTCTCGGGGCTGAGCTCGGCGTGGCTTGCGTTACGATGGCCCGCCATTCTGGCAGCTCAAGAGCACGCCCAGCGTGCGGAAGCATCGGGCCACCCCGCGCAATTTCAGTTCTTCTCTCCTGAAGACGCTGTCGAAGTTGAAGCTATAGCCGCGCAGATCATCCCGAGTGGCGATATACCTGGCGCGCAGGAGGCGCGCGTCATCTATTTCATCGATCGCGTCCTGGTTACATTCGACCGCGACAAGCAACCCGCATACACTCAGGGCCTCAAGGATCTGCGACAGAGAGCGCAGGTGCTCTCTCCGACCGTGAACAGATTTTCATCCCTAACTCCCGCCCAACAGATCCAAGTGCTGACTGCGATCGAGAAAACCGATTTCTTTGAGCTTGTCCGACTGCACACCATCATGGGGTTTCTCGCCAAGCCCGGGTACGGGGGCAACCACGACCAGGTTGGCTGGAAGTTGATAGGATTCGAAGATCGGATGACCTACGCTCCTCCGTTTGGTTATTACGACCGCGAATTCGGGAAGAATCAAAAGTGATGGTTCGCTACGAAGATAAAACGCAGGTGGATTTTTTGGTCATAGGTGGTGGCGGTGCTGGCGCCATCGTGGCCAAGGAACTTTCCGCCGCAGGATTTCAGGTGGTGATCCTGGAACAAGGACCCTACTTGCATGAAGGCGATTTCGAGCATGACGAATTGAAATTCAAGAACCTCTACGCGTCACCTGCGATCGGGCATGAAGTGCTTACGAGCGATCACGCGTTGCAGCCCAACACGTTCCGCAAGTCGGAAAACGAGAAGGCGGTTATTACTCCCTACCTCGAATATGGGAGGTGCGTCGGAGGCGGCACGGTCCACTTCACCGCCAACTACTGGCGCTTTCATGAGATCGATTTTCACGAGCGTAGCACTTGGGGAGAATTGCGCGACACGGGACTTGCCGACTGGCCGATTAGCTATGCCGACCTCGAACCGTATTACACGAAGGCGGAATGGGAATTGGGAATCTCCGGCTCTGCGGGAGTGAACCCGTTCGACCCGCCGCGGTCGAAGCCCTATCCATTGCCGCCGATGGCGATAAAATCTTCCGGTGTGCTGCTCGAACAAGGCGCGCACAAGCTGGGCTGGCACCCGTACCCGGCGCCACTTGCGATTTTGACGCAGCCTTATAAAGGGCGGACGGCGTGTGCAAAGTGTGGATTTTGCGAATACTTTGGTTGCGAATGGGGCGCGAAATCGAGCACGCTGGCCACCGTCATTCCGATGGCTGAGAAGACGGGACGCTGCGAGATTCGGGCCAATTCCTATGTGCGGAAAATTTCCAGTGATGTGCGCGGACGCGTAGATGGAGTGATCTATTTCGACGCCAAGAAACAGGAACACTTCCAGAGTGCGAAGGCGGTTGTGGTCTGCTGCAACGGGGCAGAAACGCCGCGGCTTCTGCTAATGTCAAAATCGAATCTGTTTCCACAAGGGCTGGCCAATTCGAGCGGTCTGGTCGGCAAATACTTCATGATTGATCTTGGAAGCCTATGCCAAGGGACGTTCGAGCAACCATTGAACGAATATAAGGGTGTACGCGTGACCAGGGTGGTACAAGATTTTTATGACTCCGATCCGAAGCGGGGCTTTTTCGGCGGCGGCGGGATTGATACCCGATTTGACTTCTACCCAATCAGTTTTGCGCTGAACGGATTGCCTCCCGATACGCCGCGCTGGGGCGAAGGATTCAAGAATACTTTGATGCGGAACTTTAACCGCACCATGACCGTGTTCAGTCACACCACTTGTCTGCCGCTCGAATCGAACAGCATTAGCCTCGATCCTGAAGTGAAGGATGCCTGGGGGTTACCGGCGATACGGGTAACTTACAAAAGCCATCCGAATGATTTCAGCACGATGAAGTTCTTCAGCGAGCGTTCCATGGAACTACTCGACGCTGCGGGCGCCCTGAGCAAATGGGCATTGCCCATTGAAGATACCACCTCTGCAGGACATCTCATGGGAACGTGCCGTCTGGGGGACGATTCCAAGAACTCGGTGGTTAACAAGTACCACCGCGCGCACGACGTTCCAAACCTTTTCATCGTCGACGGCAGCAGCTTCGTAACCAGCGGACGAAACCAGCCGACTTGCACCATTCAGGCCTTGGCTTACAGAGCCGCGGATCACATTAGCCGGACGGCAAAGAGCGGAGGCATTCTGTCACCAGTTTGAAGCCGAGTGTTCGCAAATCACGGCGCATTAACGCTCACGGCATGCATTAGCGGACGCCCCCCGGGGGCGTATTGTCGGCCACCCTTCCCTTATCGGATTACGGAAGGGTTGCCCGTCATCCGCCCGCAATCGGTCCGGCAAGCACAGACCTGCAACTTCCCGCGGGGGGCTTCACTTTTCAGGAGAGCCCATCGAGCGCCGGTCGCAACCAGAACATTCAAAGGACCAGAACACGACTACGCGTCTGGGCGGCAGGACGTAAGCAAGCGCAGGGGACGCACTCAACGGTGAGGGCGAGCACGGCGAAGCAAGACGCGAACGCGAAACACCCAACGAGGAATACAGCGTCAATCGCGCAGCCAAAGGGATGGTGTCGGTGCTTGCATGTGCGCGGGAAGCGCGCATCCTAAGCTGTGTTAGAATCCCCGTCTGCTGGCTTGATTGCTTGTCCCTCCTTCACATTGCAAGCCAGACTTGACGCATATCGTTGGATTGGAGGTCTTGCCATGAAGTTTTCTCCCCTAAATCTCAAGTTCGCAATGGCAATTTCATTTCTGCTGTTAGTAATTGCGACCTCGGCAGCGGGTGACGTGGGTGTTGGCCCAGGTGGCGGCACGCCCGGTACCTCGCAGAATTTCCAGCTCGTCGGCAGCAACCCGCTGTTCAATCGCGGCATGAATGCCGCGTTGGCCATCTTCGACCACTTCCTCTACGTCGGGAACCGGAGCGACGGTTCCAATTCCTGCGGAGATCTGAATTCCACGGGTCCGATTGCCCCGGTCCTTACCCCCACCGCACCTGACGGTACGTGCCAGCACGTTCATCCTGGCATCCTGATCGTGGACATCGACAACCCGCAGAATCCCGTTGTGGTGGGCGAGATCCCCGTCGGCGTCGCCGCTCCCAATGCGGCGGGAACACCTGAGGGCGTCACCTCGCGCGAGCTGCGCGTGTGGCCGGACCAGAAGCTGCTCATCGAGCTGAGCTTCCGCTGCAGCCGGTTCATCCACAACTGTCCGCGCGGAAACGATACGGCCTTCCCCTTCGACTACAAGTTCTTCGACCTGAGCGATCCGGTGCACCCGCGCCTCATCAGCAAGCATGTCACGACGTCGAGCGCCGGCTTGGCCATCAAGCCTCATGAGTTCTTCCTCTGGATCGATCCGAATGATGGTAATCGGGCGCTGCTCTGGGAGTCGACGCCCACGGGCTCAGTCAACCCAGGCAGGCCGAACCTAGTCATTGAGGACATCAGCGACGTGCCGAACGGCGGGGCTGTGAAGCTGGTGGCCGAGGGCAACTGGAACCAGTTCTTCCCCGGCGCCGACAACCCCGCCAATTACGACTTCGACCTCGCTCTTCATTCCATGGCGCCGACATTCGACGGTACGGTGACGCACCTGGCTTATCTGCGCGGCGGATATCTTACGCTGGACACCAGCGACGTGGCGAAAAACCGGATTCCCGCAGGAACGGTGCTATCGCTGAACAATAAATTGATCAGCCAGGTAGAGAACCGAGCCACCTGGGGAGCAGGCAATATCTGCGCTGCCCACACCGCACTGGGTTGCTCCGAGAGCCATTCCTCAGTGCAGGTGCCGGGACGCCCCTTCGAGCTCAACGTCGACGAAGTCTACGGCACCTTCACCGACCCGAGCTTCGGATGGCCGTGGGCCTGGGTTCGCCTGATCAGCATCGCCGACCCGACCCATCCGATGATCGTGGGCGAGTACAAGATATTCCAGAATACGCAGGCCTTCCAAGGTAGCGCCGGGCCGTTTGGCGACGATGCGGCAACGGAGCAGTTCACAAGCTACGGCTCACACAATCCGACGGTGCTTCCGAATGTCGCATTTGATTCCTGGCACTCGGGCGGGTTGCAGGCGATCGACATCCTGGACCCGACGCATCCGGCCCAGGGCGGCTGGTTCTCGCCGAAGCCGCTCCTCTCGGTGGCGCTGGAGGACCCCGCTCTCAGCCGCGGGCCCAACCAGGTGGTGATGTGGAGCTACCCGATCATCAGGGAAGGGCTCATCTACGTTATTGACATCCGGAACGGGCTTTTGATCCTTCGCTACACAGGCCCGCACGCCGCGGACGTCGCGAATATCCAATTTTTCGAGGGCAACTCAAACCTCGGCGGCAGCGCCGGCAACTTTCAATAGTCCGGAAGCGATGGCTGGACGGTCGTCGGGGCGTCCATCAGCATCGCCAAAGGTCATTTGCAACGTTGAAGCCGCGTGCTTCGACGTTGCAAGAGCACATGACGAGTTTGGTCTCCTGCACGCTGCATATTCGCTTTCTGCATTGATGCGCATGGCTCTCTCTTTAGCGTCTCACAACCCCCCGCGGTATCAATTCAACCGAGCGCTCACGGCGGACGCTGAACCTTTCCTATATGTGGAATTGGGCGGCGTCCGACTCGCGAGGGCGTAGCGGTGGCCGGTCGGAAGCGCTGCGGACCACTAACTCGACGACTCAGGGGATACGATGTAGATAGGCTTACCCAGAAAGCCGCGCAAGAACTTCCGCGTTGTCGAACCGGAAATTGGAATCCAAACGATAACTTCAGGGTAGCCCGTCATCCGCCCGAAGCACTTCATGGCGCTGGAACATCCTCGGTCCGAAAGACGCGAGCCTCAATGCAGCGGAGTCGGAAATTATGCGCCGCGGATATCAAAGCGCTTAATCAAGCCGCTTTCGATTCGAAACACGTGACCGACCATCTTATCCGCTAGAAGATTCCCGTTGAGGTCGCACACGACCTGATGGACTTCCACAAGCACTTCCCCTTGAGGGCCGCGGGCGAACGCGACCGGCTCGACGTGCGGATCGATCATCGTCCACTGATGTGTCCAGTAGCTGCGCACTTCGTCGCGTCCGTGGACATGACCGCCTTCCATGCCATTTGCCCAAATGACATCCTCGTGCATGGCTGCGAGCAGCGTCTCCATGTCACGAGCGTTGAAGCGGTCGTAAACACGTTTAAGGAGGTCCACTTCGTCCGACATTCAAGTCTCCCTTCGTCATGGTCCACGCTGGCGCAAATCCCATTTTCCTACACCTTCCTCTTTTACGATCTCCGATCTGTGTTTCGCTCGTATTGGAGCCGCAAGGATTACCTGGGGCTACTGAGCGGATCGTCGGCTATACGGAAGTGTGCGCTGAGCAGCGCGTCGTTCAGGAGGGTTGAAGTCCCTCTGGCGCTCAAATGAGGGGCGCCATATCCAAGAAGCGGGGTTCGTAGCCTCGCTGGCCGGAGAAAGTGGAAGGTATGGAGACGTCTAAACGGGCACGAAGGCGAAAGCTGGATACAGCCAAGACTGACCTGAAGCCACCGCTTGCTGTCCTTCGGAGGGCAGGGTGTCCATCGCGAGGTGGAATCCGAAGGGCATGAGGAGAAGTACCGGGCCGTAATCGATGGGGACCATCCTCAAGATGAACCGGTCGGCCAAAGGTGGGGCAAGGTCGAGTCTGCACTTCCGAGACGAAGGCGTTCTCATTCACCCACCGCACCAAGGTGTTTGCGGGCGGCACGGTACAGAAGAACAGCGCGTGACCTCAGGAGAACTGACAGAGTCCCCAGTGGTGTTGGGGTAAGCAGACCTATAAGCGCAAGCGAAGTGGCGAGCGATGCTTTGTCAGTAGTCGGACGGCTGAATAGTACCTGAAGCGTGATGAAAGTCACGTGACCGAGCGATCGGCGACCAGAGTGGGTCGGGGAAGGTGGCAGGCGGAGGCAGGAAGGAAGAGGCGGGCAGCCAGAAGAGTAAGGATGATGAAGGTGGAACAGTTCGCTTAGCGAAAAACCCGTACATCATCGTCCGAGGATACTGGAAGCTGGCCTCAACCTAACGGATGTAGGAAAGGTCAACTTGGTGTTTGCTTTTCCTTACATCTCCGATCATGTGTCTTCGTGAAAGCTGCATGCGGGAGAACCGCACGTGCAGTTTGGGCGGCGGACGGAGGCCAGCGCCTCACGGCGCGCCTCCTCCGACCCGACAATCCAAGATGGGCACCGTGCAGATCAGTACCCGGCTTGTATGAAGTGATCGGTTCCTCCGTGTTGCGTGCTAACCGGAATTCATTCCGGCCAGAAATCGGATTCTAGGAAGTTACAATGATCACAGCGTTTGGTGCGGAGGCGCGGTTTTCCAAACCGCCGCCCTTTCGAGTCTAACGGTTTTCGACACCGTTGGGATAAAATTGGGATAAAAGAGGCGTGTATTCGCTCTCTTTGAGCGAGAGAAAATTCTCCGTAACTTCAACGTAGTTTTCAGTTTAGTGGCGGAGGAGGAGGGATTCGAACCCCCGTGACCCTTTCGGGCCAAACGGTTTTCAAGACCGCCGGTTTCAACCACTCACCCACTCCTCCGTTTTTAATTATAACCAACAACAGCACGTATCGGGGAGATTGGTGACACTTTTGCGGTCGATTGCTGCAATTTGGTGCACTGTGTCAGTAAAACGTCACCAAAACTTTCCAGTTTCGCCACGGCATTCCGCTTGAATTCGAGATTTGTGTGCTGGTTAGCCGGAGAACTTGGGGATCTCACTCGAGATCTTCTTGGCTTGCTTTTGTTGATACATGAGGGCGTCAGCTTGGTCCAGGATTTGTTCAAGCTGAGCAGGCTGAGATAGGTTGCCAGGAACAATCCCCGTGCTGAAGGAGAGCTGATAGCGCCGGTGCGGGCCCGCATTGAATGTCGCCAGCTTTTGTCGCACGCGATTCATGACGGTGTCGACGCTGTTCTCGGCGGCATCGGCGACGAGGATTGCGAATTCATCTCCTCCTAGCCGGGCAATGATGTCTGACTGACGAAAGGAGTCCCGAAGCACGTTCGACGCGTCCACGAGCGCACGGTTTCCTTCTTGATGCCCAAAGGTGTCGTTAATTTGCTTCATGCCGTCAAGATCGACGAACGCGACGAGAAAAGGTTTTCCCGTTCGACAAGCAAACTTCATGTGGTGTTCGGCTAGAACAAAGAACCCTCTGCGGTTATTAAGGCCCGTTAAGTCGTCCATGAGCGCGAGGTTGAGCAACCCCAATTGCACGCGTTGCCGCTCCATGGCATAGCGGATGGCGTGCCAAAGCAAGGAACCGTCAATTTGCGCTTTGACTAAGTAATCCTGCGCACCCTCCTGCAGGGACCTGACGGCCAAATCCCCATCATCTAGCACGGTCAGCACAACGAGAGTGACCTCGGGAGCTGCAGCATGCGTGCGGCGTACGGTTTCTAGCCCCTGGGAATCAGGGAGTCCCAAGTCTAATAAGATGACATCGGGGCTGCTCTTTGCAAGATACTCAAACGCTTGCACCAAAGTTTCGCAATGAACGAACTCCAACGACAGTTCAGGGATTTCTGCTAGGGCCTCCTGCAAGAGACGCACGTCACCAGGATTGTCCTCGATCATCAGTATCTTTGTAATGGTTGTTAGCATGACTGACTCAATGAGGTGGAAGCTTGACCAAGGTAAGCCAAAAGCTTTCGATGGAATGAACCACATTTAGAAATTGATTCAAATCGACTGGCTTGGTGATGTAGCAGTTCGCGTGACGGCTGTAAGCCCGGGCAATGTCCTCCTCGGCCGCCGAAGTTGTTAAGACTACTACCGGAATTTTCATCAGACGTTCGTCGCCTTTGATCTCAGCCAGAACCTCACGGCCGTCTTTCTTAGGCAGATTTAGATCGAGCAAGATCAGATCCGGCTGAACCGCATTCGCGTACTGGCCTTGTCGGCGCAGATACGCAAGGGCCTCAACACCATCGCTCATCACGGTAAAATTGTTTAGTACTCGGCCTTCTTTGAAGGCCTCCAGGGTTAGGCGCACATCGCCCGGATTATCTTCCACCAACAAGATTTCAATAGTCCTCGAACTCATATTTCTGTCCTTTCTGGCCATGGAATGGTAAACAAAAATGTCGTCCCGTGTCCGGGCTGTGATTCCACCCAAATCTTTCCCCCGTGGTTTTCCACGATTTTTTTGCAAATGGCCAGCCCTATGCCGGTGCCGGAGTATTCTCCGCGGGTGTGGAGCCTCTGGAACATCTGAAAGATGCGCTCGGAATACTGCGGCTCAATGCCGATCCCGTTATCCTGAACGGAAAAAGTCCACTCATTTCCATTCGGTTTGGCGGCGACGCGGATTTCCGGCCTGCGCTCGTTGCGATATTTGATCGCATTGCCAACAAGATTCTGGAACAACTGGGTGAGCTGAGTGGCATCGCCGAGTACTGTCGGCAGAGGTTCGACGCTCACCAAAGAGTTAGAAGATTTAACAGACTCTCGCAAATTCTCAAGCGCGGACTTGCAGGCGGCTTCGGCCGAAGTGAAAGAATGTTTCTTCGCTCTGGTGGTGATCGTGCGATGCCACGTAAGCGAATAGTTCGAGGTCCGCGTTGGAGCGTGCCAAGTCTTCCGCTTTACGCGCGAGTTCTTGTTGTGCCCTAGTACGTTCGATTACCTGTCCAAGCTGCGCACCGACGTTAGCCATCACTGCGAGTAACTCGTCGTCGGGCTTCTCGATTTTATTGGAAAAAAACTCCAGAACGGCGACCACTTCACCCTGAGCCAGCACCGGGAACCCAAAAGCCCCTCTTACTCCAAGGTCGAAAGCGGCACTCCTTCTTGGAAAATTCGTATCCGCATTTATGTCTGGTATCCATAAAGGCTTGGCATTCTCGGCCACACGTCCGGGCAAACCACGTCCTATTGGGAGCGGAGTCTCGCGCGTAACCTGGCGAAATGTCGCAAACTTGGGAGCGTCGTCGAGATGCCAAAGCGTCGACGAAATCAACTCGGTCCTTGTTTTCTTCTCAACGAAATAGACGTGGCCGACCGGCCAACCCGTGTGTTTGCAGATTCGATCAAGAGTGAACTGTAGCGCGGCTTCGACGGACGGAGCTTCGTTAGCAGCCACGGCGACGGCCTGGAGCAATTCCAGGAATGTTGCTTTGCGGTACAACGCCTGTTTGGCTAGTTCGAGCTCGCTGATACCCTGTTGAATTCTGGTAAGCGCCGGCCGCAATACCAACAAACCTTGCAGCAGCAACACACTCAAGACGAACAACAGGAGCCCAAAATACAGTCGATTTTCGCCGCTGGCCCGGGTTGTTGCGTCGCGCTCGTATTCAAAGACGATTGCGTTCATGGCCTTCAAATAAGGTCCCTCGTGCGCGAGAATCGCGCTCACTTCGCCGGACACGTCCGCAGGCTCGTTTTCCTTAGACACCTTCGTAATCATTTCTTGCGTGGCTCTAGAAATTGCATCGTAGTCGGGTTCGAGCCCAACTAACATCCGCCGAATTTCGGGACTGTTGTTACCGGGCACGCCGAGTTCCGGATTACCACGTTTCAATCCGGAATGCGATTGGTTCCAGAGAGCGTCGAGGCTGCGGAGGTCTTCCACCAGGCGCTGCCGCTCGGCAGCGTCCCTGCTGTGCGCCACCAGCAGAGCATCCTTGGCGATGGCCTGACTTAGCATCCTCTGGCGTCCCGAAATGTTGACTACGCGCTCGTCGCTTTGGGATTCTCTGCCTTGGCGCTGAACCAGCAGCGTACCTAAGATGGCGAGGACGCTTATCAGGCCAAGAGACAGAAAATAACGCGCTGCGAGCTGACGAGTGTTGGAAAGTGAGTCGAAGGTAAGGCTCGCTAAGGGAACAAGCCCCAGAACCATTGCGGCTACGATGACGATCCCGGCGGCGCTGAGAGACGAAACGTTGACGGCGTGAGATAGATCTTGATGTTCCGTTGGGGAGGCGGTAAAACTGGCGGCAGCCATGCCCGTGTAGTGCATAACGGGGATCGCTGCTCCCATCACCAGCGCGCTGAGCATTTTTCTCCAGCTCCACGCAGTGGTCTCTCCTCGGAAATAAAACGTCAGGAATAAAGCCACCAATGAAATCACGATCGCCAGAACCACGGAAAGTGTTACGAGCGCGAGGGAATAGTGGCACATTGCGGGCAGGCGCATGGCAGCCATACCGGTGTAATGCATTGCTGCAATTCCACTACCCATCAGAATGCTAGCGAGCAAAGCTCGAATTACTCCCATCTTGTGTCGGCTGACGACAAACAGAGCAATAACCGACGCCAGAATTGCCGCCAACAGCGAGAGCAAAACAGTGGGCCAGTCGTACTGCACCGGGACCGGCAAGCGGAAGGCTAGCATCCCTATGTAGTGCATCGACCAGATGCCGAATCCCATCGCTGTGGCTCCGCCGGTCAACCAGAGGATGCGGGCTCTGCCCTGTGCAGCAGTTACGCGCCTGGCGAGATCGAGTGCGGCATAGGACGCTAGGATCGCGATAACGATGGACAGAGCGACGAGAAGATCGTCGTAGGAGCCGGCAAGAGGCAGTTCGTGAGACGTCATTGTTGAAATCAAGAAAGACCTAAGAAAAAGGGGCGATTGCAGTTTACTTCGCGAATGTCCTCCGGGCTCAGACGCCTCCGGTTAAGCGTCCTGAGAGTTAACAGTAAATTTAGAATCTCCAAGGTTCTATTAGCATGATCCGATATTTAACGCGTTGTAACATCGTTTCTTCGTTGCTGTCGGTAAGCCCTTATGTCGACAGCTATATGGGCGTGCACCGCAAAACCAGCAAATATCCGTCGAGTGAAACTGTTGATGATTTCCACAGTCAAAGCGATCATCGATTTGCTCCAGAAAAATGAGCCAGCGACCGCCGCTGAAATGGAGTCGTTTCGAAACACTTGCCCCGTTGACCTTCCCAAGGATTATTTGGAATTCGTTGAGTATTCGAACGGGGCTGCCGGTAGCTTTCCAAACGGCAACCAGATCATCTTGTGGCGCATCGAGCGACTTGTTGAACGAAACAGGGCTTATGAAGTCGAAGACTACGCTCCTGGGATTTTCGTTTTTGGGAGTAGTGCGGCGGAGAAGCGTATGGCTTTGACACTCGGTCATCTAAGGCGGTAATCCAAATCCCATTCGTGGGGATGGAATTGAGTGAAGTCGAATATCTCGCCCCGTCTTTCACGGAATTTCTGACGGCTCTCGCCGGAGCAGTACCAAATGGATGGTAATCGAGCACGTTCGGGAGGCTCCCGGAATGATGAGGTCTTTTCAAAACCGCTGGTTTATGATCGCTCACCCACTCGATCAGCGGCTGCAAATTAGATGCAGCGGTGGAAGCGTCATTGGCGCTTGAAAGAGAAGCCTGCAGGAGAGAAGGCTTATCCTCAGAATTGTCGCCCAATTGTAAAGTAGACATGTATGCACACCTGTGCATATACTAAGAGCTGTGAGCTACGAATGGGACCCGGCCAAAGCCAAGGCGAACTTCGCCAAGCATGGAGTCCGTTTTGCCGATGCCGTAACCGTGCTCGAGGACGACCTTGCTTTGACGATGCGCGATCCATTCTCAGAAGAAGAGGAGCGGTGGATCACTCTGGGAAGAGATGTACTTGGCCGCCTTGTCGTCCTGGTTTACACCTGGCGTGGAGAAAGTGTGCGCCTGATCTCCGCACGCCCAGCAACAGCCCGAGAGACAACTCAGTACGAGGAACATCATGAAGCGTGAATACGATTTCCGTAAGGCAAAGCGTGGCGCCGTTGTTTCCGTTCCTAGGGGGAAAACACGCATCACCATCCGACTCGATGACGAAATCCTTGCCTGGTTCCGCGAGCAAGTTGAACGTGCCGGTCGCGGCAACTATCAGACCGTCATCAACGAAGTCCTGCGGCAACACATCCAGCGCGTCCGGGAACCATTGGAAAAGACACTCCGCCGCGTTATTCGTGAAGAGATCCGCCGGGCGTCTTAGCTTGCACAATCGGGCCCTACTACCGTATCGTGCATGGACCCGGGTTGTGATGAGTTTAGTGCGAGACGTCCGTTTTTCTCGCACGTGAGTTCTGGCCCAAAAAATATGTCCTGAGCAACGTAACCTGACCCAACTCCCGACGGCGGGTGGCGTACTCGAGAAATGAGGCTGCGCCACGGCATTGTTGATTACCGACAAGGCGGCGGCAGACGTGCGTCCGACATTTGATGTGGATGCGATTGCAGAAATCACCTCCTATGCGAAATACACCGAATTCTCAGAAAGGTTAAGGAAGCTCGGATTTCAAGAAGACACAAGAGAGGGCGCGCCGCCTTGCCGCTGGCAGCAAAAGTCGATGTGATGCCACTCGACGCAAAGATTCTCGGATTTTCGAACACTTGGTATCGGCCGGCGATGGACCATGCAAAAGAACGTGAACTGGAAAATGGTTTGAAGATTCGATTGGTTGCGCCGGTATATTCTGTGCCTCGAAGCTCGAAGCTTTTGCGGGCCGAGGGAAGAACGATTTTCAAGCGAGCCGGGACCTTGAAGATCTGATTGCCGTTATCGATGGCCGCTCCGAACTGTTAGGGGAAATTCAAGCTGCGGCGAGCGACGTACGTTCTTACCTCGCGAAGAAAATCAAGAAGTTGATTTCGATCCGCGAATTTACCGATGCTCTTCCAGGCCATGTTCCTCCCGACGCCGCCAGCCAGGAAAGAGTCGGCAAAATTATTTCTCGGCTCGAAGAGATTGCCTCGCTCTAGCCTAGGCCGTTTTATTCGGAAGTTTCGCCCGCGATGGGGCGCAATGGACGTAGGTCCACAGCTGCTTGAGCGCTAAGCCGATTTTTCCATCCTTTCTGGCCGCGGGCAGTGATCGCCGCGCTCGGGACACCGCATAGGATCGAGCGGCGTGCCGCACTTTGGGGGTACGCTCCGGCAGTGGATCGGTCCACGCGAATAGATATTCAGAAATCTCCTACAAGTCCTCCTTCATGAATTCTGAGAAGATTGACTACTTCGAGCGCGACCGACGAGGTGAAACCGAAATGATTTTTGAAACAGCCGTGAAATGGAAGGAGTAGGCTTCGTTGGAAACCGGCGTTACTCAGGCAGGGAGTCGACCATTCGGCCCAATTCCGACGAACTCAGCCACCTACCTCGAATCGTCACTCCGCGAATTGATCGAAGCGTTCGCAAGTCATCGAGAGGATTACCTTCCGCCACGAGCAAGTCCGCCCGCCGTCCGGGAACGATTTGGCCAAATGCGTTCGACTGGTTCACGAAGGCCGCCGGGTTTACGGTGGCCGTTCGGAGAGCATCGTATCGACTCAAACCAGCTTTCTGTAGTAGTTCGAGTTCTTCGTGAACGGAAATGCCGGGCGGAACTCCCGGAAACCCAAACGCATCCGTGCCGAGGAGAAGAGGTACGCCAGCCCTGTGAAGTTCCGCAGCAACGCGTTCCTGAAAACTCTGCATATGCGGCCCAAGAGTTCGCTGGAGGAACGACTCGTTCCCGATGGTTCCATCGTCAACTCCCCAATCTGCGCGCACTGCCTTCGACAGATGACGAAGCTCAGAGCTACCACTCATTTCGTGAGTATGGTCGACTACGAGCGTCGTCATCACCTGGATTTTGGCATCACCGGCTTGCTTCGCAATCGCACGAATTCCGAAGCTCGCACTGCGCCACAAAAGAGGCACGAAGTACACAAGGGAAGCCGCGAAAACGACCGCCGCGACCGACGTAAGGCACGGAAGAAGCATCTCGCGTCTTCGGCGACCGCCGGCTGACAAAAGCTTGGCCGTGTCGACCACGAGAAGCCCTGTCAAACACAAGATCGCGAGAGAGGTTGCGGTAAGCGCCGCGATCATGAAGTCGCGTCCCAGCCATTGCAGGGATGCATAAGAGGCGGTTAATAGAACTCCCAGCAAGGTGATCGTAAAGCGGAGGTTCCTATTCTTCAGAGATTCCCTGGGAGCTTGGTCGATGCCGGACGTGCGCCTGCGAACGATCTTCACCGCGAATGCTGCTGCCGATGCAAGGATAAGACCCGCGAGACCACAACAGCATATTGCGGCTTCGGAAGAGACTTGCTAGGCCATTGCGTCGGTCCGACGGAACGAGGACGTTGAAATGAGTCAATCCAGCGGCGAATCGTAGGTCGCAGTTTCAACCGCTTCGTCCCTGTATAAGCGCGAGCGGTTAGGAGACACATAGGAATCCATAAATGAGGAGCGACAGGGATTCGGGGATGCGGATCGGCTACGGCTTCGCTTTTACGGCTTGACGGCGGCGAGAAAAATGGCGAGATTGATGGCGAGGTTGCGGCGAGAATATGGCGAGAAAATACATCCACGAACTTATTGGCTGGCCTGGATTTACCTGGGATTCAAAAACTCTTGCCCCATTGCTCTCTGGAGTCAGGCTGCACCAGGGTCTGTTGCTCGGCAAAATGCGGGGCTACGGTTTTGCTTCACAGTGGACGGCAACACTAAAGGTGCTCACGGAAGAAACGATCAAATCCAGTGCGATCGAAGGGGTAGTTCTTGATCCAGAGAATGTTCGCTCGTCGCTTGCTCGCAGGCTGGGCCTGGATGTCGGAGGGCTCAAGGTCCACAAGGATCGATATGTCGATGGTGTCGTTGAGATGATGTTGGATGCGACACAGAAATTCAATGAGCGGTTAACAAAGGAACGCTTATTCGACTGGCATGCTCATTTGTTTCCCGGAGTTCGTACGACCAGCGACAAATTTCGGGTAGGCGCCTGGCGGGACGACAACCAGGGTCTGATGCAAGTCGTATCAGGGCCAATCGGTCGCCACAAAGTTCACTACGAGGCACCCGTGGCTGCCCGCATCGAGGGCGAGATAGGAAAGTTTCTCAAGTGGTTGGATGGCAGAGAGCAGCAAGATCCACTTTTGAAGGCCGCAATCGCACACCTGTGGTTCGTTACGATCCATCCCTTTGAAGACGGCAATGGGAGAATTGGAAGAGCCATCGCCGAGATGTGCTTGGCCAGATCGGATGGCAGCGCTCAGCGTTTCTACAGCATGTCGTCGCGAATTCTTGAAGAACGAAAAGGCTATTACGATGTTCTTGAGAAGACCCAGGCTGGATCGTTGGACATCACGGAATGGCTAACTTGGTTTCTTGACTGTCTGGACCGAGCGATCGATCAATCGAGTCGAATCTCAGACAGTGCTCTCGAAAAGGAATTGTTCTGGCAGGACTTGAAGAAAAGGAACCTCGCTCTGAACGGCCGGCAGAAGAAAGTCCTGAATAAACTGTTCAGTGGGTTGGAGGGAAAACTAACCAGAGACAAGTGGATGAAAATAACCAAGGCTTCCTCGCGGACTGCTCTTCGAGATATCGAAGAGCTGATCGCTGCAGGTGTGATTGAACAAGAAGAGGCCGGAGGAAGGAGCACCTCCTACAGGCTAATGAAGAGGATTGTCGAAGGGGAAACTTAAAGTTGCACCCGCGCTGTCGCAGCATGAAAACGGCAGGAATTCGTGAAATGCGACCACACGAAATTTCCGCAGGCGAGTCCGTTGATCGCGGGGCGCCTCAGAAGCCTTGGATTATTGGGCTGCTAATGACTTTGGCAAATTTGCATCACCACAATTCGGGTCGTACTTTAACGTTCCCGATATTTGGCTTCTTCTTCTATTCTTTGCGGCGTTTTTCGAGGAAGTGATTTTTCGTGGCCTGCTGCAAACGCGATTCATTCATAGATACGGACTGTTTCGTGGGATCTTCCTTGTCGGAATCGTGTGGGCAGCTTTTCATTTTTTCTCAGACTTTTCTTTTTTACGTTCCACTGATCAGGGAGTGCTCGCTAAGTTCAGAACTCCTGACATGGTTAGTCGGGAAGGTGTCCGCTTTTTGCCTCCGGATGAGAGGGCGTGACCGAATAACGCATGCGAAGCTGAGTACCCGGGAAGAGCGTGTTTGTCTTGTTGAGCACGTCGCAAAGAG
>WNEZ01002200.1_pt1 | contig 16638 bp, 16 predicted proteins | sample 5400521 | NCBI WGS metagenome assembly WNEZ01 (sample SAMN13153339, study PRJNA577476) | soil metagenome | isolation source: 120 cm saprolite under Douglas fir tree site 2 hole 1 replicate 1 | place: USA:California | collected 2015-04-18
ACTAGGCCAGACGAATGCCCAAATCAACCAGTGGGAATACGTTATGCAAACCTGGACGAAACGAGGAGCACCGGATATTTACAACCACTTCTGGGAGAATATATGGGACTTTGCAGGCATGTATTTCCACCATCATTAATAGCAGCAGCGAAGGTGTCATGTACCAGGGCACGTGCCAACAGCGTGCCCTGGCTCCGAGCATAAGAGGATAAAGATGTCGAGAAGCATGATCTATCGGAGACAATTGCTTCGAGCAGTGGACGCATTCCTGGAGGGGACTCCTTCAGCACATGTTCGAGCGCAGGGCATTATTCAACGCTGTTATGCCGCGATAGGTAACGAAGCCAAAGAATCGACCCTGGATCAGATCATTTGGAGGGGGTTCATTGTGCCACTGACTGACTCAGTATTCTATGAGAGTGAAGCCTACTTACGAGAGACGCGCGAGATCTTGCTTGGACATTCATCACAGAATATCGCACGAACGATTCTCAGTGAGGACTTTCGACCATCCTTCACGGCTGAGGAAGCGGAGTGGCATGCGCAGCTTCTGAGCATGGTAGATTTTCTCAAGGCGATTCCTTATGCGAAGATCCATGCAGCCACATTTCAGGCCTGGCAGCGAAAAGACACCTGGGCAACCACGCGTACGGTCATTCCAGAAGCGATACAGGCAGATGAAGCAGAAGCGGAATATCAACGCAGAAAGGCCCTAATCGAGGCCATTGCCGCGAGAAGCCCATCGCCGGAACAGATGGGCGATGAGAAAATCTACCATGTGGTCTTGCGAGAGGTCACGACCTTGATCACGAGCATCAGGGTTGGGATGGCTGCCGTGGTGTGTGGCTATCCTGTCCTTACTCCCCCTTATAGTGGTGCAACGTCAAGTGAGTATGGCCTATTGAATATGTCAGAGCGGCTATCATGGATAAAACGAGCATTGGAAGCGCTCGAAGGGAAGGATGCCTTGCTCATGTCATGGCGTTTGAGCAAGGCTCCCACCTTTGATGCCGATGTGCTTCTTCTTTCTTTGCAGTAGGCGGTAATCGATGATCTTCTGAGCCATGGCAGCGCTGATGTGCAGCCACCTGGCACACCTCTTCTATGCTAGCCGTATGGATGTCGACGAGTGTGCCCCAGGTGGCCGTATTCATGTTGGTTCCCAACGGCCCGCCAGGTAGGTCGGCGGGACCTCTCCCCCACTGGAGAAAGCACGCTCACCGATAACCAGTCCTTCTGCTACGATGCCTTGAGTCGACTCATGTGGGCAGGCACCACCGGCACGTCCACGGGCGGGGATCACTGTGGGAATACCCCCACTGGCACCACCTTGCCCACCTATCAGCAGTCCTTCAGCTATGACAGCCTGGATCGCATGGCCAGCGGTCCGGCAGGCAGCGTCACCTATGGTGACATCAATCACGTGCATGCAGCAACCACCCTGGGCAGCATGCCCAACCCGTATGCTGGCTATGATGCCATGGGCAACATGACCTGCCGCAACACCGACACGGGGAGTGGACACACCTGTGGCAGCAGCCCCACCGGGGCGCTGATGAGCTATGACAACGAAGGACGCCTGGCCAGTTGGACGGCGCCCACCGGCACCACGGCCACGGATGGCTTCCTCTACGACAACGCAGGCAACCGGGTGCTGCAACGGGTGAACACCGGAACGGTCACCGACACCATCACCTTCGATGGCTACAGCGAGACGGTGCTTACTGGGGGCACCATCACCCCCACCAGGTATTACAACATCAATGGCCAGCGCGTCGCGATGCGCACCAACAGTACGCTGTCCTACCTGCTCTCCGATGTGCTGGGCAGCAGCACGATTGCCCTGACCAGTAGCGGCAGCACCCAGGCCGTGCAACTCTTTGCCCCCTATGGCGCGATGCGTTACAGCCAGGGCAGCCTCACGACTAGGCACTATTTGTAGGGAATCTTACATGAGTTGATAGGCCATTTCAAGAGACTGGTTTGCAAAAAGGTTATGGACTATCCTTATTGAACAAGGTAAACTTCAACCTGTTGTGTCCAGTACTTGATATATTAACCAGTCTGTATGATTTGCTACCTCTTTACAACAAAAACACAACCTCAACCACACCTGGAAACGCTACCCTGAGTAGGGAAATGTCAATTGATATTTGAACGGCGAAGGGAAGCATACGAATAAGCAGTGGTACAGCAACGTCATCTTATATGGGCAGTAGTCGCAATATGCTCCCTGATGCTAGCTTCATGTGGCCATTCAGTCACAGCCTCCGAGGCACAGCGGTCCCAAGGGACAACTCCTACAGGGCTATCAGACGACTGGTCGACCTATATGGCAGGCAATGAGCGGAGCGGCTTCAACAAGAATGAGACTATCCTCAATCAGGCCACGATACCCCACCTGAAGCTTCACTGGACTGCCCAGGCAAAAGATCGTATATTCTCCCAGCCAGTGGTAGCCAATGGCATGATCTACTGGGGGTCAGGGGATGGATTCGAGCATGCAACAGACTTGCATGGCAAGCAGGTATGGGCTGTCAAACTGGGTGCATCACGACAGATATGTAATACCAGGAATAATGGTGTGTTGAACACCGCCACGGTGGTATCTATAGTGCTCGGGGGAAAGCAGACCCCGGTCGTCTTCGTGGGAGGTGGCAGAGGCCGTTTTTATGCGCTCGATGCTGCGACAGGGGCCACCATCTGGAGTACTTTTCTTGGTTCGCCCCCGAATCATTACCTGTGGAGTTCATCTCTAGTGTATAAAGGCAGCGTGTATGAAGGCGTGTCCTCGATAGCCGATTGCCCATTGGTGCAAGGGAAGCTGGTCCAGATGGACATCCGAACAGGCATGATTAAGCATACCTTCAAAACCGTGCCCAACGGGTGTGTTGGGGCTTCCATCTGGGGTTCACCCACCGTTGATGCAGCAGCTGACGCCATTTACTTCGCCACAGGCAATGGAGGTCAATGCTCGAAACCGGAGCCTTACGGGGTTGCGCTGGTCAAACTACGTGCCTCAAACCTCTCTTTCCTCGATTCATGGCAGGTCCCACCGGGCAAGCAAATAGGCGATAGCGATTTCGGATCCACACCGACTCTCTTTGACGCAGCGATCAGAGGGGTCACAAAGCAGCTAGTGGGCATTGTAAACAAGAATAGCACCTATTATGCGTTTGACCGCACAGCTATCGGACGTGGGCCCGTATGGAAAGTCAGATTAGCCTGTCACAGTTGTGATTACCCTACGGAAACTATCGCGCCGAGTGCCTGGGATGGTACTCATCTCTACGTTGCCAGTCAAGGTACAACGATCAGCGGGGTTAGCTGTCCTGGTAGTGTGAGAGCGCTCGATCCGGCTGCCGGAACCTCCATCTGGAAGCAATGCCTGCAAGAAGGCGAAGTATATGGGGCCGTGACACTGCTTCCAGGGGTAGTAGTGGTTTCAGAGGGACCTTGTTTTGTCGCCATTGCGACGACAACTGGGCATATCATCTTCAAATACACCACCACAGGCAATGAGAAATTCTTCGGTCCCGCGTCTGTCTCAAACGGCGTGCTTTACATCGGCAGCTATACCGGAGTTCTTTATGCCTTCGGACTTTAATACCAGCAGCGTTGTCAATTTCCTCCACCTGTCACGCCAGCGCGCTCCGGCAACTGAGCCGCTGTGGTCCTGCGCTGGGCGCGAATTGCGGGAGCCTGGGCCTTCCGCGTGGTTGCAACCGTGGCCCGGCTCACCACCCAGATGAAGACAAAGAGCAGTATCCAGCTGGTGACGCCAATAACGATCAGGAACGCCAGATTTGAGAAGCCCAGTGCACTTACTATCAGGTAAATCAGCCCCGTGAGCAGGATGTTCCCCAGCGTGGTCGGGATGAGAATCAACCATGCGAACTGCATTAACTGATCTGAACGCAGTCGCGGCAGCGTGGCGCGAACCCAGATGAAGACGCCACACAGCAGGTATACTTTAAGGATGAAGTACACAACCCCGAGGATGTTGCCGAGTATCTGCCAGCCAAATGCTATGCCAGGAGCAGTCAGGTATGCAACACCGGGACCAGACCAACCTCCAAGGAACAAGGTAGTGGCGATGGCGGAAACGATGGTCATGTTGCCATATTCCCCGAGAAAGAACATGGCCCAGCGCATGCCGCTGTACTCGGTCAGGTATCCGGCCACCAGTTCGGACTCTGCCTCCGGTAAATCGAAGGGGGCGCGGTTGGTCTCGGCCAGGCCGCAGGTATAGTAGATGATCAGCATCAACGGCTGCACCCAGAAAAACCATGCCCACGGCGTAAAGCCTTTGAAGATGAAGTCGAGGATGGAGATACCGCTGCCCTGTTTGGGCCATGTGTTCTGGAAGTCGATAATCTCTTTGATAGAGATAGTCCCAATACCATTGTATCCTGGATAGCCAGGACTGCCGGCCAGCACGCTGGTGAGCATGACCACCCCGACCAGGGCCAGCACAAGTGGCAGCTCGTAAGAGATCATCTGCGCCGCCGAACGTAGTCCACCCATCAACGAGTATTTGTTGTTGGAGCCCCAGCCGGCCATGATCACGCCGATTACGTCAAGCGAACTCATTGCCACCAGGTAGACGATGCCCGTAGCGAGCGCGGTTCCCGGCAGGTTGAGGTACGGCGAGAAGGGCAACACGGCGAAGGCCGCGATCACAGGGGCCAGGAAGACCGAAGGAGCCAGCAAAAAAATCGCACGGTCGGTCTTGGAGGCACGGATATCTTCTTTCATGAGCAGCTTGCCCACGTCGGCTACCGTCTGCAAGAGTCCCCACGGGCCGACATGGATTGGCCCGAAGCGGTCCTGCATCCAGCCCAGTACCTTGCGCTCGGCCAGAATGAGGATGATGGCACTGATCGAAACAAAGCCGAAGTAGGAGACGAAAGCTATCAGGAATTGCAAAAACTGCCACGAGAAAATACCATGGATCAACTGGCTTACTATATCGTCTCCTAATACCAATGCGACATGCATATGCTGACTCCAAATTACCGGTCAACTTCACCCAGTACAATATCGATGCTGCCCAGGATGGCAACCACGTCACTCATTTTATGGCCGCGTAGCAGTTCCGGGAGAATTTGCAAATTGACGAAGGATGGACCTCGTATCTTGGCGCGCCAGGGATATTCGCCGCCATCGCTGATAAAGTATATACCCAGTTCGCCCTTACTACTTTCGATGGCAAAGTAGGTTTCGCCGCGAGGAGGGCGCAGGGCGATCGGCGTGCGTGTAGAAATTGATCCGCCCGGCATCTTGTCCATAGCGACCCGGCAGAGGCGCATGCTCTCGTAAATCTCCTGCATGCGAACTTTGTAACGCGCGAAGCAATCGCCTTCCTGGCGTACCTGCACATTTACTGGCACCTCGCGATAAGCCATATATGGCTGGTTAACGCGCAGGTCCCAGTTTATTCCACTGGCCCTCAGCATTGGGCCGGTCAGACCATAGGCAATGGCCTGCTGTTGATCGATATAGCCCACGCCCTGGGTGCGAGCCTCGAAGATTTCGTTGCCTGTGATCAACGACTCCAGTTCGCCCATGCTCTTCTCAAATTGATCAAAGAAGGCCTCGCACTCTTTGAGCCAGCCCTTAGGAAAATCGTGCAAAACGCCGCCGACGCGCAGGTAGTTAACGTTAAAACGACTTCCGCCCAGCGCCTCGAACAACGAGAGGATACCTTCGCGGTCGCGGAACGTCCAGAAGATAGGCGTGAGCGCGCCCAGGTCATTGAGATAGGTGCCTACAGCCACTAAGTGGCTGGCAATACGCTGCATCTCTCCAACGAGCAAGCGTATATACTGCGCTCGTCGAGGCGCTTCCAGTCCCATCAACTGCTCAACCGCGCCTGCGTACGCGATTTCGTTAAGCATAGGAGAGAGGTAGTCGGAGTTATCCATGTAGCGTATACCGCCCATCACCGGGCGGTTCTCCAGGATCTTCTCAATGCCTCGATGCAGGTAGCCGATCACCGGAGTACAATTTACAACGGTCTCGCCTTCCAGTGTCAATACCAGGCGCAGCACCCCGTGCGTGCTGGGATGCTGGGGCCCCATATTGAGGATCATCTCCTCGGAGCGAATGCCTTCGGCTCCTTCGACGTTCTCGGATGGTATCTGTGTTTCTGGATTTGTAGCCATGTGTTTCCCCTGTTGTATGTTATGCCCGTGGCCTTTGCCGGAGGGATTCTATTCATCCTGGTGCCCTTCGAAGGAGTGGCCAAAGGTTGGCGTGCCCGGGTGCAGGCGTTCTTGCTGACCTTGCCCCAGCTTCTGCATTACCACGTGCTCCACGCCCTTTTGCTGATTTCTACCGGAGACGGCAGTGTTCGGATCAACCTGAGTGGTTGCAGGAGATTTCACGGTCATGGGCACTTGATGGAAGCTTTTCAGCAAAGGATAGCCCTCAAAATCATCATCCAGCAGCATCCGTCTCAAGTCGGGATGGCCAGCAAACTTGATGCCGAAGAGATCATAGGTCTCGCGTTCCAGCCAGTTCGCGGTCGGCCAGACCGAAACAACGCTGTCCAGCTCTGGTTTTTCGTGATCCAGGCGCACCTTGATCTGCAGCAACTGCCCACGCACAATTGATCGCACATGGTAAACGGTCTCGAGGTGGTCGAGCATATCCACGCCGGATATACAACTCAACAGGTCAAATCCTAACTGGTCGCGCAAAAAACGGCAAACTGCGACAAGATTCGTACTATCGATGTCCAGGCTCAGAAAATCGCCCTTCATGGTTCTCGGTACGAGTGCTTTGCCTGTGATCTGGGCGATAGGCGCCAGATCGCGGGCCAGCGCTGCATTCTGGTCACGATAACCGGCCGTTGAGCTGGTGAGTTTTGTTGAACGCGGTACTAGATCCATCGAATCACTCCCTTGCGCCAGGCATATACCAGGCCTAACGCGAGAACGACGATGAAAAACAGAATCTCAAAGAATCCGAAGACGCTCAACTGCTTGAAAATAATGGCCCAGGCGATGATGAAGACAATATCCACGTCGAAGGCCACAAACAGCAGCGCGAAAATGTAGAAACCCAGTGGATACTGCACCCAGGCTGAACCTATAGGAGTCTCGCCGGACTCGTACGTCTGGAGTTTCTGCTTGGTCTTATTGCGATTAGGCCCCAGCAGGTTTGAAACTATCATCGTAGCGATGACAAAAATAAACCCCGCCGCAAATAATATGGCAGCATATAAGTAAGCAACGTTAACAGGTGTCGACACGTATTCTTCCTCGTAGGAACATCCCTCGCGGGTGCTTCCCTTGTTATCTCAACAAAGACCAGTGGATGCTGCCTTGATTATAGCACAGGGAAAGCAGAGCGACAATTCATCCTTCCTGCAACTCGCCATGTTCATACAACCACCGCGCAAAATGCATGCGATGGTCATTCGCCATGCGTTGTCGCATTTCAGCTCCCTCGTAGAGGTGCTCGCGTAAGACCAATAAGCTCATCACCTCGTCCCATGCGAAGCCCATCTCCAGCAGGTGTTTTATGAGCTCCTGCTCTGCTTCCATTTCGATCATAATTAGCTTCTTGTCCATTGTGGTTCCCCCTCTAATGCTACTTTGTTAGTTTCTCGCGGGGTGCAGGGGCAGAGCCCCTGCCGGAGCGCGAGGTGTCCTCGCACAATTCTTTTTTCTTTCAATTTGTGCCGCCGCAGGCGGCACAAATTGAAAACTAACGAAGTAGTACTAAGACTCTGCTGGCGAATGAAAGATAGGGCGCAATCGGGCATAGCACCTCTTGCCACTGCCATGCAGCTATATTCATCATTGTTTATGTTCTAGCATCACCTATCGGCTAACCTTGCAACGCACTATAGCTGAGCCTTGATCGGGACTTTTGTCCATCAAACAAGCGACCAGTGTCAATATCGCTCGCGCTAAAACCACACTACACTTTACTCATGAGTACAGAGAGGAGTATTGCATGAGTGTATCTGTGACTGTAGGCGATATCTGGACAGAGTTTGTTGCCACCAGGCGCGCAGAGCTACGTAATCAACTGATTTCTACATACATGCCTCTAGTGCGTTTCGTCGTTGGCAGGTTGGGCATACCTCCCACCAGCCTCCTGGAAGCCGATGACCTGGTCAGCTATGGAACCATTGGGCTGATCAACGCCATTGATCGCTTTGATCCTTCCCGTGGCGTGCGCTTTGAAGCGTTCGCCACCGTTCGCATTCGCGGCGCAGTCATAGATCAACTCCGCTCGCTTAACTGGTTATCTCGCTCGGCTGTAAGGCGGGTACGCCGCATCGAGGCAGCCATGGCGAAATTGGAACAGCATTTGGGACGACCGGCAAAAGAAGAAGAAGCAGCAACAGAGCTGGGGATATCGACCGATAGGTACCGCCAGATGTTACTCGAAGTAAGTGTCACGGTACTTTCTCTTGATGCCCCGCTTAGTCTGCCTGCACAGGATGATGGAGCTACCTCCCTGGCTGATTTGCTCGAGGATCATGATATGGTTGGTCCTGCTGAAGAAGTGGAGCAGCGTGAACTGGTGGTCTCGCTCACTGCTGCCATCGACCAGTTGCCTCCCCGGGAGAGGTTATTGCTCTCCTTATACTACCAGGAAGAACTGACGATGAAGGAAATCAGCAAGGTGCTGGGTGTGTCCGAATCTCGTGTCTGCCAGTTGCACATACAGGCAATTTTGCATTTACGTGCTGCCATGACCATTTACCAGGAAACCGCGCAGCCTGTGCATGTGCTTGCCGCTGCCAAACGACCTCGACATAGGATCCGTAGTGTATAGAAAATAGCCCTGTTCAACCATTTGTTGCTGCCGATAGTTACAGACTGAGGAAGTGAATATGTTTGATAGGGTATAGCGACAGATTTCTGTAGGGTGGAGTGTTTTCATGAAAGTAGGCACTGTAGAGACTGAAACGGAGACTGTTTTACTTGTGGCTCAGGCAAAGAAGATGGTTCGCACAAGGTCAAACGATGAAGAGTTGACTGGCAACGAAGCCGGGGAGGATCACCTCTCAACATTGGGTGGAACCAGACGCGCTAAGGTGAAGTACATGCCTGAGGTTCGTGCCGCTCGACTAATAGAACTGCGCCATCAGATCGAGGCTGGCACTTATCACCTGAATAGTACGGCGCTCGCACGGAAAATACTGGGTCTGCATCCTTACGGATGATGCAGTTAGTGGGGTTTAGTGACAGTAGTCCCACAGGAGCGCAGGATAGTGTGAAGGTGGGTCGGTATGTAGTTCAGTAGACTGCATGCCTCGTGGGTCGCCCCAAGGGAAGCTCCTAGCGCATCGCAAGGATGCCCGGACCGTAATAGTGAGAGAATGGAGTCTTACATGCTTGTGTTACGACGAAAAGTTGGTGAAACCATTGTAGTCGATGGGGTCATCAATATTTCTGTGCTTGCTGTGGAAGGTGAGCGCGTTAAAATCGGTATCGTTGCTCCTCCCGAGGTCACGATTGTGCGTCAGGAACTGTTGAAAGCAGCAAACGATTCTACACCACCAGTGAAAGAGCCGGTTCTGCGCTCTTAGGAGCACCTGCGCAGGTGCTCCTAAACATGACGTACGGAGTGCTAGTCTGCCGCGCTTGGCTGGCTCGCTTCTACCTTGTGCCCATTGGTATGCTCCAATGATTCTATCTCGTGGGCAATAGTGTCGTCCTCACCGCGAATAAATGCCTCGGTCATCATGCGAGCAACGTCGTCATGATGCTGTACAGGTGGCGACTTCATCAGGTAGGCGCTCGGTCCTTCCAACGTGCCGCTGAGGCCGCGATCCAGGGCTAGCTTCACCATGCGCACGGCATCGATTACTACGCCCGCCGAGTTTGGCGAATCCCATACCTCCAGTTTGAGTTCCACGTTCAGTGGTACATCACCAAAGGTACGACCTTCCAGGCGAATATACGCCCATTTGCGATCAGTCAACCAGGCAACATAATCTGAAGGGCCAATATGAACATTGTCTGCACCAATGTCATAGTCCAGCTGACTTATGACAGCGTTCGTCTTACTGATCTTCTTCGATTCGAGCCGTTCGCGTTCGAGCATATTGTAGAAGTCGGTATTACCTCCTACATTTAATTGCATCGTGCGCTCCAGCTTGACGCCGCGTTCGCGGAAGAGCCGCGCCAGCATGCGATGTATAATCGTTGCGCCGACCTGGCTTTTGATATCATCCCCGATCATCGGGGCATGAGCTTCTTTGAAGCGTTCTTGCCAGTATGACTCGCGGCCAATAAAGACCGGAATGCAGTTGACGAAACCCACCTGGGCCTGGAGCAGTTGCTCGACATACCACTTCGTAGCCGTCTCCGAACCAACGGGCAAGTAATTGATGACGACATCTGTGCCAGTATCTTTCAGGATGCGCACAATATCATCTGTCTGCCTGGGCGCTTTCTTAATGACACGCGAAAGGTACTTACCCAGTCCATCGTGTGTCATACCGCGATAGACCTTTGCTCCAAGCTTGGGAACATCGGCAAAGCGATATGTATTATTCTGACCTGCGTAGATGGCCTCGCTAACATCCCTGCCGACCTTAGTTGCATCGATATCAAAAGCTGCGGAGAACTCCACATCCCTGATGTGATATCCTCCCAGATTCACGTGCATCAAGCCAGGGACAAAATCGTCCGGCTTTGCCTCGCGATAATAATGGACTCCCTGTACAAGAGAGCTGGCGCAGTTGCCGACCCCAATGATCGCTACACGCACTTTTTTAGCATTTGTCATTATAGACATTCCTTTTCTCAGCAGCCGCACCGACTGCTCTACCTGAGGGATAGGTGACTCCCGTATAACACCTATCCGAACGCGTATCTCATAAACATGTAGATACTATACCCCTATATTAGATCGCTTGCTATAGACCCGGTTACATAAAAGGTGTGAACAAAATCACAATACAGGTCCGCTTTCCCGCGCATACAGATGGGCGCTGTAGGTCCCCGATTTATCGTGGGACCGACATTTATGGCACCCGGGGTGGGGCAAAACCCACCGTAATTTCTTAATCCCCATTATCGAGAGCCGGCATTTATGGCGCTTTGTGACATGCTCAACGGCTCAGCAGACCAGTTGCTCTAGAGCTTTCTGCAGTACATGGGGATGTGTCAACACCGGAAAAATGTGCAGTCCCGTTTCCCGCTGAAGACGATCCAGGGCAGAGCTGTCCTCTGGATTGAGCATGGCGACAGTCAGCATATTTCGTTCGCGGCCAAGTGGGTAGCAATGAAGTTCCCGTGCCAGTTGCGGATTGACCAGTCGCTGTAAATCCTTCGGGAGCTTTCCCGGCAAGAGCGTGAGGTAGGGGATGCCAAGCTTACGTGCCAGGGCAGAAAGTTCTTCGCTCTCACCTCTGTCCTGTTGTTCGAGAGGATCGCTCTGTATAGGGGCGGGGAGAGAGTCCTTCACGGGTGCCTGCGCCTCGGATGCGGCGCTCTGCGTGGAAGACAGGTGTGATCTTACAACCTTGCGCGTAAATGGTTCTAGTGGAAGTTCGAAGCAGAGGGCGACCTTGCTGGCTCCTTTTATGAACTCGTTAATATCGACATAAGGTATTGGATGGGCGCTGTGGCCGATTGTAATATTGTGTGCATGCAGCGCCCTGGCGTCAACGATCTCAATATTGTTGATATGCCAGAGCATCGCTTCCCAGAGGCGGCTCCGCACAATTCGTGCTCCTTGCAGGTTCGCCCCGGGCAATAGGAAGTACGACGTATAGTCCAGGAGAAAGACTCCATCTGTTTTACGTACTAATGGTCGTAGATGATCCACCAGCCCGCATAAAAATGCTCTTTCCTGCCTCCTGTGCTCCATCAGCGTTGTTGGACTCGATAAATAGGAGAACTGGTGTGGAGAGCAGGCAGGATCATTATTCGCCTTGTTTCCGAAGTGCAGCGTGATTGCTACCAGGGCAATCTCTTCCACGTAGTTCGAGGTGACATGCTGAACCGCTGCTGCAATAGGGTCAATTGTTTCAATGATATCATATGTGGATGACTTCGTGATCTGCCCCATTGTAGAGCGATAACCAGCGTCTTTGACCATTCAACGCCTCCTCGAAAAGATAATGCACCACCCATCACCGCTTCATGTTAATTATCTGACAGGCGTGTTAGGGAAAAGGCGTCAATATGGTTGTGTTCTTGTTAAGACTGTACAATTATGGTTAAGATCACGTTATAGCTATGGGGACTCATCACTTATTACAGACTCGGGCCCTAACCTGAAGTCTTCTATTAGTCCATCGAGAAACTCCAGCGTCGCGTCAAGCTGTAGTAACAAGTGATCGGATTGCTGTATCAAGTCAAACAAGAGCGTGGCCGTACCCTCATAATCGTTCGCCGCGCTAGTGCGAAATGCTGGCAAAATATCGCCAAAAATAACGCATGCGCTGCCCAGTAATGTAGCGAAAGCGGCATCAAGCCGGTCCAGGGGTACCTCTTGCGCGTGATCTTTCTCTGGGACAGCTAATCCACCAGTAGCTTCGTTCAAATCACTAAACTGTATGCTGAAGGGAGTGCATGCGCGGTAGCTCTGCTGCCAGCTCTTCAGGCTCTGGAATACAGTGCTAAAAGCACTATCCCATCGCTCGTCATCGACAGGCTCCGTGGGGATAGCATATCCATAACCTCGAGTCCTTTCTTGTGCGAACCCAGCAGCAGGGATATCTGCCAGGCTTCCTATTCCTACACGAAAGGAGAATACGTCGCTGGCTGCGTCCAACGTATCAAAGATGCCTTCTATAGCATCGCTCAGCAGGTGGCAGATTGGCTCCAGGCGATTCAGCGTCCGGCCTATTGCCTGGAGTTGGCTCCAGATGCGCTGGCGGCGGATGAGAGTGTCTTGTAGAGACAGGTCCTGTTCCAGGCCCATAGTGATCGTAGTGGCAGTATTTGCTTCCAGGCCAGGTAGCGCATCTCGATACAAGAAATCCACGCGGAGAAACAGGTGGTGCAGGCTAAAGCCGAGCGCATCCATGTCGTCTGTATAAGTACTGCTGCCGAAACAGGCCAGCGCCTGCCGGATGAGAACAGCTATGCCCTCCTCGGAGCTCTGTTCGCGCGTGCGTGTCCCCCTGGTCTTGTGCTCTTCGGTTCGCTGATCCTTCATTCAACTTCCCTCCCACATTATCGACTATAATATGCATATAGTGACACTCCGCAGCCTCTAAAGAGGCGCGGCTTCTGCGCAGTTACCCACACAGACATTTTCTCGTCCTTGCGAACGAGCTACGCCAGACTGCGGATAGTACCGTAGACTGGTGGGAGGCGCCATCGCTCCAACTACGTGGCAGCTACCGAGTTTGCCACGATACTTTTGCCTGATGTTCATGGCTCCAACTCCATCCCGATGGTAGGTCCAACCACACTGGGGACAACGAAACATCCGTCCTTTGACCTTGCTCCGCACGTACCCACATGCTGAACAGGTGCGGCTCGTGTAGTGCTCGTCCTGCAAGGCGACATCCATGCCCAATCGCTCAGCCTTGTAGGTGAGCTTGAAGCGAATGCTCCCGTGTGACCACTGGTGGATTTTCTGGTTGTTGGTATGCCCAACATCGTTGTTTTGCCTGATATCGCGCACATCGCCTATCACAACCGTCTGCACGCCATTCGCGTGGAGCGTGGAGATCAATCGGGTTGTGCTCTTGTGCTCAACATCCTTGATTTGATTCTTGAGTTTCCTGAGTTGCCGCGACTTCGAAGCAATGAGCTTCTTCCGCCGCCGTGAACCTTTCTTCTTCACATCGATCCTGGCTTGAAGACGCGCCTTAAGCTTGTTCTGATATTGCCGTTTGCTTCTGAGGAGCCGCCCGTTGAGGATATTCGTGTGTTCTCCATCATGGGAAACAGCCATATGCACTTCACCCAAGTCGATACCTGCCACGTTGCCTACTGGAAATGGGCCATAGGCTCGTTGCTGCTCGTAGGTGGCTATTGCCTCATACTACTGCGTGCCCGTCCAGTGGATAACCACCGTCTGAGGCAGTTCCCAGGGCCAATTGAGGACCAGTGGTTCGTTGCCACGGCCATTGGAAAGCCGAAGCATGCCAGATTTCCGCACCATCGCAGAGCGTTTGTACTCGATACGGAAGTACCACTTACGCCGCCGTGGTGGATGTGCCGTTGGATCAGTAGCCCTCCGCTCTCGCCAACTCTTGAGCGAAGCAAAGAAGGATTGTACACACGCATCGGCAGTATGGGCATGCAACTTCTTGGAGGTGAAGAGCCGCATGAGATGCTTGGGCTTAAGCCAGAGACCTTTGTGCCGCACTGTCCGCCAGAAGAAGACGAGCGTCTTGCTATAGAGTATGCCGCATTCATGCGCCAACTCATCGAGTTGGGCGGTCTTGCCGATATGCACGCGTCGGACGTGATACATGCGGTTTTTCCTCCTCAGTGACAACCCGGTGAATGGCAAAACGGACTGCGGCTGCATCACTATCCAAGTGATAGCGTGTGCGAATGGTTGCTAACCATGCCTTATCTTGCTCATCCAGGTAGATGCTTGTTCGTGTCTTACCCATGCATCAATTATACGTCATACCGATGCATCTGTCAAAGGCTAAAGCCCATATCTGTCAGCTGTATCTCTATAACATTGTACTGATAGTTCCAAAAATATAGCGTTTTAAGCGGGAGTCATAGCATCAGGAGCAAAGAGATGCTACACTTTGAGTAAATGCTCTTGTAGGCAGGTAGAACAAGATTAGCCGTACTGATCTTGATGCATTCGAACAGGCTCATAAGGCGAAACGGGCTAGCGAGGACTGGGATAGTGTATTCAATATGACAACAACCACCTTTCCTATCGATCCCGGCGACATGCCTGCTTTGAAGCGCTGGTTGGCGGCACAGGAACCGGGCAGTCAAAACATCCATTCGCCGTTGCGCCCGGTGGAGATCGACGAAATCCTTATTGGCCCTGATGTGCTGCAACAACTTCCTGGCGTCCTGCAGCGCGCAGGTATCGTTCTCGGCTCACCGCTAGTACTCGTGATGGATGAGACGCCCATGCTTCGCGGCAGGGATGATCTGAAGCTTCTCGTCCAGGCTTTGTTGGACAGTGCGGGGTACCACGTCAGGCCCCTCTGGCTGGCAGGCGACCACCATGGCCTCGTGTACGCGGACTTCGAGCAGGTGCAGCGCGTCCAGGCAGCCATCACACCGCAAACGGCCCTCATCGCGCTTGGTTCGGGGACGGTCACCGACATCGCCAAGCATGCCGCGTACCTGTACGACCTGGCGCACCCCGGGCAGGCGGGCAGCGTTTACATCTGTTGCCAGACGGCGAACTCGGTCACGGCCTACTCCGCTAACATGGCGGTTTTGCTGAAAGATGGCGTCAAGCGTACTCTACCTTCCCGTTATCCCACGGCCATCATCTCTGACCTGGGTGTCATGGCCTCCGCACCGCAGGCCATGACACTCGCGGGCCTGGGCGACTGCTGCGCTCGTTTCGTGGCATATGGTGACTGGTACCTTGCCAGCGCCCTGGGCATGGTCGATCTCTATAGCGAGGTTCCACTCGCTTTGTTGGATAAATTGGATGTGATCTTGTTGGAGCATGCTGCCTCCATCGCTGAACGTTCGTATGCAGGAGAAGCAGTCGTCGCACGCGCCCTCCTTCTCGCCGGTATCGCTCAATCCATCGTCAACATGTCGGCGCCCATCTCGGGCACGGAGCACGTGACCTCGCATGTACTGGACATGATAGCTGATCACTACCGGCGGGGACTTGCGCTTCACGGCGCCCAGGTAGGAGTAGCAACTATTACTACCGCGCAGCTCTACCAGCGCTTCCTTGATACCTTTGACCCCCAGGCCGTCGATATCGAGGCGTGTTATCCCGGCGCGTCGCTCATAAGAACCCACATACAGCAGCTCTTTCGCCAGGTTGATCCCAGCGGGGCCATGGCGCGCGAATGCTGGCATGATTACAGCGAGAAACTGCTGCTGTGGCGCGGCAGCCGCACGCGTTTCGAACACTTCTGCGCTCACTGGCACAGCCTGCACCGTCCGAAGCTGGCCTCCCTCGTCTGTTCGCCGCACATAGTACACGCTATTCTCGCGCAGGCAGGCGCCCCACTCGTTTGCCAGGACCTGCAGCCAATCATCACCCAGCAGGAGTACGATTTTGCCGTGCAGAACGGCCATTTCATCCGCAAGCGTTTTGTCCTGGGCGACCTGCTCTATTTTCTCGGCTGGCGCGTTTAGGGCTGTTCGATGGCTGCGATCACCGCAGTTCGCACCTTCTCCATGCTGATACTGATGCTTTGCAGCGCGGCCGCCGCGAAGCTCTCTTCGATGCCTGTCAACCCGAGCAAGAGATGCTCTGTACTGATGTAGGCATGACTGAAGTGGCTGGCTTCAATGGCAGCCTGCGCGAGCACTTCTCCCGCCCGCCTGTTGAGCTCAACAACACCGCCATGCTTGTAGTCCCCATGCCAGGAAATAAGCTCAACAGCCATACGCAGCTTATCCAGTTCCACGCCGAGGTTACTCAACACTTTTGCAGCAATACCATCCCCTTCGCGCAGCAAGCCAAGCAAGAGGTGTTCTGTGCCAACATGATCGTGCTGGAAAAGCCGCGCCTCCTCCTGGG
>WNEZ01005664.1_pt1 | contig 16636 bp, 14 predicted proteins | sample 5400521 | NCBI WGS metagenome assembly WNEZ01 (sample SAMN13153339, study PRJNA577476) | soil metagenome | isolation source: 120 cm saprolite under Douglas fir tree site 2 hole 1 replicate 1 | place: USA:California | collected 2015-04-18
CTGCTTGGTCATCAGACCATCATTGGGCAGCCTTGGGAGGATGCAATGGGCCACGCTCAAGCGATCGTCATCAATCCTTCAACGCGTGTATTCGAAGGTGGCGCCGATCCACGCTGCGATGGACTCGCCTTAGGCTGGTAATGGAATAGTATAGTAAGGAAGGATAGAACAATGACTACACAGCCCTATCGTCATGCAATCCCCGCAGAAATCCTGGCACTCTCTCACGAGCGTGACGCTCTCCGCAAACGAGGTCGGTATGACCAAGCGGATGCCCTCAAACGGCAAATCGAAGAGGCAGGTTACGCTATTAAGGACAACCCACGTGGGGCACACCTGATTATCCTTCCCAGCATCGAAGTTGATGGCAAGGTTTATCGCACGATGCGCCAGTTACCTTCACTGCTCGACGAAGCTGATAACTTTACCTTCTCTGTGAACATTGTGGCGCGTAATAGCTTTGAGCAGACACGACGCTGCCTTGAAAGCGTCTTGCGCTTTGCCGACAAAAGCGATACTGAGATCTTGCTGGTCGATAATGCTTCGCGGGACGAATTGGTTCTCTGGGCTGAGACCTTACAACGAACTATGCAACATTTGCATGTTCTACGGGCTTCGCGTGCAATGGGCGAGGCGGAGGCGCGTAATATTGGCTTGAAGCGCAGTAGAGGTCGGTTTATTCTGCTGCTGGATAGTAGCGTCGAGCTAACGGGCGATGTGTTTACTCCCCTGGCAAAAACACTGTCCGATCCCAAGGTAGGAATTACAGGTTTGCACGGTTTATGTACCGATGATCTGCGCCACTTTGAAGCAAGTCAACGGACGGAGGTCGAGGTAGTAGATGGGTTATGTATGGCCTTCAAACGCAAGCTGCTGAAGAAGGTTGGGTTCTTCGATGAGAGATACCGCTTCCCACGCTACATGGATGTCGACTTTAGTTTTGCCGTGCGTGACAGTGGTGCCAATGTACTGATTACGCCTGATTTGCCAGTGAGATGCCATGCTGAACTGCAGGATGGCAATCTATCCGATGCCGAGCGTGCTCGACTGACAAAGCGAAATTTCTATCGCTTTCTGGAGAAGTGGGGCAGCAGAGACGATTTGCTTATTGAAAAGGAGTAATAATATTGCAAACGTATACCAAACGAAGTGATATTCCCACAGCATATACCTGGAATCTCGAAAGTATCTATGCTAGCGACGATGACTGGGAGCGCGATTATCAGGCTCTCCAGCGTCGTCTGCCCGAACTGGAGGCGCTCAAGGGGACGCTGGCCCAAAGTGGGCAGGCGCTGCTAGCCGTACTACGGAAGCGTGATGAGTTGTTTGAGGTGCTGGGGCGTCTTTATGTCTATGCCTCTATGCGCAGAGACGAAGATACCACCAACAGCAAGTACCAGGGCATGGCAGACCGCGCCATGCAGTTGCGGGTTCGTGCTGCTACTGTTGCATCCTACATTGAACCAGAAATCCTGGCATTGCCGCAAACGACGCTTGACAAGTTTGTGCAAGAAGTGCCCGATTTGGAGCTCTATGGGCAACAGTTGCGAGACTTGAACCGCATGCGTCCGCATGTGCGGTCGGCTGAGATAGAGGCTATCCTTGCTGCGGCAGGCGAAGTAGCCGACGCACCAGATACGATCTTTTCGATGATCGACAATGCTGATCTGAAGCTGCCCACGATCGAAAATGAGACAGGCGAAAAGATAGAGCTGACGAAAGGAAACTACCAGGTCTTTATCCGCAGCACTGACCGCCGCGTGCGCAAAGACGCATTCGAGGGTCTGCATACAACCTTCCTCAAACAGCGCAATACCATCGCCGCCACCCTCTCGTCGCAGGTAAAAGCCAACATTTTCTACACCAGGCAGCGTGGTTATGCTTCTTGCCGTGAGCGCGCCCTTGCTGCCAACAACATTCCTACCAGCGTCTATGATAATCTGGTTGAGACGGTAGGTGAGCATATTCCGCTGCTCAATCGCTATATGCGCTTGCGCAAGCGCATGCTGCAACTCGACGAACTGCACATGTATGATTTGTATGTGCCGATCGTTAAAGAAAGCCAGAACGAGGTTAGCTATCAGCAGGCGTGGGATACAGTTGTCGCTGCACTGGCCCCTTTAGGGGAAAACTATATCGACAACTTGCAAAGGGGGTTCAAGCAACGCTGGATCGATGTGTATGAGACACCCGGTAAGGCTGGTGGCGCGTATAGCGGTGGTGCATATGGGACGCAACCGTTCATCCTGCTGAATTTCCAAGGCAATCGCGATAGTATGTACACCCTGGCCCACGAACTTGGGCACTCGATGCACTCATTCTATACGCGGACACACCAGCCGTTTCAATATGGGGACTATACGATTTTCGTGGCCGAGGTTGCTTCGACGCTGAACGAAGGGTTGCTGACCGAATACCTGCTCAAGGCAACTTCTGATCGTGGCTTGCGCCTGGCAATCCTCAACCACTCCCTGGAAGATTTCCGCGGAACGCTCTTCCGCCAAACCATGTTCGCTGATTTTGAACAGCGCATACATCACCATGCAGAAGAAGGTGAGCCGTTGACGGCTGATACATTGAGTACGATGTATCGTGCGTTCAATGAGAAGTACTACGGGGCCGAAGTCACTATCGATGATCTCATTGATATCGAGTGGGCGCGTATTCCTCACTTCTACTACAACTTCTACGTGTTCCAGTATGCCACAGGTATCTCTGCCGCTTCCGCTCTGGTGCAGCAAATTCTGCGCGAGGGCCAGCCTGCTGTTGATCGCTACCTGAGGTTCCTGAGTTCTGGTTCCTCCGACTATAGTATCGAACTGTTGAAGAAGGCGGGGGTGGATATGACTTCGCCGGAGCCGGTGCGCCAGGCGTTGGGTTTGTTCGAGTCACATTTAGCGCAGATGGAGGAGTTGATAGGGGAGTAATATCTGCTCGATCTGCTCCTGATACCCATTGCGGGTATCAGGAGCAGATCGAGCAGATATTAATGTCCCCCCACGAACTCAGTGAATAGCCTGAGCACCTCCTGCTGCTTCTCAACATGCGGTGAGTGTCCACAGTCGGGCAATACCACCTCGCGGTACTGACCGCCCTGAGCTCGGTAGGCATTCAAGACGGTGCGAATCTGCGTGACCATTGGCTGTGGCGGATAGACCTCTGGGCCTGGCCAGCCGGGGACTGCTCCTATTTGCCGGCGAATGCAACCTGGTTCAGGTACATAGGCGAGAGCGCGTTATTGACTCCTAGTGTGCCTGGTGCAACATACGGCCAGTTGCTAGAGGCGGTCAGGTTGCCTGGATAGTTCCCCGGCGTCACTTTGGTCGAGAGCATTGAGGTGAGGTAGATTTCCTCGCGGTCGGGGGCAGGTTGGAAAGGTGGCTTGAAATAGAAGGTGTTCATAACGGTGCGTGGTGAGGATTGTTCGTTGCCACGATCACCTCGTGCCAGACGTTGCACAAAGTCGGGATTGGCTGTGCCACCGCCACTACCGGCGAAGTCGGGCCAGGTTGGTGTGCCGTCTGGCCCTTTCGAACCGCCGAAGCCGAAGGGAGAGCCGGGTGCCTGCAAGGTGAGTGTGCGGAGCATACCTGGATAGTCCATCGTGTATTGAATGGCAACGTTGCCGCCCAATGACCAGCCGAACAGGTGGAATGAGGTCAGATTGAGTGTTTGGACGAACGAGTTGAGGTCATCTGAGAAATCCCGCACGCTCCGCATTGCGTCCACCGGCAACGTCTCGCTATCGCCATAACCCCGCATGTCAGGTGCGTAGACGCTGTAGCGGCCTGTGGAGGCTAGTGCCAGCATGAAGTCCTGGAAGAAAAGAGACGAGGAGCAGTTGCCATGTACCAGGACGATGGGAATGTTGCCGGTGCGTGCGCTTGTACCAGCTTCGAGGTATGCTATTTCGAGTCTGTCAGTTCTGATTTTGCGTTGGGTGATGCCGGGTAAGAGCGGTGTTGTGCTCATTGGGTGATGATCCTCCTGTTTTGTTTGTTGTTTATTGGGCTCATGAGGATATTCTACCCCATTAGGGGTCCCGACATTTTTACCCTCCAAAATCCCCGCTAAGGATCTGTGGGCCTGACGTTGTTCCAGATGCACCCCGCTAAGCAATGAAGTGCCTTCTAGAGCCAGTCCGTTTTACAATTATCTTTTGTTGAGGCTCTGGAGATTGCCTCTCCTCTCTGGAAGCAAGCTCAGGAGACGATGACAACTGTGCTGGGTGTTGATCGGCTCGGAGTGCTCAGGTCGTTGCTGGCAGATCTGGAGACAGCAGCGAGCTGATGGCTTTTTGTATGGATGGTAAGTGGTAGTGGGGATGGGAATAAATCTCGTTGCTCGATGTTTCTAGTGGATGTAACTGGAAGTAGGTTATGCAGGTTTGATAAAAAGGAGGCTGCCTCCTTTTTTGAGTCAATAGGAGTATATACTCCTATTTGTGTTTGAGGAGAAGATGATGAGCACGACGATACCAACGATCCTGGTAACAGGTGGCAATAGTGGTTTTGGGCGTCTGATTGTAGAGACGCTGGCACGACAGGGAGCGAATGTCTTTGTGGGGATGCGCGATCCGGGCGGGAAGAATGCGCAGGCGGCAACTGAGTTGCGTGCCCTGGCAGAGCAGGAACATCTGGCGTTAGACATTGTGAGCCTGGATGTTACAGATGATACTTCAGTCCAGCAAGCGATTGACTATGTCGTACAAAAGAGCGGCCGTCTTGACGTCGTAGTGAATAATGCAGGCGTCTCTTATACTGGTCCTCTTGAAACATTTAGCATTGCACAGGTACAGCAGCAATTTGAGACCAATGTCTTTGGTGTCTGGCGCGTGAACCACGCTGCTCTTCCTTATATGCGTGCGCAGAAGAGTGGTTTATTGCTACAAATTGGTTCGGTTGTGGGCCGTATAGCCTTTCCTTTTGTGGGGCTTTATGGTTCGACGAAATTTGCTCTGGAAGGACTGACGGAATCGTATCGGTATGAGCTGGCCCCCTTTGGAATTGATGCCGTGATAGTCGAGCCTGGAACCTATCCTACCACGATTTCGAAGAACCGTGTCACATCAGGAGATAGCGAGCGTCTGGCTCCCTATGCTCAAGCAGTGGGAGCTTTTATGGCTCCATTTTTTGCGGAGAACAGAAGTGCTACTCCCCCTGATCCGCAGGAAGTAGCCGATGTAGTGGCGCATCTTGTAGCGCAACCGGCAGGAACGCGACCATTGCGCACAGTTGTTGCACCTGCCAGCCAGAGTTCGTATCCACAGGAAATAAATGTGACGGGAGAGCGGGCGACCAGGGAGTATCTAGAAAGTCTCGGTGTGCAGCCGTTGGTGACGCTGGCGGAAAAAGAGTAAGTGTGGTGATGAGGGCGGATGGTGGAGGTCTTTCATATAGAGACTTTTGGCCGAGATGTCTTTGATACAGATTCTCCCGTCTTAGAGGCTTTCGTGGCTGAGGCAGGAGTACCGCTCAAGAGATAAATTTCTAAAGGCATACAATGATTGGTAAAGAGAACGGACAAGAGTGGCTTCGGCGCTGGGATCAGATGCAGACTAACTACCTTCCTGAAAGGGAAAAACGTTTTCAGGTGATGTTGGATGTGCTGGATGTGCTTTTCCCCGGATCATTCGTTGCAGTGGATCTGGCTTGTGGTCCAGGCTCACTGAGCCAACGCCTCCTGACCCGCTTTCCGCGTGCAAACTGCGTTGCCGTCGATATCGATCCTGTACTACTGGCGTTGGGACGTAGTGTGCTTGGCGAGATGCAGGGCCGGTTACATTGGAGTGAGCTGGATATTCGAGAGCCTGGTTGGCATACTCGCCTGGGAGAAACGCAGGTCGATGCGGTCCTGAGTACGACCGCTCTTCACTGGCTTCCGCCAGAGACCCTGGTGTCAGACATTTACCAACCTTCAGTTCGGTTGTTACGACCATGCGGGAACGACGTGAGGCACAGGCGTTTGGACAAGGCAAAGGAGAGAACTGGCGACAATGGTGGGATGCTCTGCAAGGTGAACCTGGCATGCAGGACCTCCTTGCAGAGCGAGAACGCCGTTTTGTTTGGCGAACTCCTGACGAGCAAGAGTTGGTCCTCGCTCTGCACGAAGCTGCACTGCAACAGGCAGGGTTTCACGAAGTGGGAGTCATCTGGCAGAATATGGATAACCGGGTGCTGATGGCAGTACGCTAAGCATAGTTGTCATGATGCTGCTGGCGAATTGGTGAAGACGCTGGCCGAAGTATTGATACGCGCTCCGCTTCGCTTCGCTGAGGCGGTGGGCACGGGATTGAAACGCGCTCCGCAAGCTTCGCTGAGGCCCCTACGGGATTCGGCATCGTTTCGCTCGCTGTATTTAGGCCGTTCGCCAGCGGTATCTTGTCATTACGGATTATCCCATTGCCGTCCGTCCTTCTCGATGAGAGCATCGGCTTCTGGGGGACCCCAGGTACCAGCTTTGTAGGGGTAGACGGTGTTAGCGGGCATGTTCTTCCAGGCGTCGATAATGCAATCCACGATGCGCCAGGACGTCTCGGTCTCGTCACGGCGGATGAAAAGTGTCGAGTCACCAACCATACAGTCGGCGAGTAGACGTTCGTACGCGTCAGGCGATTGGATACCGAAGGCGCCGGCATAGGAGAAATTCATGTCGACGTCGCCGAGATGACGTGCTGCGCCCGGAATTTTGGCAGCGAATTTCAAGGACATGCCCTCGTCCGGCTGAATACGTATGGTTAAACGGTTGGGAACTAAGCCTTTAGTCTCAGATGGCTTGTAGAGCTGGTGTGGTACGCGTTTGAACTGGATTGTCATTTCGGTGCTGCGTACCGGTAAACGTTTGCCTGTGCGGATGTAGAAAGGAACATCGGCCCAGCGCCAGTTTTCGATGAACAGCTTTAGTGCGACGTAGGTTTCGGTAGTCGAATTGGGAGCAACGCCTTTTTCTTCTTTGTAGCCAATCACCGGCTGTCCATCGATTACGCCTGCTGTATACTGTCCACGTACAGTGCGCTGTGCCACTTCTTCAGGGGAGAGCAGCGGAATAGCGCGCATCACTTTAACCTTCTCATCACGGATAGCGTCGGCATCGAATGCAACTGGGGCCTCCATGGCAGTGAGGCACAAGACTTGCATGATGTGGTTCTGCACCATATCGCGAATAGCGCCGGATTCCTCGTAATATTCGGCGCGTGTGCCAATGCCCAGACTCTCGGCTACCACAATCTGTACATGGTCGATGTATTTCTGGTTCCAAAGTGGCTCGAAGATACCGTTGGCGAAGCGAAAGGCCAGGATGTTCTGCACCGTTTCCTTGCCCATGTAGTGGTCGATGCGGTATATTTGATTCTCACGAAAGACGCGAGAAAGCTCTCGGTTGAGTTTTTGTGCTGAGGCCAGATCGCGCCCGAAAGGCTTTTCGATGACAATGCGTGTCCAACCTTCATCCTCGCCGTTCGTGCGTGATGGACGCGCCAGCCCTGCGCCACCAAGTTGGTAAATGATCTCGGAGTCGGTGGTAGGAGGAGTGGCCAGATAAAATATGCGATTTCCCTGAGTACCTTGTTCACGGTCAAGCTGGTCGAGCATATCAGCAAGTTTCGCGTAGCCCTCGCGGTCATTAAAGTCGGATTGACAGTAATACATGCGTTGAGCAAATTCTTGTTGTGCTTTGCTGTCTAATTTGTCATCTTCTGGCATGTATTTATTGATCGAATCCAGGGCCATGCCACGCCATTGCTCATTGTTCATTGGGCGACGGGCGAAGGCTACAATCGAGAAGCCTTGCGGTAGGGGATGGTCGCGAAATAGGTGCGCCAGGGTTGGCAGTAGTTTGCGCTGTGTCAGGTCACCGGTGGCACCAAAGATGACAACGACGCAGGGCTCAGGCTGCTTACCGTCTTGCCAGATAGAGTGCTGCTTGAGTGCGGCTTGTGGATGGACTTGTTGTGTCATGAAAGCTCTCCTTAAAAAGATTGCACCATGTAAAAGGGTACGTACATAGGCAAATGTTAGATCACCGTGCCTACAATGATCTAATCATATCATGTGTCAGGGCTTCTAGACAGTGTTTTTTTAATGCCTTACAATATGCGAAATGGAGGGCCGACCGAGGGAAAGCCCCGCCAGGATGAAAAGTCAGGAGTGGACAATATGGCACGTACACAATACGACATGACGATAATTGGTGGTGGTTCTGGTGGCTTGACTGCTGCACGCATAGCAACGGCGCTGGGTGCGAGTGTCTTGCTTATCGACAAAGAGCGCCTGGGCGGAGATTGCTTGAACTACGGCTGTGTGCCGAGCAAAAGCCTCATCCATGTGGCACGCGTGGTACAACAGGCAAAGAATGCTGCGAAACTAGGACTGATGCCCGCCACCCTGGGCGTTGATATGGCGAAGGTCACCGACTATGTGCAGGGCGTGATTGCTCGTGTGGCCGAGGGCGAGAAGATTTATAGCGAGGGCGTCACCGTCAAATTTGGTCAGGTATCTTTTAACTCCGCCATTGAACTGAGTTTGAACGGTGAAACGATTACAAGCCGCAATACGCTGATTGCCACAGGCTCGCGTCCGCTGATTCCTAAAGTGGAGGGTCTGCAGGAGGCTGGATATCTGACCAATGAGGATGTGTTTAACCTGATGAATTTGCCAGCTTCCATCATCGTTGTTGGTGGTGGACCTATGGGCGTCGAGTTGGGGCAGGCGTTTGAGCGTCTTGGGGCCAAGGTGACGATTATTCAGGGGCCAGAGCGCATTTTGCCCAGGGAAGACCCAGAGGTGTCGGCTACGGTTGCTGACGTGTTGAGGAGCGAAGGTATCGACATATATACCAATGCTCGCTTTGTCAGAGCTGCTCGCAATGGGGACAAGAAAGTGGTGCTTGCCAAACAGGGTGAAATGCTGCTTACCTTTAAGGCTGACGAGATCCTTTTAGCAGTAGGTCGTCAACCCAATGTCGAAGCGCTGAAGCTGGAAGCGGCCGGGGTCAAGTATGATAACAAAGGCATCAAGGTAGATGATTATCTCCAGACGTCGGCATCCAATATCCTGGCGATTGGCGATGTCACCGACGGGTATCTCTTTACGCATGTTGCTGCGTATCAAGCTGGGGTTGCGGTGCGCAATGCGTTGGTGCCGGTTGGCAAGAAGAAAGTGGATTACCGTGTTGTACCCTGGTGTACCTTTACCGATCCAGAAGCTGCGCGCGTTGGCCTGACACCCGATGCGGCGGAGAAGCAGTACAAGCAAGTGCGTATTGTCAAGTTCCCCTGGAGTGAGATCGACCGTGCACAGACTGAGAGTGAGACTGTCGGTTTCATCAAACTGGTGCTGGCGGGCAAGAAGGACGAGATTGTAGGGGTGCACATGGTAGGGGCGCGTGCCGGTGAGATGCTGGGTGAAATGGCACTTGCCATGCAGCACGATCTGACGTCAAACGATATTCTTGCGACTATTCACGCCTATCCGACGATGAATACTGGCATCCAGCAGACAGTCTTCGAGGCTTATCTGGAGGGTGCTGCCGCGGCCAATAATCGCCGGTTTGTGCGCAGAGTACTGAGCCTACGCGGGTGAGGCAAAACATTTCATTTTTTGTGCTTGTGGCTCGCTTTGTGCGGAGTGCTGTGGTGAAAATGCTTGTAGCTGGCCCACATGCGAGCACTGATCACGGTTAATATGAAACAGATGAAAACGGGCAACAGCAACGCGGCGAGGAGAGATAGGCCTAGCGTATGATAGGCGAACCACTGCAGGAAGATGAGCACGAGCACTATCAACGTGATTGTCGTTGCCAGCGCGGCTGTCCACCTGGCCTGTAGGTGTGCTTGTTGGATAGCAAAACGTAGTTTTGCCTGTTCTTGCAGGCTGTTTTGGAGGGTGAGCAGGTTCTGACGTTCGGTTGCCAATTGCTGGCGTTCCTTGTCCAGTTCTTGCTCCATTTGTTGAGCTTTGCGCTGCGCTTCACGCATCAGATAGAGGGCCTGGGCTAAATGTTGGTCTTTTACCTGCCTGGTCTGAAGTTCTATCGTTTTCTTCAGGTCGCGTAACAAGACGGGTGTGTGCTCAGGGGTGAGTACTACTGTGTTGGCGGCCTCTGTGACTATCTTGTGCGCTTCTTCCTCAATGGCTTCCTGGAAAGAATGATACAGTTCCTGGTAGCGCTGCTCCAACTGGAGTTGCGCTTCTTGCATATGATTGCGTTCTTCCATCAGGTCGCGCAGGTGGCTCTGGTATTGTTCGACTTCTTGCTGGTGGCCGCTGCGGACCGCTGCTAGCTCTTGATCAAACCGTGTCTGGAGAGCGTTGAGTTCGCAACGTAAGCGTTTGTTCTCTTCACGTAGTTGTATAACCTGTCGCCAGGCAGGCTTACCGTTGGCGGATTCTCCATTGACCTGGGGTAGTGAGTCTGTGTGTTTCTGGTGCAGTAGACTCTGCCGTCGCCCATTGAGAACACTTCGACGGTTCCCGGAATGTGGTAACCGTCCCATGGCATCGGTTGCGCGTTCGGTAGCCTCGGGCGTAGAGGTGTGGTCATCTGGCGATAGCATAGACTGCCCCCTTTATGGTGAAATAACGAAAGCTATTTTCTCTCCCTGCTGCAATTATGCACACAACAACACAATTTTGCAAGTGCCCTGGACAGAGTCGTTGTAGGCAGACGAGCGTAAGGGCAGATAATGAGGTTTAACAAATTGATCTGGACCGGACATATGGTGGATTCCCCGAGGGCCGATAATGAACTTTCACAAGCAAGATCGGTACTGTTGTGTCACCCTGAGCGCAGCGAAGGGTCTCTCTCGATAGGCAGAGAGATGCTTCGCTGCGCTCAGCATGACAGGACCGACTTTGGTCGTTAAACTTCTTAATCGGCCCTTACGTATGCGCTGCTGGCACACCGTGCAATGTAGTAGCATTACGAATGGCTTTGACAATGGCTCGCGCAAGCGTATTTGCTGCGGCTGCGCCAATCATACTCACCTGGAGTGGATCGAGTTGCGTTTGCGCTGTGGAATGTGACGCCAGGGCGAAGATGGTATCGCCATCAAACATGGTATGCGCAGGACGAATGACTTGCGCCAGGCCGTTGTGCGCCATTTGCGCGACTTTGTTGACTGCCTCTTTGGGGAGTGCAGCATTGGTAGCGACGACGGCAATGGTTGTGTTCTCAAAAGGATTGGGGGCGGAAAGGAGCGAACCGCTCTCCATAGGGTTTCGTGTGCCTGCAAGAACCTGTTGCGTCTGCGGATCGACCACGTCACCAAAAGCGTTAACGGCGACAAGCGCCCCTACCACAGTTCCATCGACAAGTTGTTGACTCGCAGAGCCAAGTCCGCCCTTCGTGGCAAAGGCCGGGCCGAACATTTTACCCACAGTTGCTCCTGTTCCCGCGCCCACATTGCCTTGCATGACAGGTTCAGCCGAGGCCTGTTCGCATGCGCGATACCCAGCCGCCGCATCAGGGCGAGTGCTCGCGGAGCCAAAGGCAAGGTCAAAGAGTGCTGCCGCGGGGACGATCGGCACACGCGCTATGCCTACATCGTAGCCTATATGCCGCTCTTCAAGATAACGGACAACGCCACCGGCCGCATCCAGGCCAAAGGCGCTCCCACCCGTGAGCAAAATGGCGTGAACCTCCTCTACCAGGTGCATCGGATGCAGCAGATCGGTCTCACGGGTCGCAGGTGCGCCTCCACGGACGTCGACGCCGCCAACGGCAGGAGGATCGCAGAGGATGACGGTGCAGCCTGTCCCAGCTTCCAGGTTCGTGTCATGTCCCACGCGGATGCCTGGGACATCGGTGATATCGTCGTGCATACTGTGACACTCCTCGTCCCGTAGAACGGGACGGGCTTCTGAGCATCGGTGGCACACTGACCATGTTCCCAAAGGAACCCCACGAAAGGTAGGTGGCTGCATGTACAACCTGACTCAGACAACAGGGAACCAGAGTTCCCAGGGGCGTGCCTACCCTACTACTACTTCGACTCGCAAGAGTCTCTGTAGATACGTTGGTGCTACAAGTCTACGCGCTTCTTCACGCGCCAACACGTGAGGCGAAAGGAGCGATACAGAACACTTCCATGCCGCGTATTCTGGAAGGAGCAGGCCAACGGGCTTGTACCGTACCTACGAGCACGACCAACGCGGTTATCTGCTTGCACTCTCCTGATCTATTCTATCACACTCATCGGAAAACGGAAACCCAGCCACCCTTGCCCCAAATAAGGAACGACGCTTTCATCCCGTCCCATGAATGGAGACGGGACTTCCCGCGCCGGTTAGTTAAATTAAAACCTTTTCAGGGCTTACCTGTCCCCCAGACAGCGTCCCCACGCTACCCCACACCCCGCTCGCCCCTACGGCTTCGCTGCCCCAGTGCCTGCTTGTGTTTTGATAATTTCGACACCCGATTGTTGAGAGGGCCCTAATTCTTTGGCCTTCTCTTCTGCCGGTTGGATGACTTTTGCCTCAAGTGAGGCCAGTAAATCTCCCATGCTCCTGTAGCGGTATCCTGGCAGGACCCAGGAGTATTTTTTGAAGTCGGGGAACAGGCTATAGACGTTTTTTGCCCCGCTGAGTAACGGTTGAACCGGTACAGCAATAGAAGGGACGATGGCTTGCAGCTCCTGGGCAATACTTTTGTGAGCAGTGAGATCAGCTATAATAAAGCGTGCTATACGCGCAAGTGTGCTCACCATCGCCGTAAAATCACGGTTGAGCGGTTTCTCAAAGTCGAACAACACAGGTGAATAGTGCTGCTTGCGCAGCCCATCTCGAAGCGCCTCCAGGATTGGTTTGCGTTCAGGCGTAAAGCGACCCAGGATGAGCACAATGTTGGAGGTGATGGTGTTGATGACCTCGTGAATTTTGCTATTGTGCAGCAATAAATAGAGGAACTGGGCAATCTCAAGGGTATCTACTGTGACAATCGGCTCATTTGGCAGGGTAATCACCAGGTTGGCCTGGATCGCTTCCGCTATATGTACGTCCCAGGCAGAGATGCCATAAATGGAGCACCCCGTTAAATTTGCCTCCTTCAGGTTTGTCTCGACCAGAATAGCATAGTGCAGTTCTGCTCCGTTGAGGTTTGCCATGGTGCAATCGGTTTCTCGAAGCATTGCCAGCGTAAGGTTTGCTGTGGTTAGGTTTGCACCGACGAGTTTGGCCGCCGTGAGGTCTGCCTTCCAGAGTCTTGCCGCCGTGAGGTCTGCTCCACTGAGGTCCGCAAACGTGAGGTCTGCGAACCCGAGGTCGGCCCTGCTGAGATGTGCTTCCCGCAGGTTTGTGTCGTTCAAGTTTGCTCCGAGCAAACTGGCCTCGCGCAGGTTCGCCGAGGAAAGGTCGGCCTCACTCAGGTTTGCAGACGAAAGGTTGGCCTTGCTAAGATCTATCCCGGCAAGGGAAGCTTCGTGCAGGTCTGGCCGTGTGTCTGGGTTCTCTTTGCGCCATTGGTTCCAGGCAACCGAACCTTGCTTGAGAGTGCTGAGGTGTTGACGGTTTGCCATACAATTTGCCTCAAATTGCCCTGCGCAGCCTCTCCATAGCCTGGGCCACGCTCTCATGTTCATTGTAGACTGCTGACCCCGCGACGAGCAGGTTGGCTCCGGCCTGCACGACCAGGGGAGCGGTTGCCTCGTGGATGCCGCCGTCTACCTCTACATCGCAGCGTAAGTTGCGCTCTGTGATCATCTGGCGTATGCGTGTAATTTTGGGCAGCATCTCAGGGATGAAATCCTGGCCACCGAAGCCAGGGTTGACGGTCATGATCAGTACCTGGTCGATTAGCGAGAGCATGTCTTCGAGCATAAACACCGGCGTCGAAGGGGTAAGTGCTACACCGGCCATTTTACCGGCTGTCTTGATCTGCTGAATGACACGGTGGAGATGCGGGCTCACTTCCTGGTGTACGATGATGACATCGGCTCCGGCCTTAGCAAAGTCTTCGATGTATTGTTCGGGGTTGGTAATCATCAGGTGTGCTTCAAGTGGGAGCCCGGTGCAGCGGCGCACTGCTTCGACAATCATGGGTCCCATGGTGATGTTGGGGACAAAGTGGCCGTCCATGATGTCAATCTGGATACGATGCGCTCCCGCCGCCTCTGCCTGGCGTACCTGCTCGCCGAGCCGGGTGAAGTCGGCGGAGAGGATTGATGGGACGAGTCCGATCATATAAAACCTTCCTTAAACTGTACAAGTGTAACCTCATGTTCATAGATAGTTGTTTGGGTCCTCGGCGTTTAATCCCTCAGCGATTGCGGTTTCAATGAGGCCAAGATCTGCGCAAACAAGAGTGGGAGGCAGAGAGCTACTACCCAAGAATGTCCTTGCTCAGCAGGAACATAACGCTTGACAATGGCTGATGTATCTAGGAAGTAGGTTGCCATCAATATGGACCTCTGTCTTCAATGACCATTTCAGACATGGGTTTGCCACCAGAGAACACCCGACCAAGGCGTTCTCGTTCAGCTCGTTCTTCTGGGGTCAAAGGTCGTCGAGTGGGGATATTGAGGATTTTCCCTTCACGGTAGAGCTTTTCCTCGAATTCGTCTTCTGTCAAAGGACGCTTTGTTGGAGGAGATGGCTGTAGACGTTGCATCAGAATTTCATGGAGTAGTGCCTCCGCTTGTTTCCCTGTTTTTTCTGCTTCTGCGACGAGTGCAGCATATTCCTGGTCGGTTAAATGAATGGTCATTTGGTATGACATGAAAGTTCCTCCTTGCGCAAAGTATGAGGATGGTTCCGTATTAGTATATCATCTCTTGAAGGAAAATCGGGAATGCGTAGGAGTTGTGAGAGACCTTCACCTTCAGGGCGTGACCCTGTTGACGGTACCTGTTGCAATTGTTGTATTATAAATGTATGCCTCATGCAATCCAACGCAAGTAGAGAAGACTTTTTAGTCTTCGAGGTTAACGATATGTCGAACGGGAATAGTTACATCGGTCAACAGGTCGGCAATTACCGTATAACAAAGGAAATTGCCAGCGGTGCCTTTGGCAGTGTCTACCAGGGGAAGCACATCGTTTTTACGGATGAACCTATTGTTGCCATTAAACTGTTACATGCTCACCTTACCTCGTCAGAAGAGCGCGATCGCTTTTTTCAAGAAGCTCGCCTGCTCAAAAAGCTCAAGCATCCTTATATTCTACCTATTATTGATGCCGGTATCCATCAGAACTTCCCGTATATAGTTGCTGAGTATGCCCCCAATGGCTCACTTCGAGAGCGTTTGCAGCATCAGCCTAGACGTCCGTTGCTTTCAGAACAAGCGGTTACTATCCTTTCGCAGGTTGGGCAAGCGCTTCACTATGCTCATCAACAGAACATCGTTCATCGTGACCTCAAACCCGAAAATATTTTGTTCAATATCAAAGGAGACGCAGTCCTGGCAGACTTCGGCATAGCTACCGTATTGGCAACAGCTAGCGTCAAACAAACGGCAATCATGGGTACCCCTGCTTATATGGCACCAGAGCAATTTAAGGGTATAGTGAGCAAAGAGAGTGACCAATATGCATTGGGTTGCATTGCCTATGAACTATTTACTGGGAGCAAGCCTTTCAATGCCCCTGATTTCTTCGCGCTGGGATTTAAACATTTGACAGAGTATCCAATTGCTCCAACACAACTTAATCCCCAACTACCCAAACATATTGAGCAAGCAATCTTCAAGGCAATAACGAAAGAGCGTACTGAACGTCATAGTGATTGTTCCGCCTTCATCAGTGCGTTGCGTAAGTCTCCCAAGCAGTGGTTTGATGAGGGTAATACCTACTACAGAGCTAAGCGCTACGAGGAGGCCCTAGTAGCCTATGAGTCCGCCGTTCAATTAGATTCCAGGTTCGCTGCTGCTTATAATAACAAGGGAGATGTTCTCTATGCTCTCAATCGTTATAAGGAGGCGTTGATAGCGTACGAGAGAGCTATACAATTAGACCCCAACAACAACATCTATCACAACAATAGGGACATAGTGCTTAATCAATCTCGCAAACGTGTTCCTAATCTACGTTGTCCACACTGTGGACATCCGGTACGGGTCGACGCTCCCTACTGCCCCAATTGTCATTATGTGCTCTCACAGTCACCATCGGGGCATCTGGTTGCCTGGCCACTGTCGCTGAGCGATATGCCAGTGCTGCGTATCCCACAAGATGGGCAGGTCGACACGGGCAAAAGACAGCCTTATACTGTCGAGCAACTCATGGGCCACAACTTGAGCCTGGCGGTAGGAACACGTTCAGACTTGGGTATTAAGCTCAAACATAAGCCGAATGAGGATAGTCTGCTCGCCATGCAGGGAGCACGTCCACAGAATGCGCAATTACAGCAGTTTGGTTTATTTGTGGTGGCAGATGGCCTGAGCGACCATGCAAATGGGCAAGATGCGAGCCGTTTAGCCATCCAGACGATTATCAATTACATGGTGCCGCCGTTGTCCGAAGGGAAAGATATGGGGGATGAAGACTTCGTCCAGCTGCTGGCGGATGGGGTGTTGCAAGCGAATATGGCAGTGTATAAGCACAACCAGGAGCAACGGGGGGATATGGGCACAACGATGACCGCTTCCCTGGTCATCGGCTCTATGGCATACGTGGCGAACGTCGGGGATAGCCGCACGTACCTCTATC
>WNEZ01005445.1_pt1 | contig 16624 bp, 11 predicted proteins | sample 5400521 | NCBI WGS metagenome assembly WNEZ01 (sample SAMN13153339, study PRJNA577476) | soil metagenome | isolation source: 120 cm saprolite under Douglas fir tree site 2 hole 1 replicate 1 | place: USA:California | collected 2015-04-18
GCCTTGCTGGAATCGCCATGACCGGCGAGGCAATAGATGATGCCATTTTTCACCCAAATCAACACGTAGGCAGAGCCTCGCCTGCCAGAATCCTCGATGAAAGTAGCCTCAGTGCCATTCACGTTGACAACAGAATAGGATCGGACGAAGCGAGGGAGGGGGAGAACGAGCGTCGATTTCCAATCGATGGTCTGGCAGAATTCGCGGGCTTGCGTGGGGCTCATCCCGGCGAGCTGGAGGCCGATCTCCGCGAGCTGCTGGAGATTGAGATCGAGTGGCACATTGACAACGGGGCTAGGAGCTTCCACAAGGGAAGTACAGTTATTGGGTTGGGCGGCGCTTCGCGGCTCTCCCCCTTCTCTTCTGTATTCGCGCGAACAATCGCCGTACTGCACATGGAGAGCGCGAGGAATGTCGACAGAAATCACCGCGCCGTCGATCGTCGCCGGCAAAAGGAGGTCGGAACGGCCGGATTGGTCGAAGATGTCCTGGAGGCGGGCGCGGTCAATCGTCATGTGGAAGGAGTGGCGGCCCTCAATCGTGAATTGAGGCGAATCGGTGCGAGTGCTGAAAAGACGGACCTGAAAACCAGCCAGTTGATTGGCGTCGGCCAAAGTTGCCGGATGCAGGGGCTTCTCATCGACGGTTACGACCACTTTGTCAGAAATCATTTGGCTGAGCATCTGCTGTAAAGGCTTGTTGCCATCCAAGGAAGAGAGATCCAGGCGGACGGGCCGGATTTTCTCGACACGCAGTGTGGCGAGGAAACGCTGGGCCAAACTGCGACCGGAGGGAAAGGCGAGAGAAAAGAGGACGAGGGCGACAACGATGCCAGTGACCCAGGCGGGCCGCCAGCGCTTGGCAAAAGCACGCTGGAGAAAGAGAGCGCGGTCATCGGCGGCAGCACGTTGAGCTTTGAAGCGGACGAGAGCGATTTGGGGATCGACGCCCGGCTCCGATGGTGAGGCGTCGAGGGAGAGGAGGCGGCCTTGGACGCGGTCCGCCACGCGGGCGATTTCGCCGAGAAGACTGCGGCACTGCGGACAGTTGGCCAGGTGACTCTCGACCTGCGTAAACTCGGCCGCACCCAGTTCACGATCGTGATACGCGCGAAGTGTTTCTTCCGAGAGACAATTCATAGACCCTCCTCTTCTCCGAAAAGATCGCGATAGCGTTGTTCGAACGCGGCCTCGGCGCGGATTAAAAGCGTTCCGACTGCGCCGAGTCCGACCCTCAAGGAGTCTGCCAACTCCTTGTAGGAATGGCCGGAAGCTCGCAAAAGCAAGGCCTGAGCGTGGACAGGTTTCATGCCCGCCAGGACTGAGCGGACGCGTTGTTGCTTTTCTGCCCGCAAAGCCTGATCGAGAGCGCTTTCTGTGGGTGAGTTCTCGATTTCGGCGCGGGCGGCAGCCTCCTCGTAGCGGATTCTGCGGGCCGTGGAGCGGAGAGCGTCGATGCCGAGGTTGGTGGCGGTGCGATAGAGCCAGCCGGAGACGTTGCCATCGGGCTGATGCGGCAAAGGATGGCGATAAAGTTTCAGGAATGTTTCGTTGGCCAAGTCTTCTGCACGGGCACGGTCGCCGAGCATGCGGTTCAGGATACCCACGATGCGAGGATAATGAGCCAAAAACAGGTCCTCGAACCGTTCGCGTGTGGAGTCCGGGGCGGTCACGTTGTGCTCGCGCGTCTTAGGGCCCGGCGCAGAAATCCCTTGTACCACATGCTGGAGCAAGACCTGCCTCCCCGTTCCTACTGATTAAACGCCTGCCAAAGCGAAAATGTGACACATTCGGCGAAAAAGCGAGGGTGGGTGGCCCGGACATGAAGCAGTAGAACGAATGTGGGCGCCCATACTCGGGTTTTGCGTGTGGAACTTTTGACTTCTTCTTTCACCTCGGGCTGGTGCTTCGGTCTGCGAAAACGCCCATGCGAATTCAGTAGCCCGCGCCTTAGCCGCACGCGTAGGGTTGTTGTTCTGAATTGCCGACGGCGAGTGCGGGATTTCAGCTTGGTTCGCGCGTTTTTACGTGGGATTTCGCATCTGGGTGACGCGGCGTCCAGTCTTTTGGCGGGAAGGCCACGTGCCAAAACATCGGATTGGGCATCGTGAACTCCACTCCCACCTGAGGATGTTCGCTTTGATGTTTGTCGATGTGTGCGACAACACATTCCAGTGAAGCTTTTGTCTGGACGTTCGCCAGAGTGAGCCGCTGTCCTCTGTACACCTGCGTCGACATGAGAATCAACGCACCGTGGGCACTGACGGCCCGCGTGTGAGTGTCTTCTTGAAAAGGCGATCCGGCGCCGGGCTGCCCGGAGACTCGCACCGGGATCGTCATCAATACTCGCTGACTCCTTCGGCGGTTTGCCGCGAGCCAGGAAGTTTCGCGGGATTCGACAAGCCACGTTTCAAGAGTCCGAAGCTGCTCCGGCTCAATGGCGGTAAACACCAGACCCATGCCTTTGCTAGCCCGGGAGTAGACAACTCTCGACTGGGCTTCAAACAATTGTGCCCCCTTTGTGATGCGTACGTCTGTGACCGTCCCTAAAGGGAGGGGGCCGTTCGTGTCCACATAGCAGCCTTGCTGACTCAAGTCACGGACGCGCGTTTCCATCCGCGCGCCGGATTCAGCCGCCACTACCTCAACAGCGGCAATGAACTCATAGCGAGGATGAATCCGGCGGTCTGCACCGGCAGGCGCGAGGGGACGGCCAGCAGGGCTTTCTGCATCACTTGGAATGTTGGGAGGGCTGGCAAACATTTCCACATCAATGAGAATCTCGGGAGGGCTGGCAGGCATTTCTGTACCACTGGGAATCTCGGGAGGGCTGGCGGGCTTTTCCGTATCAGTGGGGATTTTGGGAGGGCTAACAGGCTTTTCCACACCACTGGGGATCTTGGAAGGGTTGGCAGCTTTCGAGCTTCGCTTACGATTGCGGCGCTTCATAGCCATACGATTCTAACGCAAAGGGTGCAAAGGGACTGAGCCGCTGCGTCAGACAATGCACCTACTGGGAAGAAGGGGGAAAATATTTCCCGTGGGTGAGTGGCCCCGACATGAAAGAGTGGGACGAATGTGGGTGCTCCTCACAGGTTTCGCGTGTGGGGCCGAGGTGCCCTCTTTCTCTGCGCGCGGCATCATACGACAGTCGCCGCCGTCTCTCCCTTTCTCAAGTGGCAATTCGCATGGGCGAGGCCGGCGGGGTGATAGACCGCCGTGGAAATCACTGGTACATTGCTAGGGACACGGAGGATCTTGCCCTCGAAGAAACCGGGGCTGTGCGGCGAATGAGTTCAACACGACGAGCCGGGACTGAGGACAATGATCGTTCGGAGAGACAAATGGAAAAGCGAGGGAGAGAAGATGAGGAAACTTCAGGTTGCGGCCTGGGCGATGCTGCTGATGCTGGCAGGGGCGCTGGCTGCGCAGGCGCAAGAGCTGTCGAAGGCGGACGTCGACAAGGCGCAGCAGTATCTTGAAACAACCAAGAAAAACATTCAGGAGGCGACGAAAGGGCTCTCGGACGCCCAGTGGAATTTCAAGCCAGCACCAGACCGCTGGTCCGTGGCGGAGGTGATGGAGCATATCGCGGCAGCGGAGGATTACATCCGCGGGCTGGTGGTAGAGAAAGTGATGACAGCTCCGGCCGTGCCGGACCGCGACCTGAAGAAGACGGATGACGCGGTTGTCGCCATGATTCCGGACCGCACGCACAAGGCGCAGGCTCCCGAGCCGTTGGTGCCAACGAACCGGTTCGGGTCACCGCAAGGGTCACTGAAGCATTTCCTAGAAACGCGGGCGACCACGGAGGAGTTCCTGAAGAGCACTCCTGACCTGCGGGGTCACGCAATTGACAGCCCCCTAGGCATGAAACTGGATGCATACGAGTGGGTGCTCTTTATCGCGGCGCACAGCGAGCGGCATACGAAACAGATCCTGGAAGTGAAGGCGGATCCGAACTTCCCGAAGAAGTAGATTAGAAGAAGCGAAACGCAGAGACGCAGAGGACGCCGAGACGGAAAAATTCGGAGTCCTCTGCTTTTTTGTTGTGCAGAGCCGCGAAAATACGGTTGTTTGCGCGGCGGAGCGGCGCGCCGAGCCAAAGCGAGTTGGCGAGCAACGCGTCGCACGAAAGACGAAGCTAGCGGGTGCCGTTGAGGCCGGCGTTGGCGGCGGTGATTACGGGCACAGTGATGGAGTTGTCCAAACGGACGAGCATGCCGGTTTGCGCGGGGAGCTCAACTTCCTTGCCCTTGCGCGCGACGACGTAGACAGCGCTGCCAGCGAGCCCGATGCCGAATCCGCGTACGACGTGGCTGAAGACGGCGCCGACCAATGTTGCGCCGCCGGTACCGACGGTGGCCGCGACGACGTCCCCCTTGATATCGTGCTTTTCCTCGATGACCTGACCTTCCTCGACTTTGACGTCTTTCCTGCGCTTGCCGTCGGCTTGCCCGCGCGGCTGCTCGATGGCGATGATGCTCATCTGCACGGGAATGAGCCGGCTATCGACTTCGATGGAGCGGAAAGTGAGATTCATGTAGGCCTCGCCGCGAAAGACCGAAAAGCGGCGCGCCTTCTCGACGGTGCCAACGACGCCGTTGACGCGCGTGCCGGCGGGCAGGAGCAACTGATTGCCGAGCAAAACGGGATCGGCGACGACGGCCACAAAGGGATCTCCTTCCCTCGTGGCGCCTGAATTTATGGTGCTGAGAAGCGTCAGATGGACTTGAGTACCTTGCATCACTTGGCGAGGTTCCGCCTTGGATGAGGGGGCGGCGGCGCACACAAGGATGGCCGCGAGAAGCAAAGACAAAACTTTTTTCATTGATTCCTCCTGCTCGCACAGTCCGTGCAAGCGAATAGGATACCCGATTTTGGGTTTCGCTTCGGGATTTTTTCGGGATGTTTCGAGTGCATCAAGATTTCGAACAAAGACGGGATTATCGAAGCGGACAAAGCGAATCACGCAATGGCTTGTAGTCGACGCGAGAGAAGAGTATCTTTCCGGGCAAAGTTCCAATGGAGGGACTCACATGAAGAAAAATCGTCTACCGGGTGTTTGTGTGGCAATGGTTGCGCTGGCAGCGGTTGCCGCAGTTGGACATGGGCAAGATAAGAAAGAGGCAGCTCCGACGCACAAGATCCTGCACTACGGCGACTTGAAGTGGACGCCCATCATCAAAGGATGCGATCTCGCGACGGTCTCCGGCGATCCCAGCGCAGAAGGAGGCAGCTTTGTTGTTCGCATCCGGTGCGCCGACGGCGCCAAGATTCCCGCGCACTGGCATCCTAGCGACGAAAACGTGACAGTGTTGAAGGGGACGTTTCTCGTCGGCATGGGGGAGAGCTTCGACGAAACGAAGCTCGAAACGATGAATGTCGGAAATTTTGCGACGATGCCGAAAGAGATGCGGCATTTCGCGAGCTGCAAGACCGAAACTATCGTTCAGGTTCACGGCGCGGGCCCGTTCAAAGTGAACTGGGTGAATCCATCGGAAGTTATTCCTCCGGACGCGCCTGCAGCAGCGCCAGCGAAACCAAAATCATAATTGCCGGTTGCAACTCGCGCGGAGGGCAGGGCCAAGTCCTGCGCGGAGGGCAGGGCCAAGTCCTGTGTGCTAAACTCAAATTGGCAACCGCGTGTTGTGCGCGAGTGCTGGAGCGTGGAACTTCGGGCTCTGTGCAACGAGGTCCCGCGAACCCCGCCAGGCCCGGAAGGGAGCAACGGTACCGGGAACGCCTCGGGTGCCGCAGATCACCCGAAGTTCCTCGCACATTCCAGTTCTCAGTCATTAGTTTTCAGTTCTTAGTCAAGAAGCTAAAAGCGGGGGAGCATTTGCTCTTTGCACTCGCTGACCGCGGAGATGCGATAATTGGGAATTGAGGAAGAAGAGTAGATTGGGACAAACGGATCATTCTTGTCTTGCTGAGAACTGAACACTGACAACTGAGCACTGTGAATGAGCTACCAGGTCATAGCCCGCAAGTGGCGCCCGCAAACTTTCCGAGATCTTGTCGGCCAAGCGCACGTTACCCATACGCTCATCAACGCGATCAAGAATAATCGCGTCGCGCATGCGTACATATTTTCCGGCGCGCGCGGCGTGGGGAAAACCACGGCAGCGCGGATTCTCGCCAAGGCGATGAATTGCGTAAAAGGGCCCACGCCCGAGCCGTGCGGGGAATGCGATTCCTGCAGGGAGATTGCGGCGGGCACCTCGCTGGATGTAATCGAAATTGACGCGGCTTCGAACCGCGGCATCGACCAGATCCGCGAACTGCGGGAGATGGTGCGGTATGCGCCGGCCGCTTCGCGGAGCAAGGTGGTGATTCTGGACGAGGCGCACATGCTTACGGGCGAGGCGTCAAACGCACTATTGAAGACGCTGGAAGAGCCGCCGGACCGCGTGACTTTTGTTATGGCCACAACCCAGCCGGAAGATCTGGCAGATACTATCCGGTCGCGCTCGCAGCATTTTCATTTTCGCGCGCTGACATTTGCAGAAATAACAGGGCGTCTGGAAGAGATTGCGAAGAAAGAAAACCTGAAGATTGAGGCCGGCGCGCTGGCGGTGATCGCGCGGATGGCGGAAGGCAGCCTTCGCGACGCATTGTCTCTGCTGGAACAGGCGCGCGCGTATTGCGGGGACAACATTCCGGATAAGGATGTTAGGGAATTGCTGGGCGTGGTGCCGGAGGATGCGCTCAATGATCTTGTGGGAGCGATCGCCGAGGGTTCTGCGGACCGCGCGCTGGGGCTGGTGCACAGTTTTCAAAAGGACGGACGGAATCTGCAGCACTTTTGCCGGGAAGCAATCCGGCACGTGCGCAATCTTTTGATCGCGCGCGTCTGCGGCGCGGACTCGGATTTGATCGCGGCCACGCAGGACCAGCGACCGGCGCTGGCAAAAGCGGCAGCGCAATTCAGCGAAGAAGACCTCACGCGGTTTTTCCAGATCTTGCTGCAAACGGACGATGACCTGCGGCGGAAGCCGGATCCGCGAATCCATCTCGAGATGGGATTACTGCGGCTGATCAATGCTTCCCGGCTTGCACCGATGGAAGAATTGCTGGCGGAATTGAGGAGCGGCACTGGAGCAGGCGCATCGACGGCGGCTTCCACAGCGCCGGGGGCGAGGCGCGAAGCGGCTTCCGTGGCGGCTTCGCAGTCAAGCACATCATCGAGTTTCGCGTCTGCGGCTGCCGCGCCAGCGCGCGCGCAGGTAAAGGTCGAGTTGGCAGAGAACACCACGCCCATCGCCGCAGCATCAACTGACCCGGCATCCGTTGCAAATGGGGCCGACCTCCCGCAAGCAGCCGCGGCCGAGCAGAGCAAGTGGTCTGCGATCCGCACAAGCGGGATTACGCAAGAACAAGTGGCGGAAATCAAAGAAGCAATTCAAGCACAGCAGAAATTTCTGGGCGAACTCGTGGAACATGGCAGCCGCTGGGAGCTCGAAGGCCTGGAATTGAGAATTTATTTTGCGCCGGAGAAGCGACCGTTCGCGGAAATGCTGGAGGGCCGCGAGGCGCTCGAGAAGGTCCGTGTCGCTTCGAGCAACGTGCTCAGCCGGGCAGTGCGAGTCTGTGCTAAACTCGAATCAGTTGCGGCACTTGCCGCGCCGGCGCCGCGCTCGGTATCCGGCACGCAAGAGTTGCGCGCGCAGTTCGAGCGCGATCCGATGGTGCGATCGATGCTGCAACGATTCGGAGGGAAGATCTCCGAGGTAAAGCAGCGCCAAGAGGAACACTGATGGAAGTGAGCGCTCTCCAACAGATGCTTTCGAGGTTCAGGCAGCTCCAGGAAGACCTGCAGCGCCAGGTAAACTCGGTGACGGTGGAAGCTTCTGCCGGCGGCGGCATGGTCACCGTGAAGATGAACGGCCAGAAGCAAGTGGTGGACGTGCGGATCGAGCCGGATGTTTTCTCGGGCAAGGACCAGGAGATGTTGCAGGATCTTATCCGCGCCGCGGTAAACGAGGCGGGGCGGCGAGTCGACGAAGAACTCGCCAATCAGATGAAAAATCTTGCGGGCGGCATTCCCGGCATGGCAGGCATGAAGATTCCTGGACTCTTTTAGCCAGCGCCGATTTTCTTGACCTGATTCCCTTTCCTCGCTATTTCATGAACTCGCCGTTGTGAACCTCGTACTCCACGCGGAATGGCTTTTGCGACTTGCGGTCTTCCCAATGCTTTTCCACGATGACGCGGTTGGCCTGATCGAGGCGTTCCGAAGGCAGCGGGTGAGAACGGAAATAGCCGGTTAAGCTCTGAATGGCAAGTTCGGAGAGTTCCTGCGCCGGGTCTTGCGCGTGGACCACATATTCGTCATGCAGCTTCGCAAAATGCTGGAAGCTGCTCACGGCGCCGTAGGGTGAATAACCGGATTGAACGGCGAGAAACATGCCTTCGCGGTCGGCCTCGAACTCTTCGTCTTTGTGATAACCGATTTGCCAGAGTTCGAGGGGAATTTGGACAAGCTGACCGAGGACCTCGAGGTTTAGTTTCTTCAGGCGGGCTTCGAGCTGGACGCGTTCGACGCAGTGATAATGGTCGATATGCTCGACTTCGTGGGCGAGAACGTTTGCAAGCTCATCTTCGCTCATCATCAAATCAAGCAGGCCCTCGCCGATATACACGGGCCCGCCGGGAAGCGAAAATGCGTTGATCATGTTGCGGTCCGGAAGCACGTGAAAGGCGTACGGCAAATGGCGATGCGCATGGACCGCAAGGGCGCCCCCGACGCGCCGGACATATTTCTCGACGCCTTCTTCTTCCGGAGTCAGCTTTCTCGTTTGAGCCGCATAGCGGGCGGCCAGATCCCTGCCGATGGCGATTTCCTCTTCGTCGGAAAGCCTGGTGAACTGCATGGGGGCGCGGGCAAGGTCACGTTGAGCGTCGGCGGCGATGTTGAGGATGGCGTTTGCGGAGACAGGAGTGGGCTTGGGGCGGCGCTGGCTCCAATACAGCCCGGCAAGAGACACGCCCAAAACCAAGAAGAAAACAACGAAAACTACGCTGCGCTTCATAGGAATTGCCGAATTGTTTCGCGATGCCTGGTGTAGAGGACCGATACAAGGACAAGCGCGCTGCCGACAATGATGAAGGTGACGTAGCGGTCTCGCGGCTGGAGCCTCCAGACATCCATGGCGAGCACTCTGCCGACACAAAGCAAAAGCAAGCCGAGTCCGGAGAGGCGAAAACTCCGCTCCTTGACGGCAAAAGCCAGAAGGATAATAAACACGCCTTCGATGCCCCACGCAACAGTGATCATCCCTTCGCGCATTTTCAGGTCGAGCATGGTGGTCAGCAAAATAATGGCGAGGAAAAACTGCAGTTGCTCCGGGCGGGACCTGATTACGGACAATGCGCGCGACCATCTTGTGCCGCTCGAAGAAGCGGCATATCGCCCACGCAGGCGGAACCCAAAGATGAGGCTGGCGAGTAAGATGGCAACCGCCGAGCCAACGACGAAGTAGCGTCCAGTCCAGTCGCCCTCACCAAAATATCCAGCGCCAAAAAGATTGTGGGCCAGGCCCCGAGCAAAGGTTGCTGCGGCAAGAAGGATTCCCTGATCGAGGAAGATGGGGCGGTCCATCGCCCATGCTGCAACGAAGAGAGCAAATGCAAGCGCCGCGTAGGACGTGACGACCCATTCGGAAGCAAATTGGAAGTAGAAGAGGGCGGCGATTGTAGCGGTGCCGAGATAAGCGAGCAGCGCGTCGAAGTGCCAGCGGCGGTCGCGAGCGGTATCTGCCTCTTTGGCCGGGAGCTGCGCATACATGAAAAAGAAAATGAGAACAATCGGAAGAATCGTGTAGAGACGAGGCCCCCAGAATTCGCCCGCTTCACTGGCCGTGAGATTGGAAAAGAAAATTCGCGTGAATGCGGCGATGAGCGCGACGTACGCCTGATAGCGGAACTGCGAGATTTTGCGCAGCAGGCCGTATTCAAACAGGACCAGACCAAACACGGCCCAGCCAACGGCGATGCTGGGCGGATGCGATTGGAGTTCGTACCAGAGAAGGAAGGACACGGGCGTGGAAGCAGACCAGGAGTAGATGTGGTGAAAATCGCGGGCGCGCCAGTGGTCAGGCATGCGGATGAGCCGCGAGAGCGCGTAGAAAACGAGGGCCACGATCGAGAGAGAGAGGAGCCGGACGCTGACACCGTGCCAGGTTTCTTCGACATGGAGGTTGATGACGACGCTGCGCATCAGGGTGATGGCGGCAAGGGCGTGGGCCTGCCAGCGCAGATCGTCGAGCTTGAAGCGGCGGTCGAGCGCCGCGAGGGCGAAGGCGAAAAGCGCCCAGAGAGCTGCGAGCCAGGCGGTGGAGGATTCCTTCCACATCAGCAAAGCGAGCAGTGTGGTGGCGGCAGTCGTGTGCAGATACGCGGAGACCAGGGCGTGGCGCGCGTCTCGCTCCGTGGCCAATCGCGAGACGGCGTACAGGCCGGCAGCAATGAATGAGATGGTGATGAGACGCAAGCTGAAGCGGCCGTAGGAAGCGGTGAGTTCGTAATTGACGTCGAAGGCGCGAGCGACAGCCGCGATGGCGAAGAGATGTTCCTGAAAGCCGAGATGCGGAAGCTTCCAGCGGCGCCCGACGAGGGCCAGCAGAATCCCGGCCACGAGAAAGAAGACCGCCATCCAGGCGTGCGGCGCTTCATACCAAATGAGAATGCCGACGAAGAAGGCTGCGACCCAGGTGTAGGCGTTTCGGATGAGGGGCTTGAACTGTTCGATTGTACCCGCAGCGATTCTTGCAAGCAGGTAGGCCCCGGCAGTGACGAGCCCGACAGTGAAGAGACGCAGGGAGATCTGATGCCAGAACATTTGTTGCAAGCCGAGGTTGAAGAGGTAAGCACGCAGGAAAGCGCAGGCGGACACGGTATTGGCCTGCCAGACAAGCTGGCGATACGGAATCCATCGCGTCGAGAGCGCGAGGAGCAGAGCTAAGGCAATCCAACCGACGGCGATCCAAGGCGTGTGTAGAGCTTCGTAGAGGACCCAGAGCATCAGGCCGGCCGCAACCCACGTGTAGGCACTGCGAGCAATCTCGAGGTGGCGCGGGTTTTCCACACCAAGCCGCTTCGCGAGCCAATAGCAACCGGCGATGACGGGCAAAGCGGCGAGAGCATGCACCGGAATGGCGTGCCAAACGTGGAGGTTGGCGGAATCGGCGGTGAGCGCGGTGAAAACCGCGAGCAGAGTGAGCAGATGCGCGTGCGCGGCAAGTGCGTGATAACGCAGAGCGGCGCCGGCCTCGGAGAGGGCCACAGCGAAAGCGATAAATGCCACTGGCTGCCACAGCTCGGGTACTTCAAACCAAATCAGAAGAGCGAAAAGAGACGTTCCGGCAAAGGCAAAGAGGCCGCGGAAGATGCGGTGCTTTGGATCATCGCGGAAGGCCGCCAGCTTGGCGGTGATATAGAACATCGCGGCGAGGAGCGGGAGAGTGAGGATGCGCGTATTGACGTGCGTGTGTTGGGGGCTTTCGAGATGGAGGTTGACGGCGAGAGCGCGGTACATCGTGAGGGCTCCAAACAAAGCGTATTGCACCTGGAGGTGGAAGGATTCGAGTTTGCGGCCGAAGGCTGCGAGGACAAGCATGACCGCAGCGAAGGCAAGAGCTGTCCAGTCGCGAGAGAACAAGGCCCAAACCGCGGCTCCGGCGGCGAAAGCGCCGATGTAGGTGTGAATCGTGAGGAACTGGCGGTCCGGTGTGTCCGCAAAGAAGTCTTTCCAGCGGGAGCCGATTCCGAGCGCGTTCAAGTAGAACGCAGCGGCGCAGAGAGCGAAGAGCACGCCGGAAGCGAGAGCCAGCCCCTCGCCGGAGGCCCGCAAGGTAACGAGTTGCCGGAAGTCGATGCCGATGATATGCAGGCCGACGAGAAGTCCCGTGAGCAAGCCGAGACGGCGGAAGACGACTTCTTTGAAGATGATACCGGCGGCGAGAAAGACTTCTGCGCCAACGAGCCACAGGATGGCGACATTGTTGCCGGAGTAGTGGAACGGAGCAGCGGCGAGCATGAGCACGGCGCCCATGATGCTGAGAACAACAAAAGCACGACGGCGGCGCCTGGTCACAGGAAGCTGTGCAAAGCTGAATTCGAATGCGCCCACGACGAGCAACGCGAGGTAGGCGAGCTCGGGTTGGACGGACTGAAACTTCATGATACCGAGAAGGAGGAGCGTATTGAGAAGCGCGGAGAGAGTGGAGACGTGCTCTTCAAAATCAGTCTTGATGGCGCGGAAGACATAGGAAACACGGAACGTCAGCCAGTAGAAAAACAGCATGGCCAGGCTGGCGTGGTAGGCCTCGAAGGGGCGCCCCTGAGCGCCTTCAACCCCAAGGATGCGATAGAGCCAGTAGAGATGATTGAGGTAGCTGGCAAGAATGCCGAAGACTTCCAGTTCGAACCAGCCCATCTTGAGCACGATGGCGACCAGGCCGATGGCGAGGATTACGCCGGAAGAGAGGCTGTACACCGTGTCGTGGCTGAGGGCGACGGTCGTATAGGCCAAGAGGAAAGCCAGGCCGGTGACGAACTGCGAGCGGTAACGCAGCGTGTGGGCGGCCATCGCCACCGCGACAATCAACATCAGCGCGCAATCGAGAGTGAGCGAATTCAGAACGTGCATCGCACCGACGTGGTAGATACCGAAGGTGCTGAAGAAGAGCAGAGCCCAGCCGCCGCCGATGGCCGTTCGGCCAAGGAGGCGATAGGTTTCGCGCTTCTCGAGAAAGATGCCACCGACGAGAAGCACGATAGAGGTGACGTAGGAGATTGCGACCTTGCCGAGCGCGCCTAAAGCACCCAGTTCGTAGATGCCGAAGAATGCGACGCCGATGACGACGAGGATGATGCCGAGTTTGAGGAGCCAGTTGGTGCCGAGGGCCTCCTCAAGAGCGTCGACGCCTTTCATGCGCTGCTGAAGAGTTGGTTTGGGCGCGGGCACGCGGAGAGCAGAGAACGGCGGAGGGGTTGAAACTCTCGCTGCTGCGGCAGGAGGAATCGCTGAAGGCGCCTTCGGCGGCGCGGGCGGAACGGGCGGCGCAACCGGCGGTGCAACAGCCGACACCGGAGGTTTCTTTTCCAGAGGCGGCGGTGGCGCTGCGGCGGGGACCAAGGGTCTTGGTTCGGCGGGCCGGGCCGGTGCGGGCGGCTTCGGATCCAAGACGCTCGCGGGAACGGCCGTTGCAGGAGGAAGGATCGGAGCCGGCGGCTGTGGTTTTTGCTCAGGCAGAATTTCAGGTTTTTTCTCAAGGGGAGGAGTCACTGAGGGAACGGGAGGCCCGGCGGGCTCGGGTGTTTCGATTCGGGGACCAGCGGAGGTCAAGACCTTCGCAGGACTAACGAGGAGCGGCGGGGGGACTTCGACGGGCGGGAATGTTCTCGGAACGGGCTCTGTCTGGCGCAATTCCGTGGCTGGAGGTTTTTGTGCTGCTGGCGCGGGGTGTTGCGTCGCTGCAGCAAGCTGCCGCTTGACCTCAGCTATGTCGCGCTGAAGTGTGCTGTGTTGCCGGGTGTTTTCTTCTTCCAGGGCTTTCAACTGTTTGCGAAGCTTGGCTTCCCTTACGAAAAGAAAGATGGCTAGAACGGGCGTGAAAAAAGCCAAGACCAAGTAGAGAACCAACACGAGCTGGGTGAAGGGCATGGGTGTCCTTGCGAGTACCTCGTGCTTCGTACCTATGTATGTTAGAACGGGAACATAGATGAATCTTGCAGTTTGTCGGCCGAGATACCAGCGGTAGTAACTGGGGATCGGCTAAGTGTCTATTTTCGAGAGAGTTGAAAGACGTGCTGCGGGCGCAGCGCTCCGAAGCTAGATGCACGTCGTGAGCCGGGTTTGCGCGGGATGCGCCGCTGTGTTACACATCATGCATGCCCGATTTTGCCGCTCCAGTAGAAAGACTCATCGATGAATTGAAGCATCTGCCCGGTATCGGACAAAAAACCGCGCAGCGGCTGGCGTTTTTCCTGCTTCGCGCGGCGCCGGAAGAGGCGCTGGGCTTGGCAGATGCAATCCGCGACGCGAAAGAAAAAATCAGAGCGTGCTCGGTTTGCCACAACATCACGGACACGGATCCCTGCGTCTATTGTACTGGGGCGAATCGAAGCAAGAAGACGATCTGCGTAGTCGAAGAAGCCCATAATATCATGGCGATAGAGAAGACGCGCACGTACGCCGGGATGTACCACGTGCTCGGTGGGTCGCTCTCACCGTTGTCGGGCAGGGGGCCGGAGCAGCTCAAAATCAAATCGTTGATCGAACGGCTGAAGGCCGGAACGGTCGAAGAGATCATCGTAGCAACGAACCCCACGGCGGAAGGTGAGGCCACGGCGGTGTATCTCTCTAAGTTGTTGAAACCACTTGGTGTACGCGTTACACGCATCGGCGTGGGAATTCCCGTGGGGGCGGACCTGGAATACGCGGACGAAGTTACAATGCTGAAGGCCATGGAAGGACGGAGAGACCTCTAGGCGTTGGGTGTCTGCGCTCAATCGTCGTGAACGGGGAGGCAGTAGCACTGCCCGATAGCCGTTGTCTCAGGCGTGGAGCGAGGACCCATTCGCCGGCTGCTAGTACGTATAGGCACCACTAGTCATCCTAGTCTTTTCGGTATAAAGTGTAATTCCCAAGATGGTTGTCCCCCCGAGGAGGTGCGCTGATGCCAAGCCTGGCGCACTACATGGCCCAATACGATCACGAGCACTCATCTGCCTCGAATAAACTTCTTCATGGGCTCGGGATCCCCATGATATTTACCGGGATTGTCATATTATTTTTCATGAAGTGGGTGTGGGGGGCAGGATTTTTCATTGGTGGATGGGTTTTTCTGTTCCTGGGGCACCGGATAGAAGGAAATCACCCAGCGTTCTTTCAGGGAGCGGTTTATTTGCTTGTGGGGCCAATCTGGGTCGCAAAGGAAGGGTGGATGTTCCTGACCGGAGCACGCCGTACGCCGGCCTCGGAAGGCACTTCAAGGAAAGAATCGTAAGCGGTCTGAGAGCTAACGCAACTTCAAGGGGCAGCGACAGGATCCATGGACGAGCAAGGCGGCAGTTTCGCCGACGATACGAGTGAGATGGTGTCCGATACGGCAGTGCAGCCTACTGAAGAGTTGAGGAAGCGCCGCAGCACACGAATTGTGCAGGCGGTTCCGCTGGCGGTGACGGGTGTCGATGCTCTGGGCCGGCCATTCACGGAGCGCACGTCATCGCTGATCATCAACTGCCATGGCTGCCGGTACCAGTCGAAGCACTATGTGCTGAAAAACATGTGGGTTACGCTGGAGGTTCCACATCCGGAAACCGGCCAGCTTCCTCGAACAGTGCGCGGCCGGGTGGCTTGGATTCAGCGTCCGCGAACGGTGCGCCAGCTCTTTCAGGTCGCGCTGGAGCTGGAAATTCCCGGGAACGCCTGGGGCATCGCGTTCCCGCCGCAAGACTGGTTTCCGTTTCGAGAAGTGGGACATGCCCAGGGAGATCTCGGAGCCGCGGATGAAAGGTTGCAGTTGCCCGCAGAGCGCGTAGATATTCAACTACCTTTGGCGGAACCGGAAGCGCCCGCAGCTATCGGGCAAGACAACATACGCGTGTTCCCTGCTCCGGCGAGTTCGACGGATGCGTCGCTGCAGCTTGCGCGACAAGTGGCGCGGCTGGTCGCAGATGCAAAGCAGCAGATTCAGGCGGCAGTGCGCGAGGTGGCGGCGCAAGCGGTGGCCGCCGAACACCGGCTATCGTTGGACGAGTGGGAACAGAAAATTCGTGCCGCTCGGGAAGAACTGGCTCAACAGTGCTCAAACGCAATTGAAAAAATCCAGGAAGAATCCGACAGGCGCTCGCAAGCCGCGCACGCGGCAGCGTCAGAGGCATTGCAGAGAGAGCTTCCGCACTTGATTGCGCCCAAACTCGAAGAGCTCACGCACGAGTTGACGCAACAAATCTCTAACCGCAACGCCGCAGAAATTGCGGAGCACTCGCAGCAGATGGCGAGCGCGTTGGAGTCGCTGCGAGAAGCGTACCGGCAATCGGAGGAGGCCGCCGCCAGGCTGCGCGCGCAAACTGAGCAGGCAGATGCTCAGATTTCCGCTCGGACCGACGCGGCCGTGCGCGCGATGGGAGAAGGGGCGAGGCAGTTCGAAGAAGCCGCCGGGGCACAGCACCAATTGCTGAGAGCTGCGGCGAACGAGATTCAGGAGCAAGCGGCGGCGGCGCTCTCGGCGGCGCAAGCGTCGTGGAAGATTCAACTCGGCAGTGAATTGGAAGCGGCTCCGGCCCATTGGAACGCGGCGATGGAGAACACGCTCAGTGCGGCGGGGGAGCGCGCCGCTGACGGATTGAACGAGCATACCCAGACACTGCTAACACGGGTGCAGGAAGAAGCAGAACGGCACGCCGGTTCTTTGAGTGAATCCATCCGCAGCGCCGGTTTAGAAACCGAGCAGAAGCTCGCGGCGCTTCGGGATTCCTTGCAAGAGCAATTGCAAAGGCTGGATGCGGCGCTCGCGCGGGCCAACGAGTCTTCGGGCAGCCTGGATCACTTTTCCGCGCGAATCGAGTCAACGCAGCAGCAAACCCTTGGCGCCTTTCAGTCGCAGCTCGATGGC
>WNEZ01002202.1_pt1 | contig 16622 bp, 14 predicted proteins | sample 5400521 | NCBI WGS metagenome assembly WNEZ01 (sample SAMN13153339, study PRJNA577476) | soil metagenome | isolation source: 120 cm saprolite under Douglas fir tree site 2 hole 1 replicate 1 | place: USA:California | collected 2015-04-18
ACCGATTTGCATTATCTAACCTCCAAATCTATATCTGTACGTTGAGAGTCTTTACAATGCCTTCCGCTAAGTCAATGACACGGATGGCATTATTGTTCGTATCAGCCACGTAGAGCTTGCCATTGGCTGCGGCGAGACCGGCAGGCTCGTTAAACTGCGCGCTATCCGGCGTGCCGTCCTTGAAGCCTGCCTCACCTGTCCCGGCGAATGTCTTCACCTCGAGTGTCTGTGGGTTGAGTACCTTGATGCGGTTATTGTACGTATCTGCAAGGTAGACATGACCATCGACAAAACATACAGCCTGTACATGCTGCAAGAGGGCCTTTTCTCCTATGGCATCGGCATCACCAAAGTCGAACAGGCCGGTTCCGACGAGCGTGGTGACCTGTTTTTCCCCTGTCAGGGCGATAGCTCGCACCGCGCTCGTCTCGCTATCCGCTACGTACAGTACACGGCTGTCGTCGAGCGCCAGGCTGTTGGGTTGTGCGAAGAGAGCCTCTTCATAGCTGCCATCGCGGAGGGCTTCGGGACCCGCACCAGCAAACGGCTCGATAATACCACTTTCAAGGTGTAGCACGAAGATGCGGTGCGAACCAGCCATCGCAATGTAGAGATTATCACCATTGCACACAATGTCCCAGGGTGAGTTGAGCGCAATACTACGTGCTGGCCCTTGTACGGGTGTACGCACCATGCCGTATTGCTCACCTGTCCCTGCTATCGTTTCCACCTGTTGCGTCGCCAGGTCAACGCGCCGAATCAAGTGATTTTCGGTATCAGCCACGTAGAGGAGATCACCTGCCAGCGTAACGCCCAGTGGTCTGTTGAAGCGGGCTTGCGTGAACGAACCATCAGCTTTGCCTGCTTCCGCAGATCCTATCACCTGTCGTATGTTGCCGCCCAGGTCCATCTCCAACAAGCGATGATGCCCTGAATCGCTCACGACGAGGCGATTAGCCTGGGCATCGACTGCTACCTTGCCAGGAAAAGCGATCAGAGCTTCTGGTGCCGTCTCGCGAGCGAAACGCAATGGGCGATGATTGAGCAAGCCAGCAGCGTCGAATTCCTGAATCATTCCCTGAATAAGCCCTTTGGCAGCCTCTGGTTGTATTTCTCCTTCATGCCTGGCAATAACTCTGTTTTCCGGGTCTATGAACATCAGTGTGGGCCATGCACGTACAGTATATTGCCGCCAGAGGTTCATGTTCCTGTCATTGACGACGGGATGCTCGATGCCGTAACGCAGCACGGCATCGCGGACGCTCTCCGTAAATTGCTCCCGTGGGAACTTCGGCGAGTGAACGCTCACGATAGAGAGTTCCTCGGGGAAAGTAGTTTCAAGCTCACGCAACTGCGCGAGTGCATGCATACAGTTAATTCAGCACAGCGTCCAGAAGTGCAGGATCACAATGTGACCGCGCAATTCTTTGATGCTGATTGGGTGATCGCTATTGATCCAGTCAAGGCCTTTAGGAAAGTCGGGCGCTCGTACTTCGCCACGATATGATGTTGCCATGCAATGCCTTCCTGTTCTTAGTGCTCAGTTCCTTAAATGCGGTAACAATTAAAGCAGGCTAAACGTCGCTTTGATTGGCTCGATAGGCTAATCCGTTTTCTATCACGACTTGAGGAACGCAGCATTAGTCCACAGAACACAAAGCTATGTAGTGCATCATATCATATCGACGGGTGTTTGCATTTCTGAGTTCAGGACGGAACCGACCTAAAGGATGCTAGATACACATTGTTGGCATCCCTTGCAAAAAAAATGCTAGCGGCCAGGCCAGCGTGCATATTGCAGTGAGGCCTGACCCCCGCTGGCACTAATCCGTCTCACCAACGCTGCTGCGCAGCTACCCTGCGGGTCAGGTGAGACGCAAGGAAAAGGAGGGTCACTACATTGCTGCCTCAAAAGCTACCTGGACTAACTACTGGCTGGGAAGGACAAGATGTACATTCTGGAAATATTAAACATGGAGACGCTCCTGTACGAACTCCGCAACCTTTGTACGTTCTGATTCCCAAATACTCCAATAGGCACTACTCTATCATGAGGGGAGAAAAAGTTCAAACCAGACAGAGGTGGTGATCTTTTACTGTGCCGCGAATGAAATGCCGATCATAGTTTTGGCAGGGAGATGCACGATCATGGTATATCCATTTGTCCCTTGCACGAGATTTACTTGCTGGGTGGTAATGGAACTGGCAGGGTTGTTGAGATTAACATTGACCGTATAGACATTGGCCTGCGAAACGGTTACCTTCCCCGGATGCTGGGCAAGTATGTTTAAAGTGGTGTAGCCCGTTGAAGTAGTATTGACGATCACCAGGCTGTCCCGCGACTGCGTATAGAAACCTGCCACGTACACGCCCGAGAGATTGGAAGAGGCAGCATTTGCTACGTGCCCGCCGTTGGTTATATTGAGATAATTTGACCCACCGAGTAGCTCGTAGGCATAGTACTGGGGATATGGTTGTAACGTGCTGCCTTGTTTACCGCAGTCCATATTGGCGTCGATCACCCCGAACATGCAGAGGTTACCTTGCGGGGTAAACCATGTATAGTAGGCCAGGCCAGCGGGGACTGCTCCTGCTGCTCCATAGGGGGAGTTCGTATCAATTACGGCGTTCAGGTAATCGACTACAAACAATCCCTGGTCAAGCGGGGAGTAAGTCGGGTCGTTCCGGCACACATTAGGGATACAAGGATTCATGTTGTATTCGTCTACATAAATGGGTGTGCTGGCAGCATTTGGTTGTTTGCCTGCGCGGACAGCTTTGGCGACCTGTTCGTATTCTGCCTTGACGCCTAATAATGGGTCTTGCATGTTAGTAACAAGCGAACTACTTCCCCCGTTAAAGGTGGTTCCATACAGGTAGCGGTGATAGGAGATGAAATCAACGTAAGGGTAGATTGATGGATCATTTAAAAGGGCGGGGAGCCACATTTGCAGGTGTTTTTGCAGGGCATAGACCAGCGCCGGGCCTCCTATTTTGATCTGTACTCCATCTTTGTTTGCTTGCTGGCGCATCAAGGGAGCCGCAGCGGCATAGATGACTTTATAGGCTGTGACCCTATCCGCGTCGGCGTTTGTATCTCCCTTGGGCATGCAGAGGAATTGGTTCCCATCGGGCTGATTCCAGATTTCATAGAGTGCGTGTGCCTGGGAAAATTTCTGATCTACGTGCGCGACGATGAGGGCTGCCAATTTGCCCCAGGTCTGCGGTCCGCTATCTTGCCCGTTTACAAGATACATTGGCTTCACGTTTGCGGGAGTAATGGGTGGATTGTACGTCAGGCAAGGGTTGGTCTGCTTAGGGTTCTGGTTCTGCGGTTGCAGCCAGCTGGGTGTATAGGCCAGGGTGACCATAGGCTGCAAATTATATTGTATGGCGAGCGTCAATTGATTGTCGAAGTGTGCCCAATTCTGCTGGGAGGAGTTCGTCATGCTGGCTGAGGTAGGAAAAATTTCCGACATGTAGTCGTAATCGCCGAGTTTTGTAAAGTGAAAGCCCGCTTGAGGCACATACTTCCCGCCATTATTCTGGATGGCAATAGCCATATCTATGCCTCCGATACCGAGAAATTGGGATGGTATCGGATATGCGTTGTTCTGCCTGGAGCCAAAGTCGACAGTAATATTTGCAGAGGAGTTTGTCGATAGCTGAGTGTTGTGCGAGCTTGAGGATGTTGCACTCGAGGATGTTGTGCGTTGTAAGGAGGCAGAGCCAGCCGCATTTCCTGTAGTAGAGGCAACTGCAGATGTTGTTAGTTGATTTTTGCCGCTATGTAGTACGGATAGCAAAAGGATGAAAATAAGCGCTATTACGGCAAAAGTAAAAATGACTTTATTCTTCTTGTTTCCTGCTGAAAGAAAACGGAGCCGCTTTTGCATAGACATTGACTTCCCCTTCGCGTTGCGGATTATCCCCCCAGCAACAAAACGCTTCAACGCGCTCTGAGTAACACGGCATAGCCTTAAAGTGCTGGACATAATTGCAAACTGTTCGGGCGAGGGTATCAACGTTCTAAAGCGCGAAGCGTTAAGCTGCTGTCGTTCCCTGGCTGCTATGCTCTCCTCCACTCATTGCCAGTTGCCAGGCTTTTGGCCTGTCGAATAGATGCGATGCGCTGTTCGGCCAGCACATCTGCAGCGCGGTAAGTCGGGATGTGCTGCTCTTTGGAGATCGCAAGCACGCTTTCCATCGCATCGTAGAGGCGGGAGATTTTCTCCATGGCGCGTGGACGGTTGAATCCACCGGGGTTGAGGCTATCCAGGCCGGCAAGCAGGCCTCCGGCGTTGACAATGTAATCCGGCGCGTAGAGGATACCCAGCGCTTGCAGTACATCGCCGTGGCGTTCCTCGCCTAACTGGTTATTGGCGGAGCCGCAGACGATTTTACAGCGTAGTCCTGGAAGTGTCTGGTCGTTAAGTACATTGCCCAGTGCGCAAGGGCAATATACATCCACGTTGAGACGGTGAATCTCTTCGGGGCGGGCGATGTGTGCCCTGTATTCGGAGGCGGCAAGCTCAGCTAGCTGCTGGTCGATGTCGGCAAGTGTTACGATTGCACCTGCATCTACCAGGTATTTTAAGGTGTGTTTTCCCACGGCACCGACGCCTTGCAAGGCAACGGTGCGACCCTGCAAGGCGGGGCTTCCAAAGACCTCTTTGAGGCAGGCACGCATACCCTGGATGACACCAGAGGCGGTGGCTTGCGAAGTATCTCCAGGGCCACCCCATGCTTCGGGCACAGTGACGACGTAGGGTGTTTCCATGCGCATCATCAACATGTCATCCAGGTTGGTACCGGCATCGATGCCGGTTATGAACAGGCCATTGAGACGGTGGATAAATCGACCGAGGGCGCGAAATTTCGCTTCGGTTTTATCTCGTTTGGGATCACCGATGATTACACACTTACCTCCGCCATAGGAAAGGCCTGCTGCTGCGCACTTGTAGGTCATGCCACGTGCGAGGCGCAAAACATCTCTCATGGCGTCTGCTTCCGTTTCGTAGGGCCACATGCGTACGCCGCCGGCGGCAGGACCGAGCGTAGTATCGTGAATGGAGATAATGGCTTTGAGTCCAAGTGTCTTCTCCTGGCAGAAGAAAATGTTTTCGTAATCGTAAGTTTCCATGAGGTCGAAGATGAAGCTGTCCATGCGGCGTTCTCCTGGGCTAAGTAGTTGTTCGTAGGACAATTGTAGCATTACGGTGCATGCGAAGGCTGTATCTCTTCGACAGTATTTTATCGTGTCAGGCGTATATCGTATACTTGTACAATCGTAATACGAGCGATTGATAGCCAGTCAAGTAAGGGAGGAACTTCACATGGACGTGTATCGCGCACTCAATGCAGATGTGCCGCAGTTGCTCTTTACAGTGATGCACCAGGCAGGTCCAGGAGTGCCGGAAGAAGATTTCACGCGTACAGTAACCGCGTTACACATGGATATTCGTCAGCAGGCGCAGGCGATGGGTGAGGAGTTACACCGGTGGCTGGGGCAGCAGTACAGGCAGCAGGCTGAGGAGACGGTGCAGAAGCTGCAGCGCCTGGCTGTGCTTGCGGAAAATGCTGATTTGGGGAAAGTGCAGGAGGCGTTGGAGCGTGATTACGGCCGCCTGGCAAGTCGTGTAGGGACGGAGTCGCTGCTGGGTATGCAGGGTTCAGGCGAAGAGGTCTTTGTGGAGGAGGGTCCCGTTGATCCCGACCTGGCTAAGTGCTTTGTGGATGGGCGTGAGTATTTAACCTCGCTTGGGTTTAAGCCCGGTCAGGGTCCGCTGCACGAGGCATGGCTGCTCTTTCGCAGCTCCATTCATTACGACATGTTAGAGCATGCTGTGCGTGACCGCATCGGTATCTACAAAAGTAGTCATGGCGACCATATAGCCTACGTCGGACGTGTCTCCTTTGGCACCTACAACCTCATCTACCAACTTGGCGAGGGATTGACTGCCGATCTAGCCGATGATCGGGTGACCCAGGAAGTCACATTTGTTTTCGGCAAAGGCCCCGTCCAGTACAGCCCTTTCCGCCAGGAGGTCTCGGCCATGCTGGAGTATGTTGGCGAGCAAACTAACCTGATACATGCTTCGTTCTGGCAGCGCAAGCTGGGGTTGGGCACTGGCAAAGAGTTTGTGCTGCGCCTGCGTCTTCCAGCGGGCGAGGAAGCACTGCGCGAGGTGCTAGGGGTGATTGCTAGTGCTGGACGGGTGGGGAAAGAGACGATTGTGAAACGCAGCAAGCTGTTGTTAGGGAGACGGGTGCTGTAATCGGTTAAAATCGGCAGTACGAGCATGTCCCCTCTCTGCCATTGTAACACTTGTCGCACTTGTCGCACTTGTCGCACTTGTCGCACTTTTTCCTTTTCTTTGGTGCAGAGATGAGTAACCTTTTCTTCAGGGGAGACGTGTATATGGGTGTGGCGTGAAGATAGTCTTTCGCCCGATGAGAAAAGGAGAAAGCTTATGTGGCCCTTTGACTCGAACAAGCAACAAATGTACCAGCAGTATACACAGGCCTACAACACTGGCGACTACAGCAACATCGATCCCAATCACGCTGCGGGGCAACTGCAAGCGTTTATGCAGAGTGCCCCTCCTGAAGTGCAGCAACAGATCTTTATGGAGCACTTTAACCAGATGCCTCCCGATCAACGGGCGCTTCTAGCACAGCAGATGCCTCCTGAGTATGGAGTAAATCCCAATGACCCCTCCTCAATGGCGCGAGGCTTTCAACGGATGGGACAAGAGCGGCCCGATGTGAGCAAACGCATCTTTGCGCATCCTGTGCTGGTCGCGGGCGCCGTTGGACTGACCGCCCTGGTCGCCAAACGCATGCTGGAACACCGTGACCGGTAGGCCAGCAATCAGCGGTTCGGTGGCGACTCTTGCTAAATAAGGGAGAGCAATCCCCCAGTCAAGCCGTTGTCGCACTTGTGACATTTGTTGCATGCCGTATAATGCTGCTACCAGTACGCAAAGAATATTTAAGCTCCCTCTTCGGCCTTCAGCATGCCTGCGCTTTGCAGCGTTTTTCGCTTCATAACCTGTTTAACTCTGAGCGCGGCAGCGATGACAATTCAGTTTGCAGAAGTCGTGAGGCGGTCAGGATTCGTGGGGAGGCATGAGGAGATAGCTGTTCTGCTCAATCCATTGGGCGAAGAGCGGGATCGCAAGTTGATAGACACTTCCTTCTCGCAGCACGAGATCACGTATCTGCAACTTTTCTAAAGAGAGAAATACTCTCTGCTCATTGAGACCACTGCGCTCGACCATTTGATCGACTGTCGCGGCTTGAATGGCCGGCAGCGACTGTAAAATGATGCGCTGATCCTGATCACTGCGATCCCAGAGATCCCAAAAATAGACCGCCCAACTTTCAAAGACTTCCTGTGTCGCTGCCGATACGTCCTCTACTGTTGCCCGATCGCGTGAATCGTCGTTGAGGATTTCGATGATATGCTTGCACATAGCCTGAATGAGGAAAGGATGGCGATGGGTGATGCGCATGATCTTCTCCACGACCTCATCATCGAAAATGTGCGGGATGGGGAGTACAATGAGGTTGCGTGCATCCGTTGCATGCAGGAAGCTTACCTTGATGCGCTCTACATTGACGAAATAGCCGGCCCAGCTTCGACCCATGTCACCCACCATCTTAGCGCCACTAAAGAGCAACGCCAGGTGAGAACGGTTTTGTATGATACTACGAAACCAGTTGAAGAGCAGGTTGAGGTTGAACGCTCCTCTTTTCTCCACCTCTTCGAGCTTTTCAAATTCATCGAAGGTAAGAATAAGTATGCGATTGACCTGTTCAAGCGTCTGCTCTACTTCAGCGAACCACTGTTCAAAGAGATCGTAGACCTTGATCTCGTCCTGTCGCTGGGCCTCGTCGAGTTGCCCTCGTTCTAACTTTTGCACCGGCAGGCCCCTATCCCTGAGCTGCTTCTCTATACCTGTTGCCAGGGTAGCGAAAAATGCAGCGGTGCTGGCAATCATACCAGGCATTTGTAAATCGTAGAAAACAGGGAGGTAACGAGGACCCAGCAGCACAGGGAGCTGTTTTAGAATACTGCTCTTCCCCATTCTTCTCTCACCAGTGAGCAGAAACGTGGGGCGGTGCTTTTGTTGTAGCGCCTGGCCCAATTTCTGGACGATGTCATTTCGCCCTACAAATAAGGGGTCGCCCAGCTCCAATGGGTTGCCGGGCACATAGGGGTTTTCGATGTACAGTCGCCCTGATACGCTCTGCAGCGTGTCTTTCCCCTGTTCTGCCAGCATGCTCCACTGGCTGACCACTGTATTGAGGTGCCGATTCAGTCCAGCGTTACCGAAGGCCATGGATGGGCGAATCGCTTGTAAGGAGTGGGTCATGCGCTCAAGAGCCTCGTACCGATCTGTTTTATCGGTCTGTGCGAGATAGCTGGCAGCCTCCTTGCTCGCATCGTCCAGGTAGTGAAAGACTTTTTCCGCTCCAGAGTTTAAGGTTCTCACCTCCAGCGGCACGAGTTTCGCGAGTTGCTGATGGGCCTGACCAATATCTCGCAGAATGGTGCGCTTCTCCAGCTCGCGCAGCGCCAGCTCGTATGCAGCTGTTTGCGCAGCCAGGCGCTGTTGCGGTCGTTCGCGCACAATGAAGTTGATTTCCTTCAATGTTCCATCCAGGCTCTCTTCCGAGGCAAGTAATAACATACCTCTCAGGTATGGCAGGGGGAGAAAGACACATTCGTCCCAGTGGAGGGAGCAATGACGCAAGCAGTACAACGTTCGCTCTGGCTGTCTTTTACTCGAGCGATAGGCCTGAATCGCTGAATAGGCGCTGACCGGGTAGAGGGGCAGCCGGTAGTAGCTTATCAGGTAAAAGAAAAGGAAACCGGCGCCTACGATTAACTCTTCAATCAGCCCGCTGTATATACCGTTCACGAACGTGTCGTAGACTCCTCTATCGCCGACTGGGATACCTACCGCCAGTCCAAAGGCCGCCGCCACCGCGATGCTCACCCGAATGCCGGTGGAAACAACCTCCTCTCTTCCCTTGATACATCTCCTCACAATCATCCCCAGAAGTGCAGCCAGGAGGCAGCCCGATATGCCTCCTACCCCCAGACCAACGATGCTCCCTCCGATGATGTCTGCGTTTCGCAGCGCCGGATCGATAGCGCCAAGTGCAAAGCCAGCCCAGTAACCGCCGACTGTGCCTGTTAGAAAACCGATCACCAGCCCCGCGAGAATACCCAGGGCGCTGGCAATCGTCACGCCTTCCAGCCCTCCCTCTTTGAGAGCGTGAGCGCTATTAAAGGCGATGCCGAGCGCGATGCCAAATGCGATACCGAAAACAATGCCTACCAGGGTATCATCGCCGGTGTTGACAATAATGCCATTCGCCAGGCTCAACGCCAGGGCTGCGGCTATGCCGAAGCGAATGCTAAACAATCCTGCAAATATACCGGCGATCAGGCAACTCAAGGCAACTGCCCAGGTCGCATCAAACAAGAACCGCCCAATGTCCGGGCTGAGCGGGACGAACGTGTGGATTGCATAATGCGGGTAGAGATCAGGTCTAAGAATGAAAATGACAATGCGAATGATCAACGCTGGGGTATACGATGAGAAAAAGAGCAGAGGAGTCAATCTCAGCATCATGACTTTGAGACGCTGAGAAAGGTTCAGCGTCTCAAAGTCATGCTTGAAGCGTACAGGTTGAAAAAAACAGCTCTGTAACCAGTGATAGGGTTCAAGCACGAACAAATACCATATGCCGCGTTTCTTCTCTGCCATAGTTCACATCACCGCTTGCAAGAGCGTGTTAAACCGCTCCTCAAATATTTGCTTGTAGTTCGAATCTTTCCTGGCCTGATCCAGATCCTCGACGAGGATCTTGCCTGCGAGTTGCAGGCACAAAGGCCACCAGGTTTGCTCACCCTCGCTCATTCGTCCGTATGTCCAGAGGTATTGACGCTCAGAGGGTTCTAGCCTGGCGATGTTGCCTTTCTCAAAAATAAACTGTTCCGTATCAGTGTAATCGAATGGCTTGAGCGACACCTGTTCGAATATGTTGAAAAATGGGCTACCCTGCGACCTGTTATCGACGATCTGACGCAATGGGCTTTTGCTGGCGATAATTAGAACGAGGTCAGACGCTCCCGCCATCGCACGCAATCCCTCGAAAAAATCAAGAGAAAACTCCTCCCTGCTGCCGATACGTTCAAATTCGTCGATGCAGAGGACAGGAATGAGTTTCTTCGCAAGCATCTCTTGTAAACCGTTATCAAGAGTCTCGAGTCCCTCAATGACGTCAGGAACTGGTAACCCAAGCTTGTTTAATGCCTCACTGACAAAACCGTTCACCGTCCTACATTTGGGTGACATAGCATCAAGGTACCCGATACGGAAGCGAGAGCCGAGTTGCTCCGGCGCTACCAATCGGAGATAGTGCATGAGCCAGGTTTTACCAATTCTGCGCGGACCGACGATAGACGTTGAGGCTTTGCGGATAGTACGGGAAAGAAGCGTTTTCCGCTCCTTCTGCCTTGCATAGAGTTCTCCTGGTGCCGGCAGCGGCTCGTTAAATAAAAATACAGCTGCGGCAGCGCCAGGAATGTCCTGCTCTCCGCTCTCGTGCGTTAGTCCCAGTTCGCTGGCGCTGATACCAAATAATGTACCTACTGATCTCGGCGGAAGCAAGTAAAGTATGCTAAAATAGGAGGCATGGGAGCACCAAAGAAAGCCGATTGGCGAGAAGAACGGCGCAAACGCGCCTGGAGTCTGAAAGAACAGCATTGGAAACAACAAGATATCGCGAAAGCATTGGGAGTCAGTGAAGGAGCCGTGAGTCAATGGCTCAAACGAGGGCGAGAAGGAGGTCTAGAAGCCCTCAAAGCGCATCCACCCAAGGGAGTGACGCCGCGACTGAGCCCTGAACAAAAGGCGCAGATCCCGGCGTTGTTAGCCAGGGGAGCTGAAGCCTATGGCTTTCGAGGGGATGTGTGGACCGCCAGCCGCGTGGCAGTGGTGATCGAGCGGACGGATCGCGGGTGCGCTATCACCGCGATCACGTTGGGCGACTGTTGCGCGAGGCGGGCTGGAGTCGGCAACAGCCCATCGAGCGAGCCACGCAGCGCAATGAAGAAGCCCTCAAGCAGTGGTCTCTTGAGCGCTGGCCGGCTATAAAAAAAAAGCCGAAGAGGACAAGGCCACGATCATCTGGGTAGATGAAGCGGGGTTTTATCTGCTGCCGATGGCGGTGCGCACCTGGGCCCCACGGGGGCAGACACCGATTCTGCGCGTCAAGTTGACGCGCGATCATCTGATCTTTCATCAGCGGCATCACTGCCGCTGGGCGCTTGTTTATGCAAGTACGTCCTGCCTCCTATGATGCGGCAGCCGTCGTGGGGTTCTTACGCGTGCTCTTACGCAAGATCTCGGGCAAGATCGTGGTGATTTGGGACGGGTCGCCGATCCATCGGGGACACGAGATCAAAGACTTTCTCAAGCGAGGAGCCACCAAACGCCTGCATCTGGAACAACTTCCGGGCTATGCCCCGGATCTCAACCCGGATGAGGGCATCTGGAATTACCTCAAGCGCGTGGAGTTAGGCAATGTCTGTTGTTCCGATCTCGATCAGTTGCATCGAAAGCTCATTCAAGCCAAAGAACGCTTGCGGCACAAAAAGGAGATCATCAAAAGCTGCTCTCGTCAGTGTGGCTACTCGGTTTAGTTCCTTAGCGCGAGATCAGTAATACCTGCTTTCTTATAATTGGCTAGTAAAAACTCTAACCCTTTTTCCAGATATTCTAATTTTGAAGGCAGACGCCAATGATATTTTGTCGGGAAATTGAGAATCCAGGGAATGCTTTCTTGATACAATGTAGGTCTACCGATGCGAAGCTTGTCAGTCTTACATTCCTGTTGATAGACAGAAAACATAGCAGGATATCTCTGCTTAAAAGCTAGAGCGAGTCCTTTACCCATATACCCATCACAGTTGACAGTGTTAACGATAACAAGTGCTTTCGAGTCAAATATATTGCCTCTTTGATAATGTATAAGTGCCATAGGTGGCTTTCTCCGCTCTATGAAATCATCAAGTTCTCGTTATTGATACTTTGATCTCATTTATGGGAATTGTACCATCTTATCTAACTCATCAAGAATGACTTCCCACGGAACCATCTGCGGCGACGGATATTTTTCTGGTTCATAGAGAATCCGAACTCCACATTCTCGAAGCAGAGCTATATTCTTGTAAAAGGCGGGATGATGTGCAAGATCAGCCTTGAGATAGGGAACCGCTACTATGGGAGGGGTACCTCGTCCAAGACCTTCACACAAAATACTTACCGCTAATGTATCCCCGATGCCGAGTACCCATTTGTTGATAGTATTAAAGGTTGCTGGCACGACGACCATTGCATCAGCTTTGGGCAAAGGGTCTGCTTCCCCTGGTAACTTGTAATCGCTTCTCACGGGATGTCCTGTCAGGTCTATCAGTCCAGCTATATCAATGAATCTTGTTGCTTGTGGCGTTGCTATGACACACACATCCCATCCGGCTGCCTGTGCGAGTACAATAAAATCTCGCGTATCCTGTGCTGGCGGAGCGGCACATATGATGAGGTAAAGGACACGTTGATCGTTCGGATATGGCTCAGTCATATGTTTCCTCAATATGTAATACTCATCAGAGTCGTTGCAAGTTGCTCATCCAAATCTTTGACGCACTGTGTGTGTTTCCATGGCTCTAGCTCATGTCGAAGATTGCGAATGCGCTGTAAGACGCTTATTGAGTTTGTTTGAGAGGTAATCGCTAAGGCTTGATTTGCAAGCTTACAAGCTTCCTCAATCTCTCCCCGTTGAACATGCGCCATAGCAATATCAGTTAGTAGTGTGGATTGACGGCGTATAGCCAGAGGATGAGCTAGCCTTAATGCCTCATTTAGAGTAGCCAATGCAGCTTCTGTCTTGTGCAGATGCACAAAACAAACACCTTTGTACCCTGCCAGCCTGGATAGATTAAAGCCTGTAGCGTAGGGGTCTTCTTTAAGTGTAGGTTGAGCGGTGATAAGCTCAGCTCTATCTAAAGCCCTAAAGCAGGTATTAGCGTCTTGTAAGTTTGCATATACCTCGGCTTCTATTGCTGCTAGCCAGGGATAAATCGTGGTTATGGAACTTTGTCGAGTTAAATGCTGCGCTTCCTGTAAGAGAGGAAGTGTTTGCTGTGCCTGACCGCTATATGTGAACAGGAAACTCATACGCCCTAGTCCAACAGCCTCCAGGTCGTAGTTCCGGGCACCTTGGGCGGCATTGATAGAAAATTTGTAATATGACCATGCAGTGGCATAATCATGCATATCAAACAATATCTGTCCAATGATTTGCGCCGTTTCACTTCCGATAGAGTGGAGATGCTCGTATATAGCTTCGGGTTGCGGTGATCTACGCATAATCTGTGTGATTGTTTGAAAATGTCCCAGAACCCCGCTGAGCAGATCATAGGAGGCGGCATTAGAACGAAGTCGCCAGTAACTTTTCGTAATCGTCTCTAGATCAAAAAGCACCGCATTATCAAGACTAGCTGGTTTGGTCATCGCCATTGAAAGTCGTTCCCATGAATCGGGATCGAGCAACTCCTGAGGAGGCAAAACGAGCGTGGTGCAAGCGATACTCAGTATTGCTTGTAGCATTTGTCGGCGCGATTTGTCCATGTCCTGTGTTTCTAGCTCCTGGACTACCGCCCTTTCGGAAAGAGGAATTGACTGCCTGCCAGGTACATCTTCTATTGTAGCATGCCCCTGTGAAGCTGAAAAAATTGCCGGATATGTATGAATTTCTTCAAGAGTATCATTGGCGTTGGTACTGGCTTGTGCTCTATCTCCTGAATCATCGGTAAACGCAGAGGTTGATTGCGGCTGTGTAGTTTTAGCTGCTGATGAGAGCTTTGCGGGCTTGATGAACCCCAACTGATCAGCCGAGAGACCATAGAGGCGACATAATTTTTCGCGATAGAATGGGCTTGGCCTATGGATTCCTCGTTCCCATTTCCCAATCATATCGGCGGTTATGCTGCATGCTCCGTCTTCCTCCTCGCAAAGAGCGCATAGTTCATCCGCTACGTGTCGAAGCGACCAGCCGCGCTCGAGCCGTTGCTGGCGTAAAGAAGCATTAGGTGTACCTCGCGCTGCGAGCTTCATCCCCCGTTCCTGCCTTTCTGGCCGGAGATACCGCTATCGATGTTCTCTGCCGTTGGTTCAATTGTACAGAAGTGAATGGAGCTTGGCAATCCCCCGTGATGAAGATTGTTCGACAGAAGTTGACTTTTAGTTGACCTGGAGTTGACTCGATAGTGATGTTCCGCCTTCTTAAAGTGCCAGGTATGATTGCTTTTGGCATACGCAAAGTCTCAGAAAAAGAAGCAGCAAAGCAGTAAGTATCCTCCCTAAATGAGAGTCGCTTTTTAGCCAGAAAGGAGATGCTCGTGGACGAACCTACATGTAAGAGCGAAGTGGCACGACTCCGGCAGCGTATTCGCCTGGAATACGAAGCCGCAGTACGTGGATTATATGGCCCGAGTCAGGGAACAGCGCAGCATGCCTTCATTACAAAAAGGATGGAAAACATTGGTACATGCCACGAAACGCTGAAAGGGCTGGTGGGTGAACAGGAAGCTACCAGGGTCCTGGCAGAAGCTCTTGAAGAGGCAGGCAACGGAGGAATGTGATGGTCGAAAATCGGTGTTCTTCCCCCAAACGCGTTCTAGCTCATCTGTAGGTCTGTGTTTCAGTCCACTCCCCATGACGCTGCTCATAACGCTTTCATGACGCTTCCTCCTTATACTAGGACCAGAGAGGGCGAAGCGCGTCAACTGGCCAGTGACCCCAAACCCTGCCGGCTGGGCCTTTAAGTGAGGAAATGCTGTGCGCCCTTTAACAGTAAGAAAGATTGCTCCACGAGGAGCCGTCCTTGGACAACGGGACGAGGACTACGCAGCAGGCGTCAACGAGTGGCACTCGTTGGGGTCTGAAGCCTGCGGACAAACGTTCGGCAACTGCCAACCACGAGGCGGCTGACCGACCAGTCCTGTACCTTATGCTGACGAGAGAAACCTGCGTTTGAGGCGTCGTTACTCACAACAGGTGAAAGTGGCTGATACACCTGGCCCAAAAGGGATGGTGAGGGGTGTGCCGTTTCGGCATTACGTGCACATGTTGTCTCTGATTCACCCGGCGTAGAGCAGGCATGCTACGAGGTACTCTCAGCTTTCTTACTGGAACTGGGGAACTCTCAAGCCACCTTGCCCCACAAGGGGACGCGAGCATGCTAGCGTGTGGAAGAGAGGGCGGAGGCGGCGTAGTAGCCCAATGCTCTACTGTAATGGCGGAGACATGGTGAAGGTCCGCCAGGGAAAGACGCTTGACGTGAGGAACAAGGGATGAAGTGAGGAAAGCAGATGACAGTTGAAGTAATGACATCTTGTTCTCCAGCATAGTGGGGGTTGTCATGTGACGGGTTGTGCCGTGCTTGAACTGGTGCGCCTTACTGGGGTAACCCAAATCCACCACCTCAAACGCAAGAACCTGATAGGTTACGTCGAGTACTGGAACGCCGGATGCGGTGAAAGTCGCACGTCCGGTGTGGATGCGGGGAAAGAGCGTAAGCTCCTACCTATGCATACCTCAAAGGGAACAGAAGAGTGACAATTGTAAGTAAGGCAAGGTTCACTTGTGAAGAAGAGTTCTTAACAGGTTGAACAGTCACCCCGTGTCACCCTGAGCGCAGCGAAGGGTCTGTCGCGAGCGGCAGCGAGATCCTTCGCTGCGCTCAGGATGACAGGGCTGGACCTTGCTGTTGGTGAAGAACTGTCACGTTCATTTGAACCATGCCTAAGGAGAGTGTGTCTGATGACAAATGACGACGAAGATATGTTTGCAGCAGAACAACACAAGGCACTGAGTAGACGACGTTTTCTTACAGGGACGGTACACACCCTTGGTGCGGCCCTGGCTTCCGCTGGTATCTATGAGCTGATCGACACTCTTGTTCAACCACCCGAGCGGGTTGCTTTCGCTGCCACTCAACCTTGGCCGCTAGAACAATATATCCTCCAGAACCTTCGGATTATCAAGGACAATGGCTCAGGCATAAACAGCAGCAATGGCACGATTCTGGTCGAGGTACATCCACTGCACAATCATGTAATCACCGCTACATTGAATGTCCCGGCGAATGCGAAAGCCTTGCAGGAGGCGCAGCAACACCTGGAATCCGTCCTGCTGGGCCTGGAACAACAATTTTCGCCCACTCCCACCGGACTGGGTGTCCTGGTAGCCTGGGGACTCCCCTACTTCCATCATTACATCCCAAGCCTGGGGAAAACTTCTGGTTTTTTCAAGGCTGGGACGCGCTACCCGGCTTATATGCCGGTCGACCTGGTGACATCCAAGCTCGAGGGCCATACCGTCTATGCGGTCCAGCAAGCCATGACGTTCCCCAGCGACCAGCCCCCTGCTGGCTTTGGACCGGTTCACCTGGAGCAGAACGATGTGGCCGTGTTACTGCGCAGTGACTCGCTCACGAATGTTATGGAAGCCACCAACACCCTTTTCGGGACGGGAAGT
>WNEZ01002280.1_pt1 | contig 16621 bp, 14 predicted proteins | sample 5400521 | NCBI WGS metagenome assembly WNEZ01 (sample SAMN13153339, study PRJNA577476) | soil metagenome | isolation source: 120 cm saprolite under Douglas fir tree site 2 hole 1 replicate 1 | place: USA:California | collected 2015-04-18
CCGGAGCTGCCGGTCGGACTGCCGGTGTTGAACGCCCCCACATTGGTGCCGGCGCCCATATCGCCCGAGCCGGTGTTGCCGGTCGGGCTGTTGAGATTGGCGACGCCCGCATTGCTCGATCCGATGCTGCTGCCACTGCCGGTGTTGCCGGTGTCGGAGCCCGGTGCGTTGAGGACGCCCGCATTGGTGCCGGCGCCCGTGGTGCCGGATCCCGAGCTGCCGGTCTTGCTGCCGAGATTGAGCACGCCGACATTGGTGCCGATCCCGGTGTTGCCGGATCCCGTATTGCCGGTGTCGGCGCCCGGCGCGTTGAGCACGCCCACATTGCTGCTCATCCCGGTATCGCCGGAGCCGGTGCTGCCGGTCTTGCTGCCGAGATTGAGCACGCCGACATTGGTCGACGCAAAACTGCTTCCGCTGCCGCTGTCGCCCGTATTGGCGCCGCCACTGTTCAGGATGCCGACATTGGGTCCGATGCCGGTGTTGCCGGTGCCGGAATTACCCGTGTTGCTGCCGAAATTGGCGATGCCGATGTTGGTGGAGCTGAAGCTGTTTCCGCTGCCGGTGTCGCCCGTAGTGCTGCCGCCGCGGTTGAGGATGCCGATATTGGTGCTGCCCAGGAACGTATTGCCGCTCCCGGTGTTGCCGGTGTTGCTGCCCGGGTCGTTGAGCACGCCGATATTTGTCACCACGAGTCCGCCGCGGCCGCTGCCCGAATTGCCGGTGCTGCTGCCGTTGAGCGCATCGGCCGTGGTGGTGACGAATGGGCTGCTGCGGCCGTCGCCGGTGCGCGTGTCGACCACCAGCATCGGCGCCGACCCGCTGTTCACCGTCACGTTGGCGTGCAGCGATTGAAATTTCGCCTGGAGCATATCGATCGCGGTCACGCCTTGCGCAGCGCGCGCGGGCGCGTCCGCGAGCCGCGTCTGCACTCCCGTGAGATTGAAATTGCGTTGCGTCGCCGCATTGGCGATCGCGCCGCGCCGCGATGCGGCATTCGCGATGTTCTGGCGCAGCTGCCCGCGATGCGCCGCGATGTTCTCCCGCGCCCCTCGCACGCGGTTCACGGCGCGGTTGCCGGCGCGGCTGAATCCGCCGGAGAAGAAGTTCGAGCCGCCGGTGTTGCCGAAATTGGCGCCGCCCGAGAAGAAGTTCGATCCGCCGAACCCGCCGATGCCGCCGCTCCCGACCCCGACGCCGGTGCTGAAGCCGCCGATGCCCACGCCGACGCCGGTTCCACCGGCGCCTCCGATGCTGCCGCCGACCGAGACACCGCCCGGATTGCCGATGCCGACACTGACGCCGGCGACGCGGCCGCCAGCGAAGGACGGCGATGCGACGCTCAGCGCCAAAAGCGCAACGCCCGCCCGGAGGGCGGTGCGAAGGTGGGTCTGCGATGTGGATTGCGAGGCGGTCGTTGGAGTTTTGTTGTTTGTTGAGGTCGACATGACGGACTCCGTGCGAAGACGTCGATGGAAAGAGGGGCGGAATGCGAATGGCGTCCGACCGGTCCCTGGCGGCGCGGACGTGTGCCGGTAGACCAAATGGCGCGCGAAACGTTTGGTTCGGGTTATGGTTTACGTTCCGTTATCACAAGAATGTGAGATTTTAATCCGGCATATTTTTCAATAGGTTGCGGGGGGATGCGTCGGATCGTCGACTCCGCAAATCAACGCAAATTCTCTGCAGATTTCCCGGCTACAGCGGGACGCGGGTCGCATGCGCGCCGGCGACGCGCGTGATCGCTTCGATCATGGCGGCGGGGTTCGCGATGCCCTTGCCGGCGATGTCGAATGCGCTGCCGTGGGCGACCGAGGAAAACAGAATCGGGCTGCCGATCGTCATCGCGGCGCTCTGATTGAAGGCGAGCAGCTTTGCGGCAATGTGACCCTGGTCGTGCAACATCACCACGAAGGCATCGACGCCTTTCTTCTGGAACATGGTGTCGCAACCGAACGGCCCGGTGACCGCGAGGCCGGCGGCCTTCGCGTCCTCGACCGCGGGCGCGATGATCTCGATCTCCTCGCGTCCGAAGAGGCCGCCTTCGCCCGCATGCGGATTCAAGCCGCCGACGCAGATCTGCGGGCGCGGGATGCCGATGCGGCGCAGCGCCGAGTCGGTCGAGCGGATCACGTGGTCGACGCGCTCGCGGCTGATCAGCGCCACTGCCTGGGCGACGCCGACGTGCAGTGTGCAGTGCGCAATGCGCGTCTCGCCGAAGCACAGCATGAGAAAAACATCGTGGTGGTTCATGCCGGTTTCGGCCGCGACGAAACCGGGATAGCCGTCGAACGGGATCTTTGCGGCCGCGATCGAGGTCTGGTTGTGCGGCGCCGCGACCACGGCGTCGACCTCGCGCGCGAGCGCGGCCGCGATCGCACGGCGCGCACTCGCGAGCGTCGCCCGGCCGAATGCCGCATCGTTGATGCCGAAGGCCGGCGCGGTTTCCCCGGGGAGCGCAACCGCGAGCACGTCGAGGGTGCCGTGCCGACACGCCGCCTCCGCGACGTCTGAAACGATATTGAGTTCCGCCGTCAGCGCCGCCGCCGCGGCGTGGCGCGCCATCACCTCGGGATCGCCGACCAGGAGCGGGCGGCAGATGGCGCGGACGCCCGGGTCGAGCGCGGCCTTGCAGCTCACCTCCGGCCCGATGCCGGCGGGGTCGCCGATCGCAATGGCGATGCGCGGCAGGTCGTCCGGCATCTGGTTTCCTTCAGGCCTTTCGTCGGTCGACTGCGGCCGAGCGCGTTTGACGCCGGCCGCTCCGGTGCTTATGTCCACGCAACCTCCACCCAACAAAAGCAAAAAGGAACAGGACTGTGAAACGGTTTTGCGTGGCGCTCGTTGCGGGCGTCCTCTCCATTTCGCTCGCGCCGGCCGCGCTGGCGCAGGACTGGCCGGTCCGGCCGGTCAAGATCATCGCGCCGTTCGCGCCCGGCGGCAGCGCCGACACCCTCGGCCGCATCATCTCCGAGCAGCTCTCGGAAGCGTTCAAGCAGCAGTTCTTCGTCGAGAACAAGCCGGGCGCCGGCGGCGTCGTCGGCTCGCAGCAGGCCGCGCACGCGGAGAAGGACGGCTACACCTTGGTGATTTCCGGCATCGCGTCGCACGTGATCGCGCCCATCATCAACAGCAGCACCGGCTACGATCCGGTGAAGGATTTCACCCACGTGGCATATCTGGGCGGGCCGCCGATCGTGATCGTCGTCAACCCGAAGCTTGGCGTGAAGACGCTGGCCGAGCTGATCGCCTACCAGAAGAAGACCGGCGAGCCGCTGACCTACGCGTCGCCGGGCGCCGGCACCAACGGCCACCTGGTGGCGGAATATTTCGCCAGGAAGGCGGGCGTCGCGGTCGAGCATGTGCCCTATCGCGGCGCCGCGCCGGGCATCACCGACGTGATGGCCGGACATCTGACCTTCGGCTCGATGACCTGGACGACGGCCTCCGGCCAGATCCAGGCCGGCGCGGTCATTCCGCTCGCGGTGTCGTCGAACGAGCGGCTGCCGGATTATCCCAACGTGCCGACCCTCAAGGAGCTCGGCTATCCCGAGCTTGTCTGCACCACCTGGTTCGCGCTGTCGGGTCCGCCCGGCCTCCCAGCCGAGATCGTGCAGCGGCTCAACCGCGAAGTGGTCAAAGCAATGCAGTCGGAGCCGGTGCAGAAGCGCCTCAAGCAGGACCAGATCCTGACCGAGCCGATGGACGCGGCGCAGTTCACCAAATTCGTTTCCGACGAGATCGCACGCTGGAAGCCGATCTCGCAGCACGCGGGCTTCAAGACGAATTGACGCGCCCCGTCATTGCGGGGAGCGCATGGCGCGGCGAAGCAATCTCTGTCAGTCTGACGGCGATTGCTTCGCTGTGCTCGCCATCACAATGGGCACGTCATGAGACGTCCTCATCTTGCGGCCGTACTCCTCGCGGCCCTCGCGTTGCCGGCCTCCGCCGACGAATGGCCCTCCCGTCCGGTGCGCATCGTCAACACCTTCGCGGCGGGCGGCGCGGCCGACATCCTGGCGCGCACGGTGGCGGATCATCTTACCCAGACGTTCGGCCAGCAGTTCTTCGTCGAGACGCGCGCGGGCGCGGGCGGGGCGATCGGCGTGCAGACCGTCATCAATACGCCGCCCGACGGCTACAACTTCGTCATCACCACGGTCTCGCTGCTCGTGCTCCTGCCGATCAGCAATCCCAAGCTCGGCTTCGATCCGCGGCGCGATCTCACCAACATCGTGCTGATCGCGGGCTCCCCGGTCGTGTTCTCGGTCAACCCCGCGAGCGGGATCAAGTCGCTCCCGGACTTCGTCGCCCGCGCGCGCCAAAGCGACAGGCCGTTCACCTACTCGTCCTCCGGCGTCGGCGGCATGGGGCACCTGGTGGGTGAATTCTTTGCGCAACAGGCAGGGATCAAGTTCGAGCACGTGCCCTACAAGGGCGCTGCGCAGGGCCTCGGCGATCTGGTCGGCGGCCACATCGTGTTCTCGGCGCAGACCGTGTCGTCGACATCGGCCTACTTGCAGGCCGGAACCCTGTTTGGGGTGGCGCAGGCCGCGAGCGCGCGCATGCCCGATTATCCGACCATTCCGACGTTCAAGGAGCTCGGATTTCCCGAGGTCGTGAGCACGGTGTGGTTCTCGCTCTCGGGTCCGGCCGGGCTGCCCGCCAGCATCGTGCAGAAGGTCAATCGCGAGGTGGTGCGCGCCATGACCGGGCCGGAGGCGGAAACGCGCCTGCGCCAGGGCGGCCTGATCGCGCAGCCGATGACGGTCGATGAGTTCAACGTCTACATCGCGGCCGAGACCGCGCGCTGGAAGCCCGTCCTCGAGCGGGTCGGGCTGGCGGGGAAGTAGGAGTGCGCGTAGCCCGGATGGAGCGAAGCGAAATCCGGGATCAGCGTATTAATTGCAGACGGGGTCCCCGCATTCCGCTTCGCTCCATGCGGGCTACGATTTTCTGATCTTAAACACGATGATCTCACCGTCGCGCCCCGAATACTCGAGCGCGTCGCCTGTCTCGCGCACCAGGTTGGGGATGTCGATCTCGGCGAGCGGATCGGTGCATTCCACGATCAGCAGGTCGCCCGCCGGCAGGCGCGACAGCGCCTTGCGTGCGCGCAGCGCCGGCAGCGGGCATTTGAGCCCGCGCAGATTGATCGTGGTTTCGGCCATATGCGGCGTGCTCCAGGCGTCGAACGCATAGCCGACCGTGCCGGTCAAAGCCAGCATTGACGGTCGGCGAGACGGCGGTGCAAGTAGGCGTTCCGCCGGCGCGGCGGAGGGAGCATTCATGGACACCGTCACCATTCCGGCGCTGCAGCAGATGAAACGCGACGGCAAGAAGATCGCCGGCGTGGTCGCCTGGGATTATCCGATGGCGCGCATCGCGGACCGTGCCGGAGTCGACCTCGTCTCGGTCGGCGACTCGGTCGGCGTCAATCTCTGGGGCCATTCCAACCCGCTCGAAGTCACGCTCGACGAGATGCTCGTGGTCTGCAAAGCCGTGCGCCGCGGGGTCAAGCGCGCGCTGGTGAGTTGCGATCTTCCCTTCGGTCCGCTGCAGCAAGGCGTCGACAGCGCGCTGCGCGCCGCCATCCGCCTCGTCAAGGAAGGCGGCGCCGACCTGGTCAAGCTCGACGGCGCGGCGGATTTCCCCGAATCTGTGCGCGCGGTCGTGCGTGCCGGCATTCCGGTGTTCGCCCAGTTCGGCATCACGCCGCAGACCGCGCTGAAATTCGGCATTGCCTACGGCGCGCAGTCCGCGCCGGGCGCGCAGGCGCCGCCGGAGATGACCGCGCAGCTCGTCGACGAGGCGAAGCTTTTGGAGGAGGCGGGCGCCTCCATGCTCGACTTCACCAATTCGGGCCCGGCCGCCGGCGCCGCGGTCGTCAAGGCGGTCAAGATCCCGGTGATCGGCGGGTTCGGCGGCGGCCCGTGGCTCGACGGCCGCGTGCGCCTCGCGCACACCGCGATCGGTTACGCCGAGAAGTGGCTCGATGCGAAGACCGAGACCTATGCGAACACCGCAAGAGCGAGCCTCGAGGCGTTCACCGCGCTGATCGCCGACGTGCGCGCCGGCCGCCAGATCAAGGGCTGACCATGGCGACCGCGACGATCGACGGCATCGCGACGCGCTACGAGGTGGTCGGCACCGGGCCGCCGCTGCTGATGTACGCACCGGGCGGCTTCAACGCGACCATCGAGACGTGGTCGACGCAAGGCGTGTACGCCAAGATCAAGCTGCTCGACCATCTGCCGAAAAAATTCACCTGCGTCCTGTTCGACCGGCGCGAGTGCGGGCAGTCGGGCGGCCGGGTCGAGCGCGTCACCTGGGCGCATTTCGTCGCGCAAGGCAAAGGCCTGCTCGATCACCTCGGCCACAAGCGCGCACACCTCATGGGCGGCTGCATGGGCTGCTGCCCGGTCGCCGCATTCGCGGTCGCGCACCCGGAGATGGTGGCGAGCATGGTGCTCTTTTGGCCGGTCGGCGGCGCAAAGTATCGCATCAGCAGCCACCAGCGCTTCGCCGACCATCTCGCCTTCGTCGCGAGCCAGGGGCTCGAGGCGGTCGTCGCGCTGGTGACGAAGGACGGCAAGCCGTTCGGCGCCGATCCGCGCGGCGGCCCCTGGGCCTCGGTCATCCGGCACGACCGCGCCTTCGCGGACGCCTACGCCAGGCAGGACCTCGAGCGCTACAAGCTGGTCGTGGCCGGCATGGCGCGCACGCTGTTCGACCGCGACACCGCGCCGGGCGCGGAACCCGAGGACCTGATGCGCCTCAATGTTCCGGCGCTCCTGGTTCCCGGACGCGACGCCGCGCACGCGACCTCGGCGGCGCGGTACCTGGAGGAGTGCCTGGCCGGCGCGGACTATTGGGACGTGCCGGTCGCGGGGCAGACCGAAGCGACAGTGCCGGGGCGGATCATCGATTTCCTCGCCAAGGCGGCCCATTAGTCCCCATATTGATGGGGCCTTCGCATTGGCTCTTAAGGACAGCCGGTGATAAAATCACTGGCTTCGAACCACCCGAATCGACAGGGACAAAGCCGTGGACGCTAAAACGGCCGAACGCTCGAAGCATTCCCCCGGAGCCCTCCTCACCGAGGGCAAGACCAAGAAGATCCACCGCATCGCCGGCAGCGCCGACTTGGTGACGCTCGTCGCCAAGGACGACATCACGGCCGGCGACGGCGCCAAGCACGACATCATTCCGGGCAAGAGCCGGCTCGCCACCCAGACCACCTGCAACGTCTTCCGCCTGCTCAAGGCCTGCGGCATCCCGGTCGCGTTCGAGGAGCAGGACAGCGCGACCTCGTTCATCGCGCCGCAATGCCAGATGCTGCCCTACGAGGTGGTGACGCGGCGCGAGGCGCACGGCTCCTATCTCAAGCGCAACCCACAGTATGCCAAGGGCCAGCTGTTTCCGCGGCTGATCGTCGAGTTCTATCTCAAGACCAAGGATAAGAACTGGAAGGGCAAGCCGCTCGTCGCCGACGATCCGCTCATGGGCTACGCCGAGGGCGACCAGCAGATTCGCCTGTTCAATCCGGCGAAGCCGATCCTCGGCCAGGAGCCGTTTCTCGTCCTGCCGGTCGGCGAGGTCTTCAGCCACAAGGACGAGGCCAAATTCTTTGCCGAGATGCAGTGCGTCGCGCGCCGCGCGTTCCTGGCGCTCGAGAAGGCCTGGCAGCTCGAGGGCGGCACGCTCGTCGACCTCAAGGTCGAGTTCGGCTTCGACACCAAGGGGCGCCTGCTGCTCGCCGACGTGATCGACAACGATTCGTGGCGCGTGCTCGAAAGCGGGAGCTATATCGACAAGCAGGTCTACCGCGACGGCGGCGCGCTCGACGACGTGGCGGAGAAATACCGGCGCGTCGCCGAGATCACCGGCCATTTCCGCGTGCCGCGCCAGCGCATCATCCTGTGGCGCGGATCGGAATCGGACAAGACCGACGCGTTCGCCGACGCGCTCGGCGAGTTGAAGGATCTCATGACCGTCGTCACCTGCTCGGTGCACAAGGAGCCGGTCGCGGCCGCCGGCATCCTGCATCGCATGGCGCAGGAGGTGCCGGACTCGGTGATGATCGCCTATATCGGCCGCTCGAACGGTGCCGGCCCGACGCTCTCCGCCATGTCGACGATTCCGGTCATCACGGTGCCGGCGAGCGTCAAGGAATTCCCCGACGATCTGTGGTCGTCGCTGCGCGCGCCGAGCAGCGTGCCGGTGATGACGGTGCTCGAGCCGTCAAATGCCGTGCTCGCCGCGCTGCAGATCTTGTCGGCGCGCAATCCGCGGATTTATGCCCACCTGCGCAGCGGGATCGAGCAGCGCACGGTGAACGTGGTGCAGATTTAATTCGCACAGCCCGTAGGGCGCAATAGCGAAGCGTATTGCGCCGTCTCTCGATCACGGGCGCTCGCCGAATTCGCCGGTCGACTTGCTATCTCCTGCCCAATCTTCGGGAAAAATCCCGGCGTGCACGTCGCGGTGAAAGGAGGAATACGGCCAATCGCGCACGCGAGTGACGAGCGCGTGCTTCACCGGGTTGAAGTAACAATACTCCACATGGCGAGCATAATCCCTGTCGTCTCTGATCAGGTGCTCCCAAAATCGACGCTGCCAAATGCCGCGCTCGCCGCGGGCTTGGCGAACGAGGTCCAGGGTCTCATGCTTTGGCAGCGATCGTGCGAACCGAGCTTTTATTAATCGCCATCGCATCGAAAAGTCGGAGTCGTCTGGCGGTAAAGTCCACACCGTGTGGATATGGTGGGGCAGCACTACAAATGCATCAATGTGGAAAGGGTATCGCTCCCGCGTCCGCGCGGTTGCGTTCCGAAGCAAGTCGATCTCGTCAGTAAGTAGAGTGCTGCGACGATTAAGTAGAGTGGCTGTGAAGAACCAGCATCCTCCAGGGACAAACGCGCGACGATAATTCGGCATCGGAAAGCCAACGAATAGCGGCGCAATACGCGTCGCTGTTGCGCCCTACGCAAGCACGCCTACTTCTCCGCCGCGGATCGGCGGGTTACGCCTTCGGCTAACCCGCCCTACGACACTACGACACCATGCCGCCGCTTACTCCCACGCGCGATTATCCACCGTGTTCTCAAACGTCGCGCCGGGCACCGTCATGTTCCATTTGACGGTCCAGTTGTAGGTGTCGTCGAAGCGCTCGCGCGTGTAGGGCTGCGGCGGGGCGTGCAGGAGGCGCCAGGCCTGCAGGTCTTTCGCCTCCAACAGCCCGCCGGTCTCGGCGACGAGGTAGTGCACGAACGGCGTCGGGTCCTTCTCGATCAGCTCGACCGCGCGCGCCTGGGCGCGGAACATCTTCTTGAGCGTCGGACCGTCGAGATCGTCGCCCGCCGCCTCGCTGCGCGTCGAGTGCGACTCGACGAGGATGCGCATGCCGCGCTTCTGCGCCACGCTGATCCACGGCTCCATCAGGCTCGCGGCCGCGACCTCGCCGCTCTGCACCGCCTCGAGCCGCTTGAGCATCGAGCCCGCGTGCGTGGTCTTGATGTGCTCCGGCGCCAAGAATCCTTCCATGATCTTGAGCGTGGTGAAATGCGAGCCGTTGTTTGGCGTCACCGCGATCGCCTGGTCCTTGAGCATCTCGGGCTCGTAGTATTTCGACTCGCGCGCCACCACGATGGCGAATTTCGACATCGAGGCGCCGAGCGCCACGATCTTGCGCCCGCGCAGGCCGCCGGTGTCGGCCTCCACCGCGCGCTTCATGATGCCCCACTCGCACATGCGGTACTGGTCGATGCCGCCGTCGTTGTAGACCGAGTCGAGCGGCCGGTCGAAGATCGAGTCGAACTTGACGAGGTGCGACGTCGTCACCTGCGCCATGCCGGGCGTGGTCACGAAGTCGAGGTCGAGGCCCTCGTCCTTGAAGAATCCCTTGTCGCGGGCGACCAGCACGGGCAGGTCGTGGACCGCGTTCATCACCGCGACCTGCGGCTTCTTCCGAGCCTGAACGTTCATGGCGTTTTCCCCTTCTTGAAGGCGTTTCGGCGCGGATGATCCGCCTCCCGGCGCGCGGCTGTCAACGGCGTCAGCAGCACTCGCAGTCCACGCCCTCGGGCACGACCAGCGCGCTCTTGAGCCAGGCGACCGGCAGGTCGTCCAGCGCCACCTCCGCCACCGGCTTGAAGACCTTGAAGTGATGCCGCTTCTCGTCGGCCCAGAACGCCACCACGGTCTCGATGGGCGGGCAGCCGGGCAGGCCGCAGGCGACTTCAGCGACGAAGATGGCGTTGTCCTCGCAGAGCGCAAAACGCTCGCGCGTCCATTCCCGCACGCGCTCGAGCGCGGCCGAATGCTCCGGACTTTTTCTGATGAAACCGGCCCTGGCCGCCGCGGGAGAGGCGCGCCGGCCGCCGGCAAGCCACTGCTGGAGCGCATCGGCGTAGTCGTTCATGACGGCCCACATATATCACCCTTGACCCGTGGGTGACCCGCCCTAGATTGCGCGCAGCGTGGCGACGCTCATTCCGGGAGTTTTTGCAGTGGCGGAAAAAGTATTGGCGGCCGTGCGGACGGGTCCGAGCAAGACCGAGATCCGCGAGTACCCGATGCCGGACATTCCCGAGGACGCCGCGCTCATGAAGATGGAGGTCGCCGGCATCTGCGGCACCGACGTCAAGCTCTACAAGCACCCGCCGAACGACAAGCCCACCATCATGGGCCATGAGAACATCGGCACCATCGCCAAGGCGGGCCGCGAGTTCACGCGGCGCAAGGGCTTCAAGGAAGGCGATCTCGTCTTCGTCGAGCATTACGTGATGTGCGGGAAGTGCGAATGGTGCCATGCCGGGCAGTACCGGCACTGCGAGAACACCAACTGGCGCACCAACCCCGATGCGATCCGCTACGGCTATACGTCGGACGAGAAGCCGCCGCATCTCTGGGGCGGCTTTGCGCAGTACGTCTATCTGCCGTGGAATGCGGTGCTGCATCACGTGCCGAAGGGCGTGACGGCGGAGCTTGCCGGCCTCGTCACCCCGATGGCGAACGGCGTCGAGTGGTCGCTGATGGACGGCGGCGTCGGTTACAACTCGACGGTGCTGATCCAGGGCCCCGGCCAGCAGGGCCTGTCGCAGACCGTGATCTGCAAGCAGGCGGGCGCCTCGCTCATCATCGTCACCGGCACCAGCAAAGACGCGGCCCGCATGGCGGTCGCCAAAAAGCTCGGTGCCGACCACGTCATCGACGTGCAGAAGGAGAATCCGCTCGAGCGCATCATGCAGATCACCGGCGGCAAGGGCGTCGACGTCGCGCTCGACTGCACGGCGGGCGCCGGCACCATCCCGATCCTGCTCGGCATCGAGGCGCTCAAGCGCAAGGGCGGCACCATCGTGGTGCAGGGCGAGATGAAGGAATTTCCCAATTTCCCGCTCGAGAAGTTCACCGTGAAGTTCATCACCATGAAGAGCGCCCGCGGCCACAGCTACCGGGCGTGCGAGCTCGCGCTCGAGCAGATCGCCTCCAAACGCTTTCCGCTCGAACTGGTGACCACCCACAAGTTCGGCCTCAAGGACGTGGACCTCGCCATCCGCTCGGTCGGGGGCGAAGGGGTCAAGGACGTGATCCACGCCTCGTTGATGCCCTGGGAGTGAGCCGTGTGACTTTGCGCGTCGTGCTGCTGCTTGCCTTGCTCGCCGCGGCGCCGGCGCAGGCGCAGCTGCGCGGCCATGGCGGACCGGTGCGCGCGCTCGTGGTCTCGCCCGACGGCAGGACCGCGATCTCGGCGAGCTTTGACGAGACCGCGATCCGCTGGTCGCTCACGCGCGACGCCGCCGAGCAGGTGCTGCGCTTCCATGAGGGTTCGGTGAACGCGCTCGCGCTGCTGCCCGGCGGCCGCTTCGCCACCGCGGGCGAGGACGGCCGGGTCGCGCTGTGGACGCCGGGCGCCGACCGGCCGGCCACGGTCTTTACCGGCCACACCGCGCCGGTGGTCGCGCTCGCGGCGTCGCCCGACGGCAAGACGCTCGCGTCGGCCTCATGGGACCACACCGTGCGCCTGTGGCCGCTCGCGGGCGGCGAGCCGCGCGTGCTCGAAGGACATCAGCAGAACGTCAACGGCGTCGCGTTCACGCCGGACGGCCGTTTCGTGGTGAGCGCGAGCTACGATCTCACCGTGCGCGTCTGGCCGCTGGCGGGCGGCGCGCCCACGATCGTGACCGTGCCGTCGCCGCTCAACAGCGTCGCGGTCGCGCCCGACGGCGAAATCGTCACCGGCGGCGCCGACGGGAAGATCTATTTCCTCTCGCCGGCGGGCGGGCTGCGCGGCGAGGTCGCGGCCTCGGAGACGCCGATCATCGCCATCGCGATCTCGCCCAACGGCGCGCTCGTCGCGGCTGCCGGCGTGCGCGGCTCGGTCGCCATCATCAACCGCGTGACGCGAAAGGTCGCGCGCACGCTGGTCGGCCCCGGCCTGCCGGTGTGGTCGGCCGCATTTCTCCCCGACAACCGCACGCTCATGACCGGCGGCACCGACCGCGTCATCCGGCGCTGGAACGCGCTCACCGGCGATCACATCGGCTCGGTCGCGGTCGGCGGCGTCGAGGACCCGCTCGCGCGCTACGCGGGCGACCGCGGCGCCGAAGTGTTTCGCGCCTGCGTCGCCTGCCACACGCTTTCGCCCGATGAGAACAACCGCGCCGGGCCGACGCTCGCCGGCATCTTTGGCCGCAGGATCGCGACGCTGCCGGGCTACAATTTTTCGCCGGCGCTCAAGAAGCTCGACATCGTGTGGACGCCCGAAACCGTCGCAAAACTGTTCGAGATCGGGCCGATGACCTACACGCCCGGCACGAAGATGCCCGAGCAGAAGATCGGCGCGGCGGAGGATCGCGAAGCGCTGGTGAAGTTCCTGGAGAAGGCGACGAAACGGTAGCTTGTAGGATGGGTTGAGCGAAGCGAAACCCATCAATGCTGTGCTGGCGGCGAGATGATGGGTTTCGCTGCGCTCAACCCATCCTACGATTCCTGCTTTTTCTCGCGCTCCCTCAGATAATCCTCGCTCGTGCGCACCGGCGGACGCGGCGCCGCGTACGGGTCGAAGTCCTGCTCGCTCATGGCGGCGACACGGCAGTCCTCGCACATCTTGAGCACGTCGAGGCGCGCGGCCGAGCCCTTGAACATCCAGTGCCGGCCTTCGAGCTTGGCGGTGACGCGCTCGATCGTGCTCTTGACGCCGAACGGCTTGTCGCAGCGGATGCAGCGGAACGGCTCCTCCTGCTTGAGCACGCGTGCCGACGCAGTGGCGGCGCGGAAATCGATCTGCGGCGTGAGGCTGATCACCTTCTCGGGGCACGTCGCCTTGCACAAGCCGCACTGCACGCACGCGTCCTCGGTGAAACGCAGCATGGGCATTTCGGGATTGTCGCCGAGCGCGCCGGTCGGGCAGGCGGAGACGCAGGCGAGGCAGAGCGTGCAGCCCTGCGTGTCGACCGCGATCGTGCCGAACGGCGCGCCCGCCGGCAGCGCGACGATATCGACCGGCGCCGGCGCCGCGCGGTGCAGCTCGCGCAGCGCGAGGCGCATCACGTCGCGCTTGCCGCCGACCGCCGAGAAGCTCGCGGGATGCGGCGAGGGCGCGGCGGGCGCGATCGCGCGCAAGGTTTCGCCGAGCGCATCTGGGTCGTCCGTCTCGATGGTGGCGACGCGTCCCGGCCCGAAGCCGAGCCCCGCGAGGATCGGCTCGGCGAGCGCGATCGTGCGCATGAGGCCGGCGACGTCGTGGCGCGGCCGCGCGCGCAGCAGGAAGCGCAGGCTCGCGGCGCCGTACGCGAAGGCCGCCGCGATCGTCTCGAGGCCGACCTGCGTCACCTCGTTGACCGCGAGCGGCAGCGCATTCGCCGGCAGCCCGTCGCCGTGGCGCGCGAGCGCGTCGATCAGCTCGACGCCGTGCTCGCCGTCGTGCAGGAGCAGGATGGGATCTTTTCCGCCGGCCTCGCGATAGGCGGTGAGCAGCGTGCGCAGCTTGCGCATGAACGCGTCGGCCGGCGGCAGCGCGTAGGACGCGGCGCCAGTCGGGCAGACCGCGGCGCACTGACCGCAGCCGGCGCAGACATGGGCGTCGATCGCCACGTGATCGCCGGCGGGCGCGATCGCGCCGGTCGGGCAGAGGTCGAGGCAGCGGGTGCAGCCCACGATCTTCGAGCGCGAATGGGCGCAGAGATGCTCCGTGAAGGCGATATAGCGCGGCTTGTCGAACGAGCCGACGAGATCGCGCGCCTTCATCATGGCGCGCAGCACGGCGGCGGGATCGCCCGGATCGGCGCGTACATAGCCCTCGCGCAGGTCGGGCGCCGGAAACAGCGGCGTGCCGCCCGACACGTCGAGCACGATGTCGCAGCGCGACACCGCATTGTCGCGCGCGGCGCCGAAGGCGAGCGCGCCGCGCGAGGACGGCGCGGGCGCCGCGTAGCCGTCGACCGTGAGCTCGAACGTGCCGAGATATCCCTTGGCGGAGCGGATCGTCCCTTTGACGATCGGAAACTCGGTGACGCGCGGCGGCGCGATCTCGCCGCCCGCGATCATCACGGTGACGTCGAGATGGTCCTTGAGCAGCCGGCCCGCCTCGATCGCCTGCTCGTCGCGGCCGTAGATCAGCAGCACGCCCTCGCTGTTGAGCGGCACGAACGCCGTCGCCGGCATCGGCTCGGCCGCGGCGGCGAGGAGCGCCGCGATCTTCGGGCCGGCGGCCTTGGCGTCCTTCGACCATCCGGCGGTCTCGCGGATATTGGCGAACACGAGGTCGGCGTCGCCCGCGATCTCCGAAAAGAGCGGCGCTTCCTGCGTGCAACCGACGAGGATCGGCCCTCCCGCAGCGGCCGCGGCGCGAAAGCGCTCGAGCTCGGCGCGGCACAACTGATGCGCGGTCTTCACCGCCGCGCCCCGGCAACCCTTGGCGACGGCGCCGGCATCGAGCGGCATGGTGTCGTCGCACGAGCACAACAGGATGGTCCGGTCGTCCGCCATGTTTTCCTTGAATTTCGGTCGCCGTCGCGCCCTTTGGGCCACCTTTGGGCCGCGGGACTGGCGAGCGGAGCCAACAGGCTATAACTGTTCGCCAACCTAATCATTCCGGCGGGAAAATGCCAATCACGCGCACGGCCGCATCCGCGGAACTCGACCTCCCGCCGCTGTTTCGCGCGGTGGCGCTGCGCGAGGTGGGCGACGCTTTTGCCCATGCCTGTGCGATCGCGGCCGAGGAGGGCGCCGGAACCCTGGTGCATGTCGGCCGCTTCGACCTCGCCGAATTCGCGGTCGTGCTCGAGCCGGACGAGCCGCTGCGCACCGCGCGCCGTGCCTTCTATGCCGGGTGCGTGGCGCTCGCCGACGCGCTCATCGTCCATGCGCCGCCGGAAAAGACGCTCGACTTCGTCTGGCCGGACGCGGTGCGCGTCGACCACGGTCTGGTCGGCGGCGTGCGGTTCGGCTGGCCGGCCGGCGCCGCCGAGGACAAGCCGGCGGACTGGCTCGTGTTCGGCGCGATGATCCGCACGGTGAGCATGGGCGAGGAGGAGCCCGGCCTGCGGCCGCTCACCGCTGCGCTCGACGAGGAAGGTTTCGACGACGTCGGCTCGGGACGGCTGGTCGAGAGCTTCGCGCGCCATCTGATGACCGCGGTCGATTCATGGGCCGAGAAGGGGTTCGGCGAGATTGCCAAAAGCTACCTGCCGCGGCTCGCGCCGGAACAGGGCGTGCGCCGCGACATCGACGAGAACGGCGATCTTTTGGTGCGGCGCACGGGCGAGAGCGGGGTGGAGCGCCGCGCGCTCATTCCGGCGCTCGCCACGCCCACCTGGCTCGATCCGCAGACTGGAGGACCGCGCCGGTGAAGCTCCTGCGCACCATCCGGCTCGATCCGTCCGACACCTTCATCTTCGACAAGGCGGCCGAGCCCGGCGAATGGGCAGTGTCGGGCGCCTTCGTGTTCGCGCATGTCGATCCGGAAAATCTCGAAGGCAAGGCGCGCGCCGCGTTCCGCGCCGGCCTGCTCGGCATCGCGTCGCTCGGCTGGTCGACGCTCGCGCAGATCGTCGAGGCGCGCGAGGAGGACCGCATCGCCGCGGTCGAGATGCTGGCGAAGCAGCTGGTCGCGCATTTCGCCGCGCCCAGCATCGAGGAGGCCGTCAAGGCCGCCGAGGAGGAGATCGCGTTCGCGTCCTCGCTCTGCACTCACCCGGCCGACACGCTGATCGCGGTGCACCGCCGCCACGAGGACGGCGAGATCCGCGAAGCATTCCGCTCGCTGCGCCCGCGCGACGGACCGAAGCCGCTGCGCGCCTTCTCGTTTCTCGAGGTGGAGGGCGAGGAGGAGCCGGGCGAGGAGATCGATCTCGCCGCGCTTGCGCGCACGGAGCCTCGTCGCAGACGACACGGAGTACTGGATGCCCCGCTTTCGCGGGGCATGACGCCGATGGTGGGGTGATCACTCCACCTTCACGTTGGCCGCCTTGATCACCTTGCCCCATTTCGCGTAGTCGGCGCGGATGCGCGCGCCGAATTCTTCCGGCGGACCGGCGATCGAGAAGATCATGTTGGGCGCCAGAAATTTCTCGCGGAACGCGGCCTCGCCGAAGATGTGCTGCGTCTCGGCGCTGAG
>WNEZ01002203.1_pt1 | contig 16620 bp, 12 predicted proteins | sample 5400521 | NCBI WGS metagenome assembly WNEZ01 (sample SAMN13153339, study PRJNA577476) | soil metagenome | isolation source: 120 cm saprolite under Douglas fir tree site 2 hole 1 replicate 1 | place: USA:California | collected 2015-04-18
TCTCGGGCGCGTGGACGCTCAGGAGCGGTTTTCCGTCCGCCGGACCCATCGCACGGGAGATCGCGACCAGAAGACCGCGCTCACTCGTCTTCGATGTCCGCGACCTCGGCGCCTGGGACAGCGCCCTGGTCACGTTCCTCCGACACCTCGACGCGCTCTGCGCGAGGCACCAGGTCGCGATGCGCCGCGACGCTCTCCCCGTCGGGGTTCAGCGACTCCTCGCGCTCGCAGAGGCGGTGCCGGAAAAGCCGGGCGTGCGACGGACTTCCGTGCACACGCCGTGGATCGCGCGCCTCGGGACCACGGCGCTCGATCTCGGCGCGGGTAGCGTGAGCGCCGTGGCGTTCGTCGGAGAGGTCGCCTCGGCGACGTGGCAGCTCATGCGGCGCTCGGTGCGCTTTCGGATCGGCGACCTGGCCGTCGTCGTGCAGGAGTGCGGCGTGCAGGCGCTGCCGATCGTGACGCTCATCAGCATCCTGGTCGGGATGATCCTCGCCTTCGTCGGGGCCGTGCAGCTCACGCGCTTCGGGGCGCAGATCTACGTCGCCGATCTCGTCGCCATCGCAGTGGTCCGGGAGATGGGATGCATCATGACCGGCATCATCATGGCGGGCCGCACGGGATCGGGGTTTGCCGCCCAGCTGGGCACCATGAAGGTGACCCAGGAGATCGACGCGCTCACGACGCTCGGCCTCCCGTCCATCGAGTTTCTCGTTCTCCCGCGGATCGTGGCGCTCTGTCTGATGATGCCGATTCTCTGCGTCTACGCCGACGTCCTCGGTATCGTCGGAGGGGCCGGCGTCGGCGTCAGCATGCTCGACCTCACCCTCGTACAGTACGTCCGCGAGACGGTCGCCGCGATCACGCTCACCAGCTTTGCGACCGGCATCGCGAAGAGCGTCTTCTTCGGGGCGCTGATCGCGATCGCAGGGTGTCTCAGGGGCATGCAATGTGGAAAGAGCTCGGCGTCCGTCGGTGAGGCGGCGACCTCGGCGGTGGTGACCGGGATCGTGCTGATCATCGCGGCGGACGGCCTCTTCGCGGTGCTCTTCAACGTCCTCGGAATCTGACCGATGGCCGACCCGCAAGCCCACATCGTCGTCCACGCGCTGACCCTCGCCTACGGCGATCGCGTCGTGCTGACGGACCTCGATTTCCGCGTCAAGCGCGGGCAGGTCTTCATCGTCATGGGTGCCAGTGGCTGCGGCAAGAGCACGGTGCTGCGAAATCTCATCGGGCTCGATGAACCCGCGAAGGGCGATGTCTTCTATGGCGACGTCAACTTCACGAGGGCGGCGGCAGGCGAACGGGAAGCGATCCTGCGGCGCGTGGGCGTGCTCTATCAGAGCGGAGCCCTGTGGAGCTCGATGACGCTCGCGGAGAACGTCGGATTTCCGCTCGAGGAGTACACCGATCTCACCCGGGACGAGATCAGGGACGTCGCCTCCCTCAAGCTGGCACTGGTCGGCCTCGAAGGGTTCGAGGACTACTACCCGGCGGAGATCAGCGGTGGCATGCAGAAGCGAGCAGGGTTGGCCCGCGCCATCGCGCTCGATCCCGAAGCGCTGCTGCTGGACGAGCCGTCGGCCGGCCTCGACCCCTTGAGCTCGCGCCTGCTCGACGACCTGATCCTCCAGCTCCGCGACAGCCTGGGCGCGACCATCGTCGTGGTGACGCACGAGCTCGCGAGCATCTTCACGATCGGGGACGACAGCATCTTCCTCGACCCCGAGACCCGGACGGCCATCGCCGGCGGATCACCCAAGGACCTGCTGGCGCACTCGACGGATGCGAGAGTGAGGCGTTTTCTCACTCGCGGCGCGGACGGCAACCCGGGAGGGCGCGCCGATGGGTAAGCGGGCCAACCCCTTGCTGGTCGGATCGTTCGTGCTGGGGGGCCTCGCCCTCGCGGTGACGGTGATCGCCACGATCGGCTCGGGCAAGTTCTTCCGGCATACGCAGCGATTCGTCGTGTACTTCGACGGCTCGGTCAACGGCCTCGACAAGGGTGCACCCGTCAAGTTCCGCGGCGTGCCGATCGGGACAGTGACCGACGTTCGCCTCAAGCTGCCGCCGCAGCAGCTCGAGGACAGGCGCATTCCCGTCCTCATCGAGATCGACGAGGATCGACTAAAGGAGCTGGGCGAAACCAGGGCCGTCGCCGGCGATCAGGAGCTGGTGGCCGATCTGATCGCGCAGGGTCTCCGCGCGCAGCTCCAGCTGCAGAGCCTCATCACGGGGGTGCTGTACGTGGGTCTCGAGGTCGTCGAGGGCAGTCCGGCGAGGTTCGCCCTGCCACCCGGAAGCGGCTATCGCGAGATTCCGAGTCTTCCGACCACTCTCGAGCAGGCGCAGGCGAAGTTGAGCGAGGTCCTGACCCAGCTGAGCAAGCTCGACGTGGACGGCATTGGCCGGTCCGTGACCGCTGCCGCCGACGGCGTGACGCGGCTGGCGAGCTCGCCCGATCTCCAGTCGGCCATCGTCACACTGCGTGAAGCGCTCGCTGCCGTGCGTGACGTGGCCGGTTCCGTCGACGCTCGGATCGGGCCTCTCGCCGCCAACGTGAACGGGCGGGTCGATGACGCTCGGGACAGTCTGAAGCGGCTCGATGGCGCGCTGGACAACATGACGGCGCTCACCGATCCGAGAGCTCCGCTCGCTGATGGGCTCGGAGCGGCGATCACCGAGGTGACCGGCGCTGCGCGGGCCGTGCGACAGCTCGCCGACGAGCTCTCGCGCAATCCGAACATGATCCTCACCGGACGGGGAGGGTCACGGTGACGCGATATCTCCGCCCGATTCCGTGCATCCTCGTCGCGCTGTGCGCGGCGTGCGCGCTCGTCCGTCCGGGCCCGGACCGCTCCCGGTACTTCGTCCTGACGCCGATCGCGCACGTCGAGCGGGACGGCGGCGAGCCACGCCGGGAGCTGGCGGTGGGGCTCGGGCCGATCACGTTCCCGCCTTACCTCGACAGACCCGAGCTCGTCTCCCGCGTGGGCACGAACGAGCTGCGTCCGTCGCCCTTCGACTTCTGGGCGGGCTCCCTGAATGAGCAATTCAAGAGCGCACTGAGCCAGAACCTCGCGCTCATGATCGGTCCGTGTAGGGTCACGACGTACCCTTGGTACGCGGGGACGTTCGACGCTACGGTCGGCATCGATGTGCTGGGGTTCGAGGTGAACACCGACGGCTCGGCGCACCTCGTTGCGCGCTGGGCAATCCGCGATGGCCGAGGCGCCGCTGTTGGCGACGTACGCGAGTCGAACCTGAGCGCCCCCGTCGCGGGGCGCGGTGCTAGCGAAGCGGTCGCGGCACTGAGCGACGTCCTGACCGAGTTCAGCCGTGAGCTCGCGACTGCCGTCCGCGCCGCCACCGAGCAGCGCTCCGGATAGCCGGAGCGCTGAGCGCGTCAGTCCGTCGCCGTCTCAGCATGCGGTCCGAACGATATTGGACTCGAACGGGGACGTGATCGAACCTGGGGATGGATGCCCGAGCACGTGCCGCGCGTGGTGATCGTTGGCGGTGGCTTCGGGGGCCTGGCGGCCGCCAAGGCTCTCGGAAGCGCACCAGTCCGTACGCTCCTGGTCGATCGTAACAATCACCATCTGTTTCAGCCGCTGCTCTACCAGGTGGCGACGTCCGAGCTGACCCCGGCGCAAATCGGCTCGCCGATCCGCGGTATCCTGCGGAAGCAGCGAAATACGACGGTGATCCTGGGAGAAGTCACGGGTGTGGACAAGGATCGGCGATGCATCTTCGTCAATTCCGCGGATCGGGAGGGAGTGTCGGTTCCGTACGATGTTCTCGTCCTGGCGACCGGAGTCCGGCATAGCTACTTCGGGCACGACGAATTCGCGCGATTCGCGCCGGGGCTGAAGAGCCTCGCGGATGCGGTCGCGATTCGGAACAGGATCCTGCGCGCCTTCGAGCAGGCCGAGGGCGAGGAAGACCCGAGCCGCCACCGGGACCTGCTGACGTTCGTGCTGGTGGGGGCCGGCCCCACCGGTGTGGAGCTTGCCGCCGCGATCGGCGCGTTGGTGCGCAGCACGCTGCGCTCGGAGTTTCGGCGGATCGATCCTGCGTCCGCGCGAATCGTTCTGGTCGACATGGGGGAGCGCGTTCTGGGCACTTTCGCGGAGCGTCTCTCCACGAAAGCGAAGGCGCGTCTGGAGCGGCTGGGTGTGGAGGTGCGGCTCGGACAGGGCGTCGATCAGATCGACGCCGACGGCGTCGTCGTGGCGGGTGAGCGCATCTCGAGCAAGACGGTCATCTGGACCGCCGGGGTGGCTCCATCGCCCGCCGGGAAGTGGCTCGCCGTCGAGACGGATCGGGCCGGACGGGTACGCGTCCAGAAGGACCTCACGGTCCCTGGGCATCCCGAGATCTTCGTCGTCGGCGATACCGCGTCGCTCGAGCAGGACGGAAGACCCCTGCCCGGTGTGGCGCAGGTCGCGATCCAGCAAGGCCGCTATGCGGGACGGCTGATCCGGAAGCGTCTCAGAGGCGGATCGGCGCCGCGTCCGTTTCGCTACTTCGACAAGGGCAGCATGGCGGTCGTCGGGAAGGGGTTCGCCGTCCTGCAGGCCGGCACGGTTCGCATGAGCGGAATTCTCGCGTGGCTCGTGTGGGCAGGCGTCCATCTCGAGTTCCTGGCGCAGTCGAACCTTCGAGTGAGCGTCTTCCTGCAATGGGTCTGGACCTACGTCACCGGACAGCGCGGTTCCCGGCTGATAATTGATCATCATGGAGCAGAGCCCGCGAATGCAGTTACCGGCGCGGGCGTCGGCGCCACTCATCCGACCAAGTCTGCCGCTGCGAGTGTCGGGCGTACGCTCGAGGTGCGGTGAGCACGACGGACTTGGCGGTGACGCGGACACGGAACCGATGCGGAGCTGTCACATAGGGTCGCGACGCCGCGATGTCATTCGAAGACCGCGATGACGATCGGCTTCGACCAGCCTCTCTACGTCCTGCCATTCGACCATCGCAGCTCATTCGCGTCCGAACTGTTCGGCTGGAATGGCACGCTCGAGCCGGAGCAGGTCGCGCGTATCGTTGCGGCGAAGCAGGTCATCTATGAGGGATTCAAGGCGGCCGTCGCCACTGGCGTTCCGAAGCAACACGCGGGTGTTCTGGTCGACGAGCAATTCGGCGCGGGCGTGCTGCGCGACGCGGAGCGGAACGGGTACCTGACTGTATGCACCGTGGAGAAGAGCGGGCAGGACGAGTTCGACTTCGAGTACGGCGACGACTTCGCGTGGCACATCGAGGAGTTCGCGCCGACGTTCTGTAAAGTGCTGGTCCGCTATAGCCCTGAGGCCGATCGGACGATGAACCAACGCCAGGCCGATCGCCTCCGCCGCCTCTCCGACTTTCTCCACCGGGAGGGTCGGAAATTCATGTTCGAGCTGCTCGTTCCAGCCGCGCGCACCGAGCGCGAAAAGCTCGGAGAGGCGAACGTGTTCGACCCCAGACGGCGTCCGGAGCGTACACTCATTGCCCTCCTCGAGCTTCAAGGGGCCGGCGTCGAGCCCGATGTCTGGCAGGTCGAGGGGCTCGATCGGTGCGAGGACTGTGCCCGATTGGTCGCAGCCGCCCGGCGAGGCGGCCGGGGGCGGGTGGGTTGCATCATCCGCGGCCAGGGCGGGGACGCGGTGGTCGAGCGATCACTCGTTCTATCGGCCGGTGTCCCGGGATTCATCGGCTTCGCGGTCGGTCGGCCGACGTTCTGGGAACCTCTGACGCGGTGGCGAGACGGACGCGAGTCGCGCGCAATCGTCGTCGCAGAGATCGCGCGACGGTACGCTCGGTGGTGCAAGGTATTCAGCGATTCGGCTGCAGGGCCATCCGCCTCCTGAGCGCCGGGCCGCTCACCTCACGCCGCCATGGCTGCTTGCCAGTCGGTTGCCGTCTGAATGTACGCACCGGAGGATATTGGAGTCCCGCTTGGGAATCGTGGAGGGTGCGGATGCGGCTCTGCGCCCGCCAGCGAGACGAGGCTCCCGCACGCAGCGTCTTGACCCGTAGGGGCCCGGTTTCGTACCGTGGCATGAGGGTGGCGACGAGCGAGATATACCATGCTGCCGAAGGAAGGTTCCCGATCCGGTGTCTGGGGATGCGCATGCTAGAACGCGCATGACATCCTCGCTTGCCACGGTCGGGCGGCCGATCCGGTCGCTGGCCGCCCCCATCCTCATCGCCCTTCCCGGTTGCGGGGTGTCGCCGTCCGTCAACATCCTGGGGTCGTTCTTCCCGGCATGGTTGATCTCGATCGTCATCGGCGTCGTGCTCACGGTCGTCGTCCGGCAGCTGTTCGTCGCGATCGACGTGGCCTCGCACCTCCGCCCGGCCGGCCTCGTGTATCCGTGCCTGGGCGGCCTGCTGATCCTCGCCACCTGGCTCATCCTGTTCGGGAGCTAGGATGCGCGATCCCCGAGGCATGCTGGGAAGGTGGATCGGCCTCGCCATCATGGCCGGCTTCGTCATTCTCGGTGTGGTGGTCGTCCGACGTGTGGTGCGGCATCCGCAGACGGACGATGCGGTCGTGACGGCCGACATCATCGGGATCGTGCCACAGGTGAGCGGGACGATCACCGAGCTGCACGTGAAGGACAATCAACGCGTGAAGCGAGGTGACCTTCTCGTCGTCATCGACCCGCGCCCGTACGAGTTCGCGCTCCAGCGTGCGCGGGCCGACGTGGCGGCGCTCGACGGTGAGATCGCGGTCACCGAGCGCCGCATCGAGGGCCAACGCTTCGCCGTCGCTGCGGCCAGGGCGACCGTGCAGCGCATGGAGGCGCAACTGCAGAACGCGACCGACAGCCTCAACCGGCTCCAGCCGCTCCTGTCCCGGGAGTTCGTGACGCCGGACAAGATCGACCAGGCCCGCACGGCGAAGCTCGCCGCGGCGGCGGGCCTCGATGAGGCGCGGCAGAAGATGGACCAGGCCGAGAAGGACGTCGGTGATCTCGAGGCGCTGCGTGCCAAGCGCGACGCGGCGCTCGCGGCGCGTGGCAAGGCGGAGCTGGACCTCGACTTCTGCTACGTGCGCGCTCAGTTCGATGCGCTCGTGGTCAACCTGCACACGTCGATCGGCGCCTTCGTGGCACCGGGCGCCGTGCCGGTCTTCTCGCTGGTGGATACGCGCGCCTGGTACGTCATGGCGTACTACCGCGAGACCGAGCTCGCCCACATCGCGCCCGGGATGGAGGCGGAGATCTACGTGCTCACGGCCCCCCGCTACAGGTTCCGTGGCAGAGTGCAGGGAATCGGGTGGGCGGTGAACCCCGAGGATCAACCGATCTCCACCGGCGTGCCGCAGATCAAGCGGGAGCTCAACTGGGTGCACATCGCGCAGCGATTTCCCGTGCGCATCCGCGTGGAGAACCCCGACCCGCCGGACGTCTTCCGCGTCGGCGCCTCGGCGGTCGCGATCATCCGCGGCTGGCCCGGCGACGGTGCGGCCGGCACGCCAGACTGAGGCGGCCCACCGGAAGGCCCTCCGCGAGCCATGCCTGCGCAGACCGTCTCGATTCCGCTGCCCGCCCGCACGTTGCCCGACCGCATTCCGCTGCTCCACTTCCTCCGCACGGAGCTGGCACCGTTCCCCGGCCGGGCCATCGCCACGGTGCGTGTCGTGGTCGCGTGCTCCGTGGTGCTGGTCCTCTGCATGACGCTCCGGATCCCCGAACCGCACCTCGCCGTGTGGGTGGTGACGAGGGTCGCGATGGAGGAGTCCAGCGAGTCCATGCTGACCGGGCTCGTCTTCCTGATCGCGCTCACGGTCGGGCTCGCCATCCCGCTCGTCCTGCTGACGTTCGCCATGGATCAGGCCTGGCTGCGCTTCTCTCTGATGGCAGCCATGGCGTTCCTCGGGCTCTTCTTGAGACAGACGTTCGTCATCGGCGCCCTCGGCTTCGTGATCGGTCTCATCGGCGCCGTGCTCATGACCGCGCCGGACTTCATCCCGATCCCGGAGCTCGTGGTGCGAGGAAGCCTCTGGCTCTGGCCGGTCTTCGCGCTCGGCGTCACCGCGGCGGTCGCCGCCAATCTGCTCATCGCCCCGACCGACCCCGAGACGCTGCTCTGCGAAGAGATGGCGGCCCGCTTGCGAGCGACGGAGGACGCGATCGCCCGCCGTCTGGAGACGCAGAGTGGAGAGACGGGGGCGACGCGGCTCGCCGGGGCGGGGGTCGCCCGGCTGCTCCTGCTCCTCAAGAGCGCGGAGGTGGCGCACCCGTCCCTCAAGGCACGGCACCCGCAGCAGAGCGCGCTGATCACGCTGGTCGACCGACTCGTCACCAGTGCCGCTGCGCTGGAGCTTCTCCCTCGCACGGCGCCGGGCACCGACGAGGGCGCGAGGCTGCAGCGTGTCGCCGAGAGTTGTGTGCAAGTGCGCCGCGCGATTTTGGACGATGGTATGCTCGAGCGTGTCCAGCCGGGCGACCAGCCGCCACCCCGAGGCGGCGGATCGGCGGCGTTCCCGGTCGTCGTCGAGCTCGAGCACGTCGTCGACCTGATGCAGCAGGCACTCGGGCCGGAGGGCGTCGCCGGAGAAGTCACCTCATCCGAGCCCGCGCGCCTCTTCGTGCCCGACGCCTTCACGAACCCGGACTACGTCCGCTACGCACTCAAGGGCGCGCTCGCGGTCATGATCTGCTACACGCTGCAGAGCGCCGTCGACTGGCCCGGAATCAGGACGTGCCTCATCACCTGCATGATCGTCGCTCTCGGAAGCGAAGGCGCGACGGTCCAGAAAGGAACCTTGCGCATCTCGGGCGCGCTGGCCGGCGCAGCGATGGGCTTCCTGGCCATCCTGCTGCTCGTCCCGAGCATGGAGTCGATCACCTCGCTGACGCTGCTGGTCGCCGCGGGTACCGCGGTCGCCGCGTGGGTCGTTCTCGGGAGCCCGCGCATCGCGTATGCCGGCGTGCAGATCGCCTTTGCCTTCTACGTCTGCGTGATCCAGGGATTCGAGCCCGCCTGGCACTTCTACACCATCCGCGACCGCCTGATCGGCATCCTGCTCGGCAACACGGTCATCACCTTGGTCTTCCATTACGTCTGGCCGTTGCAGGCGTCGGGTGCGATGTGGACGAGTCTCGGGTCGGCACTGCGCGCGATGGCACGGCTCGCAACCGTCGGAACCCGCGGCGATGACCAGGCCGAGGGCCTGCGGCTGCAGGCCTCTCACGACTTCGCGGTCGCGCAGCAGCTGGCGGACCAGGCCGCCTTCGAGCCGGTCGACCCGAGCCAGGCGGGCTTGGCGGCACGCGAGCGGCTGCAGCGCGCGGCGGCCGACGCACAGTCGGTATTCCTGACGCAGCTGGCGATTGCCCACCAGCCCCGCGACGTCGTGCCGGCCCTTCCGGGTGCGCTCGGCGCGGGCGTGCGCCGCTTCGACGCCGCCGTCGCGGAGAGCCTCGAGGCGATCGCCGAGTGTGCGCAGCACAGCGTGCAGCGTCCGATTCCCGACCTCCGCGTGCCGCTCGCGTCGGTCAACGGCCTCGGGAAGGAGAGCGTCCCGGGCATTGCGAGTAGGGAAGTGGCAGGTCACATCGAGGGCCGCTTGGCGCTGTACCGCGAGCTCGTGCCCCGCATCGAGCGGCTCGGGGCCGATTTCGCCGAGTGATGCCGAAAGACCGCCACATTCACGCGCGCGACCTTCTCCTGGCGTTCGCGATGACGCTGCTCGGCGCGTGCGCCGCGCTGAAGCCATTCGAGAATGCGCCCCCGTCATCCGATCGCCCGTGGAAGGCTCCGGACATGCCGGCCTACTCGGCCGCGCTGTCGGAGACCGAGCACGCACGCGAGCCCGGGACCGTGCCCATCGATCCGCAGAAGACCTACGAGCTGAGCGAGCTGATCGATCTCGCGCAGCGTACCAACCCGGAGACGCGCGTCGCCTGGGAACGCGCCCGCCAGGCCGCCATCGCCATTGGCCTGGCAGAGGGCTCCTACTATCCCGCCCTCGCCGCGGTGGCGACCGGCGCCGTGGCCCACGTCCCGATACCGATCCCGACGACGGTCGTTCCCGGCGGCGTCTTCACGGCCGACACGCACTTCGTCATCCCCACGCTCAGCCTGGAGTGGCTGCTGCTCGACTTCGGCCGGCGCAGTGCCCTCGTGGACGCGGCGCGGGCGCTGACCATGGAGGCGACCGCCGGCTTCAACGCCAAGCACCAGCAGATCGTCTTCGGCGTCACGCGCGAGTTCCATGCCCTGACCGCCGTACGCGGCAAGGTGGCTGCCGCCCGCGCGGCCCTCGCCGCCGTGCACAGCCTCGAGGACGCGGCCGCCGCGCGGAAGCAGAACGGGCTCGCCACGCTGCCTGAGGTGCTGCAGGCGCAGGAGGAGACGGCGCGGGCGACCTACGACCTCGAGGACGCCCTCGCCGCCGAGCACGATGCCCGCATGGCGCTGCTCGAGACCATCGGCATCCGCCCCGGAACGCCGATCGACATCGCCGACATCTCACAGCAGCCGCTGCCGCCCGCCCTGGAGGAGTCGGTGGACGAAGCGATCGACCGGGCGCTGGCTCAGCGCCCGGACCTGATCGCGCGGCTCGCGAGCGTGCGGGCCAAGGAGGCCGAGGTGCGGAGAGCGCGCGCGGACTACTGGCCAAAGCTGGCGGCGCGGACGGCGGTCGCGGGCAACATCGGGGAGCTGAAGGTCGAGAACAGTGCGTACCAGGGCGTTCACGAGCTCCAGTACGACGCGGGCTTCCGGTTCGAGTGGTCGCTGTTCGAGGGGTTCGAGCGTCGGAACAAGGTGCACCTCGCCGAGTCGATGCAGCATGAAGCGGAAAACGAGCTGGAGCACGCCAAGGACAAGGCGGTGCGCGAGGTCTGGAAGGCGTACGACGACACGAAGGTAGCCCTCGTCAAGCATCAGGCGGCCGAGGCGTTACTCGCCGCCTCAGAGAAGGCATGGGCGGCCACGCTGGAGTCCTACCAGCACGGCCTCGCCACGTTCCCCGACGTGCGTGAGTCGGAGCGCAACCTCGCCCGCGCGCGGACGCTGGACCAGGCAGCGCGTGCGGAGGTGCTGACGCGGGCCGCTGCCTTCGCGTTCAGCACCGGCGATCTGGCGCGACCGTAGGCGAGGCCGCGCCGGTGGCGCCCAGAGGGGCGATGACCGCAGGGATCACCCGGCGTGGCCGGCGGCGGAGAGCCGGCGGTCGAGATCGTAGGCGGCGCTGATGAGCGCCAGGTGCGTGAACGCCTGGGGAAAGTTGCCGAGGTGCTGCGCCTGGGGGCCCAGCTCCTCGCCGTACAGCCCCAGGTGATTGGCGTAGCCGAGCATCTTCTCGAAGAAGAACCGTGCCTTCTGCAGGTCTCCCATGCGCGAGAGGCACTCGACGTACCAGAAGGAGCACATCGAGAAGGTGCCTTCCTCACCCGTGAGCCCGTCGGAGAATCCGCCGGCGAGGCGATAGCGATAGACCAGCGAGTCGCTCACCAGCTCGCGCTCGATCGCGCGCAGCGTCGAGAGCCAGCGCGGGTCGGTCGGGGAGACGAAGCGGACGAGCGGCATCAGCAGCGCCGCGGCGTCGAGCGTGGTGGCGCCCACGTGCTGCATGAACGCACGCCGCTTCGGGTCCCAGAAGCGGGTGAAGACGTCCTGGTAGATCGTGTCCCGCGTCTCGTACCAGCGCGCCAGGGGAGCAGGGAACGAGCGCTTCCGCGCGAGCCGGATGGCGCGATCGACGGCCACCCAGCACATCACCCGCGAGTAGAGGAACTCCTGCCGCCCGCCGCGCACCTCCCAGATGCCCTCGTCCGGCTGGCGCCAGTTCGTGCAGACCCAGTCCACCAGCCGCACGACGTTCGTCCAGGCATCGTACCCGATGGGCGAGCCGTACTTGTCGTACAGGTAGACCGAGTCCATCAGCTCGCCGTAGATGTCGAGCTGGAGGTTGTCGAAGGCGGCGTTGCCGATCCGGACCGGCCTCGAGCCCATGTAGCCCTCGAGATGGGGCAGGGCCTCCTCCGGCAGGGCGTGACGGCCATCGAGCCCGTACATGATCTGGAGCGAGCCGTCGGGCTCGAGCTCGCCGCAGCGCGCCATCACCCAGCGCATGAAGGCGGCCGCCTCGTCCGTGTAGCCGAGGCGCATCAGCCCGTAGAGGGTGAACGACGAGTCGCGGATCCAGGTGTAGCGATAGTCCCAGTTGCGCCCCCCTCCGATCGTCTCGGGAAGGCCGAAGGTCGGCGCGGCGACGATCGAGCCGTGCTGCCGCGAGGTGAGCAGCTTCAGGGTCAGCGCCGAGCGGTTCACCATCTCGCGCCAGCGCCCCCCGTAGGTGCTGCGCGCGACCCAGCGGCGCCAGAAGTTGACCGTCTGCTTGAACGCGTCGCTCTGATAGTCGGACTGCTCCGAGGGGGACGGCTCCTGCGCGAGCACCACCTCGAGGACGAACCAGGCGGAGGCGTCGGCCCCCAGGGTGAACTCGGCCAGGGCCGCGCCGTTCTCGAGCCGCATCGGGACCGACGACCGCAGGCGCAGCACCAGCTCGCCGTCCCCGGACCGCCCGACGAAGAGCACCTCGGTGTCGCTCCGACGCTCGGCCGTGTGGGTGGCGCGCGCGTAGTCGAAGCGAGGAGCGCAGCGCATCCGGAAGCGCACCTCGCCCCGCACCGTCTTCGCCCGCCGGACCAGGTTGTGCGCCGGCCCCGCGTCTTCCACGGGCATGAAGTCGGACAGCTCGGCGACGCCGTTGGCATCGAGGAACCGCGTCAGCAGCACGTTGGTGTCGGGGAGGTAGAGCTGCTTGCGAGCGGCGCCCTCGAGGAGTGGCGCGATCTGGAAGCGTCCGCCGCGCTCCGCGTCGACGAGAGCCGCGAAGACCGACGGCGAGTCGAAGTGGGGCAGACAGAGGAAGTCGATCGATCCGTCCATGCCCACCAGGGCGACGGTGTAGAGGTCGCCGATGACGCCGTATTCCCCGATGGGTGCGTAGCGATTCGCCATCGTCCCCGAGCCTAGCACGACGGCGGACGCTTCGAGCAGCCTGGCGTCAGCATGCGGCGCTTAGGAGATCGTGGGGCTTACCCATGAACGGTGTGCAGAGTCTCTCGTAGGCGCGAGCATCCTCTCCGAGCCCGCTCGCCGTGGTTGGGGTCGGCGTTTCCCGCACTCTGGGCGTCCCGTCAGCCGTCGGCGAGCACGGTCCGATCGAGGCGCAGCGCCTCGCCGACGGACCACGCCTGGAACGGGCAGCCAGCCGGCGTGTGCGGCGGATCTCCGTCGGCGACCTCGGGAAGGTGTCCCAGGCCCGCGTCGTCGAGATGCACGAGTAGGGGCTCGAGAAAGCGGGTACGCGCCTCGCTCTTCGCTTCCGCCGTGCCGCCGCGGACGCGTATCCAGGCCTCCACGAAGGCCCCCAGGAGCCACGGCCAGACGGTGCCCTGGTGGTACGCCCCGTCGCGCGCGCGGCCGCCGCCCTGGTAGCGAGGTGTGTAGCCGGGCTCGTCCGGCGCGAGGGAGCGGAGCCCGAGCGGCGTCAGCAGCCGTGCCTCCACGCCATCCACCATACGGCGGGCTCGCTCACCCTCGAGCACGGCGAACGGTAGACCGCCGACCGCGAAGATCTGGTTCGGGCGGAACGTCGGATCGATGCTGCCGGGCCGGTGGTCGACGTCGACGACGTCGTGGAGGGAGCCCGCCGCCTCGTTCCAGAAGCGGTCCTCGAACGCCGCACGACCCTTGGCATAGATCCCGGCCCAGCGCTCGGAGAAGCGAGTCCCGATGCGGAGCGCATTCAGCCAGAGCGCCTGCACCTCGACCGGCTTCCCGATCCGCGGCGTGACGACCCAGTCGCCCACCTTGGCGTCCATCCAGGTGAGCTGGACCCCAGGTTCACCCGAGGTGAGAAGGCCGTCATCGTCGGCACGGATGCTGAATCGAGTGCCGCGAGCGTAGCCCGAGAGGATCGCCTCGATGGCGGCCTCAAGCGTCTGGCGGTGTCGCTGGGTGATGCGCTTGGCAAGCTGCAGGAAGTCGTGGACGGCCACCACGTACCAGAGCGCGGCGTCGACGGCGTTGAACTCGGGCGCCTCGCCATGGTCCGGGAAGCGGTTCGGCAGCATGCCCTCCGACACCGCGCCGGCCCACTCGAGGAGGATCGCACGGGCATCCTCCAGTCGATCCGTCGCGAGACAGAGGCCGCGCAGCGCGATGAACGTGTCGCGCCCCCAGTCGGTGAACCACGGGTAGCCGGCGACGATCGTCTTTCCGCTCCCCCGCCGAACGAGGTACGCGTCTGCCGACCGATGGAGGCGCGTCGGGAAGCGCCCGCGCCGCAGCCGCTCGGCAGTGCGAAGGATCGCGAGATCCTCAGCTGGCTCATGTCCCTCGGCGGCGAGCGTCCACACCGCCTCGCCCTGGGTCAGGTCCCACCGGAAGACCCCGGGCGAAGCCAGGTCCTCCACGTGGTCGAGACCCCGAGCACGCTCCTCGGTGTAGAGGAAGTTCCGGTACCAGTCCGGCTGGTGGGTGTAGGTGCCGTTCGAGGAGGCGACGATCGCCGGAAGGCCAGGGTAGGGCCGGAAGACGACGCGGCCCTGGGTCACCTCGGCGTCGAAGCGGAAGGCGGGGTTCTCGCGGTGGAGCGCATGGTAGTCGCGTCCCGACACGAATGGCCGAACGGCCAGGGTGCCGCCCCGTTCTCCGCGGAGACGCCAGTAGAGGCTCGTCGCCGCGCGGCCGGGCTGGATGAGCAGGCCGTGCTCGATGCGGCTCCCGTCCGGCAGCGCGAACACCCAGGAAGGCCACGGGGCCGGGTCGAAGGCCTCGATACGCTGCGCTCCATCGGGATGGATCACATCCGGCGTGTACCGCTGCGATGTGAGCGCGAACGTCTCGCCCGGGCGTTCCAGCCACGCCTCGAACCCGTTCACCAGAACGACCCGCCCGGCCGGGGGCACTGTCGCGGCCAGGAGGATCGCGTGGTAGCGCCGTGTTCGAATCCCGCTGACGGTGCCGGAAGCGAACCCCCCCAGGCCATCGGCCTCGAGCCACTCGGCGCGGCTATGCGAGGGTGAGGACAATCTTGATCCCATGCGCCTCGACCGCGATCGCCGCCTTCCGCCCCGGCACGCCAGTGAAGACGAAGATGCCGTCAGGCGCTCTCACGGAACCCGCACGCCGCCCGGAGCACGCGGACGTTCGCCGCGACCGGGGCCCGAGGATCGAACACGGATGTGCCCGCGACCGCGATCGTCATGCCGGCGTCCGCGAGGGCCCGGATGTTCTCGGGACCGACGCCGCCGTCGACCTCGATCTGGACGTGCCCGAGGCCGCGCCGGACGAGCTCCGCCCGCAGCCGCGCCACCTTGCCGATCGTCCCGGGGATGAACGCCTGCCCGCCGAAGCCCGGATCGACCGACATGACGAGCGCGACGTCGACGTCGGGCAAGATCTCCTCGAGCGCGGCGACGGGCGTGGCGGGGTTGATCGCCACCCCGGGCTGCGCGGCGAGGCGGCGGATCGCGTTCACGGTCCGGTGGAGGTGCGGACACGCCTCGACGTGCACGGCCATCGCCGTGGCACCGGCGTGCGAGAAGGCGTCGAGATACCGGTCGGGATCGGCGATCATGAGGTGAACCTCCAGCACGGCGCCCGCGTGCTCGGCGAGGGGCCGCAGCGCCGCGACGACGAGCGGACCCATGCTCAGGTTGGGGACGAAGTGCCCGTCCATGACGTCGACATGGATGCGGCGCACGCCCGCCTCGAGCGCGTCGGACACCTGGGCGCCGAGCCGGAGGAAGTCGGCGGAGAGGATCGAGGGCGCGATCTCTACCGGACGGTTGCTCACCGGCCCTCGGCGCGCTGCGCGAAGAGCTGGCACCAGCGCGTGTAGCGCCGCGCGACCTCGGCGATGGCCGCTTCGCGCGTCGTGCGCCCGTCACGCCAGCCGACGAGCGCGTCCCAGAAGGTCGTCCGTCCCACGGCGAACCCGATGAAGCCAGGGACCCCGGCTGCCGTCGACAGCCAGGACTCGACCTTCGCCTCGTCCTCGCCCCGCCCGAGAACGATGCAGCCGACGCCGGCGCGGCCGGCGCGCCGTGCCGCGGCGACCACGGCCGCGCAGTCCTCCGTGCGATCGAGACCCTCGATCTTCCAGACGTCGGGCTCGACGCCGGCGTCCTGGAGCTCGTGGATCGCGTCGACCATGTGGCGCGGCCGCCGCGACCGGTCGTACGCGCGCTTGTCGCCGTGGAGCTCCTCGAGCTCCGCCTGCTCCGCCGGCACGAGGAGCTCGAACATGAACTTCCTCCCCGTGCGGTGGAGATACTCGGAGAGGTGGCGCAAGCGGGCCACCTGGCGGTGGTTCATTGCGGCGTCGCCCTCCGGGTTGTAGCGCACGAGGACCTTGCAGAAGGTCGGCGCGAACGCCTCGATGTGGCGCGCGTAATCGTCGCCGTACTCGAAATCGAACTCGTGCTGGCCACTCTTCTCCGCGGGAGCGGCGGTGAGAAAGCCCCGCGCCCGGGCGTCGCGGAGGATCGCGGCGCCGAACTGCTCGTCGACGAGAAGACCGGTGCGCTCCTTGTCCACGCCGCCGGCGACCGCCGCGAGGAGGCCCTCGTAGATGATCGCCTTCGACGCCGCGACCCG
>WNEZ01002697.1_pt1 | contig 16620 bp, 17 predicted proteins | sample 5400521 | NCBI WGS metagenome assembly WNEZ01 (sample SAMN13153339, study PRJNA577476) | soil metagenome | isolation source: 120 cm saprolite under Douglas fir tree site 2 hole 1 replicate 1 | place: USA:California | collected 2015-04-18
GCCGCTACACGACTGGCGATGGTCAGTGGCTTGGTTCCTGCTGGCGGCTGGGCTTGGAGCGCTGATGACCAGCACGATCCGTTACTCCAGTTTCAAGGAGATCCCCTGGACTCGAAAACAGCCGTCGCTGGCTATCGTCCTGCTCTGCCTGGTCTTGGCCGTGGTCTGGCGGTACTCGGAGTATGCCCTGGTGATATTGGCGGGCACCTATGCGGCCGCAGGCGTCGCGCTGCATCTGGTGCGGTTCGTGCGCCATCGTCTGATTTCGCGGACCGCGTGATTCATGCCTTCGTTCGAACGGGATTCCAACCTCATTGTGATTGCGGGTGCGTCTTCGCTGCTGGGAGCGGAGCTGAAGTCGTTGGTCGAAGAGAGCCGCTTCGCAGGATGGGATTTGCGGCTGGTCGATGAGGAAGTGGCCGCCAGAACATTGACGGAAGCGGGCGGAGAACCCGCCGTAATTCAGCCCGTGGAAGAAGGCAGCTTCGACAGCGCGCGATATGTGTTTTTCACGGGCTCACTCGAATTCACGCTTGCGAATTTCGAACTGGCGCACCGTAGCGGGGCTATGATTATCAATTTGTCGGGCCACTCGGCGGCATTCGCCAACTCTTTCGCATGGTTTCCGGGCCTCGAGAAACTTCGCGGCGAAGTCCTTTCTACGAAGCCCACTGTCGCATCCATTCCATCCGCCGCTGCCGAAGCGATCGTGCGGCTCTCTCTCTCCTTGCAGGACCTCGGCTTAAGCCGCCTTACTTCCATCGTGTTCCAGCCTGTTTCCGCGGCAGGAAAACGAGGCGTCGAGGAACTGGAAACACAAACAAGCCAGTTGCTTTCTTTTCAAAGTGCAGGAAAGCAACTGTTCGATGTGCAAGTAGCCTTCAATACCCGGGATCGCTTTGGGCCTGCCAGCCGAATCGATCTGCGCCAGGCATTGGCAATTCTTCGAACGGAGGCGCACTCCTGCCTCCGGGGCAGGGCCGTGGTTCCGGCGATTCAGTTGGTGCATGCGCCGGTATTTTACGGTGTCACGTTTTCGGCATGCGCGGAGCTGGACCCTTCCCTAGATGCCGCGCGGGTCGCCAGTGCGTGCAAGGCAGCAGGATTTTCCATTCTTCAACCGCCTGATACTCCAAGCAATGTGACGGTTGCAGAAGAAGCGGCCATCCAACTGGCCGAAGCGGAGAGTGAGCCTGGCAAGCCGGGGACCTGGTGGTTCTGGGGAGCGGCGGATAATATTCGATTGCCGACGGCCAATGCGGTGAGGCTGGCGGAGAAACTCGCGGAATGAAACTCAAGCGGGGAAATACGGCGGTGATGGGAATGTCGGTGGTGTTGACTCTGGCATCGGCGGGCTGCGGGTATCACGTGGCCGGGCGGAGCGACTCGCTGCCGAAGAGCATTCACGGTGCATGAATTTTTGGCGAAAACCTCGTATCGAGTGGTAGCCGATCCGGCGAGGGGCGACGCGGTGCTGCAGGGCAAGGTGCTTAGTTTGGAAGCGGTGCCGCTCCTGTTTGATACGGCCACGGGGCGCGCGACGACTATGCTGGTTACCCTAAAGTGCGAGATCTCGTTCGAAGAGCGCGAGACGGGAAAGATTCTCTATCACACGGAAAATTTTATTTTCCGCAACCAGTACGAAATTTCCACTGACGTGAATAACGTAAACAGCATTAAAAACTTTTTTGAGGAGCAAGACCCAGCACTGGACCGCATGGCGCAGGACTTTGCGGCGCGGCTGGTGGCGGCGGTGGTGGAGAATTATTAGAGGAGATTTTTGAGGGTTGCGCGAATGAAAGTGTAGTCAGTTTTCAGTATTCAGTGTCAGAAAAAGAAGAACAAATGCATTTGTTGAAAGGCTTGGGCGGTCAGTTGATAGTTGTCAGGTTTTTGACCGGAGAAGAAAAGAGATTTGTTGTTTTTAGTCTAGCTGGTTTGTCTCCAGAGACAGCAGAGATTCGTCCATTAGGAAGTGAAGGGGAGCGCATGGCGCGGCTATCGCCGGAAGAATTGCTGGGACGGCTGGAAAAGGGGAAACCCATTCCGGCAATTCTGCTGCTGGGAGAAGAGCCGTACCTTCGCGATGCCTGCCGGACACAATTGATCGAGAGATTCGTGGCCGAAGCGTCGCGGACCTGGGCGGTGTCGCGTTATTCGGCGGGGCGAGGAGAGACGCAGGCGGCGCTGGATCAGGCGCAAACCATGGCTATGCTCTCGCCGCAGCAGGTGGTTTTCCTGGAGGATACGGAAGCGATCGAGAAGCTGGGGGAGAAAAACCGTGACGAGGCCGTGGCGCAGCTTGGCGCGTACCTAGAGGATCCGGCGCCCTTCACGGTGCTGGTGGTGGAGGCGACGGGTCTGGATCAACGGATGAAATTGGGGAAGCTGCTGGCGGAGAAAACGCTGGTGGTGGAATGCGGGCTGGGCGAGAAGGTGGAAGAGAGGCTGGCGTCGGCCACGACGCTGGCTAAAGCGATCGCGAAAGAAGAGGGTGTGGAATTCGAAAAGGGCGCCGCGGAAGATTTGGCGGAATTCGTCGCGGCGGACTTGATGCGGCTAAAAACGGAGATCGAGAAGCTGGCGACATATGTGGCAGAAAAAAAAGTGATCGGGCGCGCGGACGTCAGCGCGCTGGTGATTTCCGACAAGACCACGACGGTTTGGGAATTGGCGGATATGCTGGCGTCGCGGCAGTCGAAGAAAGCGCAGGAATTCCTCGACCGTTTGCTGCGCGATGGAGAGGCGCCGCTGGAGATGCTCGGCGCGATAACCTGGATGTATAGGAAGGTGATGGAGGCCAGCGAATTGAAGGGTGTGACAAATGGGTGGCAGGCGGCGCGCTCCCTCAGCATGCGGGCGGAGCAAGCGGAGCTGGCGGTTCAGAGCGCGCGGAAGATTTCGAAAGTGCGTTTACTGGGAGGATTGCGTGCGCTGCAGAGGGCGGACGACCGCCTCAAGGGCGGCAAAGATGCGCGCACGGTATTGGAGTTCCTGGTTTCGGAGTTGACGGCCCCTGATGCACAAGCGGCGCCAAGATCAAAAAAGAACTCAACCTAGAGGTCACCTAGAACACAGAGGTTTCACTAAACGTAGCGCCATCTGGGCTGGATCCATCAAGACTCACCCGGAACCGCAGTCCCGCTGAAAAATCGCAGGATACACGCCACATAAAGAAAGATTCGCGGAATATTCATGTTCGAAAGAAGTCTCTGAAACATAGCTCGCCTAACTTCACTAACCTCAGCCAAACGCTCTGAAGAGAGCTGCTGCATAGGGTCTACCTGATTAAGACCCCGAGATTGATATAGCAAACAGGAGGTAACACATGTTGGGAAATGGCCGAACCTGCCGGCCGCGGGTGCGTGTGTCTGCGCTCGCGCTGGCTTTCTCTAGCGTTATCAGTATCGGTGCCGTGATCTCGGCCAAGGCGGATGACGACGATCTTAAGAAAGGGACTTTCATTCCGACGGGCGTGCAAATCACGCCATCGGCTGCCCCCGGATCGTCGTTCCAGGCCTTGAATCCGGGCTTGTCGTTCGATCCGAGCTTTACCGTCGGGCAGGCGGTGACCACCGCAATCAGTCCGAGCGGAACCACGCTGCTCATTCTCACGAGCGGCTACAACAGCCAGAATTTCGCGTCCGGCCCGAACAAAGGCAATACCAATCCCGATGAGTCCAACGAATACATCTTTGTGTTCGACATTTCCGGCGGGAAGCCGCTACAAACACAAGTACTTCAAGTGCCTAACGCTTTTGACGGGCTCGCGTTCAATCCAAGCAGAAAAGAGTTTTACGTCAGTGGCGGGCCGGATGACAACGTTCACTTCTACGATTGGAATGGAAGCAGCTGGGCCGAGAGCGGTGCTCCGGTAAAGCTAGGCCATCCCGCGGCTTTGGCTTTAGGGAAAATCACGCCGGGTGCGATGGGCTTGGCAGTGACCGCAGACGGCAAGCGGCTGGTGGTGGCGAATTACGAGAACGATTCCATCAGTCTGGTGGACATCGCCGGGCGTAAGGTTCTGGCGGAGTTGGACCTTCGTCCTGGCAACGGCGTGGCGGGAGGAGAGTACCCGGTGTGGGTGGCTATCCAGGGCAGTTCCACGGCGTTCGTTTCGAGTGCGCGTGACCGCGAAATCTTGGTCGTGGACATATCTACGAATTTACCGGCGATTGCGGACCGCATTTCCGTGAAAGGCCAGCCGACGCGCATTGCACTCAATCCCAAGCAGACACGACTCTACGTAGCAGAGTCCAGCAGCGACTCCGTAGCTGTCATAAACACCAAGACACACCAGATCATCGAGGAGATTGGCACGACCGCGCCAAAATCCGTTTTCCCGAACAACAATAGATTTAAGGGGAGCAGCCCGAACAGCATCGCGGTGTCGGCCGACGGCCAATTCCTTTACGTAACCAATGGCGGGGCCAATTCGCTGGCCGTCATTCATCTCGCCAATGGCGGCGACGAAGAAAGCGCAGGCGGCTCCGGCGGCAGAAGCGAATTGACGGGGTTGATTCCGACCGGTTGGTATCCGAATTCCGCCAGCGTGAGCGCCGATGGCTCGATGCTTTATGTCGTCAACGGCAAGAGCAACACCGGGCCAGTGCCACAGAATTGCACGGATGTGGCGGGGGCCACGAAGGGAGATTTTTCCGCCTGCGGTGCGGCGAATCAATACGTTTGGCAATTGACCAAGGCGGGATTCACGCTGCCGGTGCCGGGCGGACAAGATCTGCAAGAGCTTACCGCACAGGTGGCCCAGAACAACAACTATAGTGCACAGCAAAATGTTGCCGATGCGGACATGATGGGCTTCCTTCGTGGAAAGATTCAGCACGTCATTTACATCGTTAAGGAGAACCGCACCTACGACCAGATTCTGGGCGATCTGGGCAAAGGCAACGGCGATCCGTCGATCGTTGTTTATCCGCAGCCGCTGACGCCGAACCTTCACGCGCTGGCCAACAACTTCATCGACTTGGATAACTTCTACGACAGCGGCGAAGTGAGCGGTGACGGCTGGAACTGGTCGACCTCCGCGCGTGCCGCAGACACCATCGAAAAGACCGAGCCGATCAACTATGCAGGCCGCGGACTGAACTACGACTACGAAGGCACAAACCGCAACGTCAACGTAGGCTTTGCCACGCCGCAAGAACGAGCTGCAGCGTTCCCCGCCTATAACAGCTTGCCTCCAAGCGCGCAGAAAAACCTCTTGCTGGGCACGGCGGACGTTTCCGCCCCGGATAGCCCGGAAGGGGAAGAAGGTGCCGGCTATCTGTGGAATTCCGCACTGCGTGCGGGCTTGAAGGTGCGCAACTACGGCTTCTTCATCGATCTCGCGCCGTACAGCGTTCCGGTTGCCTCGGGCGGGACTCCGCTACTTCGCCATCCGTTCGATACCAATACTTCTGTCGCTTCCTCTACAAAGGCGGCTTTGCAACCGATCACCGATCACTTTTTCCGCGGCTACGACAATCACTTCCCGGACTTTTATCGCGTGGATGAGTGGGCGCGCGAATTCGACCAGTTCGAAGCGGACGGCAATATGCCGAACCTGGAGTTCGTTCGCGTGATGCATGATCACACCGGCGCGTTCGGCTCCGCGATCGACGGCGTGAACACGCCCGAGATTCAGACGGCTGACAATGACTACGCCGTTGGCCGCATCGTGGAAAAGGTGGCCAAGAGCGAGCACTATAGCGGCAACACACTGGTCTTCGTGGTGGAAGACGACTCACAGGACGGGCCGGATCACGTGGATGCGCATCGCAGCATCGCGTTCGTGGCCGGGCCGTACGTGAAGCAAGGTGCCGTTGTTTCCGAGAAATACACGACCGTGAGCATGTTGGCCACGATCATCGACATCCTCGGGATCGAGCACCTGGGCACGTACGACGCGCTGGATCGTCCCATGACCGCTGCCTTCTCGAAGAAGACCAGCAAGTGGGATTTCAACTCCGTCGTGCCGGACATCCTGCGAACGACGCAACTGCCCTTGCCAGCGGCGACCGCGAAAAACACGCTGAAGAAGAATGCGTTGTTTACGTTTTATGCCAAGCCCGCGCACGACGCTGCCTATTGGTCGGCGAAAACATCCCCTATCCCACCGTGCGCGACCGCCGCGACCTGAGCAAGAACCGCCAAGCACTGCTCAAACAGTGGCGCGAATCGCGAATCCTGGCCATCAAGGAAAGTTCTTCCATGGCCCGGCTGGGCGGCGGGAACTAAAGCCGTTCACAATCGTCGTTCAGTCCGTCGAACGGGGAACCCGTGGGGTTCCCCGTTTGCTGGCCTCCGATCACACCGTAGGTCATCGCATTCTAAATCAAGTATTCAGAAGGGGGGAGTATGGACCGCAGCGCGTTCTTCCGAAAGGCGATTTTCGCCGCTGGCATGTTCGCAATTTTCCCGTACGTGCTCCTCGCGCAGGAACATTCTGCTGAAGAAGCAAGAGCGGGCGCCCTAGCACCAGGTGTTTCCGTACTCCACGTGGAGAGCGAATCGTTGCTGCGGGTGGACTTCCCGGGCCGCAAGAGTTGGGGACACGTCGAAAAGGGAGCCGTGCTGGAGGGACGCCTCTCGCTGCCGCTGTACACGGGAGAGCACATCGCGGCGCCGGCCGACAGCACGATTCGAGTCACCGTGAACTCGGTCGAGAAAATCCGCGAGGATTTGGGAGCCTGGCGGAAAACCGGACGCGCGATTGTTCGCGCTCTCAATCCGCTGGAGACAAGCCGCCCAACGGCGTACCACGTGGAATTGAGCGTCGCGGACATGCTGCTGCCCACGGGCGAGGCGCTGTCATTGGATGCACGCGTCCTGCGCGCCAGCTCCGGAGTAATGGTCCAGCCGAAAGCCAAATCATTGCAGGCGGGAGGTGCAGCACGAGAGAAGAGCAAAACGTGCAATACACTCCTGATTGCGTTTCGCGGGGAAGCGTTGTTTGCCGTTCTGGCTGAGCCATACCGCGGGTCAGTGATCGCTGCGGGAGAGCAACATGTGGCGCGAGCTTACTTGCTTACTGGGCTGCGCGCCTCTCTGAATCACGAGGGCGATACATTCCGGGCCCAACTGGCAGAACCAGTGCGAGTTGCCGGGCGCGTGCTCGCGCCTGGTAGCTTGGTAGAAGGCACCGTCGTGCGCAGCGTAGCGCCACGAATGCTGAGCCGCGCGGGGAAGCTCTACCTTCGCATTGATCGCATATTGCCCCGTGACGGAGAGCCTCTTCGCGTCGGCGGCTCGTTGAGCGCAGCGGAAGACGATGCGCAAGCTCGCTTCGCCCTGGATGAAGAAGGCACGCTGCACGGCCGCAAGCCCGGGATGGTGAACGGGTTGGTTGACCTGGGTTACGCGTACGCCCTTGGAAAGGTTTCCGATGATATTGCCGAGACTCCCATTCGCGCGATCGGCGCGTCAATGAGTAATGCAGCGGTGGCAAATGCCGCGAGGTACGTGGGACTCGGAACCTCGGTGGCATTCCTCCTTACGCGGCGTGGCCGAGACGTTTACCTGGCGAAATATTCTCTGATTGAGTTCGATCTTGGCCGGGTGAGTAAGGCTGCTTCGACCACAAACCGCGACTGATCCGGAGAGCCATCCCGCATTGACAAATGCGAATGCAGGACGGTTTCTGTGTCCTACAGGACATCCCTAACGGCAATTTCGTAGTGACGGACGCGCCGGTCGAAGTTGGTTAGCAGGGCGGCGGCTTGATCGGCGACGACGGCGGCTTCGAGGTCGGGGCCGGCGAAGTTGCGGATGGATTCGAGGGAACGCCAGTCGGTTTCGACAACGATTTCGACTTCGCTTTCGAGGTGGCGAAGGGAAACGGTGGCTCCGAGATACCCGGGGACGCGGCGAAGCTCGGGCAGAACTCTCTTGGAAAAATGTTCGAGATATTTGGGCAATTGCGCTTCGGTGGTGCGAGCTGACCAGCAACGCAAGATGGTTTCGGCTAGCGTGTCCGAGGATGCGGAGGCCGGGGATGAAGGAGAATCCTCGTTGCCGACCACGACGTTCCAAGGGCGGACTTCCCATTTTTTCGCGAGGCCGTTGAGGACGTAAGGATCTTTGCGGGTGAAGGCTTCGACTTTGCTTTTGTTGTCCACATGGAAAACGAGCAAGGCGCGGTCGACGGGTTCGGCGAGCGCACCGGCGAGAACGAGTTCGCCGCGTTCGCGGGCTTCGCGGGCGAGGCGCAGGTGTTCTTCGCGGAAGGGGACGCGGCGCGTAACCATGTCGTCGATAAGTTCGTAGAGCAAGGCGTAGTAGTTCATCGCTTGCACCTCCTCCGATGAGCTTAGACGGGCAAGAGCCAATTGTGCTGGTCCGGCTCACGGCCGGTTTGGATGGCGACGAGACGGGAGCGGAGCCGCGCGGCGACCGAGGAATCCGAAACAGCAGGGAATTGCAGATCGCGCTCACGGTACTGGATGCAGGCGATGGGAGCGACGATGGCGGCGGTGCCGGCGCCGAAGGCCTCGGTGAGTTTTCCGGCGGCGTGCGCTAAGAGAACTTCGTCGATGGAGATTTGGCGCTCTTCGGCGGGGATGCCCATCTCGCGAAGCAAAGTGAGAGCAGAGTTGCGAGTGACGCCAGGGAGGATCGTGCCGCCTAGTGGCGGAGTGATCGCTTTGCCATCGAGAACAAAGAAGACGTTCATGACGCCGGATTCTTCGACGTAGCGGCGCTCGACGCCGTCGAGCCACAGGACGTTGTGAAAGCCTTTCTCATGAGCGAGGCGCGCGGCGAGAAGGCCTCCGGCGTAGTTGCCGGCGGCTTTGCTGTCACCGGTTCCGCCGGGGAAGGCTCGGACGAAACGCTCTTCGGCGAGAAGTCGAATCGGTTGCGAGAAATAGGGGCCGACGGGAGAGGTCATAACGATGAGGCGGAAACGATTGGCGGGGCGGACGAGGAGGGTGTTGTCCACACCAAAGTACGTTGGGCGGACGTAGAGAGAACCGCCCTCACGATGAGGGACCCAATCGCGATCGAGCCGAACCAATTCGGTGACGCCTTCGAGGAAGAGCGACTCTGGAATTTCGGGCATGGCGAGGCGCGTGGCGGAGCGATTCATGCGCGCGAAATTTTCACGCGGGCGGAACAGCGCGAGACCGCGGTTCGCGGTGCGGTGCGCTTTGAAGCCTTCGAAGATGGCCTGACCGTAGTGGAAAGGAGTCAGCGCGGGAGAAAACGAGATCGGGCCGAAAGGAACGATTTGAGGCTGCTTCCACGAACCCGCTTCCCAATCGGCGACGAGCATGTGGTCGCTGAAGGTGGCGCCGAATTCGGAATTTTCGCGCAGCGTTTCCGTGAGACGGGAAGCTGAAACGCGGGTGATGGGGATCCGTGTGGACATCGGGCCTCGCAGGAAAAAAAGAACGGGCGGGCGGAGGCCCCCCCTACAGAAACCGACAAGATCGAAACGCGGGAAAATGGCAACTCGTAAAATCGAATAGCGGGAGAACTCTCGCTACTTCGCGGCCTTGGCTTTGACGCCGTTGTAGGCCAGCGTGAGGCGCGATTTGTAGCGGTTGGCGGTGTTCTCGTGCAGCACGTTCTTGGCAATGGCCTGATCGATTGCCGACATCGTGGGTTGCAGAAGATTGCCCGCAGCGGCGGCGTCGCCCGCGGTGATCGCGGTACGCAGACGGCGCATCATCGTGCGGACCCGGGTGCGGTTGGCGCGGTTGACCTCGGCGCGTTGAAGAGATTGCACCGCGCGCTTCAAAACGGATTTCTTCTTCTTCTTAACTTTGGTAGCCTGTCCCTGGGCCATCTATTGCTCCTTTGCGTATCGCTCAAACTTCTAACGTTAAACGAGGCTTACGGCTTTGTCAAACAAGCCGAAAGGGTGGGTAGTGGGCTACTTTGAACTGGACCCCCTCTAGAAATCCTTTGTTGGGCATGCCATACTGAGGACATGCCAAAGCGGATTAAGCATCAAAAGCGCCCAAAGGATGTGAACCAACTTGCCCATCATTTAGTGGAACTTTCCACTCAAGAAGAGCCTACGTTATTGGCCTCTAGCCTGTCCGAGTATATGGCAGCCATGGGACGTAAGGGCGGCCGGATTGGCGGGAAGCGACGGCTAAAGACAATGACGGCTGAAGAGCGCAGGAAGGTTGCCGTCAAGGCTGCTAAGGCGCGTTGGAAGAAAACCAAAAAGGTGTAGATCGTTCCTCATTCTCATGCAGTATGCTGCTTCCCTTCCGATAGATAGGAGTAGAGATTATGGCAACGCCTCCGACACCTCCGGGTGCTCCGGCACCTGACGCGAGCGCAAAGTATCAGGGGACGCCCGTCTTCATGGCCGTCCTCAATGAACTCAATCTGAATCAGGATCAACATCTAAAGCGGCAGAAGTTGATCGTCGAAATCGAGACAGCGCTCACGGCGCGCTATGGAAGCTCGAACCGTTTAATGAGTTATGTTTTGAAGTTCGGGCATCCCCGGACATCCATGCACACGTCAGACATACCACATCTGGAAACGGTTTTGAATTCGATTTCTGGTGCCGACCAAATAAATTTGCTTATTCATAGCCCTGGCGGTGACGGGACAATCGTCGAAAAAATAGTGGAGATGTGCAGGGCTCATCTATCCGGCCAAAACCGGAAATTCAGAGTGATAGTGCCGAACATCGCAAAAAGCGCGGCTACGGTGCTAGCACTTGGCGCTGACCAAATCCTTATGGGATATTGCTCTGAGCTAGGCCCGATAGACCCGCAAGTGCCAATGGTAGTATTGGGAATTACTCAATGGGTTTCCGCATTCGCCTTTGTGGAAGCGCGAGACAAAGTTATGGAACAGATTGCAAAAGCGATCAAGAAAAAGGAGCCAACAGTTGGGCTGCTCACGCAACTCGCTGGCCTCAATATTCCATTCACAGATGAGATGGAAAATCAAATCGGTTTTTCAAAAAAGACCGCTCTTACTCTGCTTGATAGGTACATGCTTATGCCGCGCTTCCCAAATGGAAAACAGCGCGCCAAGAAAGCAAGCGAGATCGCCGAAAAGCTGCTATCGAAGCAGCTTTTCCCAGTCCACGGTCATTACATTGACGGGACGACAGCGAAGGCCCTTGGATTGGAGGTTGAGGTTCTCGACAAAGACGATGCACTCTGGAAGCTGATTTGGGATTACTACATCAGGTGCGAGGTGCAGATGAATATCCAGCTGCAACCGCCGTTCGTAAAGACAAAGCTGTTTGAGTCTGGTATGGGAGTGTCCCTAGTAACGCAGGACACCCCATGACACAGGAATCTGCGGGTTGCAGGGGATTGCCACCACTTCGGTTGATGCACCTATTTCTTGTGGCAGTTCTCTGGCTTCCGTATCACGAGCACGGGCGGCTACATCAAGAACCAGACGGATGTCAGGATTCTCATTAAGAGCCTTTTTGATGATCTGTTCGGCGTCCATCACATTCTCTCCCGGCTTTCATTCGATGCTTCGGCTCCAAATACCGCTAATGCTAACATAGCCTCAAATTGATTATATCATTTTCTTCTTGACATGCTAAAGCGGCATTAGTATAATGTGCCGCATGAACAAGCTCACACTCGAACAGCGAACCCAAGCGGTAAATTGCCTCATTGAAGGCTGCTCCATCCGGGCAACCGTCCGCATGACGGGGATTGCCAAGAAGACCGTCATGCGACTGCTCCGCGAAGTCGGCGAAGCATGCGAATCCTATCAAGACCACGCGTTCCGCAATTTGCCGTGCTGTCGAATCCAATTGGATGAACTATGGGGATTCAACTACTGCAAGGCAAAGAACGTCACACCGGACATTGCGGAGAGGGTTCCCAGTGCTGGCGACGTCTGGCTTTGGGTTGCGATTGATGCTGACACAAGGCTAGTTCCTTGCTGGCGGCTAGGAAACCGCGATGCACGCACGGCGTTTGAGTTTGTTCACAATCTTGCGGCCCGGCTTAACACTCGCATTCAACTCACAAGCGATGGTCACCGCGTCTACCTTGAAGCTGTTGAAAGCGCATTTGGTTCCGAAGTCGATTATGCGATGCTCGTCAAATTGTACGGTGCCGATCGGCAGGAGAGCGAAACACGCTATAGTCCAGCCGAGTGTATTGGCTGCCGTACCATTCCCATCATCGGGAATCCTGACCCGAAGCATGTCAGCACAAGCTATGTCGAGCGCCAGAATTGGACCGTGCGGACGGCCATGCGGCGTTATACGCGCCTATCCAACGGCTTTTCGCGAAAGATCGAGAATCACGCCGCTGCAATTGCCCTAAACTATTTCGCCTACAACTTCATCAAAATTCACCGCACGTTGCGAGTGACGCCCGCGATGGCCGCCGGTGTGACAGACCATTTGTGGGATGCGAACGAATTGGTTAGTCTTGCGGAAGCCTACGAACGGAGGGCGCAAAGAGCAGTAGCGTGACAGAGTCGTTAATCATCATCGCCGTAATATTGGGCGTGGGTATGCTCCTGGTGGTTCATGGCACCATTTTCAAGACGCGATGGGGCATCAACACTGCCACCCAGATTGAGTGCCCCGGCTGTCACAGAATACATGGGCAAATTCGTACCCCGCGCAATTTGCGACAGATGCTATGGGGCGGGTTTACTTGTGCTCAGTGCGGCTTTGAGGTCGATAAGTGGAACCGTCCAATTTCAAAGTAGCCCACTACCAAAGGGTGCGAAAGGGTGAAAGGGTGGTCAGTTTCCGATTACGCAATCGAGACATAGCCATCCACTTCGCCTCGTTTTTGCTAGGATAACACTTTGCTGTTTGAGTGCGTCTGAACACACAAGAGGTGCACACATGCAAGGCCGCATATTCGCAGGTCTCTTTCTTTTCTCTCTTTTCATCGTTGTTGCTGGAGACGCTCAAAGCCCAGCAGTTTCGGAAAGGCCGGTTTGGACAATGGAATTTATTAAAGTAAGGCCCGAAAAGTTCGGCCTGGCCCTAGGCTACTTGGACGACCAGTGGATGCGCATACGAGAAGAAGCTAAGCGCCGGGGTGAGGTTCTGAGCTATCACCGTATCCAGGAGACGGTGCTGGTAGCTCCTGGCGTCAAAGCAGGCGACCCAAACACCGTTGTGTTGCTGACGGAATACAAGAATCTGGCCGCCTTCTCCGGACGGGAAAAGCTCTTCGCCTCGATACGCGAACATCTACCGAGCGGTACGCCAGGCGTGCTGAGGCAGCAGCGAGAAGACTTGTATGAACCCGTTGGTACAAGCATGTTCATGGAAGTTCCGGACGACGGGAGAACGGGGCTCAAACTTCTCGCCAAGCAGTAGAGCTTTCGTTTTTCTTGCAGATTGCCTTGAGCGTGGCGGCTGCGTCCAAACGCGCTTACCAGAAACTGACCCACTACGGAAAGGTCGGTAGTGACTCATTTTCAAACTGAGTCATTGCCGAAGCTGCTGCCTTCTCGGATGCACGCTTGGATTCTCCTAATTAGGGGGCTGATCGCGATCAATCAACCAACTTCTCGCTGAGCCATCGGGCGACGGCGTTGAGACCGGCCTGTACCAGGCCGGCCGAGCTAGCATCGCTCCACCATTCCGGACTGCGATCAAAATCGGCCAAGGAGGTTTCCAATTCCAACTTTGCGGAAGCGAGTTTCATAGGAAGCGCCGGATCAACCGGCCGAGGCTCGGCAGCTTGTTTGAGCTGGTCGAGCATCCGCTGCGGCTGCCTCATATCGAGCATGGAGATTGGCGCGTGGCAGAAGGAACAGACAGAGTCGGATTCCAGGTTGATGGACGCTCCACAATTGGAGCAATTCACAAACTGAACGTTTTGCCGCAACTCCTTGATCTGCTCAGACGAGAGTGGATGGATGAAATTCTTTTCTTTCAAGAACTCGAGAAAGCCGATGAAGTGACCGTCATCGTTCGCGCATCGCCAGTACGTGAACGGCATGTTTCGCTGCATGTTGTGCGCCAGTCGCAGCGTCGTTGCACACCGCGGGCAGTGGAGCGGGTCCGGCAGCGGTGGCTTCCCCGGTGACGAGTGTTCACCGATAAACTTCATGAGCTTCAGTGTGGATCCGGCAGAGAGCTGCAGGCTTTCCAACCGATCGAACCAGAACGCCTGGCAAGTGGCGCACACATCGATGGCGACCTTTGTGCCTAAGTGGCCGTCTAGCGCCATGGCAGTCATTTCAGTGCTGCAGCCGGGGCACTTCATAGGCAGACATTGTAGCTGGCCGCCTAGACCAATGCCATTGATCGGGCCGAAGAAGTGCAAGCCATTCGCCAATGGGCGAAGAATCGCGCGGTGGCTGCGGACTGGCTCAACGCTTCTAATAAACCAACCTAAAGGGTAGGACAAAAACGAAATGCGCGCCCTTTCGGGGGAAGAAGGGCGGGACTGGAACGGCGTCTAACCTCGCTTACTTTTCGCGGCTGAAGGAAAGCGGAAATTCAAAGATCACAGCGCCGACAGGGACGCGCAAGATAAACTGGTTTGATTTTGCATCGCGTTCGAACCAGACGGCTCCCGCGGTCTTCTCATTTGGCTTCAGACTACATTCTCTCAAAGAGAGAGCATTGATTTCCTGGGCCATGTCGACGAGCGCGGCCTGATTTTTCGCGGCGATCTCTTCGAGTGCCTGGTGCTGGGCAAGGTAGTTGGGCGAAGGATCGGACGTCGGAAGTTTATAATTCACCGTGTACAGGTCGGCACTGGATGCGGTGGAAGTCCGCTGCGGGTGTACGCCACCAGTTGGACCTGCACTGGCCGAAGTCCACAAAATCTGATGATTGGCGGCTTTCGCCACTTCCGCCGGATCCTGATAGCGAAGCGGCTTCACCATTGGCGCTATCTCATCCAGCGAGAGCAACCTTGGCAGTACGTAGATCGCTTGCTGACCGGCGTTGACCACAGCGACATTGGCGCGCATTTTCCATCCCGTATCCTGCAACGAGATCTGGACGGTGATGCCATTGGCGGTCAGCGATTCCACCAGCTTGTCCCCGTTGGTGAGTTCGTAGCTTCCTTTGGATCCAGACTGCCAGCGGGCCACGCCGTTATTCACCGTGGCATTGTCTGCTGGCACCAGAGCATCCGCTTTCTTCCGGATCGGCCGGGTGAGATACATGCGCGCGACGTAACCATTCTTGCCTTCCGCGGTGCGGATATTTACCGTATATCCCTCGGCATCAGAGAGTACGGCGACTTCCTGGCCGCATTCCAGATTGGCTATAACCTGGAGTGGAAGCGACTGCTCTTGATCGGCGGTCATGGGAACGCTGAGGTATCCATTGCAACTGATCTTACTGGTGGGAACGGCGCTGCCGAGAGGAGCGGCTGGATTTGCAAGTTCTTCGGCCGGCGAAGATGTACTCAAGGCCAGGCTCGCAAGAGCGCCGAGAAGAATGAATTTCCTTGTCATGGTCGCACCCCTTCTCATCCGCAATAGATTTTGAAAGTATTAAGCACAGCTTCGATTCACATCTTCGCGCTACGGAAGGCTCACGTCCATAGAGCCTCCGTACCAGAGTACAGATAATGATTAAGGCACCGGCCAGAAGGGGGCAGTTCTCAGTTGTCAGTTTTCAATTCTTGGTTTTTAGTTGTTAGTTTTCAGATGGAAGAGGAAGGGGAGATCGATGGAGACTATTTTTAAGTTGTCCGCTCGTCTTGTCGTGACGCTGGTCGTGTGTGCCAGCGGGGTATTTGCGCAGGCGCAGACACAAGCGCCGTCGAAGCTGGCAGGAGATTGCCCGGAGATGACGGAAGCGAAGGCGAGGCTGGAGGCTCAGGAGAAACGGCTGAAGGATTGGCCGGATCCTGCGCGCTACCGGGATACTAATGCAAGGGTGGCGGCCCCGGCAAAGGGCGAACTGCGCGTGGTGTTCATGGGCGACTCTATCACGGATGCGTGGGTCGAGCCCCGTTTCGGCGGATTTTTTCCGTGGAAGCCTTATATCGGTAGGGGAATTAGCGGGCAGACGACACCGCAGATGCTGCTGCGATCTCGCGCGGACGTGATCGCCATTCAGCCGAAAGTGGTGGTGATTCTGGCGGCAACGAACGACATTGCGGGGAATACGGGTCCGATCGCGCTGGAGGAAACGGAAGGAAACCTCGCATCGATGGCGGAGCTGGCCCGCGCCAATGGCATTCGCGTAGTGCTGTCCTCGGTGATGCCGGTGAGCAACTACGGGCACGACCACGATGGCAATCCACTCGATATGCGCATCAAGCGTCCGCCGGAAAAGATTCTGGAACTGAACGCCTGGATTAAAAAGTACGCGGCGGAGAAAGGCCACGTGTACCTCGATTATTTCCCCGCGACTGTGGATGACCAGGGCTTGCTCAAGAAGGAGCTCAGCGACGATGGGCTGCATCCGAACTCTGCGGGCTACGCGGTGATGGCGCCGGTGGCCGAAAAAGCGATCCAAGCTGCGCTGGCAGGGAAGGAATTAAAGTAGTGAAGCGCCCACGTCATCTGAAACGGCGTGGTTTCATGTCATGCACCCTTAACTTGACCGCGACGGAGGGCTGCGCTAGGGTGTAGAGAGTTTCTCCCGGAGTGAGTCGCAAGGCGTTTACCCACAAACAGGAGGAATCCCATCGGCCACCCGATTCCGGTAACAGGAAAACCTTCCAATTGGATGAG
>WNEZ01002207.1_pt1 | contig 16616 bp, 14 predicted proteins | sample 5400521 | NCBI WGS metagenome assembly WNEZ01 (sample SAMN13153339, study PRJNA577476) | soil metagenome | isolation source: 120 cm saprolite under Douglas fir tree site 2 hole 1 replicate 1 | place: USA:California | collected 2015-04-18
TCACTCTTCATCGCTGAAGAGTTGCTCGACTCGTTCCTGCAGATTCAACGATGCCTTCAGGAATTTTTCGCTTCCCATTCTACCGCATCCCTTCGTTGATCTGCTCAGAAAAAGGTACCCCCAGTCCAGTTCATCACTACCACCACTTCCACCTTATCGCCTGGGCGCAGGGTGAGGTGATGCAAAGGAAGAGTAAAGTTCAACCTCGCGCAAGACAAACTTCTGCTGAATGTCATGCATGTGCATCATGGCGACGACGCTGGTTGTATGAGTGAGTGTGGAGGGGACCGTGCCTGTAGACCTCAAGTGGGCAGTGGTGCGCCAGATCCGACTGCTGCTTGGCCTTAGGCGCACATGCCCTCTACCACACTCATCAATGACTGCGTTGGGACCACCCGCGTCAGCTTGAGGCCAGCCGCTTCCAGCAGCGCGCGATACTCCGCTTCGTTGCGCTCGCGGCCACCGCCCACTGCCAGCATGTTGAGATCGGACATCACCCCATGAAACAGCGTTTCGCTGGCTGCCTCAGCACCGGGTGGCGGCATCACCTGCTGGATGATCAGGACCCGGCTGCTCAGCGTCATGGCACGGCGACAGCTGAGTAGGATGCGCACATTGCATTCATCGTCAAAGCCATGAAGGATGCGTTGCAGAATGTAGGCGTCAGCGCCCTGGGGCACGGACAAGAAGAAGTCCCCGGCCACCAGCTCACAGCGGTCCGCCAGCCCAGCCGCCTCGATGGACGGCCTGGCCCTCTCGATGACGGATGCCAGCTCAAACAGGACTCCATGCGCCTGCGGATAGCGCGAGAGAATCGTTGCCAGCAGTACTCCCTGTCCACCACCGACGTCCACGATCTGGTGGAACAGCGAGAAGTCGTAGTTTGCCGCCACCGCATCGGTAGACAGCGCCGCAAACTCGGCCATCGCCTCGGAGAAGAGACGAGCCGTGTCGGGGCGCTGCGTCACATACTGATAGAACCCCAAGCCATAGGCATGGTCGAACGTCACTCCGCCCGTCTGTACGGACCAGAGCAGGTCCGCGTACAGGCGTTGGCAGAACGCTTCGCCTTCTAGGAGCGCCCAGGAGCGCATCCCATTGGGGGCACCGGTCCGCAAGCAGTCTCCGAGGAGCGTGAGTACAAAACCGCCCGACTCGACCTCGGCGAACACGCCGACGCTGGCAAGGGCGCGCAGCAGTCGGTAGAGCGTTGGCGCATCTGCCTGGACGAGCGTCGCCAGTTCGTCAGCACGTTTTGGTCCATCGGCGAGGTGATCAGCCAGGCCGAGTTGCGCGGCAATCGTGATGATGCGCGTGACGCGATGACCAAAGATCAGCCGGCGCAGTGCCAGTACGGGTGGAATCGCAGCCGTATGCTCAACATGGTCTTGAGGTCCTTGCACAGTGTCTGTCATCGCCCATCTCCTTTCCGTGCGCTCTCGTACTCAGTGCCTAGAGATTGATGTGAGTAGTGCTTTATCAGGCGGTTCTAAGCTGAAAAGGACCGACTGCTTGAGCCGTTCGAAGTCTTCAAGGCTAAGCGGAGAGCGGGGAACGGCACTGGTGCCGTAGGTATAGCCAGGAATTGCTGTTTGACTCATGGATGTTCCTCCTCCTGGTTTCTCAGTTCCAGTAGTCAAAGTTACTATCGCGCTACATGATCATACCTGCTATTCCACAGGCTTCACGAGGCTGCATCACAATGGGCAACAACTACACATTTATCCCAAACCACGCTGTGAGTTCAGGAACCCGGCAGCAGTTCGCCACCGAGTTCCCCATTCAGCATGTAAGCGGGCTTGAGAGAGCACTCACCGGCCTATCCCATCGCAGGAACAAGACCCAGTTGTTGCAGCATGGTCATCAGATCGTAGTAGGCGTGGAGACTGACGATTTTCCCGTCCTTGATCTGGAACACCTCACAGAACCGCAGTTCGGTATTCCGGCCCGTCGGTGGAATATCTCCCGTGGGCATATGCAGTGGACCGGTGTTAGTACCCCGACCAGTAAACTCAATGACAACCTGATCCTCTGTGGCAAACGCATTGGTAATCTCTGTACTGCTCCCAGGGAAACCATCTGCGAAAAACAGCAAGAACTGCTTGAAGCCCTCTGAGCCAGCAAGTGTTCTGCCGGTAGGAACATTAGTGAGTTGGGCGTCTGCTGCGAGAACAGCCAGACTCTTATCGAGCCAGGCGGGGTCTGACTGGTGGCTGTTGTACAGGTCAAACAGTGACCGAACCAGAGCCACATTATCCTGTGCTGTCATGGTATCATCCATCCTTTCTGAATAGTTGCAATGTGGTTTGATCTATACGAAACAATCTAATGAAACGCGCTACATTGGTCCATTCTTCGACGGCCTTCCCGTTGGCGACACGGATGATGCTCAACTCCAGCCACTGTGCAAAAGATGCGAGGCCGCATTTTTTAGCGACGATGTGCAGGGCAAAGTACTATCCAGGCTGTCCTGGTGTAGGGATAGCACCCAGCTGTTGCAGCATGCCCAAGTCGTCACGGATAGCCCAGTGTTCCGCAACCTTGCCATCGGCCAGACGAAAGATGTGGATGTGCTGCACCGCAAAGCGCTTGCCCGTCGCAGGAGCCAGTAAGTAGGGGCCTTGCTGGGTTCCGCTCCACGTGCAGCGGACTGCAACCTGGTCTCCCTCTGCAATCATGTCCTCAATTTCCCACTGCTGGTCCGGAGCAATCGACTTCACGAGACTAGTCAGGCGTTTGAAGTCCTCAGCGCCATATCGTAGCTGGGCAAGAGCCGTGTGATTGACTACATTGGGCGTGATCATCTCGTCTATGACGGCCAGGTCCGCATTACTGAAGGCTTCGAGGAATCGGCGTACAATGGCCTTGTTCTCTTCGGTTGACATAGGAGATACTCCTTTCTTTCTGTAGAGTCCTTCGGAGTAAGAACTGAATGCTCTGCTCAAAATTGGCGTTAGATCCCAGAAATGTACGTAAGAAGGCCCTGAACTCCTTTGCGCCTCATGACAGCTTCAAGAAGTGCGAGCCTTCTCTGCCTGTGTGTCAGGCTGTTTTAATCTTCGCTACATCCTCCAATCCTAATACCTTGATGGCCCGCTCGCGCAGCACGAACTTCTGCACCTTGCCGCTGGCCGTCATCGGATAGCTCGCTACAAACTGGAAGTAGCGCGGAATCTTCTGATGGCTGATCTGGCCTTGACAATAGTCGCGTAGCTCCTGTTCGGTGAGGTCCTCTCCTACTTTAAGGATGACCACTGCCAGCAGTTCCTCCCCGAAGAAAGCGTCCGGCATCCCAAGCACCTGCACATCGGCCACCTTCGGATGGCGAATGAGAAACGCCTCGATCTCAGCCGGGAAGAGGTTTTCGCCGCCACGAATGACCATGTCTTTGAGCCGACCCACGATGTTGACATAGCCCTGCGCATCCATTGTCGCCAGGTCTCCGGTGTGCAGCCAGCCCTCGCTGTCGATTGCTTCAGCCGTCTTCTCTGGCATGTGGTAGTAGCCAGCCATGACCAGGTACCCTCGACAGCACAACTCGCCGCGCTCCCTACAGGTCACTGTGTCACGCGTGGCAGGATGGATAATCTTGACCTCAGTATGGGGCAGCGGGATGCCCACGGTGGCAGCTTTCCGTTCAACCGGATCATCCGGCAGCGTCAGCGTAATCACCGGGCTGGTTTCGGTCTGCCCAAAGACGATGGCCACATCCGCCCCGATGCGCTCTTTGACCTGCTCCACCAGGTAGACTGGCACCGGAGCGCCACCAGTACAGACACGAGAGAGCGATGCGAGATCATGCGTCGCGAAGTCAGGGTGTTGCAGCATGGCCAGCAGCATGGTGGGGACCGCTACCAACGCGGTGCAGCGTTCATGGCTGATGATCTGCAAGGCTTTCAGTGGATCGAAGGCGATCATTGCATGCATGGTGGAGCCAGCATACATATTCCCGAGGACAGCTAAGACACATCCTGCCGTGTGAAAGAACGGCATGGGATTACAATACCGATCGCTTGCGCGCAGCCCCCAACGACGGGCAAAGAGCATCGCATTATTGAGAATGCCATGATGGTGCAGGATCGCTCCTTTGGGAAAGCCGGTGGTACCAGAGGTGTATTGAATCTGGACGGGATCCCGCGGCACGACCGAAGCTTGTCGCTCACGCAGGGATGCTGCGCTGATCTTTGTGCCATCTGCAACCATCTCCTGGAAGAGCGTTGGTCGCCAGCCCTCTTGCTCGAGCAATCCAGCAGGAGGAGCACCCAGCAGACTGACGTAGCGCAGCATGGGGAGACGTTCGCTGCTCACTTCACCAAACTGAGTGCCTGGGGTCGTCATCGAGTGCACAGTGGCCAGGCAGTCGTGATCGCGAATGCGTGCCATGAAGAAGAGCGCCTGCACATCGCCTTGCTTGAGGATGTACTCGACTTCCGCAGCTTGCAGCACCGGATTCACCGTCACCAGCACCAGCCCGGCCTTGGCTGCAGCCATCTCTAACAGCAGCCATTCCGGGAGGTTCACCGCCCAGACCGCGATATGGTCTCCCTTGTGCAGCCCCAGGGCCATCAGGCCGCGTGCGACCTGGTTGGCCCGTTCCCGATACTGCTGGTAGGTCCAACGCAGGTTCAGCGCGTCACCGAACTCAGGATAACACGAATAGACGATGGCTTCCTGGGTCGGAAGCTCATCGGCGCGACGATCTAAAAGATCGCCAATGGTTGTGTTGAGGAGGTCGATCCCCTCGCTTTCGGCCTGCCAGTGGGACAGGCCATCGGTAGTCATGCCCATTGTTTCCCTCCTGTAGGTACGAGACTTCAGTTAGTTAACCTGTCTGCTCTTCCCTATCCAGTACTTCTCGCCCAGGTCGCGCTTGCGAAGCATGATGTATCTCATTGCTGGGATGCAGCAGGCGCATAAAGCAGAGCGCCAGGATGGAGCCTGCGATCATCAGGGTAACTTGGCAGCCATACTCGATGAACAACAACCCGTCATTGCCCCTCACAGGCCAAGGGCCACCCCAGCCTGACTCCTGACACACAACGCTTCCCCCAGGAGATGCTCCGCTTGGTGCCAGACCACCAACGAGAGAAACCATGCCTTGTTTCGGCCTGCACAGAGCTGCTCGACCCAGCGAGCTCGTTCGTTGCCAATGATGCCATTGGTGAAGGCCTGACCTAGCAGTGACTCGTCAACCGCTTCGTCTAACTCCTCAGAGCGCAATGTTTGGGCTATCTGTCGGGTTCGTTGTCCGACCGCGGCCCAGTAGGCACGTAACCCCGTGATATTGACTTGCGCATTGAAGTCGGTGCATTCCTGGGCGGTCATTCCGGTGCCGCCATCACGGCGAGACAGGTTCAGCCGTCCCAGCCAATCCTCCTGATCCAGCACTTGTGGATGGTTCGTATCCAACAAGGTCAGCACAAAGTCTTCCCACTGGCTCGCATGCCAGAGGAGCCAAGCAAGAGAGTTCTGGTCTTGACCGGGAGATTGCCGGAGTTGCTCCTCGCTCAAGCTAGCAAAGACCAGCTCGTCGACAGTGGTGCGTACAGTGTTGTACTGCTCGAGAAAGAATTGTACTGCGTCCATACTCCTCCCTCCTTGTGGAGATGCTTACTCAGCACTTAGTAATAGCGTTTCATCGCTGAACAATGTACCTCTCGACAAAGAGATACCGTATTTTACATATTGACGTTTAGTCTAAACACTAACTCCAGGGAAGTGTTTCTTCCCTGGATGGAGTGTTCGATCTTGCTCTGCTGTGCGCATTTACCAGCAGCCTGATAGTATGATAGTATCAAGCTGCTGAGAAACCGGGATGAGCTACCCTTTGGATGGTGCGGGATAGGTGACACTCCCTGCCTTGCGCATCGCCTCCATTGTCTCCTCTACGGTGAATAACCTGGTCGTCTTGATCGCTTTAAGGTGCCCTGGGGTGATTGCCGCCATGCTCGTTGCTAGCGCAGCGCTGTCATCGGGGGCTTCAAAGAGCGCAACGACATCGTACTCCCCAAAGCAGCAGTAGACGCTGATCATTCGTCCACCAAGCTTCTGCACCAGTTCACCGAAGGGTTTGCTCCGGTCTTGTGGATGTTTCGTCATCGTTGCCCACGCTTCAGCAGTGTACGTCCCTTGAACCATGTAGACTGCCATGATGTTGATCTCCTTCTTGGTTCTAATAGGTGGACCTCTCAGTCCTCAACTCAAACGGATAACCTACGACAAGACGTTACAAGTTCCTCGCCTACGAAATGGACGTGTCCTGCTGTTCTGAACAATGTTATCTGTTCGCTGTGCTCGAAACGAGCTCGTGAAATGGGCTACCGAAGTGATTATCCTGCCTATCCTTGCGTTGGGATTACCCCGAGTTGTTGCAGCATACCCAGCGTGTCCCAGACATTCCAGCTCTCTACGATCTTGCCGCCAACGACGCGATGAATCCATATCCCCGGAACCATCGCCTTCTTGCCCGTCGCAGGGATGCCCGGTAGGTCAGCGGTGTGCGTGCCCCGGCCTGTCCAACGTGTCACAACTGTATCTCCATCCTCGGTGACGAGCATGGCATCAATGTCCCAATGGGCGTCGGGGAAGGCAGTTTGGTAGGTGGACATCAGTTGCTTCATCCCTTCGGGGCCCAGTCCAATCGAGGGGCTAGAGGGATCGTGATAGGTGTGGTCGGCAGTGAAAAGCTCATTTGCTACACCCAAATTTCTTTCGTTGCAGACCTCTTCGAAAAAGCGTTGGACAAGGGCCTTGTTGTCTTCTGTTGACATGAGATGGTCTCCTTTCTCTGAAAGTTCACTTTCTTTAGCCAGGCGTTTTGGCAGTTTCTCCTGTTTATATGGTGGGCTTGATGTTTTGATTCATGTGGAACAGGTTAGTCGGGTCGTACTTGTTCTTAAGCGCCACCAACCTCTCATAGTTTTCCCGGTAGGCCGCCCTGATACGCTCCTCCCCTTCATCCATCATGAAGTTAATATAGGTTCCTTCAGCAGAGTAGGGATGCAACGCCGACCAGTACTCCCGTACCCACTCCATGTTCTTTGGAGTGTCCGCCGGGTTAGGATACATCGCGGCAATAACATGCACAAACTGCGCGTCGCGGTAGTTGAACGCAGTCTCGTCCTTCCCGACCCGCTGTAAGGCGCCACCGATAGGAACAAGGTGCATTGTTGATTCGACTGTTGGAACCTTCGGACCGTGCTTGACATGACCCTCGATTGCCTCGTCGGTCAGCTCCTTCGCGAAGTCAGACTTCCAGTAATGCTGGAGTCCTGGCGGCAGTAGAGCATCGAACATGCTCTGGAGCACGGGATAAGGTATCGGACCGAGAAGGTCCAATGCAGGGGGACCGAATTGCCTGATCGGCTTTACAACTTCCTCTGCCTTCTCCATCGGCCCGGAATAGCAGGCGATGATAGCACACATGGTGACGCCATGAAGGGGTTCAGGAATGAATGGCGCTGCCGGTGCGATCAGGAACGCGAATACCGCACCCAGATCTTCGGGTGCCGTAGCCATGTAGTCACGGAAGAACCGCAGGACCTCGCCAGTTTTCTCAATGGGATAGAGCACCGGGCCACCCAGAACCGTGCTCACCGGATGCAACTTGTACTCGAAGGATGTCACAACGCCAAAGTTGCCACCACCACCACGCACACCCCAGAAGAGGTCCTCGTTCTCGTCGGCGCTGGCAGTGATGAACTGTCCATCGGCCGTCACAACGTCCACCGAAATCAGGTTATCGCACGACAGACCGTACTTGCGCGTGAGATAGCCGAAGCCACCACCTAACGTGAGACCTGCAATGCCAGTGGTGGAGAGAATCCCGCCCGTCGTCGCAAGGCCAAACGCATGTGTTGCGTGATCGAAGTCACCCCACGTGCATCCACCCTCGGCACGGGCAGTGCGCTTCTTGGGATCGACGCGGACACTCCTCATACGTGACAGGTCAATCACAAGGCCGTCATCACAGACGGCGAAGCCGGCAACATTGTGACTGCCACCACGGATGGATAGCGTAAGCTTGTTCTCGCGGGCAAAATTGACAGCGGCTATGACGTCAGCTACCCCAGCACAACGCACGATCAGGCGGGGATGCCGGTCGACCATCGCGTTGTAGACTTTGCGTGCTGCATCGTAGCCATCATCGTCTGGCTGGATAAGTTCTCCTCGTAGGCTCGCTTTCAAGGTTTCGATACCCGGCTTCTCGAGAACCGCGCTTGCGGTGCTGCTACCAGGCTGATCTTTGTACTCTTCTTCTGACATGGAAGATGTCCCTTTCTGTTCTCTTGATGTTCACACTAGGGAAGAGTTTCTTCCCTGGTTGGAGGAGCCGATGCTCAACTCCAGCCACTATGCAAACGCTGCAAGGCCGCATTTTTCAACTACAATTTATAGGGCAAGGTACTAGCTGGCCTGTCCCGGCACAGAAACCACGCCAAGTTGTTGCATCAGGTCAGTGTTGATCCATTCTTCGAGGAACTTCCCGTTTGCGACACGCATGATGGAAATCCCCGTTACTGCTACCTGTTTGCCTGTCGGTGGAATACCCATGAAGTCGCCTTTGTGGGTGCCACCATACGTAAAGCGAACCACGACTCTGTCTCCTTCCCCGATCATGTCTTCAATGGTAACATGCAGGTCGGGGAAGGCTGTGAGGAACATCGAGATGAACTGTTTGAACGGTTCTCGACCCTGGATCGTCCTTGAGGCAGCATGAAACACGAAGTCAGGGACATGCAGCTCATCGAGGACTGCCAGGTTCCTCTGATTCATGGTCTCTTCAAAGCCACGACGTGCGAGAGCCTTGTTGTCTTCTGCTGACATAGAAGAAACTCCTTTCTTTAAGATGTTCACTCAAGAGAAGAAATGCTTCTCTTGTTACACAGGAATTACCAGAAAGGCTCAGCTGTGCCATTCCGCTTACCGTCTCACCCCCACTGGCAGTGGAGGTGGAGTGGCAGTTGGGGTGGGCTGCAACATGATATGTACCGACTGCTCGGCTGAGGTCGAGGTGTTCGAGTTAGTCACATCGCCACAGACAATGGGAAGGAACTGATCGTTGGTGCTGAGGCCAGGGCCGTTATGCACATACACGTACCATCCTGTAGCCGGAATGCCGTTCATGATGTTTTTGACTACCGTGGTTGATGTCGCAACGCCATGCGCATCGGCGACGACCGTCGTGAGGGGATAGATCACGTTGCCCTGGTTCGCACAACTACCAGTATGGATATGAGCCGGGTGCATGCTACTTGGAGTCAGCCCGATCAGCGATATCTTCACAGTCAATGCGTGACTGGCAGGGTCCCAACTGAGGTCTGCTGTGCCATTAGGCATATGCTTCAAGGTTGCACTCCCACTGATGGTAGGGATTGTCGGAATGCTCGTTACTGCGGGTGCGCTTGTCGGTATCGAGGCAGGAGCACTCTTGCTGACATCACGGGCGGCGAGGAACAGTACTCCCACGACACAGAGCAAAGCAAGTGGGTTGGATTTTCGCTGGATAAAATTCCTGGTAACCATAACATATCCTTTCGAATATTGACCTCTGGTCGGAATGGTAGTCACGACTCCATCTACTCTGAAAACGATGTGGGTCTCCATTTTTCAGCTATGGATATAGCATTTTGAGTATTGCTTTTCCCTCTATTACTATTCTTCATTGCGCATGGAAGTCAGTGTGTCTGTCTTGGTAGAGGTTGGTCTGCGTGGAAGGTAGTGATCGAATGTTTTTTCTGCTACTCCCAAGGCGATGCCATAGATGATGATCAGTGTTGCGAACATGCATTTGTTGAGAAGCGGTATGCCAAGGGCGAAATCGGCGGCAGTAGACGATGAATTTACTAAAATTGGCAATCCGACAAGCAGGAGGAGAATACCGCAGATCAGGCCTCTCCAGACGGGACCAGGGAGGTACTTTCTGGCTTTGGGAGAAGAATAGACGGCCATGGTGAAGAAAGTGATCACGAATCCGGCAGCAAATCCAAGGAAAAGTCCGAAGAAGAGGATGTTGAGGGTGCCTGCAATGCTGAACTGTAGTGGCATGTGAGCGGTTACTGCGACGATGCGCATGATGATGCGGGCACCGATGCCTGCTACGAGTCCTGCGATCACGCTAGAAAGGGCTCCTACGCCAAACATGCGTTCTGGTGTTGTTTCCTGTGGCATGCTCTTTCTCCTTTGTCTAAACCGTTGCAGTCGCTACTCCTCGCCCGGAGGATGTCCAATCACATAGGTAGCATCAGTTTTGCTCGGTTGCTTTGCATGGTGAAACCTTCGTTGGCTTTCTTTTTCTTGTGCATGGAGGAGTGGCCGATGCTCCACTCCATCCACCCTGTAAACGATGCGAGGCCGCATTTTTTAGCTATGATTGTGCAGGGCAAGGTACTTGCTAGCCCCTCCTGGCTGTGAGCCTCCCAGTGTTCCAATACTCCTTACCTGTCTCCAGCATACCTGACCGGGTGTTCCCGTGTCATGAGACGGATTCCCAATTCGTTGGGAAATTGTTCCCGACCCCGTCGGGATTGGTTGCTTGCTCTGCTGAGGTCTTTGAACCAAGGGAAAGAAACACCTTCCAACAGGTTGTTGGCGCTCCAGATGAATGGATTAGTGAAGCACCAGTGGGGCCGGTAATGAGGTTGCCTCTCTCTCCGGCTGATTTCCCTTTCCTCAACGATGTGGTGGGTCACCGAGAAGAGGAATCCATGTTTGTATCTCGGATGAGAATGACCTTCGAAAAGTGGCGTTCTGGAGTGTTTAAGGTAGTGAAGTAAGTGGAGTACAGCCTACAAAATATAAGTCGTTTCGCACCCGACCCAGGGCGACCACATCACAACCCTGGATGCAATGCATTCTCCACGACTTGCCGAGCTTGCGGCTCAACCTGCGCCAATAATGTTGCGAATTGTTGCTCGCCCACTGCTTTGCGTAAAGCATCTATCCATTGCTGCGTCATATCAAATCCTGTTAATTCCTGTATCTTTGCACGGTTGTGAGTTGCCTTCTCAAGCCTGTTGCACGAGCCATACATATAGTGATCGGCAGGATTTGATATCACATCGCGATTTGGACTCTGTACATCCTCGAAGATGCCTCTGGCAAGCAGAAAACAGGCCAGAGCAACTTCATAACGACTCCGCTCAAAGTAGAGCGTACCAATATTGTGCAGCGTCACCCCTTCCCCGCCGCGGTCACCTACCTCCCGGTGGATACTCAACGCCTGCTCATAGTACGCGAGCGCCTCCTGCTTCTTCCCCAACGCGTCGTACACCAGGCCCAGATTGTTCAGCATCGTCCCTTCCCCCCATCGGTCGCCTACCTCCCGGCAGATACCCAACGCCTGCTCATAGTACGCGAGCGCTTCCTGCTTCTTCCCCAACGCGTCGTACACCTTGCCCAGATTGTTCAGCATGGCACCCTCACCCTTACGATCTTTTACTTCCCTGTGTATTTCTAGTGCTTGCTCATAGTACCCTATAGCCTGTTTCTTCTGCCCAAGCACCTCGTAGGCGCTACCTAAGTAGTAGCAGATGTCCGCTTCCTGCAAACGCTCTGGTTGCCACCTGTCTAACGGCAATAATAGTTTACACAACTCCAAGAGAGCAGCATTACCTCCCCAATTTTTCAGATCAACGAAGATGCCTTCATTCTGTACTAGATCATACGTCTCTCGCCACTGCTCGGCCTGCCACAACTGCCAGGCCGCCTCGATCAGAGGCTGCACATCGCTGACACGTCGTCGCCTGTCACGCGGCGGACAGCTCGTTTTTGCTTGTTGTAGGTAGTACTGAGCTGCTTTGGCATGCGCTGCGTTGAGGGTTTGTCGATTGGCTTGCTCATCATCTTCAACAAAGTGGTCCCGCGCATAGTCGGCGACAATGGCGTGCAGTTGGTAGCGGCCTTCTCCCGGGGCCTGGATGAGTTGCTGGGTACGCAGTGTTTTCAGGACAGGTGGTATCTTTGCCTTTGGTGTTCTGGTTATGAGTGCCTGTGCTGCCTCCAGTGGTACAGGTTCGCGGTAGAGCGAGAAGGCGCGCAGGAGTTCGCGCTGTACCTCGCTCAGTTGCGTATAGATGTGGTCGAGGAGATTAGCGGCGATGTCGCCCTTCCAGAATGTTGGGTCTGTGAGGATGGTGGTAAGGCCCATGCTATAGTCACGCGAGAGGGTTGCTAAGAGGACGAGCGCATAGGCATGACCATCACAACGTTCCACTGCTGTGCGTAGTTCTGCATCCGTGCCATTGACACCCTGGTTGCGTAGCAGGGCTGTTCCTTCACTGATCTTTAGCCCGGCGACAGCATATTCTTCCATGCAGGTCGGTGGGTATTCGCGGGTTCCTTTTGGTCGCGGACGACTGGTGAGCAGGACGCGGCAGCCGGATTGCTCAAGTTTCTGACTGTTGAGTACGTCGATCCATTCGCCTACACCTGGCCGGTCGGCAAGGGCGTGGCCTGTTTGTCCGTCCAGCAGGTTCTCGAACTGATCCAGGACGATTAGGCGGGGTTTGTCTGCTGTCTTCAGGGCGTTGAAGAGCGCTGCTGCCTGGTTCTGCAAGGCCAGGTTGCCAAAATCGGGTATGGGTTTGCCTAACGCAGTACAGATGTTGCCCGCTATATCGGCGAAGGTGACGGCAGGATCAATCGTGAGCCAGAGCGGTTCAGCAGCAAATGGGCCGCTACCATTGTTGTGCTGCTCCTGGGCGTAGCGATAGACAAGGGCGGCGAGGGTTGATTTGCCGACGCCGCCGATGCCTGTGAGGACGATGGCGCTGATGTCCGGCTGCGTGAGCCTGCCGTATACGTCTTCGACGACGCTCTTACGTTGCTGGATGGTTTTGGGGTCGGTGAGCGGAGGAAAGCCTACGATACCGCGACTGGTTGAAGGAAGGTTATGTGGCATATCACTTTTTGTACTCAGTTTCTCAACAATCTCTCGAATCCCCCTGGCAACATCAAAAAACGCTTCGTCACGCTTTGCCCAACTGGCCACAGGTTTGCCATTTTGGGGTAGAGCTTGAAGCTTGCCGAACGGAGCACTCTTCCAATCAGCCCGTCGCAGAATGACAGGTATCACGCGAGCCTCTCCTGTTTCATGCCTTTCAAGAGCCCGCTTCATCTCAATGTCATAGCAGTAATCCGAGGCGATAAAATCAGCACTGACGAGCAGTAGGATGATTTGAGCTGTATTCAGGTGTGTATCAATCTTCCCTGCCCATTCCTCTCCCGCCCCAATTTTGCGGTCATGCCAGCTAGAGATGAGTCCCTCTCGCTTCAAAAGACTTAGTTGTGTTTCAAGTTGGTCCCGCAAGCGTTGATCTTTATGAGCATAGGAGAAGAAGACCTCGAGGGCTTTTGTTGGTTTGGGTGTCAAGGACATAGATTTATCCCCCGCTACAATACGATGTCATCCAGCGCTAGGCCCAGTGTCATGTGTTGATGTGATTATAACATAATACAGCAGGGATGCATAATCATGGCTATCCCATCGGGTGCGTGTCACAATTTGATGATGTTGGAGGAAATGACACGGCGGGCGACCACAAAGGTCCACACCCAATCCCACAGCGCACCCGCCCCGGGCGTGTTTCATTTTTTTTGCACAGGTAGTCCTGAACTGGGGGTTGGGGTGGCCTGGCCCGAAGCAAAAATCTGCATTTCACCTCACCCGCCGCTACGGCATTTAAGAAACCCGCCGTAACGCTTCCTCCACAACCTGCTGCGCTTGCAGCTCCACCTTCGGTAACAGTCCACCAAACGCTTGATCGCCGATCTTTTTTTGTAACTCTTCTATACAACCCTGCGTCTCATCCCTTTCGGGACCCTGTACTTCCTCGAAGATGCTCTTTGCAAGCATGAAACTGGCGAGGGCAACGTCGTATTTCTCCTGTTTGAAGTAGAACACACCCAGATTATGTAATGTGGTGCCTTCGCCTTCCCGGTCATCGGTATCTCTGCGCATTTTTAATGCCTGCTGATAGCATTTCAACGCCTGCTCCTGCTGGCCCAGATCAGCATAGAGCTTGCCCAGATCATTGAGGGTTGTGGCCTCCCCGCCATGGTCGCCAACTTCCCTGCGTATGGTTAATGCACGTCCAAGGTACTCCAACGCACGCTCTTTTTGACCCATGCCGGCATAAACCTGACCCAGGTTGTTGAGCGTTTTGCCCTCGCCCCAACGATCCAGTCCTTTACAGATCTGCAACGATTGCTCAAGGGATGCCAGCGCCCGCTCCTTTTGTCCTAAATCAAAATAGACTCTGCCTAGATTCTTGAGCGTTCTGCCTTCGCCTAAGCGATCACCCACTTCTCTACGTATGCTCAGCGCTTGTCCAAAATATTCTAATGCCTCCTCCTTTTGCCACAGGCCATCATAAAGCTTGCCTAAATTGTTGAGGGTCCAGCCTTCCCCACTAAGATCTCCCACCTCTTGATAGAGCTGTAATGCCTGCTCGTAATAATCCAGCGCTTGCTTTTTCTTCCCCAATGCACTATAGACCTCACCTAAATGGCTGAGGGTCGTGGCTTCCTCCCCATGATCTCCTATCTCTCTGGATATGCTCAACGCCTGCTCACAGTAGTCCAGGGATTTCATCCTCTGCGCCAGCGCTCTGTGAATCCCAGCCAGACTGTTAAGGTTCATCACCTCATCCCCACGATCTCCCATTTCCCTGCAGATTTGCAGTGCCTGCTCAAAATACTCCCGTGCTCGCTCTCGTTGACCCAGTATGCTGTAAATTCGACCCAGATTATTGAGCGCCCAGCCTTCTCCCCTAAGGTCACCTTGCTCTCGGCACATGTTCAATGCACGCTCAAGATACTCGTGCGCTCGCTCCATCTGCCCTAACGCGCTGTAGACCGCACCCAGGTTGCTATAGATGCATGCAGCTTGAGTAGGCTGGGGGTGCCATCTATGCACCGGCAACAGTGGTTCATACAGTTCCAGTAAGATGGCGTTGCCTCCCCAGCGATTGAGATCAGCAAAAAGCTCCTCTTGTTCCATCAGGTTGTAGGCTTCTTGCCACTGCCCGGCCTGACTGTGTTGCCAGACGGCTTCGACCAGGTCATGAACGTCGCTACGTTGTCGTCTCTGTTCACGCGGAGGACAACTCCGCGCTGCTTGCTGCAGGTAATATTGCGCTGCCCTGGCATGGGCGTCTTGTAAGGTTTGTTGATTCGTCTGCTCGTGATGCCCGTTAAAGCGACTGTGTGCGTAGTCAGCAACGATGGTATGAAGTTGATAGCGGCCCTCGCCCGAAGCCTGGAGCAGGTGCTGTCTGAGCAGCACATCCAGGGCAGGCAAAGTCTGAGCTTCTGGTACTTCGGCACTGAAGTCGAGCAAGGGTTTCGCTGCATCCAGTGATACTGGCTCGCGATAGATGGAGAAAGCTAACAGGAGTTTGCGCTGTACTTCGTTCAGTTGTTGATTGTAGATAGAGTCAAGTAGATTTCGGGCGATGTTGCCCGTCCAGAGCTGGGCATAGGTCGGGTTGCTAAACAGAGTCGTGAGACTCAGGCTGCGATTACGGCGCAGGAACGATGCCAGGAGCGTGAGCGCAAAGGCATGACCGGTGCAATGCTCTACGGCCATACGTAACTCCGCCTCGGTGGCCACAACCTCCTGCTTGCGTAACAGTTCTATGCCCTCAGCGATTTCCATACCGCGACTGTGATACTCTTGCATGTAGGTTGGCGGGTATTCACGAGTTCCTTGTGGCCAGAGGCGGCTGGTGAGCAGGACGCGACAGCGACATGGCTGGCTATTGAGGGCATCGAGCCACTCACCCACGCCTGCGTGGTCCGCAAGCGCATAGCCTGTTTGCGTGTCGAGCAGGTTCTCAAATTGATCCAATACGATCAGGCGCGACCGTTCAGTGGTGTTCAGGGCATTGAAGAGTGCCACTGCCAGATTTTGAGGTGTGAGACTGCCAAAATCAAGCTGAGGTTTATCCAGGGCTTCAAAGATGGTGCCAACAAGGTCGGTGATGGTGACGGCGGGGTCTATCCTGAGCCAGAGGGCTTCAGCTGTAAAGGGGCTGCTACCGAGACGACGCTGTTCTTCGGCATGGCGATGGATGAGGGCGGCGAGGGTCGATTTGCCGACGCCTCCTATGCCGGTCAAGACGATAGCTGTGATATCAGGCTGAAGCAGCTGCGCATAGACTTCCTTGACGACTTTTTCGCGTTGTTGGATGGTTCTGGAGTCGGTGGGTGGAGGAAAGCCGACGATGCCACGATAGGCGGCTTTTTCCTGCGCAGGTGAGATGGAAGGAAGCGGCTGCGTCGTGGGAAAGGGTACAATAATGGGAGGGATAGCCTGTGGAGATAGAGACGTGCCAGCTGTGGATACTTGTGAAGTATGGTAGGAAAGAAGGTGATGTTCAGATGAGCCAGCAGAGGAAGAGACGGGGAAGAGCCATTGAAAGAGGCTAATCACGACGCCGAGGGCGGTGAAGATGATGATCGGTAAGATGCTGATCCAGGGACCGTTACTATTCGCTACCCAGATGATGGCACCAACGGCGATCAGGATGAAGGTGATGATCACAATGACCCAGCGTAGCCAGGGGCGATGCTTGTGCCCGTTACGCTGTCCCTGCGGATTGTTGGTCGGCTGT
>WNEZ01002209.1_pt1 | contig 16603 bp, 15 predicted proteins | sample 5400521 | NCBI WGS metagenome assembly WNEZ01 (sample SAMN13153339, study PRJNA577476) | soil metagenome | isolation source: 120 cm saprolite under Douglas fir tree site 2 hole 1 replicate 1 | place: USA:California | collected 2015-04-18
GGCATGCTCATCGTTCATCGTCCTGCGCTGCGCAACCTCGCGCTCGCCCTCGCCAGTATTTTCCAAACCATCCCCAGCCTCGCGCTCTTCGGCTTTCTAATTCCCATCCCGTTCATCGGTGGTATCGGCCGCCGCACCGCCATCGTTGCCCTCGTCCTCTACGCATTGCTGCCCATTCTCCGCAACACCTACGTCGGCCTCACCGGCATTGACCCCGCCGTCCTCGAAGCCGCCGGAGCCATGGGCATGACCCAATCGCAAATCCTCTGGCGCGTTCGCCTCCCGCTGGCCCGCGCCGTCATCCTCGCCGGCATTCGCACCGCCACCATCATCACCATCGGCGTAGCCACCATCGCCGCCGCCATCGGAGCCGGCGGCCTCGGCACCTTTATCTTCCGCGGCGTAGCCATGGTCAGCGACGCCGTAATCCTCGCCGGCGCCATTCCCGCCGCCCTCCTCGCCATCGCCGCCGACCTCCTCCTCGGCCTGCTCGAGCGCCGCCTCAAAATCTCCTAGCTCCTATCGTATTCATTCCTATCTCCCCTCTTCTCTGTGCCCTCCGTGCTCCGCTCTCCGTGAACTCTGTGTTAAATTCTTTCTTCTTCATTTCACAAAAATGAGCCGCCGCACTCTCCTTTACCTCCTCTACTTCCTTTCCGTCCTTAATTTCCTTTTTCTGTCCGGCTGCAAGACTCACCAGCCCCACCTAACCATCGGCTCCAAATTCTTCACCGAACAAGTCATCCTCGCCGAGCTCCTCGCCCAGCACATCGAAGCCCGCACCAGCCTCCACGTCGATCGCAAATCCAATCTCGGCGGCACGCTCCTCTGCCAGAAAGCGCTCCTCTCCGGCGACCTCGACCTCTACGTCGAATACACCGGCACGGCCCTCACCGCCGTCCTCAACGAATCCCCCAGCCGCGACCCGCACGATGTCTACCATCGCGTCCAACAAGGCTACGCCCAGCGTTTCAACCTCGAAGTTACCGAGCCTCTCGGCTTCGAGAATACCTTCGCCATGGTCGTCCGCAGCGAAGACGCCCAGCGCCTCCACCTCCGCAACACCTCCGACATCGTCCCCTTCGCCGCCAAAATGCGCGCCGGCTTCGGCTACGAATTCCTGGAGCGCCCCGACGGCTTCCGCGGCTGGAGCCAGCTCTACAGTCTCCATTTCACCGCTCCGCCCAGCGTCATGGACCTCGGCTTGATCTACCGCGCCCTGGTCGACAATAAAGTCGACATCGTCGCCGGCAACTCCACCGACGGCCTCATCGACGCCCTCCACCTCGTCCCGCTCGTCGACGACAAGCACTACTTCCCGCCCTACGACGCCGTCCCCATCGTCCGCCGCGACGCCCTCGCCAAGTTTCCTCAACTCCGCGCCGCCCTTGCCGACCTCGCCAACAAAATTTCCGCCCAAGAAATGCGCCACCTGAACGCCGAAGTCGACGCCAACCAACGCGATCCCGCCGCCGTCGTCCGCGCCTTCCGCGCCTCCAAATCCCTCTGACCGTGGCACAGCCATTTCTGGCTGTGCTCCTACGATCGACACATACGTAGCCATCCCGGGTCGAAGACGGACTCCACTCCGCTAGAGAAATCCTCTGTACCCGCGCCGCCGCCTCTTCCGTCTGACACTTAAGGAAGCCCTGCCCGTCGACGTACTACGATTTCTTCGGAGGACATCACATGAAGAATCTCGTCCCCTTGCTCTTTCTCCTGCTCGCTCTTAGCGTCCCTGCGTTCCTACTAGCCGGCGGCGCTGGTGCATACCCCGAGGGACAGCGCGGCGGTGGTGGTGGCGCTCACGGCGGAGGCGCTCATGATGTGGGTGGCGGCCACGTCCCCGCTCACGGTCCTTCGCCTCACGCTTCGGAGAATCGCGCACCCGAAAATCGCGCACCCGAAGGCCGCCCTAAAGACGACCATCGCTCCTTCCGCGATCAGCCCAATCATCCTGAGGCGCCTCACGTTCACCATGATGACCATTGGGTTGGCCACGATTCCGGCCGCGGCGACGCGCACTATCACCTGGATCATCCCTGGGAACACGGCCGCTTCACTGGCGGCTTTGGCCGCGGCCATGCGTACCACCTTGGCGGAGGAGACCGCGACCGCTTCTGGTTTGGGGGCTTCTACTTCGGCGTAGCTCCCTACGACTACGACTTCACCGATGATTGGAATTGGGACGGCGATCCCATCGTCGTCTACGAAGATCCCGACCACGACGGCTGGTACTTGGCCTACAACTCGAGGCTCGGCACCTACGCCCACGTCCAATACCTCGGCCCGCGGTAACGCGCGGCGCGCGGGTTTTGGTGGCATGGTCATTTCTGGCTGTGCTCTGACGATCCAGACGCATTATCCAATCTCGCTCGGAGACGAAAGTCGGCTTCAGCCAGCAAGCAAGACCCCATTTAGCTTCATCTTGTCTGAGCAGGCCAATTCAGGCACAGGCTTCTCGTTTTGCGGGCTATGGGATGACGACAATTCTGCGCCCGGATTCCGGGCGCTGCCACACGCTTTCGATGTCCGCAAGAGCAACCCGCTCGGTCTCGATCCGCAGCTCCCCGCGCGCAGCCCTCGTCATCACCTGTTGCATCGCATCCACCAAAACCTCGCGCGAGGGTATCCCCGCCGTGCCCAGAATCGTCAACGCCGTGCTGCGCAACACCGCCGCCGGCAGCGCGATCGTGGCCCCGGCGCTCTCCCCGACTTGCACCAACCGCGTCTCCTTCGTTACTACGGCAAATTCCGACTTTGTTATCGCCGCAAGCAACGCCTCCGTGGGACGTCCCCAAACGTAGTCGATGATGACGTCGAACCCCGCGTCTCCCGCCTCGCCCGCGAACGCCTCCTTGAGAGAATCCTCACGCTGCTCAAGCTGGATCGTCGCGTCCGCGCCCAATTCGCGCAGCCTGCCAAGCACCCGCTCGTTGCGCCCCGCGCCGATCACGCGCTTCGCCCCCAGGCGCTTCGCGATCTGCACGGCGAGCTGTCCGGTGACTCCCGTCGCGCCCAGGATGAGCACCGTCTCGCCCGCCGCAAGTTTTGCGCGGTGCTTGAGCGATAGCCAGGCAGAAACGCCCGGATTGGGCAGCGCCGCGGCAATGTCATCATCATCATCGATACCCGCCGGCACCGGGAAGCAAAACGCGCGCGGCGCCACGCTGCGCTCTGCCATGGCACCGTAAGGCCTCCTCGCCCCGCCAAAAAATACCCGCGTGCCATCCTCCAGATCCCCAACTCCATCCGTTCCGCACACCACCGGGAATTCCCGCGGGCTCGCATAATGCGAGCCGCTTGCTAACTGCCTGTCGATCGCCTTGAGCGACGCCGCCCGAACGCGCACAACCGCCTCATCCTGGCCAGCCGTCGGCTCCGCAAACTCCTCGCACCGCGGCCCCTTCCCAAGCTCGTGCAGCACCGCAGCCTTCATTCTTCCTCCCGCCTATGCCGCGCATTATGCCACCGTCTGGAACACGTGTGCCCCTGGCCGCTTGCTATGTGCCCGCGCGCCGCGCCATGCGCGTCGATCCCATGGTCGCCCTGCGCTATGAATGATCGACTTATGCTATGGGGACGCTTCAGAGCGACACCACCCGGTCCCAGCGTCGCTCTGTGCGCTCTGTGGTGAATTCTTCCGGTCGCGGAACGTTCGCAGCACGCATTAAAATCGAAACGCGATGCCGCCCGTGAAATTCACACGCTGCAGATAATTGGAAACATTCTGCTGAAAGCAATTTCCAAAGGCATCGCATTGCACCTGGAGCGTTTTGTTGCCCCGTGACGGCAGCCACCGCAAATCCCCGCGCAGCGCAAAGTGTCGGCTCAGTTCGTATTTCGCCCCGCCGCCAACATTGAAAGCCAGCAGGGTGCGGTTGGGATTGCCTCCACTGTTCGATTCATGCGAAGCGCCAATACCGCCCGCGATGAACGGTCGCAGCTTCCTTTCGCTGTTCCTCAGCAGGTAGAGAAGGCCAAACGAGTACTGGTCAAAGTCGGAGTTGAACGCTTTCGAGTAGGTCTGCGTGGCAGCGTCCCGCTCGCTAAAACTCGTAGTGTTTCTGCTCCACATGAATTCGGCCTGCGAGTTCTCGGTGAGCGAGTAATCGATGAACGTGCCGTAGCTCAGCCCGCTGTCCACGCGCAGGCGATCCACGGTGAAGGAGTTGGTAACCGGATAGGATCCGCCGGTTTCATAGCCTGCAAACGGTGACACTTCCCATTTTGTATAGTCGTGCCATTGCCCGAACGCCGGCGAAATTGTGACAAAGCAGAACACGAACACGAGCAGCAGCGGCGAGCGGTATCGCATAGTTCCTCCCAAGTAACTGGCCAAATTGATTCCCATTCTGATCGAAAGACACAACTCCATTTCTCTGGCACTAAGATGCACAAAGAGCTACGCGGAGTTTCAAGTGCCGCTGCTTCCAAATCTTCGCCAGTCTCGTAGTTGATGTCGATGAACTACGCGAGCGACTCACAGACCATTGCATATTGACCGGGTCGGGTCTACATTGTCGGTCGGAAAGTCAAAACGGAAATTCCAGGCAACCTGAAAAACGAATGGAAGGAGGCCTTATGACCGCGCGAACCAAGCAATCTCTTTCGCGTCGGCACTTGGCGGCCTGGCAGTGCTTACCTTCTCGCTCACGCATTTCGCGCTTGGAAAAGAAGCCCGCGATGACAATCGGCAGCATGCACATCGGAAGGGAATACACAAGATCAAGCACATCGTGTTCATCGTCAAGGAGAACCGCACGTTCGACAATTATTTCGGCACATTTCCCGGCGCTGATGGCGCCACTTCCGGTAGTATTTCCACTGGCGAGGTAGTGCCGCTTGGACATGCCCCGGACGTGACTTCCATCAAGACCCGCTCCCGCCGCTAATTTTGGACACACGCCAATGCGGTGCAGGGGCCAAAGCGGAGATCAAGCTCGATCCGAAATTTCACAACGGCGCCCAATAGCGTTTTGAGCCGTACACCCGGAATTGTGGTATCGCGCGGAGATGAGGCGCCGCAACTGGCAGTGCCGTAGGGATGAGCCCAATGAGGCCCATGATGAGCAACAGCGGTTCACCGGCGCCTTGCTCGTCCCAGAGGAGTTTGGCACCTTGATTTTCAACGAAGGGCATCGAGTCTCCAGCTGGAGCAATTGGCGAGCGTTCGAACGTTCCCGCGGAAGTTCATAGAATGCGATAGTCACCCACAGATGCATGTTACTAACGCGGCCGCCATTGTATATAATCCGCCTCACCATGCCAAATCAAGAAACGCTTTACCACGTCGCCGACAGGGTGGCCACTCTTACGCTCAACCGGCCTGATAAATTAAATGCCTGGACGGCGGTAATGGAGCGCGAGGTCCGCGCAGCCATGAGGGAGGCGGAACGCGATGAAAATGTTCGCGTGATTGTCCTCACGGGCTCGGGGCGTGGATTCTGTGCGGGCGCGGATATGTCGCTACTAAGCACGGTGGCGGAGAAGGGGCTCGACGAAGCGACGGGGGCACAAGGTGTGCAGGCTACAAGCGAAAGCACAGGGGGCACGCGGAAGGATTTCCAGAAGAAATATTCCTATTTTCCTGTGGTCGGAAAGCCCGTGATTGCGGCCATCAACGGGCCGGTGGTGGGACTGGGTTTGGTGATTGCGCTGTACTGCGATTTGCGCCTTGCTTCCGATGCGGCGCGCTTTGGCACAGCATTTGCGCAGCGGGGGCTGATCGCGGAGTACGGGATGGCGTGGATGTTACCGCGCCTCGTGGGGCATGCCAACGCGCTAGACCTACTGTTCAGCGCGAGAATGATCGATGCCGCGGAGGCGCTACGGCTGGGCTTGGTGAATCAAGTTTTCCCTCGAGAAACATTTCCAGAACGCGTACAGAGCTACGCTGCGGAACTTGCATCGAGTGTTAGTCCGCGGTCGTTGGGGGTGATTAAGCGTCAAGTGTATGACGCGATGTTCCAGACGCTGGCGGAATCGTTTGAACAGTCCGAGCAGGAAATGCTGGCGAGCCTGCATTCCGAAGACTTCAAAGAGGGTGTGGCGCACTTTATCGAGAAGCGCGCTCCGGCTTTCACCGGCAGATAGGAACCTGCGATGAACTTCGCATCCAGCGACAAAGTGAAGGATTTGCAGCGCCGAGTCCAAGCTTTTATGGACGAGTACATTTATCCAAACGAGCAGCGCTTCGAGGAAGAGATCGAGCAGAATGGCTGGCAGCCGACGAGGATCGTGGAAGAGCTAAAACCGAAAGCTCGCGCCGCCGGTTTATGGAACTTGTTCTTACCGGAAAGCGAATACGGCGCAGGGCTGACCAACCTCGAATACGCGCCGCTTTGTGAAATCATGGGGCGCAGTCACATTGCACCGGAGGTGTTCAATTGTTCGGCGCCGGACACAGGCAATATGGAAGTGCTCGCACGCTATGGCACGCCGGAACAGAAGAAGCAGTGGCTGGCGCCACTGCTCGCGGGAGAGATCCGGTCGTGTTTCGCGATGACGGAGCCCGCCGTCGCTTCCTCCGATGCCACAAACATTGAGGCAAGAATTGTTCGCGATGGCAACCACTACGTCGTGAATGGCCGAAAATGGTGGACATCCGGGGTCGGCGATCCGCGTTGCAAGATCGCCATCTTCATGGGCATGACGGATCCATCGGGTCCGACTCATAAACAGCAGTCCATGATTCTGGTGCCGATTGACGCGACCGGAGTAAAGATCGAACGAATGCTAACCGTGTATGGATATGACCATGCGCCACACGGCCATGGAGAGGTCACATTTGAAAATGTGCGCCTTCCAGTTTCGAACATCCTTCTCGGTGAAGGGCGCGGATTTGAGATTGCCCAAGGTCGCCTGGGGCCGGGGCGAATTCATCATTGCATGCGATGCATTGGCGTTGCGGAACGGGCGCTCGAGACCATGTGTAAGCGAGTGCAAGCGCGCGTGGCTTTCGGAAAAACGCTGGCCGAGCAGGGAACGATTCGCGCAGATATTGCCGCGTCACGCATGGAGATCGAGCAGGCGCGGCTGTCGACGCTGAAGGCCGCGTACATGATGGATACGGTGGGGAACAAAGCGGCGCGCACCGAAATTGCGATGATTAAAGTTGTGGTGCCCAACGTAGCGCTGCGCGTACTGGATCGGGCGATTCAAGCGCATGGAGGCGCGGGAGTTTCGCAGGACACGTTTTTGGCGAGCGCGTGGGCCTTGTGTCGGGCGCTGCGGTTGGCCGATGGTCCGGATGAGGTGCACATCGAATCGATCGCGAAATGGGAGCTGGCCAAAAGCAAGAAAGCGAAAGCGCCATAGCTTTCACGCTGATGAATGGAAGTGACGGGCAACAGAATCCCGAGAGAATTCATGGGGGAAGTTCATGCCGCCATTGGCCGTTAGAGATTTGCAATCGCTGAAGGAATTGGTGGGGCAGGGGATTGGGGTGACGGAATGGCTTCGCGTTACCCAAGAGCGGATCGAACAATTCGCGGAAGCCACGGAAGACCGGCAATGGATTCATTTAGATCGTGCCCGTGCGAGCAGGGAATCACCTTACGGCGCGACCATCGCTCACGGTTTTCTCACGCTGTCCTTGATTAGCCACCTTCTGAAAGATTTGGTTGAAATTCAAAGCAGCGTGCGGCTGGCTATAAATTACGGGTTGAATCGCGTGCGCTTCCCCGATCCGGTGCGGGCCGATTCCAGAATTCGCGCGCGTGTTGTGCTGCAGGCGGTGAAAGAGCTGCCTGAGGGTGTGGAAGCGATGTATGCCGTTACGATCGAATGCGAACAGTCTGAGAAGCCGGCATGCGTCGCGGAGTGGATAGTTCGCTACTACAAGTGATCTCATTCATTTGACAAGAGATGGGAGAACCCCGCGTTTGAATAAGCGAACTTGGGCTAGACGCGCCCGGTTCGCGCGCATTGCAACGAAGCGCCCAGGAGGAATTCGATTTTCTCGGGCATGGACGCGAAGCGCTCGTCTCTCGTCAAGCCCTGGTGGTACCGAAAATAAATTTGTTGCACAATGACTGCCAATTTGAAGCGAGCGAACGTGAGGTAGAAAGCAATCTGTGATACATCGCTCCCCGTCTTCTCCGCGTAGAAATGAACCAATTCCTCCCGTGTAAAACTGCCGAGTTGGGTCGTGGGCCCCCAGCGATTTTGTTGCAGTTCCTCGGGATCTGTTGGATCGATCCAATAAGCTAGCGCCGTGCCCAGATCGGTGAGAGAGTCGCCGATGGTGCACATCTCCCAATCGAGAACGCCGACAATTTTTGTGATGTCGTTCGAATCGAGGACGACGTTGTCATATTTGTAGTCATTGTGAATCAGCGAAGTAGTGCGCGTGGACGGCATGTGCTGTCGCATCCACGCGGAGATTTTCTCCACTTCGGGATAGTCGTGGGTTTTGGAACCATGATAGCGGTCGATCCAGCCGCGAACTTGCCGCTCGAGATATCCATCCGGTCTTCCGAGATCCGATAGGCCCACAGCTGCGTAATCCACGCAATGCAGGCGAGCGAGATTCTCGGCAAACGATTCGCTGAGCCGCCGTGCTTTTTCCGGGGGGAAATCCAAACCGCGCGGCACGTTTCTGCGAAGAATGATCCCGTGAATCGGCTGCATCACATAGAACGGCGCACCGAGAATGGAATCATCATCGCAGTAAAAAAGTACTTCGGGAGCCGGTGCGTAGACGGAGTGGAGCTTTGACAGCGCACGAAATTCGCGCCCCATATCGTGGGCCGACTTGACCTTGCTGCCGAAGGGCGGCCGGCGAAGAACCAGCTCTCTGGCCCCGAGGTTCAGTGCGTAAGTCAGGTTGGAATGGCCGCTGGGATATTGGCGGACCCGGAGCGCGCCTGTTTCGCTCGGAAAATGAAGACGCAAGAAGGGTTCGAGCTTAGCTAAGTCCAGCTCTTCACCGGATCGAATGGCTGCGGGATGGTCCAGCAAGTCACTCATTCGAAAGTCATCCTAACGGTAGGTCAGCATCGCAGGATCCACGATATGTCCGTGAGAATTGAAACTGCTGAGAGTAAAGCGCTCCGAATCATGCAGAAATTCGCTCCAAGACGAGTTCCGTGACATCCAGCTCACTTGCAACGTGCGTTCCGGAGAAAGCTGCAAAGCACGCTGCACGGCCACAGCAGTAGGACCACCGGATGTGAAAATCGCGACCCGTTCACCGCCACGGCCGGCAGCAGAAAGAAACTTTGAGAGGCCGAAGTTCACTCGCGAGCAAAACTCTTCCCAAGTCTCGACCCCGTCCGGAGTGATTGCGCCTTGTACCCACTTTCCAATAACTGCCTCAAATAGTTTTTGAAACGTAGGGCGCCGGCGACAAGAGTCTGTTGCCGATTGAAACGCGAAATGAAGGTCGCGGATACTTTGATCGTCTTTAACCAATCCGGGCAGACTGCGCTCCAGCACGGCTTCTCCTTGATATTCATCGAATTCGGAGAGCACCAGCGGCTGAGGAAACGGGAGGCCCTTTTTCTCGAACGCCTCGCTCACAAGCCTGGCGGTGTCCTTCTGCCGGACGCGTGGACCGGCGCACACGCGGTCAAAAATGACGCCGCGTTGCGCCCAATATTCACCAAGAGCTCGTGCCTGCGCTTCGCCGAGCTTCGACAACTTGTCATAGTTCTGCTCAAGGAACGAAGCTTGCGCATGACGGACGAGAAAGAGAGTCCCCATTGGTAGTCAGGTCCTTCCGTCAAACCTTATAGCGCAAGTGTCGCGAAGTATGAAATTGGGCCGCACCCCACCTTTGAATGCACAGCATCCGCAAGAAACGCCCGGTCTAGGCAGTTGCGACCTGATCTCTGCTGAACTCGGCGAAGGTTTTGCCTTGCCCCGCAAGCAGCTTGAGGAGCGGAGCGGGCTGCCAGATTTCACCGTGCTGACGCTGGAATTCGGAGACGCGCTCGTAGACCTGCTTGAGGCCGACGGTGTCCGCGTACCACATCGGGCCGCCGCGATGGGCGGGAAATCCGTAGCCATTGATATAAATGATGTCGATGTCCGAAGCGCGTAGAGCGTAGCCCTCTTCTAGAATACGCGCGCCTTCATTGACCAGAGCGTATAGGCAACGGTCCACGATTTCCGCGGCGGACATCTGACGCTGCGCAATGCCTGCTTCGGCGACCCATTTTGCAATGTGTTCGGCAACGAGCGGGTCCGGCATCGCGCGCCGCTGATCGTCGTATTTGTACCAGCCCGCGCCGGTTTTCTGGCCGTACCGGCCGAGTTCGCAAAGGCGATCTTCCGCAAACGGCTGACGAATGCCGGGTATTTCCAAGTGTCGATACTCCTTGCGAATGCGCCAGCCAACGTCGAGGCCTGCAAGATCGCCGGTGGCAAGTGGTCCCAGCGCCATGCCGAAATCCGTAAGGGCGCGGTCCACCGCCTCGATGCTCGCGCCTTCCTCCACGAGGAACTGAGCTTCGCGGCGGTAGGGACCAAACATCCGATTACCGACGAAACCGCGGCAGTTGCCCACAAGCACGCCCACTTTGCCGAGCGTCTTAGAGAGCTGCATGCATGTGGCAATCACTTCCTTTGAGGTGGCCCTGCCGCGAACGATTTCCAGGAGACGCATCACGTTCGCCGGGCTGAAGAAGTGCGTTCCTATGACTGACGCGGGCCGCGAAGTGGAAGAGGCGATCTCATCGATGCTCAGCGTGGAGGTGTTACTTGCAAGAACGGCGCCCGGCTTGCACACGCGATCGAGTTCCTTGAAAACTTCCTTCTTGAGGGCCATGCCTTCGAACACGGCTTCGATCACCAAGTCCATGGTGGAGAAATCGTCGTACGTTAACGCGGGCTTGATGCGCTGCAAGCGCTCTTCGGCAACGTCCTGAGAGAATCGGCCGCGCTGGACGGAATTTGCGTAGTTCTTCCGGATGGTGGCCAAGCCGCGATCGAGCGCAGGCTGGTCCGCCTCTTTGAGAACCACAGGAATTCCAGCATTGGCAAGCACCATGGCGATCCCACCGCCCATTGTGCCCGCGCCGACAACCGCGGCGGATTTAATCGGAAGGATAGGCGTCTCCTTCGGGATGTCCGGAATCTTGCCGACATCGCGCTCGCTGAAGAAAACATGGATGAGTGATTTGGATTGCTCGGAGAAGAGGCACTCGATGAAAAGCTTCTGCTCCACTTTGCAACCTTCTTCGAAGGACAGTTTCGTGCCGGCTTCCACGGCATCGATGGCGACAACGGGAGCGAGCAGGCCGCGCTGCTTTTTGGCAGCCGTTTCGCGCGCGGAAGAACAAATCTGGGCGTTTTCCTCCGTGTTTCCGAGTTTCTCATTGCGCTCGCGCGTTTTGCGAGCAGGTTTATGCGCGACTTCGCGTGCAAAGGCCACTGCCCCCGCGAGGAGATCGCCTTCGATGATGCGATCGACGATGCCGGATTTCAGCGCTTCGTCGGCTTTGACCGGATTGCCGCCCGCACACATCTCGACGGCTTTCGCCACGCCGGCGAGCCTTGGAAGGCGCTGCGTGCCCGCCGCGCCAGGAATCAGGCCGAGCTTAACTTCCGGCTGGCCCACTTGCGCGCTCGAAAGAGCAACGCGATAATGGCCAGCCATCGCCAGTTCCAATCCACCGCCAAACGCCGTTCCGTGAATGGCCATCACCACCGGCTTGCTGCTGTCTTCGATTTTCAAAAGCAGCGGAAGCAAGCCAGGGCCGCGCGATTTGCCCGAAGTCATTTTGCCGAATTCTTTAATGTCCGCTCCGGCGACAAAGGTGCGGCCTCCGCCGATCAGGACTGTGGCCTTTATGGTGTCGTCCTGTGCAATCTGGTCCAGCGCTTCTGAAATTCCTTCTGGAACGCCTGGACTTAGAGCATTGACGGGTGGATTGTTGATGGTGATCACGGCGATGCCGTTGTCTTTTGTAAGCTGCACTAGATTGGTCATGGAAGGGCTCTCGTTTCTTGATTTACGCGCTTTTCGCGGAGACGGCGCCGGCATCGATCACCAAAGAAGCGATCCGCTCGCGGTGAAATGTAGCGTCGCCGAACGCTGCTTCCGATGCTTTCGCCCGGCGATAGTACAAGTGAAGATCGTTCTCCCACGTGAAGCCCATGCCGCCGTGAATCTGGATGCCACGGTTGCCGACGGTGCGGCCGGCGTCGCTGGCATACATTTTCGCGATGGAAACTGCGACTGCCGCGTCCGGGGAATTTTCTTCGAGCGCCCATCCAGCGTAGTACACCGCTGAACGAGCACTCTCTGTTTCCAAATACATGTCCGCGCACTGGTGTTGCACGGCCTGGAAAATGCCGATCGGTTTCCCGAACTGTTTGCGGGTCTTGGCGTATTCGACGGTGAGATCAAGCGTTCGCTGCATTCCGCCAACCAATTCGGCAGCCAGCGCGGCCGTGGCGATGTCGAATGCTCGCGCGAGATCCTTCGGTGCCCCGATTTCCTCGGCCGGAGTATTCCGGAATTCGACGGCGTAGAGTTTGCGTGTCAGGTCCATCCCGGACATCGGGGAAATCTTCAGGCCGGGGGCCTTGGAATCCACGAGGAAAACTCCGTTACGCCCGACGACGACGATGAAGTCGGCGACAGCAGCGTCGGCGACAAACAATTTCTCACCGGTGAGTTTGCCGTTGCTGGCGCTCAGTTGAACATGCCGCGGGTTCCAGCTCGCGCTGGCTTCCAGAATAGCTGTGGTGGCGCGAACTTCTCCCCGGCAGATGGGCTCAAGATATTTTTTCTTCTGCGCTGGCGCGCTTACGGCATCCAAGATGGATCCGGTCAGAACGACGGTCGAGAAAAAGGGACCGGGCAAGAGTGCGCGTCCGGCCTCTTCCATCAGTAGCATGAGTTCGACTTTGCCAAGACCAACTCCGCCGTACGCTTCTGGAAAGATTATGCCGGTGTAGCCCTGATCGGTAAGCTTCGCCCACAGCGCGGCGTCGTAGGCGGTATCTGTTTCCATCAGGCGCCGTATCTCAACAGTGGGACACTCGCCTGCAAAAAACTTTCGTGCGCTGTCTTTCAGAAATTCCTGGCTCTCGCTCAGACCAAATTGCATGGCATATCCCCTTAGTAGCTTCTGGGCAGCCCGAGAACGAAATGCCCAATGATGTTGCGCTGGACCTCGGAGGTGCCCGCCTCGATGGTATTTCCCCGGGTGCGCAAGTACCCGTAGGACCAAATCCCTTTGTCGACAGCGCGCGGGTCGCCGCCGAGCAGTTGGCCGTAGGAACCGAGTATTTCTTGCGCAACTTGCTGGAGGCGCTGATTGAGTTCGCTCCAGAAGATTTTCTGGATCGAGCCTTCGGGCCCCGGCACGCCGGTAGCCGTGATGCGGCTGAACGCCCGCATCTGATTGAAGCGCATAATTTCGATTTCCGCGCTGCACTGTGCAAGCTTCTGGCGGATGAGCGCGTCTTCAGTAGCGGGCCGACCATTGCGCTGGATCGTACGCGCAAGTTCGATCAGGCGAGAGATGTAGCGCTTGAAGATAAGGTGCAGGCGGGCGCCGTACGAGCCACGCTCATACATCAGTGTGCTCATGGCCACATTCCAGCCGTCATTCACCTTGCCGAGGACATTTTCCGTCGGGACGCGCACATCGCGAAAGAAAAGCTCATTGAATTCCGATTCCCCGGTCATCTGCCGCAGAGGACGAACTTCGACGCCGGGCGACTTCATGTCCACGAGAAGAACGGTAAGCCCTTTGTGTTTCGGCGCGCTCGCATCCGTGCGCACGACAAGCTCGCACCAGTCGCCCACCCAGCCGTAGCTGGTCCAGACTTTTTGGCCGTTCACAACGTAGTGATCGCCGTCCAGCCGCGCTTCCATCTGCAAACCAGCGAGATCAGAACCGGCATTCGGCTCGGAAAAACCTTGGCACCAGATTTCTTCTGCGCTCAGAATTTTTGGAATATAGCGTTTCTTCTGCGCTTCCGTTCCACACGCGATGATTGTCGGTCCGATGAGCCCCAGGCCGAGCGAGTTAGCCATCGGCGGCGCTTCCACGCGCGACATTTCTTCCCAAAACAGCGCCTGCTCCATCAGTGTGGCGCTGCGGCCCCCATATTCCCTGGGCCACGAAACCGCGGCCCAGCGGCCTTCCTGCAGCTTCCGTTGCCAGGCGCGCAGGTACGGAAAGGATTCCTCGATGGGCTTTTCGCGCCACTCGTTCCAGTCTTTCGGGACGTTGGACGCAAGCCACGCGCGGAGTTCGTCGCGAAATGCCGATTCCTCGGTAGTCAAATTTAAATCCACGGAAAGTACTCCTTCCCTATTGGGGCGCGAAACGCGTTACCGGCAAAAAATCCCGCTCAAGCGCTGCCCTTCTGTGTTTTGAAATCGGGGCGAATCGTATCCTTGCCCTCCCAATATTTCTTGCGCAGATCTCTCTTCAATATTTTTCCGGTGCCGGTTTTAGGCAGGCTCGCGACGAATTCGAAGGAACGAGGACATTTATAATGGGACAGGCGCGATCGGCAGAACTCCAGGAGCTCGGCCTCCGTGACGGCGGCATCCGGCTTTAGGACCACCAGGGCCTTAGGGACTTCGCCCCACCTTTCATCGGGAACAGGAAACACCGCGGCCTCTAAGACCTTAGGGTGGGCAAGAACTGCCTTTTCAACTTCGAGAGAAGAAATATTCTCCCCGCCGCTCACGATAGTGTCCTTCTTGCGATCGACAATGAGCAGGTAACCCTCTTCGTTGAGTGTGGCCATGTCTCCGGTGTGGAACCATCCCCCTCGCAGGGCTTCGGCAGAAGCGGCGGGCTGCCGCCAGTAACCCTCCATCACACCGTCGCTCCGCGCGATGATTTCTCCAATCGTCTGCCCGTCGCGAGGAACGTCGTTATCGTTGGCGTCCACCACGCGCAGCTCCGCGCCTGGAAACGCGTACCCGGTCATCGCCTGCCCCGCATAGCGCTGTTCGCCCTCCCAGCCCATCCCCAGCTTCATGGGAGAAATCGAAAGCGAGGGACAAGTTTCCGTCAGCCCGTACCCCGAAAAACATTCGCAACCAAGCACTCTTTCGACCTCGCGAATCAATGTTGGCGAAGACGCGGCGCCACCGATCACAATGCGGCGCAAGCTGCTCAAATTGTATTTGTGGCGCTCCGGACAGTTAACCAGCGCGGTGGCCATAATGGGCACGACGCTGAAAGAACGCACGCCTTCCTTTTCAATCAGCCGGAAGACTTGTTTGGTCTCGAAACGCTGCATCATAACGTGCTTTCCCCCGAGCAAAGTGAGGAAATGCGCGACGCCCCAGCCATTCGCGTGGAAAAGAGGAATGGTGTGCAGCTCGACTGCCCCGTTTTCCGTGTTGAATCCCAAGCAAACGTTTTGTGCATGCAAGTAGATATTTCTGTGCGTCAGCATCACGCCCTTGGGGTTGGCACTCGTGCCGCTCGTATAGAACAGTTCGCCCAGCGCGTTTTCATTGATGGAACTAATGTCCGCGCGATAGGGAGTAGCTGCTGCAAGAAGAGCGTCATAGTTATGTGGCGAGAGCCATGACGCTTCCGGTGTTCCGTCGAGTTGGATAAGAGTCTTCACACACGGAATATCCTTGCGGAAAGACTCGACCAACCCAAGAAACTGCTTCTCGACAAACAGAATCGTTGCCTCCGCATCATTCAAGACGTAGCCCAGCTCGCTCGATGCCAGCCGAATATTCAGCGGCAGCAGGACAGCCCCGGCTTCCAGCACTCCGTAGTAGGCCTCTAGCAAACGATGGCAATTGGTGCTGAGGAAAGCGACGCGATCGCCAGGCTGGACACCAGTTTGACGCAGGGCTCCCGCCAGACGCCGAGTACGATCGGCGAATTGCGCGTAGGTAAACCGGTCCTGATTGCAGACCACCGCCGTTCTCTGCGGATATTGCTGCTCGGCGTAGCGAAGAAACCGCAATGGCGTAAGAGGAATATTCATCTCGCATCTGGCCCGAATCAGGCCGATTGCCCTCCGTCAACCACCAGGACGTGCCCGGTGACAAAGTCGGATGCATCCGAGGCAAGAAAAATCGCCGCACCCTTCAGATCCTGTGGTCCTCCAAAACGGCCCAACGGTATGCCCGCCAGCAACGATTCCTTGTTTCGCTCAATCACTTTTTCCGACATGTCCGTCGGAAACCAGCCCGGCGCGATCGCATTCACCTGAATGTTGTGCATGCCCCATTTGCACGCCAGATCCTTCGTGAAAATAATGACGCCGCCTTTGCTGGAGCTATACCCAATGGCGGAGAATCTCGGAGGCGAACCGCGCAGCCCGGCAACGGAAGCGATGTTGATGATCTTCCCGCGGCGCTGCGCGATCATCACCTTCCCGACGGCCTGCGAAAAAAGAAACGTTCCCGTCAGGTTGGTTTCGATCACCTTATTCCACTGCTCGAGCGTCATCGCTTCGACTGGCGCGCCCCAGGAAGTGCCCGCATTGTTGATCAAGATGTCTATGCGTCCAAACTGTTTGACGGCAGCGTCGGCAACTTCCTGAACGCTGCCGGGCTGTTTGACGTCACAGCCGAGTGCGAGAACCTTCACGCCGAGTTTTTGCAGTTCTTCGGCAGCCTGCAGGCAGCGCTCTTTCTTGCGCGCGCACA
>WNEZ01002375.1_pt1 | contig 16598 bp, 16 predicted proteins | sample 5400521 | NCBI WGS metagenome assembly WNEZ01 (sample SAMN13153339, study PRJNA577476) | soil metagenome | isolation source: 120 cm saprolite under Douglas fir tree site 2 hole 1 replicate 1 | place: USA:California | collected 2015-04-18
CAGGATCGGAACAACGAAAAAATCGATGCGGTTGAATCGGAGCTGAAAACGGCGATCCAACTCGATCCCCATTTCGGCAATGCCTACTTGCAACTCGGCATCCTTCGTTCGGAACGTGAGGATTTTCCAGGCTCAATCGCGGCGCTCCAGAAGGCAGTTGAAACTACGCCGCTCCCGGACGAAGCTCATTACCGGCTCGCGCAGGTTTACCGGCGTACGGGAGAAGTGGATAAAGCCAGCAAGGAAATCGAGTTGTTCAAGAAAATCTCGGAACAAAGGAACAGGGAAGCCGAACGCGACCGTCATGAAATCCGGCAGTTTGTCTATACTTTGCGGGGGCGGGGCCAGACCGCGCCCTCGCAAGCGCCGACTTCGATCCCTCAGTGAAGCCGCAGGCTCCACGGTACGGATCAGGTCCCCGAGCATGCGCAGCCTACGCTCCACCTCTTCATCTCCCTACTGGTCCGCTCACTACGGTGATCCCCAGCACTGCCACTTGCGGAGACTGGAATCACTGCGGCGAGCGACGCAGCGGCTGTTCATCTCCCTACTGGTCCGCTCACTACGGTGATCCCCAGCACTGCCACTTGCGGAGACTGGAATCACTGCGGCGAGCGACGCAGCGGCTGTTTTTGGCCCGGGAGGCGTGTCATCAAATCGATATACAGCTTGTAAAACTTCTCCGCGTCAATATCGAACTGCACGATCGCCAAGCGCAGGTAGGGAGGAACCTTGGCTAGGGAATCCCAAAAGAGTGTTTTGCCGTAACTCGCCCCGTGATCGATGTCGACGTCCATGTACAGTTGCTTCTGCCCGGTGATGATAGAAGGGTCGATCAGCGCCGCACCTGCGATCTCGTCCCACATATAGCCGGTCAGAGAGTATTTTCCGAGGTATCGGGCAACGGGAGTATCTGCCTTAGAAATCGCGGCTTGGATTTCCGGGCTCAAGCGCGTTTTGACGGAAATGTCTATTGGGGTAATCGTGAGTTTCTTCCACGGAGCGCGCAAGACGATACGCGCCGCTTCCGGATCAAACCACCAGTTGAATTCCCGGCGGGCGTCGAGAGCTCCGGGATCGATGCCACCCTTGTTCGCGTATAGTCCGCCCCCCATCAAGACAAACTCTTTGGCCAGCGTTGCGACCGCGGGATCAAGCTTCAGCGCCAAAGCGTAGTTGGTCAAAGGCCCGCCAGCCCAAAGAACCACCTCCCCCGGATACTTGTGCACCATCCTTACGATGAATTCCGCGGCCGTGCCGGGGAGTGCTTGCGTGTGCGGTTCCCCCTCGGGCATAGGAGGGACGAATTCCGGCGGATGATAGGGTTCTTCGTAGACCGTGGACCGTTGGGCTTCGAACTTTTCCGTCCAGCACCCTTTGTATACTAATTTCCCATAAAGCGCTTCCCAGCGTTCCGTTTCCTCCTTGGAATTCAGCAGTGGAAATTCCGCTCCTTCAATCACCGGAACATCGGTGCGTTCCGCAATTTCGAGCATTCGCAATGTGTGCTGGGTTTCTTCCTTCACCCACTGGTCGCCGCTGACGGTGGTGATGCCGAGGACCTCAAACTTCTCCGACTGCAGAAAAACAAGGATAGCTTGCTGGTCGCTGGTTCCCGGGCCGCGGGCGTCTTGGTCGACGATGACCTTGATCCTCTCCTGCGCTGTGGCGTGTGGACACCCGAAAGTCGAAAAGGCGGACAGCACCAGTCCCAAAAACGACCGACCCACCAGAACTGGGGTGGGTCGGTCGAATTGAACGTCAGATTGTGCCGTCACGCCGGGCCCTAGAAATTAAGCTTCAGCGCGAACTGGATCAACCGCGGGTTGTTCACGGTCTGCGTCACTTTTGCAAGACTTGACGGTGCGTTGAGATCCTGCTGCCCGGTGAGGCTGCTTCCCGGTAAGAAGAACTGCGGGTGGTTAAAGAGATTGAAAATCTCCGTACGAAAATCCAGTTGCAGGCCCTCGCGATAAGGCAGCGGGAAGTGTTTGATCAGGGAGAAGTCCGTGTTCACGAAACGGGGGCCGTAGAGCGGCGCCCGCGGGGCGTTGCCGAGTTCGCCAGGCGGCGCGGCGATGAAGGCACAGGGATTAAACCAGTTGGAAAGTGTATGGACCTGGGTAGGCGCTATGCAAGTCGGATTGGCGGCCACCGGCCCCGCCTTGTTGGGGTCACCCACCTCGTTAGGACGGTTCAAGTCGTTCCCGTTCCATGAGAAGTTCACGCCCGAGCCACTGAAGTTGCTGTTGAGGCTGTTGACCACGAATAGAGGAAACCCTGAGATGGCCCTTTCAATGACATCTATTTCCCAGTTACCTAAAGCGGTGTTGAGCGGGCCGCTCCAGGAGCTGCCAAACTTCTTGCCTTTGCCGAATGGCAAGTTATAGAGAACGCTGGCGGTGAACTGGTTATTCGAGTTGATTTGAGAGAGGCTCCAATCGGCCCTCGCGAATCCGGGCAACGGCCAGTAGGTGGCGCCGGGGGTGGTCCCCAATCCGTCCGCAAACCCCGAGTCGAACGTTCGAGAGTAGGTATAGCCAAAGAGTGCGTAGAGGCCATACCGTGAGCTTCTGGTCTCGGCCTTAATCTGAAGAGAGTCGTAGCGAGCATTCCCTATGTCATTGATATTTGAGACCGTGGTGAACGAGCATTGGCAGAAGCCCAGCGTACCGTAGGGAGGGGTGAAAAACCTTCCGCCCGGTCCGCAGCCAAATGTATACCCAGCGACCTGGTTGGCACCGCCGAGGCATGCCGTCGGAGCGCCCACATTCTCATTCAAGCCGTCCACCAGGATGTGATGACTGCGCGACCCGGCATACCCAACCGTCATCACCACAGTCCCAGCTAACTGGTGCTCAATATTGAGGTTGAATTGTTGCACTCTCCCCTGCTTGAAATTCAGATTCTGCGACTGAATCGTGCCGGTGAAAGTAGCGGGGTTCGGAGGCGCTGTAATGGCTGGGAGGAGCCCCCGCGCAAGGCCACAGTTGACTGTAGTCTGGTTGAACGGACAAGGATTCGATGGGAAAAAATTGAAGTTATCCGTCTCCGCGAAGTAAGGAGGGTTTTCCCACAATCCCTGCCCGCCCTGGTTCCAGGAAGAATCGTGGAAGATTGCATAGCCGGCACGGACGGCGGTGGTCTTGCTCCCCCAGGGTTTCCAGGCCAAGCCGATTCTAGGCTCCAGGGCAGTCTTGTCCAGCTGAATGCCCACACGCCCGTCGGTCTTGATGCAGCCGGCACAGCCGCTCAGCGGGCCCGTTACCGAATACTTGCCGGTCACAAAGTCAAAGTTCGCCTGACGGCCAGCTTGCTCGGTGATGGGCGTAACGAGAGCCCAGGCCAAACCGATGTTAGCCGTTAAATTGCTGGTGATCCGCCAATCGTCCTGAATGTAGGGACGGAACAGCTTCCACCGGCGGCCGGTTGCGGCGCCAAGGAAAGTCTGATCGTGGATGGCACCGCTGACTTGGCCTAGAAGGAGGTCCCCTGCGGTGTCCCCGGTGAACGTTCCGAAGTTGCCACCGAGAAGAAAGAAGCCATCCTGGAAGGCGTTCGTCTCAACATTCATTTGTTGGGCACGAACCTGGCCGCCGACTCGGATGTCGTGTTTCCCGCGAATCATGTCGAACGAGTCCGAAATGGAGAACACGTTCGTTCCACCCAGGAAGGGAGCAAACCCGCGATCCCCCAGAGACCAGAACCCGGTCAACAACTGAATGGAGCTCAGACCGCAACTCACGCAGTCTTTTGTGGACTGGTTTTTGACACCAGGAGGCTGGCTCCCGCACACGCTATTATAATTGGCGCCTAGGATGCCTAGCTTCTGCGATTCGCAGCTACCAGTGCCGAACGAAAGGATGTGGTTGAAGATCCGGTTGAAACCCACGCTGATCTGGTTGATGGTACGATCGGAAAAAATGTGAGTTTCCGACACCGCCACATTGCGCGCGTGATTACTAATGTTCTGCGTGCTGGCGAAGGCGCCTTGCTCGGCGAATCCTGGCGAACCGCCGGGAACAAACGAATTAGCCTGATCGTAGCTGAAACGTGCAAACGCGGTATCCTTCCTGGAAAAGTTGTGGTCCAGGCGGACGTCGAACTCGCCTTCGTTAAGTCTCCTCACTGGTTCGTTGATGAAATTGATGCCCAGGCTCGAATTGCTCGCATTGCTCGTGGGATAGAGGTCAATCGCCCCTTGGCCCGCGGGATTGGACAGGGGGAGTTGGAACCCCACCACGGGGGAAACGGTTGCCGGCGTAGGAATCTTGTTGCAGGGGGTCCCGGCTGGCTGGCTCCCATTCGCATTAGCTCCGAGCGGTTTGCCACTCGCATCGCACTGAAAGCGCGCACCGGAGTAAGGATTGAAAATGTCGAAAAACTTGTTTGGGTTAGTGGCTGACCGCGTGACGCCGTAAGGATCCAGAGTAAAGTCACCGTTCTTCATGGCAGGCGTCGGAATCAGGCCCAAAAACGTTACCCCACGGCGCTGCCTCTTTGCCTGATAATCCAGGAAGAAGAACGTCTTGTCCTTCTGGAGTGGGCCTCCCAGTGCGCCTCCAAACTGATTCAGATTGAACTGTTCCGTGGTCGGAGCGAAAAAGCTGCGAGCATCGAGTTTTGTGTTGCGGAAAAACTCGAACACCGAGCCGTGGAACTGGTTCGACCCAGATTTCGTAATCACCAGCACCGTCGGACCCGCCCGGGTGCCGTATTCCGCCGAGTAGTTGTAGGTCAAAACCTTAAATTCCTGAATGGCATCAATCGAAGGTAGAATCGAGATGCCACCTGCCGTAAGCTCGTTATTATCAACCCCATCGAGCAGCCAATCTGTGCTTTGAGCTCGCGATCCGCCGACCGAAAGCGAATAAGTTCCACGAGCCGAGACTTCGCTGCTTGGCCCCGCGTTGAAGAAGCTTTGGGGATTGGTCTCCTGCGTTGTGCCAGGGGTGAGCGTCGCAAGCTGCACGAAATCACGTCCGTTCAAGGGCAACTGCGCAACCTGCTGGGCAGTGATGACCTGGCCGAGCGAGGGATTGGCGGTCTCCACTGCTACTTCCGTGGCCACGACTTCCACCGAGGCACTCACGGTGGCAGGGGCCAAGGTAAAATCTAATTCGCGCCGCTCATCCAACTGCAGTTTTACATCCTTGCTCTCCACTGTCTGGAAGCCCTTGAATTCTACCCGGATGGTATAGATGGATACCGGCAGCAAGTTGACGATGTAGCGGCCCGCATCATCGCTCCTGGCTTCGCGAGTTGCCCCGGTGCCTTGCGAGGTGACCGTGACGGAAGCTCCGGAAACTGCCGAGCCCGATTTATCTGTCACCGTCCCCAGAAAACTTCCTGTTGCCTGGCCATACGCCATTTGTCCGCAACAAGTTCCAACGATACAGACCACCACCGCAATAAGAATTCTCTTGCACATTTTCCTCACCTCTTTCGGCAACCCCAACAAACAAATATTCCGGATTCAAAGCCTGAAAAGCGAACGAAGTGCCCTCCCCCTCGAGTCCCAGGAAGCACCCCCTTCCCGAATTCAGAAGAAAAGCATGAAGATGGCGATCTTCAGACTCTCCGTCCGACAGATACCTAAGGGCAGGAATCCGGCTTCGATTCCAGGGAAAAACATGGGGCAAAATTACTTCTCAACGGCGGCTGTGTCAAGTAGATGTTTTGGAAGCGCGCAACGATGGGATTCATTCCCATTCTACTCGCTGTTCTCGATACACTTGCTCATTCTTGCCTACTGTTATATTTTCGCGGCTTGGAACGCAAGCAAATCTTAAGGAGCCACCATGTTCGTTTTGCAGAGTTATCCGTGGGCTGTTGTGTTCTGCGTGATCACTATGTTTTGCTGGGGTTCCTGGGCCAACACCCAGAAGCTTGCGCGCAAAGGCTGGCGCTTCGAACTGTTCTATTGGGACTACACCATCGGCGTCCTGCTGTTGACCTTGATTCTTGCCCACACGCTGGGGAGTCATGGAAGCGCGGGGCGTCCTGCGGTGGCCGACATCCATCAGGCTTCCGTCTCGAGCGTTTACTCCGCGCTTCTGGGCGGCGCGATTTTCAATCTGGCCAACATTCTTCTGGTCGCGGCGATTGATATTGCGGGCATGTCGGTCGCGTTTCCGGTGGGCATCGGTATCGCGTTGGTTCTCGGCGTGATCGTGAACTACGTCGCCAATCCGATCGGCAGCGCCACCCTGTTGTTCTCCGGCGTAGTGCTTGTTGTCTTGGCCATCATTCTGGATGCGGTCGCCTACCGCAAGATTCCCGGTGGCGCGGCTGGGGTCAGCACGAAAGGGCTGGTTCTTTCGGTCGCCTGCGGGATCCTGATGGGCTTTTTCTACCGCTTCGTAGCCGCATCCATGTATCCCGATTTCACGCGTCCGGAAGCGGGTAAGCTCGGCCCGTATGCGGCGGTGTTCATTTTTGCTGTCGGCATTTTTCTCAGCAACTTCGTCCTGAACACCTTTGTGATGAAGAAGCCATTCGTAGGAACCCCGGTGACTTACGCGGATTACTTCAAAGGCGGCCTGGGCACGCATCTCACCGGCATCTTGGGTGGAATCATTTGGGGCGTGGGCATGTCCTTCAACATCATCGCGTCAGGCCGGGCAGGCTTTGCGATTTCCTACGGACTGGGCCAGGGCGCGACCATGATTGCCGCATTATGGGGCGTTTTCATCTGGAAGGAATTCCGTACTGCTCCCGCCGGCACTTCCAAGCTGATTGCCGCCATGTTCGGCTGTTTCCTGGTGGGCCTTGTGCTGATCATCCTGGCGCGCATGTCGTAATGATTTGGAGAGGAATTTTCTTATGAAATGGCTCTATCGACTGTGCATCTTTGCCGTGTTGTTTGCTGCCTGTGGCTTGGCCGTTGAGGCCCAGGGTAAGCGCAAAGTCATCATTGATCAGGACGCCGCCGGGCCGGGAGGCACGGACATGCAATCGATTCTGGCGCTGGTGAACTCGCCGGACACCGACGTTCTGGGCATTACTGTGGTGACCGGAGATGCGTGGCGGGACGAAGAGGTGCAGCACACCCTTCGGCTGATGGAAATTATCGGGCGCACGGACATTCCCGTGGTGCCCGGCGCCGTGTTTCCGCTGGTCAGCAGCAAGGAGTATATCGAAAAGTGGGAATCGTTCTACGGCAGATTGAGGTACAAGGGCGCGTGGAATTTCGCTCGCGGACACGCGGTGCATGGACCTTATGAGATTCCGCCCATGCCGGAAGGGAAGCCGACGCTCAAGGCCTCCACGGAAGATGCCGCGCACTTTCTTGTTCGCATGGTGCGGCAGTATCCGCATGAAGTTACCATCTACGCGGCAGGACCGATGACCGATCTGGCGCTGGCGATTGCCATGGATCCACAGTTTCCAGTGCTGAGCAAGGAGCTGATTGTCATGGGAGGAAGCATTAATCCGAAGACAGACGATCCCGAATTCGCGCTTTCTCCCTCACACGAGTTCAATTTCTGGATGGATCCCGAAGCCTCGCATGCCGTGCTGCATGCCCACTGGCCGCGGGTTGTGCTGACGACCGTGGACATTTCCGTGAAGACGCGGATGGAGAAGGACCTGATCGAGCAGATCCGCAAGAGCCCGGCGCCGGCGGCGCAATATGTGACGAAATATGTGGAAGCGAATTTTCTATGGGATGAACTTGCCGCGGTGGCATGGCTCGATCCAGCCATTATCACGAAATGGAACAAACTCTATGTGGATGTCGATATCGATCACGGCGCAGGGTATGGAAACACACTCGTCTGGGCGCCGGGGAGGCAGCCGGGGCTGGGGGAAGTTGTGGTGGAAGTGCAGGACGACTTGGACAAGGCGAAGTTTTATAAGGAGTTCGTGGAACTGTTGTCGCGGCCGACGCCGGGAGCGAGGAGCGCAGCAAACGATTAGGTGGTATTTCTCAAAAGATACAAGTCTGTTCGTTGGCCGGGTTCTTGAGACACTCGGGTTCGAGAGCGAGTCTCAGCTGGTTCGTCAGGCGCCTGCCCCGCCTGTCGCGAAACACCTGCTACGGCGAAGCGTTTGCCGCGCAGAAATTCAGCGATTAGGTCGTGCACTTTCCCCATAATTTAGTGAATCGTCATATCGTCTGGTCGACTTGAAATGTTAAGCGCTGATCTGACCCCCTGCACAGCGAGGTCGCGAGGCTTTCTTGTATTCGCTGTAGACTAGATCCCGCGCCGCTGATTGCGAGGCCGTCATGCGGTCGCAGCCCTACTTTTGCTGCGTGCGTCCGACCCATCTCTGAAATTCCAACGCTTGTGATTGACGCTCACCGATGCCATGTCATCAGACGCAAAAGGAATTTCCTTGTACCCTCGGACCTCTATAATGCAGCCCTCACTCGTGGCGACCTGATCGAAAAATCTACCGTCCTTGAGTTCCACCGAGACCACTTGATAGCCGATGCCAGTCTCTCTGGCTTGTTTCAGATGATCGACAAACCTACTGGGAATTGGAACTACGCATTTCATTGGACGCCTCTGGAATGGAAGTACTGCGGACAATCAGACATTACGCCGAGCTGGGCCTGCCGTCCAATGTGGTAGGGGCGAAGCAGAAGCGAACTCGCGTGAGAGGCACCGCGAGAATAATTCGCCGCTTTCGGTAGAAGCAGATTGGCAGATGGCGCAGGCGTAGACGTTGCCGCTGGCGCCGGTGAAGCCGCTCCGTTCGTCGATGCGGGCACGGGATCGGCCAGTGATTTCGGCGCTTCGTGTTTCACCGCTCCATACCGCGCGGCCAGCCACTCCCGGGCTTCTTCCGGCTTGTAGTTGAACGGTCCCATCCCCCCGCGATAAGCGATACGGCCGCTCTCATCAATGATGTAAATCCGTTCCGGCCAGGCAGCATACGCGTCATTCGCGGCGTTGCTCATGTCGTCGACGCCGAGGGGCAGGGGGAACTTGAATCTCTTGATGAAATCATTCGCGATGGCGACGCGCTGCTCCAGAGTTTTTGGCTGCGCGTAGCAGACGTCGTCCTTGACGTTGGATTTCATCTGCCATTCGTCGGTGGGATGCGCCTCGCGAACGTAAACGGTCAAAAAATCCGCATGCTGCTTGTAATCCTCATAAATCTGAACGACGTCGCCAACCTGGCGGCGAAAGGGCGGTCAAGTAAAACTCCCGAACACCAGCACCAGCGGCCGCTCATGGGTTCGTTCGCGGATGTGGAAACGACTGACACCATCCAGCGCGACGACTCGCGCGTCCGGCGCATCGCTGCCCACTTTCAGCGTGCCGCGGTGCATGTGCGGCAAGGCATAGCGCACCATCCCGTAAACCTCCTTCGGGCTTCCGGCCATGAAGGAAAGAAGCACGAAGCCCGCCAGCAAGAGCGATGCAACGCCAGCGGCCACCCATTTCCAGAAACGGCTCAATTGAATTCTTCTCCTTATCCTTAATCAGCCGCAGAAGGAAATACTATCATCCGCGGCTGTCTTTCGAGCGCAGCTTGTCGCGCTCCTGTTTGTAGCGCGCCAGCGCAGTCTCAATAACCTTGACCGCGGCGTAGGCGGGACGGATATCTTCCACCTGGACCTGCTTGCCTTCCAGTTGCTTGTAGTCCTGGAAAAATCGCTTCAGAACGAGCAAGCGGTGCGGTGGCAATTCGTTTGCCTCGACGTAGGTGTTGAATTCCGGATCGTTGGTGGCCACGGCGATGACCTTGTCGTCGCTCGCCCCGGAATCGATCATCGTCATCAATCCAATGGCCCGCGCTTTGATGAGCGCAAGCGGCTGGACAGGTTCCTGGCACAAAACGAGCACATCGAGGGGATCGTTGTCGTCGGCGTAGGTCTGCGGGATGAATCCATAATTTGCCGGATAGAACACCGCCGAATGAATGATGCGATCCACTTTCAAGAGTCCACTAGCTTTGTCCAACTCGTACTTCACGTTGGAGCCCAGGGGAATCTCGATCACCGCTTGAAAATCGCGAGGGAGATCGTTTCCCGGTGAAACATCATGCCAAGCATGGAGCATCGAAGTTGGTCCTTGGTCGCGGAATATGGGGTGACATTATCACCTGAGAAGGCCTTAGGTGCCAGAATATGCGAGGAGCGGGCAGGGTGGCTAGCGGGGCAGGTCGATCGGCGCCGCTCCCGTCGAAGCTAGGGGCAAGCCGGCTGAAGGAATAGCGAGTTCCGTTCGCGGAAACCGCTCTGTGCGAAGCAGAGACTTCAATTTCTTGCCTAAGAGATTTGGATAGAAACACCCATGCCACCCGGCTGTTTTCAGAAAGAGTGCGGATCCTCTTGAATGCAAAAGAGTTGTGAAACGCTCTTGGCGCGAAGAGCGAAAAGAGCGAAGGAAGAGTGCAGCCGGAAAGGGAGAACTTCAAGTAGCACTTGAGATTATTGATGGGGGACACCCCCTTACACCCCCGGGCATTTGTAACAGTATCAAAGGAAAGAGGTTGCGGGAAGGGGCGTTTGTATGTGGTTGAAAAGAAAAGGGAATGCGCGAGGCATTCTGGTGTGTTCCTAGGCGGGCGAGTTAGAAGTGCGAGGACCGACACCCGGCAGTTTTCGTAAAAGCGGATTCTAAAGGACCTAGGGGGATAGCGGGGCAGAGGGGCACTTGGTTGCAAACCGATTCGGCGAGCGTGGCGACTGACTATCAAAAGACATGTTACCACGAACGTACCGTACTTGTCAAGATAGATTTGTAAGTGGTTTGTTTGCTATGGGGTAGCGTCTGGAGGTTAGGGAGTAGATGTTAGAAGTTAGCATGTAGAACGAAAGTCCCAGCGCCCGGACCAAGTCGGGGGTCAGGGGTCGAACGATTCTTGCGGTTGCGGCATGGAGGGAAAATTCAAAACGCGAACGCTTCAAAAGGCGAAGCATGCGGCACACGTAGTTTACCAGTGCGTTGGAGGCCTGCCACCCGCCGAACGATAGACCTAACCCATTGACGTGGCAGGGCGTTAGATTTCTAGGACGTGGGTTCGATTCCCATCGCCCACTCCATAAACACTGGTCCGACTACCTGTCTGCCACTCCCAATTCCTGTTGGACTCTGCTGGCGCGCTTGTTCACATAGAGGGCGTCATCGGCCCGCTTCAACAAGTCTTCGAGCGAGTCACCTGGGTTGAAATTGGTCCAACCAGCGGAAAAGGAGAGGGTGATCGACTGGCCGTTACAGTCGACATTCAGCCCGCTCAATCGGCTAAGGACGTGAATCACCTCATCGGGTTTGCACTCCGGCAGCAACACGAGGAACTCGTCCCCTCCGAGACGAACGGCAAGATCGGAACCGCGAATGGCCGTGTTAAGGCGTGCAGCGAACTGCTTGATCAGCTCGTCGCCAGCGGCATGACCAAACTTGTCATTGAGCTGTTTCAGGCCGTCCAAGTCGAGAAGAAGTATTGTCAGCGGGCGACCGTGGCGCTGCGAGCGAGAAATCTCTTCTGCCAGACGCTGTTCTCCCGATCGCCGGTTGTTAAGACCCGTAAGCGGGTCAAGCACGGCAAGCTTATACACTTGTTCCGTCCGCACTTCCATCTTGCCTAAGGCTTCCACTTGGTCGCTCAGGTTGTGCTGGATCCGATGAATCTGTAGCTGCTGGTAAACCGTGTAGACGTTGAACAGCAAAACGAGTCCCACTAGCCCGCGCATGGCTAGATCCAGTTGAAATGAATGGAAGGCATCGGTTTCCGATAGGAGGCCGGGGAACGCAAAGGAAGCGATCCCCAACGTCAAAAGCAGAGTCACCATCACCGCCGAGGACCACAGCCACCACTGGCGCTGTGCGATCCGACGCATGTTTGCCCGGATCTGCTCTGCCTGCACCGGAGCAGGTGCTGCGGAAGGTTGCGGATCCAAAGGAATCATGCGACCTCGGATAGATACATCGATATATCGTCTATTAAGACCCTGGAATTGCCCGCTGACAACCAGTAGTCCTGGGCCTGTGTCTAAGCCGCAAACCGGAATCTCCGTATTGACTTCCGGGCCGACCGATAACCAGCGCCACTATTTGTATCTAAGTTGTTTTCGACCTAGCTCTGGCGTTTCATCGGATGTCTTGACCCTGTACCCTCGACCAGTGCTCCCCTAAACACTCTCTTCTAGAAGATCATTCGCAACGCCGTGATCTGCCGTAAAGTTTTCCCAAGCGCGAGTGTTTCCTTCGTCGCGATTGACACTGCCCCCGCAGGGAGAGTGCACGAAACATGATCTGAGAGGACCACTCGCCAAATTCACTTCGATTCCGCCAAACATTCTATCATCCGCGAGCGGATGGCAGCTGGCTAACTCCCGATTAGTCGTGGAACAGCCTACTCACATCGTATCCCCCTAGCCGCATTGAAGTGTGTGAGCCCGAAGAGGCGGAAGGAGATGGCCGCCCGGCTGGGGGGAGAACCGGGCGGCGCGCCGGGAGTAGACTCCCATCGCTATGGCTACCGCTGCTCGTTACTTTGATCTGGTGCGTCGGGTAATCGGAGATTGACCCACTTCTGGAGGTTAGCGGTAAGTGGATTGCCGGTTTCGGAATGGATGGTTCGCAGGAAACTGAGGCTGGGAAAGCGGGGAAGGATGCGCCATCAGGAGCGGGCTTTGTCGATCATTTCTTCCCAGATGCCTTTGGACTTGAGGATGATCTCGACGAGTTCGCGAGCGGCGCGTTTTCCGCCATCGGCTTTGGTGGTGTAGTGGGCTCCGCGCTTCAAATCCGAAAGAGCCTTTTCCACGACAACGGCAAGCCTCGCCTCTGGCATGGCGTCGAAACCCAACGCCAATCGGGAGATTGGCGTTCCCGGGCGGCGCGGCGGACTTCCGGGGTGGCGTTGTGGACGGCAACGGCCAAGGCCAACAGAGTGCATGATGGTCAGCCGCGAGGGAGATCATGCCGTTTTTAGCGGACCTCCGCAAAAGGGTTCTCAATGCGAAGTCCGGCAATCTTCTGCCCCGGGTTCAAATCTTCCGAGAGGAGCCGTGTCGCGCCGCTCTTGACGGCGGCGGCGACGATGAGCGCATCCCAGAAGCCGACCGGCGATTCGTCTTCGATACGGAATGCCACGGAAAGCTCGGCTGGAGTGGTTTCCATGCACCAGATCGAGTAGCTGCTGACCACAAGGCGGGCCGAATCCTTTGGCAGGGGAGAGCGAATCTTGCGGGTTACGTTCACGTAGAATTCCTGCAAGACCTCCATGCTCAGAACACCCGTGCGTTCGCTCCAAAGCTCACGCAGAATGTCCTTGGCCACCGCATGTTTGGATTGTGAATCCACATCGTGAGCGTAAATCAGGACATTGGTATCGACGAAGGTCCTACCGTTCATGTAATTCTTCCCGGCTGATAGGCACGCCGCCGCCCAAGTGAAAACCCTTGTCGAGGAGCGCCACTGCCTCGCGCTCCGCGCGTTCGTAGGCTTCTTCCTCCCCCACCAGGATTTCAATTTGCCCCGCAAGCAGTCCGCTGATGGAAGTGTCCCGCCGGGCCGCAACGATCTTCGCCTTGCGAATCGTCTGGCGATCCAGGCTGATGGTTACATTCTGCTTCATGGCATCCCCTTAATCCAAAGCACGTGCCCCACGTGAAACACGTAGGATATGTATAACACGTAAAATGCGCGTAGGCAAGAAAAAGCGATCGCGCCGTGTCGCCCCACGCCGCAAGGCTCAGGGTGGTCGTCCAGGGCGCAGATTGCGCAAAGCAACGGAGTTAACAGTCGACAGTTAAAAGTTGAAAGTAGGATTCTCGGAGAAGAATCTCCGACCGTGCTCCGGAGAATGGTCGGGGCAGGCTGGTGACTCGTGACTAGTGACTCGTGCAAACCCCGTTTGTGGGTGATTCCTCAGCCCAACAGCACACGCAAGCGATTGATTACACTGAGCCACACTTCAAAGAGGACAGGCAAGAATGCCTGTCCCACTGGCTTTCAACAATCTGCTCAGGCGCGGGCTTTGTCGATCATTTCTTCCCAGATGCCTTTGGACTTGAGGATCAGTTCGACGAGTTCGCGGGCGGCGCCTTTACCGCCATCGGCTTTGGTGGTGAAGTGCGCGGCGCGGCGCACTTCTGGGGTGGCGTTGTGAACGGCGACTGCCAGTCCCACGCGCTTCATGATCATCAGGTCGGGCAGGTCATCGCCGAGGAAGGCGACTTCCGATTCCTTGGCCCCGGTCTTGCGCAGGACGTCTTCGTAAGCGGCGATCTTGTGCCCTTGCTTCTCGTAGACAAACTCGATGTCCAGCTCTTTGCACCGTCTGCGCAGCGCCGGGCTGCCGCGGCCGGTGATGACGCCAGTGCGCAAGCCGGCGGTGGCGGCGAGCGTGAGGCCCTGGCCGTCGTGCGCGTCGAAATTTTTCAGCTCCAGCGCGGAACCATCCGATTGCGACAACAGCATGACGCTGCCGTCCGTGAGTGTTCCGTCGACGTCCATCAGCAGTACCAGAATTTGCTTCGCTCGTTTCGCCAGTTTTCTCGGGATTTTCTTTCCGCGCTTGGCCAAGTGTCTCTCCTCTTTTCTTGCGAATGCTCCCGTTGTAGTTTATAAAACCTCTCCCAGGTTCGTATGGGTTGCCGAGTAGGGGCGCAGCATGCTGCGCCCCTACATCAGCTCCAGGGTCCATAAATCATGCAGATGCACCACGCCGAGCACGCCTTTTGCTTCGTCCACGACAACAATGGAAGTGATCTTGCGCTTTTCCATCAGATTAAGGGCTTCGCTGGCAAGCACGCGCGGACCAATGGTTTGCGGATTCTTCGTCATGCCGTCCGCTGCGCGCATCTCCAGAACGGCCCCGCGATGCTTTTCCATCAGCCGCCGCAGGTCGCCGTCGGTCAGAATTCCGGCCAGCCGTCCATCCGGTTCAAGGACGGTGGTCATTCCGAGCTTCTTGGCCGACATTTCATGGAAAACGTCGGGCATCGGCGTGTCTCTCGAAACCCGAGGGAGCGCTTCTCCCGCGTGCATTAGATGTTCCACGCGCAGGAGTTTCTTGCCGAGGCTTCCGGCGGGATGCAGCGCGGCGAAATCATCGGGGCGGAATCCGCGGCGTTCGAGGAGTGAGACGGCCAGCGCGTCGCCCACGGCCATCGCCACCGTAGTGCTCGCCGTGGGCGCAAGATTCATGGAACACGCCTCTTCCTTCACACTGACGTCCAGCGCCACGTCGCTGGCTTCCGCCAGCGTGGAATGAATTTTGCCGGTCAAAATGACGAGGGGCATTTCCAGCCGCTTCAGCGCCTCCAAGAGCCGGACGATCTCTTCCGTCTCGCCGCCGTAGGAGACGGCCAGGAGCGCATCGCCGCGGGCGAGCATACCCATATCCCCGTGCAGAGCTTCCGCCGCGTGTAAGAAGAAGGATGGAGTTCCCGTGCTGGAGAGCGTTGCCGAGATTTTTCGGCCGATGAGGCCCGATTTTCCCATGCCGGTGACAACCACGCGGCCTTTGCAGGCGAACAAGACGTCCACGGCTTTTTCGAAGCTGGCGTCGAGACGCGCCACAACGTCTTGAATCGCTTGCGCCTCGATGCGGAGGACGCGCCGTGCCGTGTCGAGGCTCATGAGCGTCCTCGAACCAAAACGGAGGGCCTCAACGGCCGACACCTCGGTTGTAGGGGCGCAGCATGCTGCGCCCCTACAAACAAAGACCTGCCTGTCGGCGTCGCTTTCATCATTTCTCGCTCCAACGGCGGACGACCGAGTTGAGCCCCTTTAATTTCATGAGCAGGCCAAGGAGTTCCGGCAGCGGCAGGGCATTGGGTCCGTCGGAGAGCGCTTTGGCGGGGTTGTCGTGGGTCTCCAGGAAAATGCCGTCCACGCCCGCTGCCACTCCCGCGCGCGCCAGCGGCTCAATAAACTGCGGCTGCCCGCCGCTGGAGTGGCTTTGCCCGCCGGGAAGCTGCACGGAATGCGTTACATCAAAGACGACCGGGTAACCGATTCTTTGCAGGATGGGGAACGAGCGCATATCCACGACAAGATTCTGGTAGCCAAACGAAGACCCGCGCTCCGTCAGGATAATCTTTGTATTCCCGGTGCTCGCCACTTTTTCTGCCACGTTGCCCATATCCCATGGCGAAAGAAACTGCGCCTTCTTTATATTGACGATCCGCCCGGTCTTGCCCGCCGCAATCAGCAAGTCCGTCTGCCGCGCCAGAAACGCTGGGATTTGCAGCACGTCGCAAACTTCCGCGGCGGGTTGTGCCTGCGAGGCATCGTGGATGTCTGTAAGAATCGGGAGCTTCAGTTCCGACTTGATTTTGCCGAGAATCCGCAAGCCTTCTTTCGGGCCTGGGCCGCGGAAGGCCTTCAGCGAGGACCGGTTGGCTTTATCGTAGGAAGCCTTAAAGATGTACGGCACTCCCGCATCGGCCGCGATCTTGGCCACCTTCTCCGCCATCATCCGGGCGTGCGCTTCGCTTTCAATCACGCACGGGCCGGCGATCAGGAACAGTGGATTACCGCCGCCGAGGCGCAGCGGGCCAAGAGCAATTTCGCGAGTCATATTCATTCGAGATCGGATAAGGTCTGCAAGCTACTTAGGCTACGCAGCCAGCGCCGCGTTTGCAATGGTTTAGGCGGTTGCGCGAGGCGCAGCACGCAACGCAGGCG
>WNEZ01002557.1_pt1 | contig 16594 bp, 18 predicted proteins | sample 5400521 | NCBI WGS metagenome assembly WNEZ01 (sample SAMN13153339, study PRJNA577476) | soil metagenome | isolation source: 120 cm saprolite under Douglas fir tree site 2 hole 1 replicate 1 | place: USA:California | collected 2015-04-18
TATTGTGAACGCAGTAGCCGGACAAAAAGTCCAGGACGCGACGGCCGTCTTTTGTGAACAACTCGCAACCGAGACAGCGCTCATACTCAACGTTCATGCCTAGTAGGTTGAGCAGTGTGACCCATTGCGGGTTCACATACTCTTTATAGTTAGAGGTGTTATTGGAGGTGCTGTCCGAGGTGGCAGTCGACACGCCAGGTAAAACGACGGTGGCACTGTCGATGGGCATATTTCTAAGATGGGATGCACCCTGCTACGGATGGGATGCTCTGGGATGGACTTTCCGCTGTAATTACCGGTGAACAGCGGACAAACCACAGGGGGCTGGGGCCATAGTCCAGTCTGCTAGACTTTCCAGTCCTTCTTTGATGAAGCGAGGCGATCATGGCGATTCGGCGCGTGGGAGTGATTGGGGCGGGCACGATGGGCAATGGGATTGCCCATGTGTTTGCGCGGTGCGGGTTCAACGTCGTGCTCTGCGATGTGGAGCAGCGCTTTCTGGATCGGGGCCTCGATACGATTGCGAAGAATCTCGATCGCGAAGTCGCCAAGAACAAGATTACGGCGGGCGACAAAGAGTCCTCGCTGGGGCGGATTGCGGCGGTACTGGATCGGGCGAAGCTGGGGGATTGCGATCTGGCGATCGAGGCGGCGACGGAGAAGTTTGCGATCAAGGCGGAGATTTTCCGCGAACTGGATCGCATGATGAGGACGGAGGCGATACTGGCTTCGAATACGTCTTCGATTTCGATCACGAAGATTGGGGCGCTGACCGGGCGCCCCGACAAGGTCATTGGGATGCACTTCTTTAATCCGGTGCCGGTGATGAAGCTGGTGGAAGTGATTCGAGGCCTCGCGACTTCACAGGCTACGTATGAGACAGTGCGCGAGTTGGCGGTGAAACTGGAGAAGACGCCGGTGGAGGTGAATGACGCTCCGGGATTCGTGTCAAACCGGGTACTGATGCCGCTGCTGAATGAAGCGATGTATGCCGTGATGGAGGGCGTGGCTACGCCGCAGGCGGTGGATGAAGTGTTCAAGTTGGGGATGGCGCATCCGATGGGGCCGCTGACGCTGGCGGACTTTATTGGGCTCGACGTGTGTCTGGACATCATGCGGGTGCTGCAGGACGGACTGGGGGATCCGAAGTACCGGCCTTGTCCCCTGCTGATCAAGATGGTGGATGCGGGTTGGCTGGGAAGGAAGAGCGGACGCGGGTTTTACACTTACTCGTAAAATAGGGGATATGACGACAGCTTGGGGCCAGATTTTTCCAGAAAAGAAATCGGAAGGTGACGGGTTTTACTATTTGCTGGCGGTGATGTCAGGAGCGCTAGCGGGGTGGGTGAACATCAAAGTAGGTGATTTGCTGCTGACGGCGATGGTAGTGCTGGCGGCGTGCATGCTGCTTGGAATTTTAAGTCCGCGAAAGCCCTGGCGCTGGGTGCTCCTGGTCGGCGTGTTTGTGCCGGTGGTGGAGTGGCTGGCGTATTTCTTTCTTTCGCAGAAACCGGAGCGGGCGCAGATCTACGAATCGTTTCTGGCGTTCTTGCCAGGAATTGCGGGCGCGTTCGGTGGAGCGATGGGGCGGGGCCTGGTGGACAATTTATTCGCGGGGAAGTGAGCGTGCCTAGCTTCTATCGTCCACTGGCGTGCCAGATCGATCCCGGCGACTGATAGTTCAGCCCTTCGCCCCACACCACGTGCGTATCCCCGTGGTTGTCGATCGCGAGTCCGAAATAGTCACCGAAAGGAAAACGGAAACCTTCCTTACCGATATAACGATAGCCCGTCACGTAGCCCGAGATCCGGATCTCTTCCCCCCAGGTCGCGCCGCCGTTGCTCGAACTCCGATAGTAAGTGTTCCAATACGGAGAGTTGCGGGACGAGTTGCGAGAAATGTCACGTTTATCCATCCACGCCACGCGCACGTCGCCCGTGTTCCCCGCCACGATCGCCGGAAAAGCATGTTCCACTCCCAGCTCGGCATAGGAAACGCTGATCCGCGGCAGCCAGTTTTCGCCGCCGTTGGTCGATGACGAGAAGTAAGTGCGCTGCGGGCCCATGGGCGCGCTGCCCGCACTCCAGAGCGCGTACAGAGTTCCATCGGAGTCGGATGTCAGAGCGATCTGCGCGCCGAGGAATGCCTCGCCACATTCCTCACCCTTGCAGTCGGGTGCCGCCGCCGAAACGTCGAGTTGAGTCGCACTCCAGGCCTTGCCCGCATCCCCCGACTTCGCCACATACAGGTTCACCGTGCCCCGCGCTCCGCCCGCTTTTGAGTAAGAAGCCCAGGCCAGATACGCGTTGCCTGCGGGATCGACAGTAGCCGCGCCGAGCAGAGACCATCCCGGACGGCTTTCAGCATTCACGCGCGTTGGTATGAAGCTGCGCCCTCCATCCTGCGAGGCCGCTACCCACACCTCTTCTTCATGATTGAAAGCCACGTAGACGCTCTGGCCGCGCACCGCCAGCGCCGGTTTATCCAGTTGTACATCGCTGCGAACGGCCATCGTAAAAGTCCACGTCGCGCCGGAGTCCACCGACTTGGCGAGCATAACCGCGCGCTTACCGTTCTGCAGCCACGCTGCATACACGGTGCGCCGGTCGGCCGGATCCACGGCAATCTGCGCGTCAAACTGGCCCGAACCCGATTCGAGCATCACGTGCGGAGTCTGCCAGGTCTTGCCGTTGTCGTTACTCGCGACCAGCAACATGGTGGGCACGCGGCAGGCTTTGCAATCGGCCACTCGCCCGTAGTGCGGATAAAGAACGTAGATCCGGCCCGAACCATCGGCCGCTACGGCTGGTTCCCACTGGTCGCCGCTGGTCAGGCCGACCCGCTTCTGCCCGGAAAATTGCGGCGCCGCCGCCCAAGCTACGCTGGCCAGCGCAAACAGCAAGATCACGAGTTTCGGGGCGACGAGTTTCGAATAGACGGGGCGCATGCAAACCATCGAACGTAAACCGGGGGCGGAGGGAAGACAACTGTAACCCTGATCTTGAACTTTATCCCGAAGCCGGTCGCCGGTCAACCAATTCTGCCCTAATATGTTTGCCCTAGCCAGCGGTCAGCAAGATGGGTGAGCCGGAAGTAATCACCAGAGTATGCTCAAAATGTGCCGAAAGAGCGTGATCGCCCGTCCGCACCGTCCAGCCATCTTTGTCCGTAAACACCCGTCCCGAGCCGCTGGAGATGATCGGTTCCACGGTGATGACGAGGCCCTCGTTCATGATCTGGCGGGCCTCCGGGTCAGGGTAGTTGGGGACATGCGGCAGCTCGTGTATGGTGCGCCCGATGCCGTGTCCCCCTAATTCGCGGACGACTGAGAACCCGGACTTGCGCACTTCGCGTTCCACCATCTTTCCGATTTCAAATACGCGGAATCCGGCCCGCGCAACCAGCATCGCCTGATGGAACGCTCGCTCCGCGCAGGCCATCAATTGCTCAGCCTGCAAACTCACGCGGCCCACCGGCACGGTGATGGCGGCGTCGGCCATGTAGCCGTCCTTTTCCACCGTCACGTCAAGTTTCACCAGGTCACCTTCCTCAAGTTTGCGCTCACCTGGGATTCCGTGGACCGCCTCATCGTTCAAGCTGATGCAACTGGCGCCCGGAAACTGGTACACCATCGACGGAGCGGAACGCGCACCGTTCTCTTGCATAACGCGCGCGCCGATTTCATCCAGATATCGCGTCATGACGCCCGCCCGCACTTCCGCCTTCATCGCATCCAGCACCATGCGGACGATGCGGCCGACCGCTCTTAAGGAAATGAGTTCCTCCTCATCCTGAATGCTCAACGCGCGACTCCCTTCATGACGCGGACACAAATAGAAGTTATCGCATAAAGGGGCATTCCGGATAGTTGGGGTTATGTTTGGAGAGAATTGCGAGTTGCTGAACGCGCAATGAAGCGCTAGAATGCGGCGCGGTAAATCACTCTAACAGTCTGATGTTTCCTAATGGAGGGGACATGAAAAAAAGAACAATTGTATTGACCATGGCGCTGTGCTTTGTCGCGGCGGCAGTGTGCTTCGCTAGCGACGTACAGGTCGGGAACTGGAAGCTGAACGAGGCTAAATCGAAGCTCGCCCCCGGGCAGCCGAAGAACAGCACAGTCGTCTACGAGGCCACAGGTGACGACGTGAAAGTCACTGTGGATGGCACCGACAAAGACGGCAAAGCCACGCACAACGAGTGGGCGGGCAAGGTCGACGGCAAAGACTACCCCGTTACCGGCGATCCCAACTCAGACACACGGTCGTTGAAGAAGGTTGATGACCACACGTTGCAGTTGACCGCAAAGAAAGGCGGAAAGGTTACGCTCAGCGGCCAAATCGTCGTGTCGGCCGATGGCAAAACCCGCACTGTCACTACGAGCGGAACCGATGCGGAGGGTAAAAAGTTCCAAAATATCTCGGTGTACGACAGGCAATAGCGGGACCTCTCTCCAAGGCTGACAGTAACAAGTGATGCCCTTCCGCTCGGCTCCGAGACGGGAGGGCATTTGTCGATAAGGCGGACGCATTCCAAAGCGCTTTCGACAACCCTCGCCGCGCCCTGCCAAAAACTTGTGGGAATTAGAGTATTTCCGCAGCACGCGGAAGAGTTCTGACTAGGAGGGAGTTCCCACCAAAGGTACCGGCCAGTGAAAAACTGTTCCCGTTTCCACAGCCCGTAGGGGTAAGCTACGGTTATGTGCGTGTCGGTGTCGGTGCTCGCTAGCGGCAGTCGTGGGAACTGCGCGCTGGTGGCGACGAGTTCAACGCGCATTCTGGTGGATGCCGGTCTGTCGGGCCGCGAAACCTTCAAGCGGCTGCGCGTGCTTGGCGAGCGCACCGAGGAAATTTCCGCGATCCTGATCACGCACGAGCACTCCGACCATGTTGCGGGCTTGCGGCGGCTGGCTACAAAACTGAACGTGCCTGTCTTCCTGACGGCGCCGACCCATCATGCCTGGAGCCGCGCGGTGCGCGACGCAGAGGGCGCGATTCCGGAACTGCCGAAATCGGAACATTTTGCCGCCGGCCGGTGTTTTCGCATTGGCGATATTGAGGTGATGCCCTTCACCATACCTCATGACGCCGCCGATCCGGTGGGCTTCACGTTTCGCGCGGAAGGCGTCAAGATTGGTTTTGCCACCGACCTGGGCTACATGCCGGCCAGCGTGCGGAACCATCTGCGGGGCTGCAGCGTGCTGGTGATGGAATCGAATCACGATGTGGAGATGCTGCGTTCGGGACCGTATCCGTGGTCGGTGAAGCAGCGAGTGATGAGCCGCGTGGGGCATCTGTCGAATGACGCGCTCGCGGAATTTTTCTCCAACGACTATGATGGAGTAGCCGAATACTTAGTTTTGGCACATCTGTCTGAACAGAATAACCATCCCGAAATCGCGCGAGCGGCGGCAGAACAGGCGCTCGGCGGCCGTCAGGGGCTGTGGCGCAACCATGTGCTGCTGGCAACCCAGACGGAAGTTCTGGAACCCATCCGGTTGTAGCCTCTTATGAGCGAGTGTGTGGAACCGATCGTAGGGAAGATCCTTGCGGGATGGCGCTACGACATTTCCGGCCTGGCGCCGGAGATGCGCGGGGACTACGAGCTGCATTTCGTCGATTGCGAGCGCTGCCGCAGCCGGCAGAAACTGCACCGCATCATCGATATTTCGCTGATTGCGCTGGCTTCGGCGTCGGCCGCGGTGTTTCTGCTGGCCTTTGCCGTGATCCGGTATTTCGGGCCTCGGCATGCCTTCTGGCTGGAGGTGGGCGCGCTGGCTGGATTCGCGTTGTCGGCGCTGATCTGGTTGATCGTGGCCGTGGCTACTCCCGCGCCCATGGTGGTGGTGGATGCGGCGAAGCTCGGAGCGCGACACGTGCACGACCGGTTGCCTGCGGAGATCCGGGAGCGGCTGCCGGAAGAAATACGGGTGAAACTGACGGGATCGTGATGGGGTCAGCGACGGTGTTTGGGTTGAAGGTAATTTCGGGTTTAGAGAAATAGTAATGAAGTTCGGATCGAAAATTCTGGGACTTCTGCTGATCGCGGCGCTGGTGACGGCGGCGTTGCCGACGGGGTCTTTGGAAGTGGCCGCGGCAGTGGCAGGAACTGATCACGGGTCCGCGCCGTCGGTAGCGCTCGGTGAGCGCCCGGCCGGTTGCCACGCGCACAAGAGTCTTCCCGATTCACCGCTCCCCCATTCCCCGCTACCCGCGCCAGTGAGCTACAAGTGTTGTCTGACTGGTCATGACGCGGCGGTGTTGCCGGCGTCAATATCGCCCCAGCCTCCGGCTCAGTGCAAACCAGTTCCTCCGCAAATCGAGTCTCTGCTGACGGGATACTTTTTGGGCGGTTTGGAAGTTTCGATCATACCCTGCGCCCAACCGCCCGGTACGACTCCGCTGCGAATCTAGGTTCCCTCCTCAGTCGCGGCGATTCTTTAGTTGCTAAATCAAGAGCTTCATTTTTCTCGCATGATTTTTCTGCGTATGAGGAGTGTCACGTGCGGGCGCTGATTTTGAGTTTCTTCGTAATCAACTTATGGGTGTCCTTCGCTGGAGCGCAGGACGTTGTTGCATATGACGTTGTTGCAGATATGGATGCGCCTGATCCGCAAGATCAGACGCACCCAAGCCAAGATTCGACAAAGCAAAGGCAAGATCAGACGCAGCAAAAGATGGACATGCCGGGAATGGATATGTCGCAGCCTGCGCCGGACTGGATGCCTTCGCCCCACGACGCCTCGGGCACGGGATGGCAGCCCGCCGCGACGCCCGGGCATTCTTGGATGAAGTCCGCGGAAGCCTGGGACCTGATGGCGCACGGTGTAGTCTTTGCCGATTACAACCAGCAGGGCGGGCCACGAGGCGAGGGCAAAGCGGAGTCGGTGAACTGGCTGATGCTGATGGAGCAGCACAAGCTCTGGAGCGGCAGCATCCTATTTCGTGAAATGTTTTCCGCCGAGTCGCTGACCGCGCCGCATCCGGGATTTCCCGAGCTTTTCCAGACCGGCGAGACCTATCACGGTCAGCCATTGATCGACCACCAGCATCCGCACAACGTGTTTTCCGAGCTTTCGTTCTATTACACACGCCCTATCAACGAAAAAGTTTCCTGGGAGTTTTATGGCGCGCCCGCGGGTGAGCCGGCGCTTGGTCCGGTAGCCTTCATGCATCGCGCCTCCGCGTCGGAGTTGCCGATGGCCCCGTTGTCGCATCATTTGCAGGATTCGACTCACACCAGCTTCGGAGTAATCACCACCGGGCTGATAGTGGACCGGTTCAGGATTGAAGGCTCGGCATTCAACGGACGCGAGCCGGACGAGAAGCGGTACGGCATCCAGTTCGCGGCGCTCGATTCCTGGTCGGCGCGCTTGAGCGTTGCCCCATCGCGGAATTGGACGGCGCAGTACAGCTACGGGAGGCTGGAGCGTCCCGAGGCGTTGGAGCCCGGCAGCCAGCGCCGGCAGACGGCATCGGTGGAATATGTGCGGCCGTTTACGAGCGGCTCGTGGGCAACGACGGTAGTGTGGGGACGAGTGCACAAGGACGTTGGGAATCGCAATCTGAACAGTTATTTGCTGGAGACGACGGCGAACTTCAAGCTGCGCAATTATGCGTTCTCCCGGATGGAACTGGTCGACAAGGACGAATTATTTCCAGGTAATCCTTTGCTTCCGAGCTTCCGTATCGGAGCGTACACTTTTGGCGGGGCACACGACTTTATCCAGAACCGGCTCTGGCAGTTGGCCCTGGGCGCCGACGTTACGTTTTACTCGAAGGCCTCAACTTTGGACTCCGCCTACGGGAAAAATCCAGTGTCGTTTCAGGTTTTTCTGAGGGTTCGTCCGGCTTTGAGCCATCACGAGCACTAGCGCCCGGGGCGACGGTCAACCCCAAAGGTCACCTGATTTCGGGGAACTTACAGTATTGCTAAAGCGATACGCTGATACGAAACTTGAGCGTTCTGCACCATGATACGAAGCCGGAATGTTTTCGCAGCTTGCCAGGGCACAACTTAACGGCATGCACTCTCCGATTGTTGGGGTTTGCGCCATTATCAAAATGTGTTCTCAGTGAAGCTACGGAATGACTGGGCTTGTGTTTAGGCGCAGAATCTCTCAAGCGCGGAATCTATGGCAACAGGATCCGCAGTACGGCTAGTGCGCCAGGTTCAAATCGCCATGCTGGTAAGCATCGCGTTGTGCGCGGTGGCGGGAGAGATGCTCGCCGGGAAACTCGCTCACGATCCGGCGAATGCTTTGTTTCACGCCCTCTCTTTTATTTCGATCAGCCTCGTGGGCGCGACGGTGGTGGTCCGCCGGACGCTCGTCCTGCCGTCCGAAACGGTGCTCCAAGAGAGGTCCGACGATACTGTAGCGGTGGCGCGCTGGAGAACGGGCTATCTCTTCTTGTACACCTTGTGCGACCTGCTAGGCGTGTTCGGACTCATTTTGCGGATGGCTGGCTTTACGCTTGGCAACGTCTGGGGTTTCTATCTGGGCGGCTTTCTGCTGCTCTTGCTGTATTCTCCGCGAGCGCCGCGCGCTGAAGCCGGGTGATCTTACGTCGAATACCTGAGAAATAGCCGTCCAGCATCCTGTCCCCCGCAACCGCGCGCTCCCCGTAGGATTTTCGACAGTGTTCGACATCGAACATACCGAACATGGCGGGGGTTGTAATACTGCCGCTTCACAATGAACAAAGCCGATAGTGACCGGATTCACGAGCTCTGCTCGCTCATCGCGGTGGAACAAGATCAGCAAAAGTTTCTACAGCTCTGTGTAGAGTTAAATCGCATCTTGGGCGCCAAACGCGAACGGCTCCAGAACAACAAACCGGGCTACGAAATGAGCGATTAGTTTTGGGTGCGTACGTATGTTCTTCGCCTCTCTCGGGAAAATTAGATGGCGTGACCAAATGGTTTCAGCTGGAAAACTGGCAGGGGGAGATCTTCTCCGTACCTTCTCCCCTCATATTTCTTCGAGCATCCGTAAGATTTTGGCGGTAACTACAGGTTCCATGAAATGAACCGAAGCGATCCATCGCATCAAAGCGGACATGGGCACTTTGGCCAAGGAAAACATAATCGTTAAAAGACCGACAAGGCCGATCAAGCCAGCTCCGCTGCATCCCGGCGCACGTTCCGACGCAGCCGGAAAGGCGGTGAACAATGTAATTCTGTTGTCGCTTCCGGATGAGGAGTACAGCCTGCTTCGACCTCACTTGGAGCCAGCGGAACTGCCGCAGTACGAAATCCTCCACGAGCCCGGGCAGAAGATCAATTTCGCATATTTTCTGAATGAGGGCATGACTTCTCTCGTGGCTCTTAGCCATGATGGGAGAAGCGTCGAGGTCGGCATCGTCGGCAAGGACGGGATGGTGGGTATGTCCCTGATGATGGGCCTGCGGCGAGGCATTTTTCGCGCAATCATGCAAATGTCGGGATCGGGATTGCGTATACGGTCGCAAGTTTTTCAAGATGTCCTGCCGCGCGCTTCGACGCTCCGGTCAGAACTCAGCCGTTTCGCCTTGATGCACGGGATGCAGGTCGCCCAGCTTGCCGCTTGCAACCGGCTGCATGAGGTTGATCAGCGCCTGGTCCGTTGGCTGCTAATGTGCCAGGATCGCGTTGATTCGGAGTTACTTCCCTTAACTCACGAATTCCTCGCGCAGATGCTCGGTACCGGACGTCCCAGCGTGAGTTTGGCCGTGGCCGACCTGGAAAATGCCGGACTGATCGAAAACATGCGCGGTACCATACGGGTGTTGAACCGTAAGAGCCTCGAAGAGGCCGCCTGTGAGTGCTACGGAGTCATCCAGCACTTTAACGGCGGGCTTGGGCTGAAATAACTCACCTAATTCCTTCCGTGTAGGGACGGCCGCCCCCGGCCGTCCAAGCCGTGCGGAGCGCGGCAGTTGCCCGTGGCACCACAACCCTGAAGTCGCGTAGATTTTGCCCCCGATTCGCGTGATTATTTCAAGTCGCTGCTGATTTCGAGATTGTAGAAATAATAGAAACGCAGCCCTAGGATTTGGCCGGGAAATTCTTTCGGCAGCGGTGGAAATGGGGTGGACGCAGTGATGCTACCCCAAGCGGCCCGGTCAAGCGCCACGTCGCCGGACGAGGTGTGAACCACCATGCCGGTCGTTTTGCCATCCTTCAGGATGACGAATTCAATCGAAAGCTTGCCCTGTTTCAAGATCGGAGGATACACGGACGGCGGCATCAGGTTGTACCAGTTCTGGCGCACGATTTGAGTGATCCGCGTCAGGTAAGGCCCAAAATCCACGCCCATCATGTCGGTCAGGATTTCCGCCTGATCCAGCGCCTTCGCTCCACTACGGCCCTGGCTTAAACCGTAATCGCCCGCTTGTCCACTACCGTAGTGCCCGCGGCTCTCGGCTGCGGCCCGGGCCGCTTGTTCGATCGCCGAGCCCGCCGTCATCGAAGTATTAAAATTCGGCTTTGGCTTGCTTGCCTGGGGAGGCGTCTGCAATTGCGCCGTCTGATTGCTCGGCGGCTGCGGCGGAAATGCCTGCTGCGCATTCTCCTGTGGCGCTGGCGTCGGTTGCTGGTTCTGTGCACTCTGCTGCGGAGGCTGGCCCTGCGCCGGTGGCTGCTGTACGTTCGCGCCCGGCCGGCCCGGATGCGAGCTTTGCAGTATCTTCTTCAAATCCTCTCGATTGATCTGTGGCGCTTTGCTGGTCGCGATGCGGTCCTTATCCGAAATCACCTTCGCATCGGGACGCCGCGTCAGTTTCTGCGCGTCCGGTGGCAGCTCCAAAAACGTCGCGTCTTTCGACCGGTCCGTGTCCGTTCGAATCGCCAGATCCACCGTCTTGTGTGGCAGCATCATCATCAACTTCTCGCTGTTCCACAACAGAATGATCACGAACAAGTGCAGGATGACCGACAGCCACAGGGCTTCGCGCTTTCGCGCCCGCGAGAGATCGTCCTGCAACTGGATGAGAAGATGCGGAACATCGTCAGGATTGAAGCTGCGATAAGCCGTCTCCCAGTGCTGGGCTTCGAACAAATCGCGCTGCTCAGTTTGCTCGGCAAGCGGAGTTAAGGGATCGCGAGGCGGAATTTGAGTGACTGGCATCGGGCAGAGACTATAAAGCTTAGAGCCACGGGCAGCCTCCTGGGTTGCGTAAGATTCCACGCAAAGTTCCTGCGTAAAGTTACGTAAAGTATGGAGTTGCGACCGTCAAATCTATTGTCGCATTTTTTGCGCCAGCCGAGTGAGTACCTGAGTAATGCCCGTTGCTAGTGGAGAGACGGGCGCCCTCGCCCGTCCAGCCTCCACCACGAACTACGTAGGGACGGACGCATTCGTCCGTCCAGCCGAGCGAAGCGAGGCGGCTGCCCGCAGACATAGCAACTCAGGACCTAACTTCTCCCCACCCCAATCCGTCCCGCGTGCCGCCCAAGCTCCTCAAGAATCGCCAGCCCAAGCTCCAGCGCTTTCCTCCCATCCTCGAGTGCAACCACTGGCTGCGACCGGTCCCGCACAGACTGCAGGAAGGCTTTGATCTCGGCCAGCAGCGGCTCCTCCGCCGTGACCGGCGGCTTCGCCATCGAGATCTGCGGATTCACGCTAGGCTGGGCGCCCCACTCATTCGCGTTTTTTGCGAATGAGTGGGAGGCGGCGACCGCACCTCCCACCGAGAACACCAGCACATCCTGCCGTCCATAATCGATTGAAATATACTGCCCTGCCTGAAAGAAACGCAGCTTGCGCACGCGCTCCGTCGAAACCCGGCTGGCGGTAAAGTTTGCCACACAGCCCGATTCAAACTCGATGCGCACATTCGCAATATCTACCTTGTCCGAAAGAATCGGCAGCCCCACCGCCCGGATTTCCTTCACTCCAGACTTCACAAATGTCAGCACCACGTCGAGGTCATGGATCATCAGGTCCAGGACCACATCCACATCAAGCGCCCGCGGAGAGAACACGCTCAGCCGGTGCACTTCAAAAAACATCGGCCGGTTGATCAGCGGCAGCGTAGCCCGCACCGCCGGATTGAAGCGCTCCAGATGCCCAACCTGCGCGACTCGGTTGTGTGCGGAAGCAAGTCGAAGCAGTTCGTCGGCCTCGCCGAGCGTCGCGGCTACCGGCTTTTCGATGAGCACGTCAACCCCAGCTTCCATCAGAGTGCGCGCCACCGCCAGATGCAGAACGGTAGGCACCGCGACCGACGCAGCCTGGACCTCGACGCGCGTCACCAGCATCTGCTCGATCGAGCCGAAGGCTTTGCAACTGAACTCGCGCGCAATCGCGTCGGCCCGCGCCGTATCCGGATCGACCACCCCAACAAGTCGCACGCTGCCTGCCTGCTGCAGTTGCTGATAGACGCGCGCGTGATTGCGCCCGAAGGCGCCCACGCCAATCACGGCAACATTAATAGGGGATTCGCTACTCAGAAGAGCACTCCGGAACAAAGAAATAACGCGCCATTGTCGCAGTACCAGTCCTCGACAGGAAAGCGCAAAACCACGTCGCGGGCCATGCTAGTCAGTCAGCAGACCACCGATGAGGTCGCTGAGGCGCTCGATGCGGTGTTCGCGGCAATAGGCGGTCAGGTCCTCCACCAGTGTTTCGGTTGCGACCGGATCGAAGTAACTCGCGGTTCCCACCTGCACGGCGCTTGCTCCTGCCAACATGAATTCCACTACGTCCGCCGGGGCGCTGATTCCGCCCATGCCAATCACCGGAATTTTCACGGCATGAGCCGCGTCATAGACCATGCGCAACGCGATGGGCTTGATGGCCGGGCCGGAGAGGCCGGCGGTTACATTGGCAATTCTCGGACGGCGCGTTTCCGCGTCAATCGCCATGGCTAGAAACGTGTTCACCAGTGAGATGGCGTCGGCGCCCGCTTCCTCGGCAACGTGCGCCATCTGCGCGATTGAAGTTACGTTGGGCGAGAGTTTGACGATGATCGGCCGCGACGCCACGCGCTTCGCCGTCCGCACCACTTCGTCGAGCAAGTGCGGATCGCTGCCGAACTGAACGCCGCCTTGCGCCGTGTTCGGGCAGGATACGTTGATCTCGTAGGCCGCAATGCCCTCGCCCTGATTGAGGATCTCAATCGTCTGCTCATAATCGGCGCGGGTGTAGCCGAAGACATTGGCAAACACGACGACATTTTTCTTCTCGCGCAACGTCGGAAGTTTCTCCGCGAGGAAGGCGGGCGCGCCGACATTTTGCAGCCCGATGGCATTCAGCATTCCGGCAGCGGTCTCAAACAAGCGCGGCGGCGGATTGCCGGTCATCGGTTCCTTGGAGAGACCTTTGACGACGAATCCGCCAAGCCGGTCGAGATGCACGATGTCTTCGAATTCGATGCCATAGCCGAACGTGCCAGAAGCAGCGATGATCGGATTTTTCAGTTCGATGCCGGCGAAGCTTACGGTCAAGTCCGGATTGCCGATGGGCGTCATTGGATTGCCCCGGCAGGCGCGCTCGCTGGTAGTGTCGCGGATGGCGCGGTGGAATGATGCGGCGGCTGAAGCCCCTCGGTCAGCACTCTTCCCGTGGCTTGTGCAGGCACATTGATTCCGAGCAAAGAGGCCAGCGTTACCGCGAGATCGACTGGCTCGGCGTGCGACCGGTAGGTTCCGGGCTGGAAGGCGAGGCCGTAGAAGGCGAGCGGCACATGGGTATCGTACGAGAAAGGCGACTCGTGATCGGTACCCTTCACGATTCCGACGTGGAACGGGGAGGGGATTCCGATCACATACCATCCGCCTTTAGGCGAGTAGCTGTGGGAGTAACGCCGCCCAACTTCGGTGGCCGGAGTTTCTCCACGCGCCAGTTGCGACTTGGTAAAGTATCCGGTAAATCCTTCCTGCTTCATGGCTTCACCCGCGTCGGCTTCGGCATCGGATTCCTTTTTCCCGGCGGGAGTTCCAGCGAAGGCGTCTTCACTGAGCCAGGCGAGCGGGTAATCGAGATCGACCAGGTAGTCGGCTTTTTTCGCGTATTTTTTCGAGAGCAGCGAATTGATGTGCTCGCGCAAGGCGTTCGCGTCGAGATTGGCTGCGGGAAGACGCAGAGTTTTCGCGAACTCTGGCAAGGGCGCAATGCCGTGATCGGCCGAGAGCGCCATCCACACGTTCGCCATCCCCACCTGATGACCGAGGAAGCCGAAGAACTCCGCCAACTGCCGGTCGAGTTCGAGCGTCATGCTACGCATTTGTGGAGAGTCGGGGCCAATCTGGTGGCCGAGAATATCGTTAGCCGAGAGGCTGATTACGAGCAGGTCCGTCGCCGAGCCTGCGCCCAGCTTCTCATACAAAACGAGTTCCTTGGCGAATTCCAGTTCGTAATCATTGGCGAAGGGAGTGGAGCCGACGACCTCGTAAAACCCGGCAGGCGTACCGTCTTTACCATTGCGCGGCGCGGTTGAGCCGAGGGTGCTTCCGTCGCTATCTTTCCACTCGCGGTTCCAGAATTTCTGCGCGCGATGGCTGCCGTTGAAATTTCGCACCCACTCCGGAAGATCGGGACGGTAGTAGGTCGAGGTGATCCAGTCGCCGCTTTTGGGATCGATCCAATAGGCGGCGTCTCCGGAAAATCCAGCGGGCAGGACGGCTGCACGATCTTTCAGCGAGATGGCGAATACCCGGGATTTGCCGCTGGTGGCCAGTTTTAGTTCGTCCCCGAGCGTATCGCTCAACAGGTTGTGCGGCGATGCGCCCGGCCCATTCTTGCCGGAACCGGCACCGACAAGTTTTGTGGCGTCGTCTTCGACCGACGTTACGCGCTTCTTTTTCTGTGGATCCCACCATTCGTTCGCCACGATGCCGTGTCCATTCGTGTAGCTTCCGGTGAACAGGGTAGCGTGCCCAGGAGCCGTGCGGGTGTTGGCATAGTCGTAGTTGCAGTTGGTGAAATAAGCGCCGCGATCTAGAAACAGACGGAAGCCTCCGTCACCGAACTGGTCGCGATAGCGTTCAAGATAGTCGCCGCGAAACTGGTCAATCACGATTACAACAACGAGCTTGGGGCGGGCGTTGTAAGCGGAGGCGAATGCGGCTGGGATCGAAACAAACAACAGCAATGCCACGGACAGAGATCGGGGAAGTCTCATCGCGACTTAGTTTACAGGATAGGCAAGGCTCACGTAGGGACAGCCGCGCCCTCGGCTGTCCGGCGAGCGAAGCTCGCCAAAGCGGCCCGATCTTGAGTTTGATTTTGATTTTGGGTGGCCCAGCGGTTCACCGCTGCGATAAGCGGGCCTGTTTCCAGTGCTGGCTTTAGCCTCTGAGGGCGACTGCGGAGCGCACAAAAGAGTCTTTCACTGAACTGTTCAGCCACGGCGGTGAGACTGCGACGTGGAAACGACTCTTCCCGAAGCCCGCCAAACCAAGGAACGCTAAAAAAACGAAAGCGCCCGGACTCGGTTAGAGTCACCGGACGCTCGTCGAACAGCCCTCCCCCGAAGTCTGCTCAAGAACCACTCTACGTTCTGATCGCCGCGAGGGGAATGGCACGAACGGGTGACTTCTGTGGACAATCTGGTAGGCCCGGCAGGAATCGAACCTGCAACCGCCGGATTAGAAATCCGATGCTCTATCCGTTTGAGCTACGGGCCCCTGCATCGCCGTGGTGATGTCCGCTGTCGAAACGATGGCGTAGCGGCGAAACACGCTGGCTGTTTTGTGCCCGCTGATAGCCATGCACCAATTCTCTGGGTTGCCCGCCGCGACCATGTTCCGAATCGCTGACCGTCGAAGGTCGTGGACAATCAGGCCGCTGTATTGTTGCCACGTGTTGCCTTCCTTGCTCTCTTGCTTCTCCATTTTACCAAGGCCGACCGCCGTGCAAGCCTTCGCCCATTCCGTACGCAGGTTGGTCGTGTCGAACACCGTGCCCGATTTCGGCTCGATGCGTTCGAGGTCGGCGGCGACTACGCTCGGCAAGGGTATCACTCGCGCCGTCTCATTCTTCGTCTGGTCGGGCTCTAATCTAATGAGCCGCTCTCTGAGGTTCACTTGTTCCCACTGGATAGCCCGCGCTTCCCCGAATCATGCAGCGTGGATGAAGAGGACGACGAGCCGGAAGACGACGTAGACGACGAGGAAAAACCATGAGCATTCGAAAGGTATATAGAGCACGAAAGCGCGCCGGATTGTGTGTCCGGTCTGGCTGCACTCATAAAGTGAAGACGAACGCGGACGGCACCAAGCGCGCATATTGCCGGTGTTGCAATGCCGTGAATTTGAAGCATAGCGCCGCGTTTCGGGCGCGGGCGCGACAGCAGTGAGACTGAGCAAAGATCAAATTTCTAAGGAGTGTGACGCCGTGCGATTTCTGGAAGAGAACGGAACCATAAGCGGGCTGGCGAAGGCACCGCTTGAAAATGATTGGACGAAAACACCCGGACGCTGGTGCGGAACTACGGGCGCGAATCCGCGCAATGCCGTCGAAGCACAAGCGCTGGCCGATGCGACGACGTTAGCCGGTCGTGACCTTTCATTCAGCGAGAAGATGGAGTGCCTCAAGCGCACTCGACAAGTTCAGTAATCAGGTTCCCGCAGCGATGCGGGTTTTCCGTGCGTGGCCACGCCGTGAAACCG
>WNEZ01005753.1_pt1 | contig 16592 bp, 13 predicted proteins | sample 5400521 | NCBI WGS metagenome assembly WNEZ01 (sample SAMN13153339, study PRJNA577476) | soil metagenome | isolation source: 120 cm saprolite under Douglas fir tree site 2 hole 1 replicate 1 | place: USA:California | collected 2015-04-18
CCTATCGAGCCAACTGTCTGCCGGGTTGAGACACGCCTTCCAGCGCCACCAATCGCGGCGACTCTTCTCTGTAAGAAGGTTTTGCTCCTTGAATCCCATCTCGAGCGCGAACTTCTTCGCCCCCGCTCCGACGAGCATGATGTGATCGGTGTAATCCATCACCGCTTTCGCGACGAGCGAGGGCGTCGCAATATCCTCGAGCGCCGCTACGGCTCCCGCTCGCTTCGTGGGCCCGTGCATGCACGAGGCATCGAGCTGCACCACCCCCTCCTCGTTCGGGAGGCCGCCGAGTCCGACGTACTGGTCTTCCGGATCGAGCTCCTCAATGTTGACGCCGGCGATGATCGCGTCGAGGGTGTCGGCGTTCTGCCGCGTGATCATGTCGTACGCGCGCGCCACTCCACGAATGCCGCTCGCGCTCGCAACCACCACCGGACGCGTCGCCGCCAGAGCCGATCCGTTATGTGTAGAAGCGCGCAGGATTTCGGCGCGAGCTGTACGATCGAGCGTTAGTGACGCGGCGGCTGCCGCTCCGGCCCCAATGAATGTTCGCCTGGAAATCGACACTGTCATTGCTCCTTGTAGATCTTCACCGTGATCTTGCCGCCGCTCGTCACCCTTACTTCAATAAGGTATTCGGCCAGTATAGCTTCCCGCTACACATGAAGTCTCCGCTTCCATTCAGGCTGAAAAAGCTTCGCCTCGAAGCGGCCGATGTTCCTCGCATCGACCTATCCGGGCCCATTCGCCGCGAGCGCGACTTGCTCGGCGAGCGCGACATTCCGGTCGACGCACTGTACGGAATTCAGACTCTGCGTGCGATGGAGAACTTCTGCATCAGTGGCATCGAGCTGCGCGAGTTTCCCACGCTCGTCGCCGCGCTCGCAACCGTGAAGGAGGCAGCCGCGCGCGCCAACTTCGATCTGAAGCTCCTCAACCGCGACATAGTCGACGCAATCTCACAGGCAGCGAGCGAAATCAGGGAAGGGCTGCACCACGAGCACTTCCGCGTCGACATGATCCAAGGAGGCGCCGGAACTTCGTCGAACATGAACGCGAACGAAGTGATGGCCAATCGCGCCCTCGAGATCCTGGGCAAGCAGCGCGGCCAGTAACGACATAGTTCACCCGAACAACCATCTGAATCTCAGCCAGTCGACGAACGATGTTTATCCGACGGCGGTGAAGCTCGCGCTTCACACCAGCATCGGCGATTTACAATTGGCGATGATCTCCCTTGCCGCGGCGTTCCTGCACAAGGGCGAGGAGTTCGGCTCCTTCATCAAGATGGGACGCACGCAGCTCCAGGACGCCGTCCCGATGACACTTGGTCAGGAGTTCAACGCCTTCGCGCATACGATACTCGAGGATGTCGATCGCCTTGGCGAAGCGCAGGCGTTGATTCGCGAGATCAACATGGGCGCGACGGCGATTGGCACCGGCATCAAGCTCCGCCCGAGTACGCCGAGAGCGTGCGCCGGCAACTGGAGCACATCACGGGACTACCGCTCATCACGGCACCCGACCTCGTCGAAGCTACGGCCGACACCGGCGCGTTCGTCCAGCTCTCCGGAGTTCTCAAGCGCTGCGCGGTGAAGCTCTCCAAGATCTGCAACGATCTGCGGTTGCTCAGCTCGGGGCCGCGCGCGGGGCTGGGCGAGATCAATCTTCCACCGATGCAGCCGGGCTCGTCGATAATGCCGGGAAAAGTCAATCCGGTAATTCCCGAGATGGTGAATCAGGTCTGCTTCGACATCATCGGCGGCGATGTGACGGTGACGATGGCGGCCGAAGCGGGGCAGCTTCAGCTGAACGTGTTCGAGCCCATCATCGCGTTCAGGCTGCTCAGCGGAATGACCAACCTCGAGCGAGCCTGCAAGATTCTTCAGAACCGCTGCATCGAGGGAATTACCGCGAACTCCGAGCGAATGCGGAGCTTCGTCGAACAGTCGGTCGGCGTGATTACCGCTCTCGTTCCGTTGCCCGGCTATGAGACGACTAGCGAGATCGCGAGGGAGGCGCTCGTGACGGGGCGAGGCGCTACGATCTCGTTTGCGAGCGCGGCCTGATGACGCGCGACCAGCTCGACCGTCTGCTTAATCCCGAGTCGATGACGGCGCCAAGGGCAACTCCCGCAACGGACCGATGAGCGTTAGTTTGTACGTGCTTTACCCCGCGAATCACGGTTGGCTGGCAAATCCGTCGCCCTGAACAATCGCGATTGAATGGTACGTGCTTCATCCTGAAAATCCGTAAGCATTTCACGCAGCGAAAGTGAGACGCTTCCCACTCGACGAGAACAGGATTTCTTTCGCATGAAAGGTTCTGACCGCCTCCGGCGGCTTGCATCCTATGCCTTTATCGCGGCGCTTGTCGTCGCGGCCGTCTCCTGTAACGAAGCGCATCCCAACACCACGCTCGTCCCACATTCAGATCTCGGACGCGAGATCGATTTCCTCTGGGACCGCCTGCTGCTTCTCGGCACGATCGTCTTCATCCTCGTCGAGGGAGTTCTCGTCTACGTCGTATTCAGGTATCGACGGAGAGAGAACCAGGGTACGCCTCCGCAGACCCACGGCAGCACCAAGCTCGAGATCGCGTGGACGCTGATCCCCGCGGTAATTCTGGTGTTCATCGCTGTTCCAACGGTCAGAACGATCTTCATCACCCAGGCGCAGGCTGCGCCCGGCTCACTGAGCATCGAAGTGACGGGCCACCAGTGGTGGTGGGAGTTCAAGTATCCCGAGTACGGAGTGACGACCGCGAACGAGATCTATCTCCCGGTCGGACGTACGGTGAATTTCAGGTTGCGCTCGGCCGATGTGATTCACTCGTTCTGGACGCCCCAGCTCGGCGGAAAGCGCGACGTAGTGACGAATCGCACGAATTACATGTGGTACACACCGGATACCTCGACCTCCAGCAACGTGTGGAACGGATTCTGTGTGGAGTACTGCGGCGCGTCGCATGCGAACATGCGCTTCAGGGTATTCACGGTGAGCCAGCAACAGTTCGATTCGTGGGTGGCGGGACAGAAGCTGCCAGCGAGATTTGGCGCCGTCGGACCTGTCGCACCTCCCGGTGGCCCGATTCCGCCGCCGCTCGAAGCGCCGGCAGTTACGACGCCTCCGGGAGCACGCCTGGGAGCTGCTCAATCATCGGTAGCAGCGGTGGCCACTGGCACAGTGCAGACAGGTTACATTTTTCCGCGCGACAAAATTCCGGACTACGCAGTTCCGCATACGCCGATTCCACCGGATCTCAAATTCACCGCGGGCCTCACTGGAAACGCGGCGCGTGGCAAACAGGTCTTTTCCAGCTCGGCCTGCATCGGATGCCATTCGATCGCCGGAAACCCCGCGGCGATGGGCGTGACCGGTCCGAATCTCACGCACGTCGGATCCCGCAGCACCATTGCAGCGGGTCGCTTCCCGAACGCCGCTGCGTATCTGGCGCTCTGGATCAAGAACGCGCGCAAGATGAAGCCGGAGGTCATCATGCCGACGCTCGGCCTCGATGAATACGATCCTGTTCTCAAAGCGAAAGTCACGGCTGCAAGAGGCGGCCTGACGGATCAACAGATCGCCGACATCGTTGCTTACCTAACAGCACTGAAGTAACCGGAGACACGACTTGGCAACGACTGCAATATCAACCCCGGCATACGGCGGCGAATACTCGGGTGAGCACACAGGCCTGTGGAGCTGGCTCAGCACCGTAGACCACAAGCGCATCGGCATTCTGTACCTCTACACGGCGCTCTTTTTCTTCATGTTCGGCGGGGTAGAGGCGGTCATCATCCGCGCGCAGCTCGGCGCGCCGAATCAGCATCTCGTGTCGGCCGAGTTCTACAACCAGCTCTTCACGATGCACGGGACGACCATGATCTTCCTCGCGATCATGCCGCTCTCCTCCGCGTTCTTCAATTTCCTGATTCCGCTCCAGATCGGCGCGCGTGACGTCGCCTTCCCGCGGCTCAACGCCTTCAGCTACTGGGTCTACCTGTTCGCCGGAATCTTCATCACGGTTCCGATTTTCTTTGCCGTCGCGCCGAATGCCGGCTGGTTCGGCTATGCGCCGCTCACGACGAAGCCTTACTCGCCGGGGCTCAACATCGACTTCTGGGTGATTGGCCTCCAGATCCTCGGCGTCTCGTCGCTCGCCGCGGCGTTCAACTTCCTGACGACGATCATCAACCTTCGCGCGCCCGGCATGACGCTCATGCGCATGCCGATGTTCACCTGGATGGCGTTCATCGTTCAGGTGCTCCTCGTCCTTGCCTTTCCCGTCATCACGATCGCACTGGTATTCCTGCTGTTCGACCGGTCCTTCGGAACGAATTTCTACAACACCGTCAGCGCTGGGGCCGATCCACTCCTCTGGCAGCATCTGTTCTGGATCTTCGGGCACCCGGAGGTCTACATCCTGGTTCTTCCGGCATTCGGCCTCGTTTCCGAAGTGCTGCCCACCTACTCGAAGAAGCCGTTGTTCGGTTACCCGGTCATGGTGTACTCCGGCATCCTCATCGCCGTGCTCGGCTTCGGCGTCTGGGCGCACCACATGTTCGCGGTGGGAATGGGCCCGATCGCCGATACGTTCTTCGGCCTGACCACGATGCTCATCGCGATCCCGACCGGAGTGAAAATCTTCAACTGGATCGCGACGATGGCGCAGGGCGCCATCCGGTACACGACCGCCATGCTCTTCGGGATCTCACTCGTCGCCCTTTTCACCATCGGTGGAATCTCGGGAATCATGCATTCGTCTCCCCCTGCTGACTTGCAGCAGACGGATACTTATTTCATCGTCGCGCATTTCCACTACGTGCTGTTCGGCGGCTCGATCATGGGCATCTTCGCTGGCATCTATCACTACTTTCCGAAGGTCATGGGCCGCCTGATGGACGAGAAGCTGGGCAAGATTCATTTCTGGCTCACCTTCATCGCCATGAACCTGACGTTCTTCCCGATGCACTTTTCGGGAATGCTCGGCATGCCGCGCCGCATCTACACCTATGACGCCGGTCAGGGCTGGGATCTCTACAACGCGATGTCCTCCGCGGGGGCGATGATCTTCCCCATCGCGATGGCTATCTTCATCTACAATTTCTTCGTCAGCAGAAAGCGTGGCGAGATCGCCGGCTCGAATCCCTGGGGCGCCGGAACGCTGGAGTGGACGATTCCGAGCCCTCCCCCCGAGTACAACTTCGCGAAGATCCCCACCGTGACCAGCAGGTATCCGATCTGGGAAGGAAAGGAAGTCGATCACGCGGATGCGCGCATCAACGCGCAGGAAGGCAAGACGCCGGCTGATCTCGGGATCGTGATGCCGTACAACACCATCAAGCCGCTTTTCGTCGCGCTCGGACTGGTGATCATGTTCTGCGGTCTGATCACAACGCGCGCGCTAATCGGCGTCGGCGCGGCATTAATGATTTTTTCGCTCTACAGCTGGCTCCTGAGCCCGCTCGAGCCGGAGCACCACTAAATGAGCGCATCCGTAACACACACGAGCGCGGCCGCGCCGCACCACTACACGACGCTGGGTCTCGACAGCCGGAAGATTGCGATCTGGGCCTTCATCGGCTCGGAGTGCATGCTCTTCACCTCGTTGATATCGACGTACCTGATCTACAAGGGACGGAGCGTAGTCGGCCCGTTCCCGCATGAGACGTGGACGGATCCGACCACTGGCCACGTCCTCAAGCCGATTCTCAACATTCCCGTCACTTCAGCGTCGACGTTCGTTCTTCTCATGTCGTCGCTGTTCATGGTGCTGGCGCTGGCGGCAGTCCAGAACAAGGAAAAGCCAAAGCACACCCGCGGTGACCGGATTCTCGGCAACTCCAAGCTGTGGCTTTGGATGACGGCCACGGCCGGCACGACGTTCCTCGGATTCCAGGCGTTCGAGTTCACGTCGTTCGTGCACGAAGGACTTTCCATTCGAACGAACCTGTTCGGCTCTTCCTTCTTCACGCTCACCGGCTTCCACGGCGCGCACGTGACGGCGGGCGTGCTGTGGCTCGTAACACTGCTCGCGATAGACTACCGCCGGGGCCTGGGCTCCCGCGATTCACTGCTCGTCGACATCGCCGCCCTGTACTGGCACTTCGTCGATGTCATCTGGATCGTGATCTTCACTCTCGTTTATCTCATCAAGTAACCGGCAGGAATGATGGACACTCACCCCAGCATGACCAATCTTCCGGATTCGGCCGAAGCAGGCGCGCACGCCCCGCACGCGGAAGAGGAACACGCGCATCCGACCTGGTCCACCTACTGGAAGGTCGCTCTCATTCTCACGCTGATCACGGTCGGTGAGGTCTGGGCCTACTATATCCCGTCCTTCGTCGCGGGACGGGGATTCATCCCCACGCTACTGACCTTGTCCGCGCTCAAGTTCACGATCGTCGTGATGTTCTACATGCATCTCAAGTACGACGCCAGGATTTTCCGGGTACTCTTCACCGGCCCGCTGCTGATCGCCTCCCTGACGCTGCTGGCTTTGATGTTCCTCTTCGGACATCTCTACATCAAAGTCATGTAGCATGTTGTTCCTGGCGCTGCTGCATCCCATCGCCAATCTCAGCTGGTGGCGATGGTCGATTCACCCGAGTACCGTCATCGGCATCGCGGCGCTCGCTGCGATCTATGTCTGGGCAGGGAAAGCGTTGCACCAGCGAACAAGTGTCGCCGAGCGAAGCTTCTTCTTCTCCGGCCTGCTCCTGATGTTCGCGTCGCTCAACGGGCCGATACACGATCTAAGCGACGACTATCTCTTCAGCGCGCATATGGTGCAGCACCTCCTGCTCACGCTGGCCGTGCCGCCGTTGCTGCTTGCCGGAGTGCCGGGATGGATGCTGCGGCCTGTGTTGTCGCGGCCGCAAATTGCGCCGATCGCGCGCTTCTTGACCCGGGCGCCCATCTGCTTCGTCGTCTTCACCCTCGTGATAGCAGTCTGGCATCTGCCGCCGTTCTACAACGCGGCGATGGCGAATCACAATCTGCACATCCTCGAGCATTTGATGTTCATGGGCGCCGCCGTGCTGATGTGGTGGCCGCTCATGAGCCAGCTGCCGGAATTTCCGCGGCTGGCCTATCCCGGGCAGATGCTCTACAGCTTCCTGCTGAGCATTCCGATGTCGATCGTCGCCGTCTACATCGCAATGGCTGACCACGTGCTCTATCCCGCATATAGCGGGGCGCCACGGGTGCTGCCGCTTTCTCCTCTCGAGGATCAGCTCCTCGGCGCGCTCATCATGTGGATCCCGGGCGGGATCATCTTCATCATCATCATGACCGTGGTGTTCTTCAAATGGAACGCCCGCGGCGAAGACTCGACCGCGGGCGCTCAGGTGGACTGGAAGGCGTCGACGGCCTAGTCGTCGTCGGTTCCTTCGAGCGCCCGCTTCAGTTGATGATCCAGTTTGGGGTGTTTGCGCCACAAATAGCCGAGCATCAGCACCGCGGCCACGAGATTGGCGACGAAGATCTGTACCCAGGCGATCTGGCCGAGCGAGGATTGCGCGAACGCCGCCGCGATCATGTAGAACCCCAGCGTCATGATCACGATCGCGACCAGCAGACCGGCCAGTATTCCCGGCGTACGCTCCGCCTGGTGCACGATCACCGTGAGAACGATTCCCACTATGAAGAACGCCGCGTAGTGGAAGATGGTGTAGCCGAGCACCTGCGTGAACGCGGTGTCGCCCATCATGTTTTTGCCCAGCACGCTGACGACGCCCTTGCCGAGGAATATCGGAGTGTAGAACGGACGTCCCCCAATGGTATCGACGATGAGGAACCACGCTGCAATCGCAGTCGCGCCGATGAACCCGGTGATCACGCCTTCACGCAGAAAATTATGCGGCCGCTCGGCCATCGGTGTCCTCTGCTGCAATGGGTTCAGTTGTCGTTCGGAAAAAATACGCAAACGCAGGGTATATTCCAAGCGAACGGCACGCTCTCGTCGTAGAGTGCGTGTGTCGGAGTCTGGCACCCTTCTCGCCAAGAGATGGCGGTTCGGTCCGCTTCTCCGAAATCGATTTTTCAAACGCTCAACGGCTGAAGATGTTCTCTCGCAAAATTCGAATCGCAATCCTGGTAGCGCTCACTGCCTGCGCCGCCGCTCCCACCATTCTCGAATCACAGACTCAACAAAGAAGCACGACCAGACGCCGGGTGCGGAGACCTCGCCGTAACAGGCCGCCCGTCGTGCCCGTCGTTCGCTACACCACCCCGCGCAGCTCTGCCGACCTGGCCGCGGCGCTTGGCGGACTCACCGGACGCACCCGCAGCGGAATGTGGGGCGCCATGGTGGTGTCGCTCACTCAGGGGGACACGCTGTACGCGTACAACGCGGGTGAGCAGATGCTGCCCGCATCGACGATGAAGCTGTTGACGAGCGCGATCGCGTTCGAGCGCTTTGGTCCGAACTACCAGTTCAGCACTGACGCGCTGCGTGACGCACCGGTCGGTCCCGATGGAACGTTGACCGGGAATCTGTACCTCCGGGGCGATGGCGACCCCGCTCTTTCGGGAAAGTTTCTGCCGGGCGGCCCGTCGGCGCCGATGAATCGTCTCGCCGATCTAGTCGCGTCAAAAGGAATCCGGCACATCACCGGCAGTGTCATCGGCGACGCGTCGGGCTTCGACGACCAGAAGGTTCCGGAGGGATGGCTCACCCGCTATCTGCAGGCGTCATACGCCGCACGGGTGTCCGCGCTGTCGCTGAATGAGAACGTCGTTGTCGTCGCGGTGACACCGACCTCCGCGGGCAAGCCCGCAACGGTTGTGCTCGAGCCTTCCACCAGCGCGATTCCGCTCGTTGCCAATGTTCGCACCGTCGCTGGAGGCGGCGCGCGACTCGCCTTCCGAAAACAGGGTGATGGTACGATCACCGCCAGGGGCTCGATTGGTGCCCGAACCAGCACGCGAAGATACGTGTACATCGTCGAAGATCCGGCGAGCTTCGCCACCGGGGCACTCTTGAACGCGCTCATCGCGCGTGGGATCAAGGTCGACGGTGGGATTCGCCTCGGCAAGACTCCTTCCACGGCGGTCAAGGTCGCGAGTCTGCTATCTCCACCCCTCGCCAGCATGATCGCGGCGATGAACCGCGAGAGCATCAACCATTACGCCGAGCTGTTATTCAGAAACGCGGCGCGCGGCCCACAAAGGGACGAGGTGGGAACAGTGGCGAACGCTAGCGCCGTGCTCGACACGTTTTTCGCCAGCAAGATAGGCGCGGACACCAGCAGACTCATCTTTGCCGATGGGAGCGGACTTTCGACCCTGGATCGGGTGACCCCGCGCGCTCAGGTCCAACTGCTGGGCTACGCTCACCGCGCTCCCTGGGGTCCTTGGCTCCACTCGTCCCTTCCCGTGGCTGGAGACTCCGAGCTACTCAGGCGTCGGATGCGAAACACCCCCGCCGAGGGAAACCTCCACGCCAAGACTGGCACCACCAACTACGTAATTGCGTTGGCCGGGTACGTCACGGCGGTAAACGGTGAGGTCCTGGCCTTCTCGTTCCTCTACAATGGCAGGGACCGCTGGACCGCGAAGGCCATGATCGACGTCATGAGTGAAACTTTGGCGGACTTCGGAAGGTAGAATTCCAAGGAGATAAACCCTTGGCAAACATATATTTAGATTAATTTTCATTGCAGGAAAGTGGCATCTTTCCTGCACCCATTGAGCAGCGGTCCGCGTGAGGCAGCCGCGTGAGGTAATAGATATGTCATATCGCACTTTCGTAGACAGAGATGGCTCCTACTGGCAGGTGTGGGACTCGCAGCCGACGAAGGTTGAACGGCGGGTGAATACAGGGGAGCGGCGACGTCCGCAGTATTTCGCCTGGGGCGGGACTGAGCGTCGAAGTGGGACAGACCGACGCATCAACAGCCAACGCCGCATAGTTCTCTCCGAAGGTTACGGCAGAGGTTGGCTTACCTTCGAGTCGCTCCACGAAAAGCGACGGCTTATTCCGATTCCAGCCCACTGGGAAGATCTTTCGCAGTCCGAGCTCCGGGACCTGTGCGATAAAGCCAAGCGCATCGCAAAGTCCGAGGATACGCGCTCCGCGTAAAGCTCCGTTCCCGATCTCTGGCAATTACTGCAGCTCGGGAAATGCAACTGAACGGGTGCCAGCGGTCAGTGGCAGAGATGCCAGTTCGATAGATCACTACGCCCAGACTTTTCTACCGCCGATCAAAGCACAAGCAACTGCCTGTGCCCCTAATGCGGCTGGGTAAGTCCGGGCGTCGTGAACTAATCACTTGGAACTACGCTACTGACGTCTGGCACCCGTTCAGTTGCAGTACGCGACAGTTTCGTGGTCGGCGCGTTGGACCAGCCCGGTGAAAAAAAAAGCCACCCCCAGCCCGGCCGCGTGCGAGTTCGGACCGGACTGGGGGTGCGCTACGGATTCGCCGCTGGGTGCGCCCTACGAACCCGTATTTTACTTGACTACGCGCACGTCAGCCGGCCGTGCGGCAGCGGCTTCGTGCAGTTCTTGGTGACTCCGTCGTGAGTGATGACGACCTTGGCGGTCGCCGATCCATCGAACGTGATGACTTCCCTCCTCGATGACGTCGAAGGAGTCTTGCCACTCACTGTGACCGTGGCGGTCATCGAGCGAATGATTGTGCCGGCGGTAGGAAAGGTCGGATGATCCTCTTGAATCGGTATTACAAGACCCGTTATGGTGTCACCCGCCGCCCGTGATGCCGTGAACGCCACTCCGTCCCGGGTGCCCGTGCTCGCATCTGTTCCAGCCGATTTTCCGTCAACGGTGCGTTGAGTGCTGCCCGATGCGAGGCCGGCCACAGTCAGGTCACTCGAGCCGTTGACCGTGCTGGTGACCGTCTCGTGGTGAGTGACGAGGCCGGCCACAGTCAGGTCACTCGAGCCGTTGACCGTGCTGGTGACCGTCTCGTGGTGAGTGACGGTACCGCTCACGCTCTTCTTGACGTTGACGGTGTTGGTCGTGCCCCTGACGAACGCCTGCTGAACGGCGCCCGACGCATCCAGGAACGAGAACGAGCGGTTTATGGTGAGCCCGTCATGGGTGATGGTCGGGCATTCGACCCGATTCGTGGTCGTCGAAAACACGCAGTTGTCGGAGTGGTTGAACGAGTCGGACTCTTCACTGTCTGCATCGTCGTCATCACGTCTGCCGAAATTCTCGAACGGGCCACTGCCGATTCCCGGCCCAAAACCAATACCACCAATGAAGGCTTCCCCGAGGCCGCCGCCCATGAATCCGCCCCAGCCGGGGCCTTCATGTTCGTTGTTGTTGCCGTCGTTTTCGTTAGCGCTAAGCCCCATTGGCACAAACCCATTGGTTGGCGCCGAGCTTCCGACGAAGCTGCTGTTGGTCACGCCAAAGCTGAGTGGAGCCGTGACGAGCGCTGCGGCCGCCTGTGAAGAGGCGAGGGGCGAAGTGGAGTTGTCGGTCGCGCATGCCACCATGAGCACGGCGCCGCCGGTGGCGAAAAGAATTCTTAGAGGGTTCTTCATAGTGTCTCTCCAAAGATGACCGCGCGCGGTTACTCAGCGCACGATGGGTCCAAAGGGAAAGACACGCGAGCCCGCGGATACCCTATACCGGGGTTTTCCGCCCCGTTTTCCCCCCCCGGGTCGGCAACCAGGGCGCCAGCCGATTGCGCAGTTCAGCAAGAGCTTGCCCCATGCGTTTCTCCACCGTTTTTACGGAGATCTCGAGCGCGCTGGCGATCTCGACATACCTGAGCCCCTGCTCGCGGCTTAGTTGAAAGACTTCACGGCAGTGATCGGGCAGGCCATCTATCGCTTCGCGCACAGCCCGCTCCAACTCGACACCGAGGATCTCTTCTTCGGCAGATGGCGAGCTCGCGGGATCGACAGCCGCGGATGCGGCTTCGCGCTCGACGATTCGCTGGTGCCGAATGTGATTGAGCGCCCTATTTCGCGTTGACCGAATGAGATAGGCGCGAAAGGTCTGCTCCACTTTCAGCGACTCGCGGCGGCGCCACAGCTCGAGCATCACTTCCTGCGCAATCTCCTCGGCCAATGCGCGCTCTCGAACGACCGACTCCGCCATTCGCACGAGGTGAGGATAGTGCGCGCGAAACACCGAATCGAACGCACCCTCGTCTCCAGCCCGGATTCGCTCCTGTAGATCCCGCTCGCTCGTGTTATTGATATCCAAGTAGGGTAGCGTCCGGGTTCAGGTGTCTATCTTATTAATGAATATGTCGAAACGGGACGAGGGTTCCGCGAACATCAGCCCAGACGACTGGGAACGTATGGCACGCTACCTCACTGGTGAAGCCGGTGCCGCCGAAGCCGAGGCGACCGAGCGCTGGGTGGAGGCTGATCCCCATCGTGTCGAGATCGTGCGGCTGCTCGAGTCCGTTCTCGCGAACGTAGCCCGCGAGGATTCAACTGAAATCGATCTTGACAGTGCGCTCATGAACGTGAAATCGCGCTTCGACGATTCGAACGTGATTCCGTTTGCTCCCCGCCTTGCGAAGACCGGGACTGACCGGAGCTTCGGCGCGCTGCTGAGGATCGCAGCCGCGGCGATCGTAATCGTCGGAGGGATGATGCTCTGGCAGAGCATCCGCGGTTCGCGTGGCGAAGCCGCCGGTCAGACGTTCGCCACCACGGTCGGCGAGCGTCGTCAGCTCGTGCTGAAGGATGGAACCAAGGTTCTTCTCGGTCCGACCAGCCGGCTCGTGGTCTTTTTCGGTGATCAGGACGGGAATCGCCTGGTGAAGCTCGACGGAGTAGCCTACTTCAGCGTAGTGCACGACGCGGCGCACCCATTCACCGTCAAGGCCGGAAGTTTCAGGATACAGGATGTCGGAACCGCCTTCGCCGTCGAGAGCGATGACAGTGCCGGGACCCGCGTGGTAGTGGACTCGGGGTCTGTGGCCTTCGGAGCCGGGGATCAGGATCCAGCCGCCTCGGCGGTTCTCAACGCGCGCGATCGCGCCACCGTAGACATGAAGGGGATTGTGGTCGTGGAAAGATCAGCCGTTTCCGACGACGACCTGGCCTGGGTCCAGGGACGCCTTGTCTTCCGCGACGCACCGCTCATTCTTGTAGGAGCAGAACTTTACCGCTGGTATGGAGTAAGGCTGAGGGTGGCGGATTCATCGCTGGCGAATCTTCACCTGACCGCATCTTTTTCTGGTGAGCCGGTTGACCGAGTTCTCAATGTCATCGCTCTTTCGCTCGGTGCCCGCATCGAGCGACAGGGAAACGTCGCGATTCTTCATCGGGCGGCTCCGTCTGGGGCTCACCCCTAGCGCCGATCGCTTCGTAACCGGCGGGCGATCGCGCGGTCGACGCACGATCGTTCTACTGGTTACGGGGTTGTCATTGGTCGCGTCGCCCGCACGCGCCCAGTCGTGCTCGTTATCGAGCGCACTCGTGGCTTCGCTGCCGGCGTGGAGTGCTCCGCTCGATCGGCGTGTCTCTCTCCACGTGCGTGACATTTCGCTGCGCGAAGCGCTGGACCGGGTCTCGGCGGATGCGCGCATCCGACTCTCCTACGCTTCGGAAGCGATCCCACTGGACAGCAGAGTCTGCGCTGCGTTCGATTCAATTCCGCTCGGCGAGGCGCTGGGATTATTGCTGCGCGGAACTCCAGTCCTCCCCGTTGCTGCTGGGGGCGAGCACGTCGTGCTCACACCTTCGGAAACACCGGGCACCGACCAACCCCAGCGCATGCCGCGCGTTCTCGACCGCGTCGTCGTGACGGGCAGCGCGGTCGAGGCTCCCGCGCGCAGTCTCACTGTCGCGATGAACACGGTGAGCGGCGCTCAGCTCTCGCGCTATGCCGGAGGCAATCTCTCGCAGGCTTTGAGCGACCTCGTGCCCGGGCTCTGGGTCTGGCAGAGCGCGCCGACATCTCTGGTGGCGCGTTACGGAAGCATTCGTGGGACCAGCTCGTTCGGCTCCAGCTATCCGAAGATCTACGTTGATGGAATCGAGCTGGCCAATCCGCTATTACTGACCCAGTTCACTCCCGAGACCGTCGAGCGCATCGAAGTGATCCGCGGTCCCCAGGGCGCGGCGCTCTATGGATCCGACGCGATCAGTGGCGTGATCAACATCGTCACTCGACACGATGGGTCGAATGGCGGGCCGAGCACAGTTGCACGATCAGCGGTGGGCGCGGCGTCCAGCGCCTACATGCCTCGTTCGGCGATCACGCAGGATCACGCGATCACGGTTCGCGAAGGATCGGGCGCTCAGTCCGGCAGCGCGACCTTCACGTCCGGCGGGGTCGGCGAGTATCTGCCCGGCGCATTTCTGCGTCAAACTACGGGTAGCACGGGATTCCGGCTGGTGCGGTCAAAATTCATCGCGACCGGAACCGGAAGAATTTTCGCGAGCGAGTCAGCAGATCCGTCGAGTCCGCTCTTCCGTGATTCGGTGAGTGCCACCCGGGCGGGACAGGTGATACCGCAATCCGTCCAGGAGTACACGCTGGGCGGCAGCGCGACATTCATTCAGAGTGAGCGGTGGACGCACGCGATAGTCGCCGGGTTCGATGGAAGCCGGCTATCGAACCTTGCGGATTATCATACGCCTCTTCCCTCAGCATCGGGGCCTGATCTCGGAACAGCGGGCGGGAACGCTAATCTCGCGACCCTTCGGGTGAGCAGCGTCGCCAGACTCGGTGACGCCGATAATCTCGCGACGACGCTCACTTTCGCCGGCGAGAACTCATTGCTCGACTTCCGCTCTCAACCCGAAACGACCTCAACTCTGACGACGAGTAACACGCCCGTGTCGTCGGTGGTGCGCCGGTGGACGAGCGCGGCGGTCGCGCAGGCGAACGTATCCTGGCGAGACGCGGGTTATTTCACCGGGGGACTTCGCGTCGAGCGCAACGACGCATTTGACAGCAATCGGACCGTGTCGGTGCTGCCGATGATTGGCGCCGCCGTGTTGCGCGACTACGGACCTCTGACGGTAAAGCTCCGCTCAGCATACGGTCGCGGCATTCGCCCGGCGACGACGCCGATTCGGGAGACCTCGTGGTTCGATTCGCACAGGGAGGCCCGACTTTTGGATCTTGCGCCCGAGGAGCAGGCGGGGATTGAAACCGGGATGGATGTCTTCATTGGCAAGACGTTCGGCGTGCAGCTGACCCGCTTCGATCAGCTCGCGTCGGGACTCATCCAGCGCGTCGCGTACGCGGCCTCGAGCCAGCACATTCAAGCACCATCCCCCGAGAGCGGGTATATAGAGACCCGGGAACAGCCGTACTCGCCGGAGGATAGGCGCATCTCGTACGTATTGCAAAACGTTGGTGAGATCACCAATCGCGGCTGGGAGCTGAAGAGCGACCTGAACTTCGCCTCGCTGACGCTGAGCGGAACGTTCTCCACGGTCGATAGCAGGGTAAAGCGAGTGGCGGCTGGTTACATCGGCGATCTGCGTGTGGGCGACCGGATGCTCGAGGTGCCGGCAAGGACGGGTAGCTTGTCAGCCGCGTGGGTCGGCGGCGGGTGGACCGGCTCGGTAGCGGCATCGCGGTCGTGGGACTGGATCGATTACGATCGCGTCGCGCTCGCGGGAGCATTCTCGAATTCCACACAGGCCGATGCGGAGCTGGTGGGTCAGCAGCTGCGCAACTACTGGCTGAAGTACAGCGGCGTCACTCGTCTCCGCGCGAGCGTAGGCAGGACCCTTTTTCGCGGACTCTCGCTGAACGTCAGCGGCGAAAATCTTCTCAACCGGCAACACGGCGAGCCCGACAACATCACGGTCGTGCCGGGAAGGACGCTTAGCTTCGGACTACGCGCGGCGATGTGACTGATTCCGCGGCGATTACATAGTCTGTATAACTGCAACTTAAGACTACCGGCTAGGGCTGTCAGAAGCATAGATGCGGGCTCCGGGCTTGTCTTCAGTTCGCCCGATCGCAAGATGATGCTCGAGGATCATGCGCCCGCAGCCGCCGACTGAGCTTCTGACGGCCCTTGGCCGGTAGTCTTCAGTAGGCGTCATTCAATCGCGGGGAGCCTCCAAGTCGCCTGAAGCCTTTTGTATTGGTCCGCGGTGAGCTGTACGAGTAGTGGCCGCTTGTGCGGATCGAGCCACAGCATCACCTCGCGCAGCTTGGCCTCATCGAACGCGGTGCATCCAGCGGTGTGCGAATCCGGGCCCGCCCAGATGTGGAGGAAAATGCAGGAGCCGCGGCCCTTGATCGGCGGTGACGCGTTGTAGCCGACGATCACTCCGATCTTGTATTGCGATACCTGCCGCATGTGCTCGGCGCTGTTCCAATCGACGCGCGAGACCGCTGCCCCGTCGACAACGGTGTTGTAGTGGGCCGAAGCGGTATCATCGACGCAGTCGGTGGTGGGGAGCAATTGCACATAGGGCAGTAGCACGCTCTGCATCGAATCGCGCGGCGCGAAACCGAACGCCGTGTCGAGCGGAAAAATGCCGGCTGGGGCTTTCCCATCCCCTTCGTGCTTGTGCGGACTTTCGGTGGAAACGTTATCGAAGCCGACACCCCAGGCGAGGCCGGTGCGTCCGACCACGAGCGGAATCGGAGACTCGAGCCGGGCCCACGCAGATGTT
>WNEZ01005859.1_pt2 | contig 16592 bp, 28 predicted proteins | sample 5400521 | NCBI WGS metagenome assembly WNEZ01 (sample SAMN13153339, study PRJNA577476) | soil metagenome | isolation source: 120 cm saprolite under Douglas fir tree site 2 hole 1 replicate 1 | place: USA:California | collected 2015-04-18
CGGTATGGCCACCCGGTCGCGGGCTCCGCCCGAACGCCCGGAAGTCGTGCTTCCCGGCGAGCCGCTCCCCGGCCGCCTGCATGGCGGCGACGTCGAGCGTGTCATGGAGGCCCCAGGCGTACTGACGCTGATAGGCGCCCCGAGGGAGCGCCTGACGGATCCGGTACGCATAGAGGCGAGCACGCGCCGAGTAGCGGGCGTTGAAGCTGTCATCGACGGCTTCGGCCCTCCGGACCGCGATGTCCGGGGCCAGGCGGGCATTCAAGGCACCGGGCAATTGCTCGACCGGAAACTCGCGCTCGAGGCGGAAGTTCACCACCTGGCCGAGCGCGTGCACGCCCGCGTCGGTGCGGCCGGCGGCCGTCAGCGCCGGCGACTCGCCGGTCAAGTCGTGGATCGCCTCGCGCAGTGCCGCTTCGACGGTCGCTGCGCCGGCCTGCGCCTGCCACCCGTGGTAGCGGGTCCCTTCGTACTCGATGACCAGTTTCACGTTCATCGGTCGACGAGCTCCACCAGGACCATCGGCGCGCCGTCGCCCTGGCGCGGGCCAATCTTCAGCACGCGGGTATAGCCTCCCGGGCGCTCCTTCATGCGCGGCATCAGTTTGGTGAAGAGACGCTCGGTGACCTCCGGGTCTTCCACAACTCTGTCGACCGCCCGGCGGGCGGCGACGTTGTCGTTCTTGGCCGTCGTGATGACGGTCTCGACCCAGCGGCGCAGCTCCTTACCTTTGGCCTCGGTCGTTTCGATTCGGCCGTGGTCGAGCAAGGACGTGACCAGGTTGCGGCTCATCGCCTTGCGATGCGCCGTGCTCCGGCTGAACTTGCGTCCCGCCTTCTGATGCCGCACCCGCCGCTGGCCTCTTAGACCAGGACCTTGGTCAGCTCTTCCGGCGTGAGGAAGCCGCGCTGTACCAGTTTTTCCTTGATCTCGTCCAAGGACTTCCGACCGAAGTTGCGCAGGCTCAGCAGGTCCTCCTCGCGCAGGGCCACCAGCTGGCCGACCTTCGTGATCTCGTTCGCCTTCAGGCAGTTGAGCGCGCGGACCGAGAGGTCGAGGTCCTCGATCGGCACGTCCGCCAGCCGCGAGGAGAGGTCGTTCCCCTTCTGCTGCGGCACGTCGGCGTCCTTGATCCGCTCGGTGAAGCGCGTGAAGAGGCCGAGGTGCGACGTGAACTGCTTGGCCGCCTCGCTGATGGCCTGGTCGGGGACGATTGTCCCGTCGGTCCACACCTCGAGGATCAGCTTGTCCCAGTCCGTCTCCTGGCCGACGCGGGTCTTCTCGATCAGGAAGTTCGCCTTCACGACCGGGCTGAAGATGGCATCGATCGGAATCACGCCGATCGGCTGGCCTTCCTTCTTGTTCCGCTCGGCGGGCACGTAACCCTTGCCGCGCTCGACCGTCAGCTCCATGCGGAGCCGGCCCTTGTTGCTGTCGAGCGTGCAGATGTAGAGCTCGGGGTTGACGATCTCGACGTCGCTCGGCGCCTGGATGTCGGCCGCCTTGACCTCGCGCGGGCCGGTCACGTCCAGCGTGAGGCGGACGGGATCGTCACTGTAGGAGATCAGGTTCAGCCCCTTCAGGTTGAGGATGATCTCGGTCACGTCTTCCTTGACATACGGGATCGAGGAAAACTCGTGCGCCACGCCCTCGATCGAAACCGAGGTCACGGCGGCGCCCTTCAGCGTCGAGAGCAGGACGCGACGAAGCGCGTTGCCGAGCGTGGTACCGAAGCCGGGCTCGAGCGGCTCGATCTCGAACTTGCCATAGGTGGCGGAGTTCTCGATGCTTTTGACTTGGGGTTGGGCGATATCGATCATGGTTCTCCTTGTATGAATTGGGTTCGTTAGCGCGAATAAAACTCGACGATCAACTGCTCCTGGATGGTCGCGTCCATGTCGTCGCGTCCAGGTTGCGCGGTGCATTTCGCGGTCATGTTGTCTTTGTCCAGGCTCAGCCAAGGAACGACCGGCCGCTGCTCGCCGGCATCGAGGGCATTCTTGATCCGGGCGACCTCCTTGCTCTTCTCCTTGATCGCGATCACATCGCCGATGCGCACGGCATACGAGGGGATGTTGACGAGCCGGCCGTTGACGGTGACGTGGCAGTGCGAGACGAGCTGGCGGGCGTCACGCCGCGAGGCAGCAAACCCGACCCGGTAGACGACGTTGTCCAGCCGCGTCTCCAGCAAGCGGAGCAGGTTGAGGCCGGTGACGCCGGCCATCTTCGCGGCCCGGTCGAAGTAGAGCCGGAACTGGCCCTCGAGCAGGAAGTAGATCCGGCGCGCACGCTGCTTGGCCCGCAGCTGGATCCCATAGTCGGACACCTTGCGGCGACGGACCTGGGTGTGCATGCCGGGCGGCATCGCCCGCCGGTCGAGCGTGCACTTCGTAAAACACTTCTCCCCCTTGAGGAAAAGCTTGACGCCCTCGCGGCGGCAGTGCCGGCAGACCGGCCCTTCGTAGCGGGCCATTTAGACGCGCCTCCGCTTCGGCGGCCGGCACCCGTTGTGCGGGATTGGCGTGACATCGGTGATCGCGGTGACCTCGAGACCGGCCGCCTGCAGGGATCGGATGGCGGCCTCACGGCCGGCTCCCGGGCCCTTGACGAAGATCTCGATCTGCTTGAGTCCGTGCTCCATCGCGCGGCGCGCCGTCGCTTCCGCCGTGATTTGAGCGGCAAAGGGCGTGCTCTTGCGCGACCCCTTGAAGCCCTGGCTGCCGGCGCTACCCCAGGCGAGCACGTTGCCCTGGGCGTCGGTCAGCGACACGACGGTGTTGTTGAAGGTGGACTGGATGTGCGCCTGGCCCACCGTGACGTGCTTCTTCTCGCGGCGGCGGGTGCGGACGACTTTCTTCTTCGGCATGACTTACTTCTTTGCCTCGGCCTTCTTCCGTACGCCGACCGTCTTGCGCGGGCCGCGGCGGGTGCGGGCATTGGTCCGCGTCCGCTGGCCGCGGACGGGCAGGCCGCGCCGATGGCGCAGGCCGCGGTAGGTCCCGATCTCCATCAGGCGCTTGATATTGAGCGCGATCTCGCGGCGAAGCTCGCCTTCGACCTTGGCTTCCTTGTCGAGAACGTCGCGGAGCCGGCCGATCTGCTCGTCGTTGAGGTTCTTGACGCGAAGGTTCGGATCGACGTTCGCGATCGTCAGGACCCGCCGGGCCGTGTGCGGGCCGACGCCAAAGATGTAGGTGAGCGCGATTTCGACACGCTTCTCGCGGGGAATGTCAACGCCGGCGATTCGAGCCATCTACCCTCTTATCCCTGCCTCTGGTTGTGTTTCGGCGTCACGCAGATGACCCGCACCTGGCCGCCGCGCTTGATGACTTTGCACTTCGAGCATATTTTCTTGACCGACGACCGAACTTTCATTTCTCACTCTGCCTTTCTAACGATTCGTCCACGCCCCGGATCGAGCGGCGACACCTCGACGCGGACGCGGTCACCCGGGATCACCCGGAGAAACCGAAGCCGCGCGGCCGGCGCCACGTGAGCGACGATCCTGTGGCCGGTCTCGAGCTCGACACGGTAGAGCGCATTGGGCATCGGCTCCACCACTCGTCCGACGACAATCCCCGTCATCAGCAAATACCCATGACGAGATCGCCGGATTTCCGGCGCACGAACAAAGAGCTTACCACAAGATCACCCATCCCAATCATGGCCGCGCCGGGAGGGCCTTCTTCGAGACCGTCAGGATCTCGGGCCCGTCCGCGGTGATCGCCACCGAGTGCTCAAAATAGGCCGACAGGCTGTGGTCGACAGTGACCACCGTCCAGCCGTCGCCGAGGAGGCCCACGTCGGGTCCGCCGGCGTTCACCATCGGCTCGATCGCCAGCACCATCCCCGGCTTCAGCAGCGGCCCGGTGCCGGCGATGCCGAAGTTGGGGACCTGCGGGTCTTCGTGCATGTCCCGCCCGATGCCGTGCCCAACGAACTGCCGGACCACGGAGAAGCCGGCCGACTCGACGTGACGCTGGACGGCGGCGCTGATATCACCGATCCGATTGCCGACGCGGGCCTGCTCGATCCCAATGCCCAGGGACTCCCGGGTGACCTCCATCAGCCGCTGCGCCTGGGGCGAAATCTTGCCGATGCCGACGGTGAGCCCGGCATCCGCCCAGAAGCCCCGGTGGATCAGCCCGGCGTCCAGGCTCAGCAGGTCGCCCTCCCGGAGCTTGCGATTGGTCGGAATCCCATGAACGACCTGGTCGTTTACCGAGGTACAGATGGCATTCTGGTACCCCTGGTAACCGACGAAGCCGGGGATACAGTCGCGCGCCCGGATGAAGCGGTCCGCCTCGCGGTCCAACTCGACCAGGGTGACGCCCGGCCGGGCCATCGACTGCAGGTGCGCGAGGGCCTCGCCCAGGATGGCGCCCGCCTCCCGCATCAGGCCGATCTCGGCCGGCGACTTGTAGATGATCATCGTGAGCCCGCCCCTTTGCGCAGCGCGCTGAGCCGGCGCGTGATGTCCGCACGGACCCGGTCGACCGACATCTGGCCGTCGATGTTCTCCAGCTTGTGCTGGGCCGTGTAGTAATCGATCAGCGGTGCCGTGTGCGTCAGGAAGACGTCGATGCGGTGCGCCACGATCTCGGTACGGTCGTCCGGCCGCTGGTAGAGCTCGCCGCCGTCGAGCGTGCAGCGCGGCAGCTCGCGCGCCTGCTGCGGTGTGAAGGTGTAGACCGCATGGCACGTCCGGCAGCTGTAGCGGTGCGAAAGCCGGTCGATCAACACCTGGCGGCTGACCCGCAGGTAGATCACCGCGTCGACCCGCCGTCCGAGCTGGTCGAGCATCCCGTCGAGGGCCTCAGCCTGGGCAACCGTCCGCGGGAAGCCATCGAGGATGAAGCCGTTCTTGGCGTCGGGTTTCTTCAACCGAGTCTTGATGATGTCGATCATCAGCGCATCCGGCACCAGCTCGCCGCGATCCATGTACCCCTTGACCTGCTCGCCGAGCGCCGAGCCGGCCCGCCGCTGCTCGCGCAGCATGTCACCGGTGGCGATCGCGGGAATGTGGTACGTCTCGATCAGGGACCCCGTCTGGGTACCTTTGCCTGCGCCCGGCGCGCCGAAAAGAATCAAGTTCATAGGGACAGCTCGCGACCTGCGGTCGCTACTTGATGAACCCCTTGTACTGACGCATGATCAGCTGCGTCTCGATCTGTTTCATGGTGTCGAGCGCAACGCCGACCACGATCAAGATCGCGGTGCCACCGAGGCACATGTTCTGCGTCGGTATTCGGGTCAGTGCGGTCGCCAGCAGCGGGATCAAGACCGTCACGCCACCGAGGAAGAGCGCGCCGGCAAAGGTGATCCGCGTCATGGTGCGATCCAGGTACTGCGCCGTCGCCACGCCCGGGCGGATGCCGGGGATGAAGGCGGCGTGCTTCTTCAGGTAGTCGGCCGTGTCCACCGGGTCGAAGGTGACCGCGGTATAGAAGTAGGTGAAGCCGAAGATGAGGATGAAGTAGACGAAGTTATAGAGGATGTCGGTCGGGATGTTGGGACCGGTCGGCACCCAGTAGGTTCGGAGCGCTCGCGAGATGTCGCCCCAGGGTGAGGCTGCCGTGGCGAGGAAGTTCCCGATGATGACCGGGAAGAACATGATCGAGATCGCGAAGATGATCGGAATGACCCCGGCCTGGTTTACCCGCAACGGCAGATGCGAGCTGCGGCCCTGGTAGATCTTCCGACCGACCACCCGCTGCGCCGACTGTATCGGGATCTTCCGCTGGGCCTGCTGCACCTCGATGATGAACGCGGTCACCACGATGGCCAATGCGGCGAAGAGCAGCATGGGCGCCAGGTTGGCCTGGCCGCCCCCGGTCAGCAGGTTGTAGATGGTGTTGGGGATCCGCCCCACGATGCCGGCGAAGATCACGAGCGAGATACCGTTGCCGATCCCGTATTCGGTGATCAGCTCGCCGAACCACATCAGCATGACGGTGCCGGCGGTCAGCGTGATCATGATCTCGACGATGCCCAGCCAGCTGAGGTTGGACAGGACGCCCTGACGGCTGAAGACCAGCGTGAGTCCCCACGCCTGGAGAAGGCCAAGGGCGACGGTCAACCAGCGGGTCCAGCGGGTGATCTTGCGCCGTCCGAACTCGCCTTCCTTGCTGAGCTCCTTCATCCGGGTGGAGACGACCGTCATCAGCTGCATGATGATCGAGGCGTTGATGTAGGGGTTGACGCCCATGGCGATGATGGAGAAGGTCGAGAGCCCGCCCCCCGAAAACAGGTCGAGCAACCCGAGGAAGGCATTGGTGTTGAAGAGCTTGTCGAGCGCGGCCTTATCCGCGCCGGGCACGGCGATGTGCGCCAGGATCCGGAACACCAGGAAGAGTCCAAGCGTGAAGAGGATCTTGCGACGCAGCTCGGGAATCCGGAGCGCGTTACCGATCGCTTCTAACATGGCCTAGCTCTTCTTCTTACCCTTATCGGGTTTTAGGGAATCCTCCGAAGCGGACGCACGGGTGGCCTGGCCTTTCCCGCCTTTCTCGCCTTTCTCGCCTCTCTCGCGTTTCTCGCCTTTCTCGGCTTTCTCGGCTTTCTCGGCTTTCTCGCCCTGCTCGACCCTTTCGGCCTCACCGCTTTGCTCGGCCTTCGCCTTCGCCTTCTTTTGGGCCTTGGGCGTGGCTTCGTCTTCCGCGTCCGCCGCCTTCTCGACCGGCTCCGGCTTGACCGGCTTCGGCTGGTTCTTTGCGCGCTTCGTCTTCGGGCGGATCGGCGGCGGGACCTCGATCACGGCGGCCGTCCCGCCGGCGGCCTCGATCTTCCGACGCGCTTGCGTCGAGAACTGGTGGGCGTGGATGGTCAGCTTGCGCCGGAGGTCTCCTGTCCCTAACACCTTGATGCCGGCCCCAACGTCCTTGATGATGCCGGCTTCCAGCAGGGTCTCCGGTCGAATCTCGGCACCCTCCTCGAAGCGGTTCAGCCGGGTCAGGTTGAGCACCGCGAACCGTTTCTTCCAGCGGTTGTGAAAGCCGCGCAGCTTGGGAGTCCGCATGGTCAGCCGCGTCTGGCCGCCCTCGAACGTCTTCGGCAGATTCACCGAGGTGCGGGCGCGCTGCCCCTTCTGGCCCCGGGTCGCGGTCTTGCCGTGGCCCGATCCGGGTCCGCGGCCGACCCGCTTGCGGGAGTGATGCGATCCGGGCGATGGCTGCAGCTCGTGGAGCTTCACGTTGTTTCCTCGACCCTGACCAGGTGCCGGACCTTGTGCACCATGCCGCGCAACTGCGGGCTGTCTTCGTGCTCAACCGTCTGGTTCAGCCGGCGGAAGCCAAGCGCCTGCACGGTCCGCTCCTGATCGGGCTTCTGCCCGATCACACTGCGGACGTAGGTGATCTTCAAGCGGGCCATGTCAGCCGACCGGCTCCTCCACCGGGGCTTCGGCGACGGCCGGTGCGGCCACCGGCTCCGGCTTCTTGCCGCGCCGGCTCAGACGCTCCATCTCTTCGGTGGGTTTGCCGCGCGCCTGGGCGACGCTATCGGCGGTCTGCAGCGCCTGCAGTGCGGCGATCGTGGCACGGACGGTATTGACCGGATTGTTCGTGCCGAGCGATTTCGTGATCATGTCCTTGATCCCGGACAGCTCGACGACGGCGCGCATGGCGCCGCCCGAGCGAATGCCGGTACCTGGCGCCGCCGGCTTGAGCAGCACCTTGGCGGCTCCCTTCTTCAAGCGAATCTCGTGGGGGATGGTAGTGCCGACCATCGGCACGGTGATGAGGTGCTTCTTCGCCGACTCAACCGCCTTGCGAATGGCCTCGGGTACCTCGCCGGCCTTCCCGAGCCCCGCGCCGACGCGGCCGTTCTGGTCGCCGACGACCACAAGCGCGCTGAAGGAGAAGCGACGGCCGCCCTTGACGACCTTCGCCACCCGGTTCAAGTGAACGACCTTCTCCGTGAATTCCGACTGGCCTCTTCCGTACTGGTAACTCATACGCTCCTTCTAGAACTTCAATCCGGCGGTGCGCGCGGCCTCGGCCAGCGCTTTGATCCGACCGTGATAAGGAAAACCGCCGCGATCGAAGACGACCGTCTCGATGCCGGCCTGCCGGGCGCGCTCGGCGATGGACTTGCCCACGGCAGCCGCGCCTTCCGCCCCCGAGGGCGACTTCAGGCTCTTGCGAAGATCGGCGTCGGTCGTGGAGGCGGCGGCCAGCGTCCGTCCCGCCGCGTCATCGATCAGCTGGGCGTAGACATGGTGCAGGCTGCGGAAGATGGCGAGCCGCGGGCGCGTGGGACCGCCCACGAGGTGGGTCCGCAGCCGAACATGCCGGCGGATGCGCGTGGCGCGACGATCGCCTTGCCTGTGCATTACTTCGCCGCTCCGGCGCCGGTCGTCTTGCCGGTCTTGCCCGCCTTGCGACGGATTCGCTCGCCGCGGTAGAGGATGCCCTTGCCCTTATAGGGTTCGGGAGGACGGATCTTCCGCACTTCCGCCGCGACCTGGCCGACGTCTTCCTTGCTGGCGCCCTTGATGTTGATACGGGTCGGCTCCGGGACGTCGATCGTGATGCCCTTGGGCACCGGGTACCGGACCGGGTGCGAGAACCCCACATTCAGGACCAGCGCCTCGCCCTGGCGGGTGGCGCGATAACCCACACCGACCAGCTCGAGCTGCTTCTCGTATCCCTTGCTGACGCCCTCGATCATGTTCCAGACGAGCGTCCGCGTCAGCCCGTGCAGCGACCGGTGCAGCTTCGATTCGCTCGGCCGCTCGACGACCACCGTGCCGTCTTTCACCGTGACCTTCATCGACGGATTCAGCTCGCGGCTGAGCTCCGCCGTCCCGCTCTTGACCACGACGGTGTGATCGGTGAGGGTCACCGTCACGCCACTCGGAATCTTGACTGGGAGCTTTCCAATCCTACTCATGGGTCACCAAACGTAGCACACGACCTCGCCGCCGAGGCCGGCCTTGGTTGCCTTCTGTCCGGACATGACGCCGTGGGAGGTCGAAAGGATGACGATGCCGAGGCCCCCGAGCACGCGCGGAATCTCCGTCTTGCGCGCGTAGACGCGCAGGCCCGGCTTGCTGATCCGTCGGAGGCCGGCGAGCGACTTGCCGCGCGGCGTCTTGGGCTTGAACGTGATGTCGAGCTTCTGACCCTGTTCGGCGGCAGCGACGTCGTAGGAGGCGATATAGCCCTCTTCCTTGAGAACGCGCGCGATCTCCACGCCAACCCTCGATGCCGGCAGGGCGACGCGCGAGTGCCCGGCTGTATTGGCGTTACGGATCCGGGTCAGCATGTCGGCGATGCTATCGGTGCTCATCAGTCCCTTGACTCCCTCCTCACCACGAAGACTTCTTCACGCCAGGGACCTGTCCCTGCGACGACAGCGTGCGAAAGCAGATGCGGCAGATGCCGAACTTCCGCATGTACGCGCGCGGCCGTCCGCAGAGGTTGCAGCGGTTGTGCTGCGAGACGGCGTGCTTGTGTTTGCGGAGTCCGCGATTGATGGTCGACTTTTTAGCCACTCAGTCTCAACCTCACTTCTTCCAGGGGAACCCGAGCTCAGCCAGCAGCGCGCGCGCCTCATCGTCGCTGCGCGCGGTGGTGACGAAGGTGACCTCGAGACCCCGCAATTTATCGATCTTGTCGTACTCGATCTCTGGAAAGACCAGCTGCTCGCGCAGCCCGAGCGTGTAGTTGCCGTGCCCGTCGAAGCCGGTCGGCGAGAGGCCGCGGAAGTCGCGAATCCGGGGCAACCCGACCGAGAGCAGCTTGTCGACGAACTGGTACATCCGCGCGCCGCGCAGCGTCACCTTGATGCCGATCGGCAGGCCGGCGCGCAGCTTGAAGTTCGCGATCGCCTTGCGTGATTTGAGCACCACCGGCTGCTGGCCGGTGATCTTCTTCAGATCGGCGGTCGCGGCGTCCAGCGCTTTCGGGTTGGAGATCGACTCCCCGATGCCGATGTTCGCCACCACCTTGACCAGGCGCGGCACTTGCATGGCGTTGGTGTAGGCGAAGCGTTGGATCAGCGCCGGGACGATCTTGTCCTGGTAGCGCCGCTTCAGCCTGAGCTCCGTCCCAGCCGGGCTCGAAACGACGCTCGCACCCTTCGGGCTGGGAGCGACCTTCACCCCTTTCGAACTGGCGGCGACATTCATACCTTGTTCCTCACGCGCTCGTAGATCTCCCCGCAGTTCACGCAGACGATTGCTTTGGTCCCGTTGGGCAGCACCGTCTTGCGGATTCGCGTCGGTTTGTCGCACTTGTTGCAGACCAGCATTACGTTGGAGTAGTCGAGTGGCGACTCGAAGTCGACGATGCCGCCCTGGCGGACCGTCGTCGAGCCCTTTTGCTGGCCGGCGCGTGTGTGGCGCTTCAGGATGTTGACGCCCTTGACGACGATCTTGCCCGACTGGGGCACGGTGCGGACGACGACGCCCCGCTTGCCACGATCCTTGCCGGACATGACCTGCACCGTGTCGTCCTTATGAATGTCGAGATGAAGCCGGGACATTGCCTAGAGGACCTCCGGGGCCAGTGAAACGATCTTCATGAAGTTCTTGTCGCGAAGTTCGCGCGCCACCGGGCCAAAGATACGCGTGCCGCGCGGGTTGTTCTGCGGGCCGAGGATGACGGCGGCGTTCTCGTCGAAGCGGATGGTGGAGCCATCCTGCCGTCGGAACTCGCGCGAGGTCCGCACGACGACGGCCTTGACCACCTCGCTCTTCTTCACCTGGCCGCCGGGAGTCGCGACCGTGACGGCGGCCGTAATGACGTCGCCGATGGAGGCGTACTTGCGGTAGTGGCCGCCCATCACCCGGATCAACAGGATGACGCGCCATCGCTTGTCGTGCGAGAGCGGCCGCGTCTCCATGATGCGGACCCGGTCCCCGACCTTGCACTGGTTCTGCTCGTCATGCGCCTTGAATTTGGTGGCCTGCTGGATGTGCTTCTTGTACTTGGGGTGCTCCTTGAGGGTCTGCACCCGGACGATGACGGTCTTGTCCATCTTGTCGCTGATGACGGTGCCGGTGCGCGTCTTGCGCATGGCGCGCTCCGTCGTTGTCACCTGATCGGTCATGCGCTCTCCTTGGTGGCGGCCGCCTTACCACGTCGCGGCTTCGGGGGCGCCGGCTCGGGCGTGGTTGCGGGCTCGCCGGTGCGTTCCTTCAGGAAAATCTCGGTCAGGATCTGCGCCAGGTCGTGGCGCACGTGCCGGATCTGGCGGTGGTTCTGCAGCTGGCCGGTCGCCATCTGGAAGCGCAAATTGAACAGCTCCTGGCGGGAGTCCTTGAGCTTCTTGCGCAGATCAGGCATGGAGAGGGCCTGGAGGTCCTTCATCTTCATTTCTTCCCACCACCCTTGGCCGGCTTGGCCGGGGCCGCGGCTTTCGGAGCAGCGGCCGCCTTCGGGGCGGCGCCAGGCGCGGCTTTCGGGGCAGCACCCGGTGCGGGTTTCACCGACGGCGCGGCACCAGGAGCCGCCTTGGGCCCACGTGCCGGAGCCGCGGCGGCAGCGGCGGGAGCAGCGACCGCGCCGGCGATGCCCTCGACGCCCTCACCCGGCTTGAGCTCCGCCGGTCCCTTGATCTTCACGTCGGCGGCGGCTTTGACGCCCGACTTGATGCCCAGCGTGCGGGTCTTCATCGGCAGCTTGTAGGCGGCCAGTTGGAAGGCGCGCTTCGCCATCTCGGGCGTGACGCCGCCCATCTCGAAAAGGACGCGTCCGGGCTTGATCACGACCACCCATCCCTCGGGCGCACCCTTGCCGCTGCCCATGCGGGTCTCGGCCGGCTTCTTCGTGACCGACTTGTCGGGGAACACACGGATGAACACCTGCCCGCCGCGGCGCACGAAGCGCGTCATCACGCGGCGAGCCGCCTCGATCTGGCGGTTCGTCATCCAGGCCGCCTCAGAAGCCTGCAGGCCGAACTCTCCGAATGCCAGGTCGGCACCCTGGGTGGCCACGCCCGTGCGGCGACCCCGGTGCAACTTGCGATGCTTGACGCGAGCGGGCAGCAACATCCGTTATTCCTTCTTCTTTAGCGCGCGGGCGCGCGGTGCTTTTGGTGCGTCCGGTTTGTCGGTTGTCGCGGCGCGAGCGCGGGTGGTCCGTTTCGGTGCGGCTTTCTCACCGGCGTCGGCCGTTGACGCCTCCGCCGTGGTCGCCGTGGTCGCCTTGGTCGCGCGGGTCGCGCGCTTCGGCTTAGCGGCGGCCGCATCGGCCGTCACCGGAGCCGGAGCGGCGGGGGCAGCCTCGGGAGCGGCGGCGGGCACGGGAGCAGCGACCGGCACGGCGACCTGCACGAGCTCTGCCAATGGGCTGGGCGCCTCACCGATCGCGACACTCACCGGGACGCCGCTCTCCACCGGCTCCTCGACCGCGGTCGGCGGCTTCACCGCCGCCTCCGTCGGGAAGTTGCCGGTATAGACCCAGGCCGACACGCCGATGCGGCCGAAGGTCGTCTTGGCTTCGGTCTGGCCGAAGTCGATGTCCGCCTTCAGCGTGTGCAGCGGCACGCGGCCCTCGCGGTTCCATTCGACGCGCGCCATCTCCGAGCCGCCGAGCCGGCCCTTGACCCGGATCTTCACGCCCTGGGCGCCGGCCCGCATCGTCTTCATCAGGGACTGCTTGATGGCACGGCGGAAGGCGATCCGCTTCTCCAGCTGGGCGGCGACATTCTCTGCCACCAGCTGCGCAGCGAGCTCGGGCTTCTTGATCTCCTGGATCGTGACCCGAACGCGCTTGCCGGTGATCTTTTCCAGCTCATCGCGCAACTGGTCGACGCTGGTCCCGCCCTTGCCGATCACGATGCCGGGCTTGGCGGTGTGCAGCGTGATCGTCAGCGCCGAGGAGGAGCGCTCCGTCTCGATGCGGGCCAGGCCGGCGTTCTTCAGGCGGATCATCAGCATCCGCCGCAAGCGGACGTCCTCGAGCAGAAGCGGCTTGTACTCCTTGTCCGGAGCGAACCACTTGGCCTCCCAGTTACGGTAGACGCCCAGCCGGAACCCATTCGGGTGAACCTTGTGCCCCATCTACTTGCTCTTTTTCTCCTTGGTGTCTTTCTTGCCGTCGTCCTTCTTCTTGGCGTCGGTCTTCTTGGCCTCAGTCTTCTTACCCTCGGCCGGCGCCTTTGACGCGGGCGCCTTGCTCTCGGCCTTCGCCTTCTTTTGCCTCGCCGGAGCGACCGGCTCGTCCGACTCGGTAGTGGCAGGCGCTACCTGGGCAGCGGCGCGCGCGGCGGCGGGCGTCGGCGCCGGCCGGCTCGTCGGTTGCGGCGCCCGCGGCAGCGCGGCGCGGCGCTTCACCACTCCGGGGCGGTCTTCGACGATGGCGGTGATATGGCTGGTGCGTTTGAAAATGCTGAAGAGGCGGCCCATCGCACGGGGCTGGCCGCGCTTCAACATCGGGCCCGGCTCCACCCGGATGTCCTTGATCACCAGGTCGTCCTTGACCAGGTTGAAGTTGTTCTCGGCATTCGCCTGGGCAGAGCGGATCACCTTGGCGACGTCACGCGCGGCGGCCTTGGGCATGAAGGAGCAGGCGACGAGCGCCTCACTCACCGGCAGGTTGCGCAGCGTCCGCGCGACGAGGCGCACTTTCCGCGGTGATGTCCTGACCCACTTGGCCTTTGCTTGTACTTCCATGATTACTTAAGAGCGGTGGTCTTCTCCGTGTGATGCCCGTGGGCCCGGAAGCGCCGGGTTGGTGCGAACTCGCCCAGCAGGTGCCCGACCATGTTCTCGGTGATGAAGATCGGCACGTGCTTCTTCCCGTCGTGAATCGCGAGCGTATGCCCCACCATCTCGGGGAAGACGCTCGAGTCTCGCGACCAGGTCTTGATCACCTTCTTCTCCTTCTGTAGATTCATCGCCGTCACCTTCTTCATCAGCGACGGATGAACGAACGGTCCTTTCTTCGTTGAACGTGACATGTTTTAGCCCTTACTCTTCCGCTTGGGTGGACGGCGACGAACGAGCATGTTCTTGGTCTTCTTGTTGCGACGGGTGCGATACCCGAGCGCCGGCTTGCCCCAGGGGGTCTTCGGGTGGCCGCCGGGGCCCGAACGCCCCTCACCACCACCGTGCGGATGGTCGAAGGGGTTCATCGTGACGCCGCGGACGGCGGGGCGCTTGCCACGCCAGCGGCTCTTGCCGGCTTTGCCGACGTTCTCGTTCTCGTGCTCGACGTTGCCGATCTGGCCGATCGTCGCGTAGCAGACGACCGCGACCCGCCGCACCTCGCCCGATGGCATGCGGATCTGCGCGTAGTCTCCCTCGCGGGCCAGCAGCTGGGCCGACATGCCCGCCGAGCGGACGACCTGGCCGCCCTTGCCGCGGCTGAGCTCGATGTTGTGCACCGTGCTGCCCAGCGGAATGCTGCCGAGCGGCAGCGCGTTGCCCGGTTTGATGTCGGCCTCGGGTCCGCTGATCACCTTGTCCCCGACCGTCAGACCCACCGGCGCCAGGATGTAGCGCTTCTCGCCGTCGGCGTAGGTCAGCAGCGCGATCCGCGCACTCCGGTTGGGGTCGTACTCGACCGTGCTGACGGTCGCCGGGATGTTGAGCTTGTCGCGCTTGAAGTCGATGACCCGGTAGAGCTTGCGGTGGCCGCCGCCCTGGTGGCGGACGGTGATCTTTCCCTGCGCGTTGCGGCCGGCATCGGTCTTGAGTGAGACCAGCAGGCGCTTCTCGGGCTTCTTTTTCGTGGTGATGTCGTCGAAGGCGCTCACCGACATGAAGCGGCGGCCGGGCGAGGTGGGGCGGTACTTCTTTATCGGCATAGGTCAGACGCCCTGGAACATGCTTTCGATCTTCTGCCCCTCAGCCAGGGTGACGACAGCCTTTTTCCAGTTCGACTGAAAGCCGTGGGTCTTGCCACGGCGGCGTTCCTTGCCGCGGACGTGCATCGTGTTGACACTGACGACCTCGACCTTGAAGGCCTCCGTGATCGCCAGCGCGATCTCGGTCTTCGTCGCCCGTGGGTGAACCCGGAAGAGGTACTTTCCGGTCGCCATCGCGGCGTAGCTCTTCTCACTGATCAGCGGACGCTGGATCACCTCGACCGCCGCTCTCATGACAGCCACTCCTCCACCTGGGTCAACGCCGACCGGGTGAAGACGATGGTGTCGGCGGTCAGCACGTCGGCGGGATTGAGGTTTTGCGCCAGGATGGTCTTGACGCCGGCGAGGTTGCGCGTCGACTTCTCCAGCATCAGGTCATGCTCCGGAATCACGAACAGCGTGCGGGCGCCCGCGCCCATCTCGTCGAAGAGGCCGGCGACGACGCGTGTCTTGGGCGCCTCCAGCGCGATCTCCTCGACGATACGCACCGCGCCTTCCTGTGACTTCACCGAAAGGGCGGACCGAAGCGCAAGCCGGCGCTGCTTGCGCGGCATCTTCTGCTCATAGGTGCGCGGGTGCGGACCGAAGACGGTGCCGCCGTGGCGCCACTGGGGCGCCCGGGTGCTGCCCTGGCGGGCGCGGCCGGTGCCTTTCTGCTTCCACGGCTTCTTCCCACCGCCCGACACCTCGCCGCGGGTCTTCGTCTCGTGCGTGCCCTGGCGATCGTTCGCCAGTTGACGCCGCACCGCCTGGTGCAGCACGGCCTCGTTCACCGGGGCGTTGAAGACCGCCTCCGGCAACTCGATCGTGCCGCTCTGTTTGCCGTCGCGGTCATAGACCGTGGCGGAAGACTTGTCGGTGGCCGCCATTACTTCTTCCCCTTGGGCTGCCGCGTCGAGTCGCGAACCAGCACCACACTGTTCTTGTGGCCGGGGACGTCGCCGTTGACCAGGATCAGGTTGCGGTCGAGGTCCACCCGTACCACTTTCAGGTGAAGCGTGGTTCGTTGCGAATTGCCCAGCTGACCCGCCATGCGCATCCCCTTGTAGACGCGCGAGGGCGTCGAGGAGGAGCCGATCGAGCCGGGCTGCTTGATGTTGTGCGAGCCGTGCGTCACCGGGCCGCGGCCAAAGTGATGGCGCTTGTGCTGGCCGGAAAACCCTTTACCTTTCGTGATGCCGGTGACGTCGACCAATTCGCCGGCCGAAAAGAGGTCGGCCCTGAGCGCCTGGCCGACTTCATAGGCGGGGGCGTCGGGCTTGAGGCGAACCTCGCGCATATGGCGATGGGCGGCAACCCCGGCTTTCTTGAAGTGCCCGGCCGTGGGCTTGGTGAGCCTCTTCTCCTCGACGTCACCGAAACCGAGCTGGACCGCGCCGTAGCCATCCTTCTGAACGGCTCGCAGCGCGATCACGACGCAGGGCCCGGCCTCGAGCACGGTGACCGGCAGGAGCTCACCCTTCTCGGTGAACACCTGGGTCATCCCGATCTTCTTAGCCAGCAGCCCTTTCGTCGCCATCGCTAGAGCTTGATCTCGATGTTGACGCCGGAGGGCAGGTTGAGCCGCATCAGCGCGTCCACGACTTTCGGGTTCGGGTCGAGGATGTCGATGATCCGCTTGTGCGTCCGCATCTCGAACTGCTCGCGCGAGTCCTTGTCGATGAACGGCGACCGAATCACCGTCCACTTGTTGACCTCGGTAGGCAGCGGGATGGGTCCGGCCGTCGACGCGTTCGTTCGCCGCGCGGTATCCACGATCTTGTCCGCGGCCTGGT
>WNEZ01006221.1_pt1 | contig 16590 bp, 11 predicted proteins | sample 5400521 | NCBI WGS metagenome assembly WNEZ01 (sample SAMN13153339, study PRJNA577476) | soil metagenome | isolation source: 120 cm saprolite under Douglas fir tree site 2 hole 1 replicate 1 | place: USA:California | collected 2015-04-18
CCATGGATAGGCCTGCGATGGCGCGCGCGGATCCGCTGCGTATCGTGCGGAAGTGCGTATCTATCTCGTTGATGAAATCCTTCACGAAGTAGTCTTCGTATTTGTCCGCCGGATCCGTCGCGGAATTCACGTACCAGGAATTTCCGGCGTCGGGCATAGCAATGATCAGATTGAGCTGCCGCGCATATTTCGGAAGGCTCGTGAGCGTCGACCAATTCTGATAATCGCCATAGAGTCCGTGCAGAAGAAACAGCGTGGGGTAGCGCTGCGCCGATGCATCGTAATTTGCCGGCAACAGGACCAGGTACCGCATCTCACGGTTCAGGTTGGGACTGTGAAAGCTGCCATCACGCAGGGTGGCGGCGGAGTGTCCCGCGGTTGTGGTCCGTTGCTCATCCTGTTTGTCCTGCGCGAAGGAAGGAATGACTGTGCAAAACAAGCTGATCAGAACCAGGGTTGTTGCGTCGCTCACACTTCGCGAGCAAATTGATAGCCGGAATAACCGGCCGAGAGTTTTGGGAGTCATGCTTTAGTCCTTACAAACGCCTTGATGGTGGCGCACTCCCTGCCCACTGACGCCCCGTGTGGACGAATCGTGTAACTTTCCACGGCCGCCGGAACAATGAAGGTCTCGGCATAGTGCACAATAAACGGCGCGAATTTCCCGCCAGGGCTCTCAACTACCACCTCTTCCCCCTCCACAAGATTCAGCACATTCACCCCGCCACCCGTCTCATGCGGGACAACGTCACGGAACCAGTGACGTCGAGTTTCGATGAATTCGCGTTCGTGGAGTCCAGTACGCTCCTCGCGCCAACCGGGCCCCTCCGCTAGTCGTTTCACCTGGCCAATCAGATTCTTCTTCACCCACTCCGGCGTGCGCTCCCACTGCACGTTCGCCTCGCCGTGATCGATGTGAATAGGCCGCGGCCTGCCGTCGAGTCCAACGCGGCCCCAATCCCACAATTTGAGTGTGAAAATGTACGGCGTCGCGCTGATTTCCAGCACCATGCTGTTTTTGCCCGAACAATGAATGGTCCCCGCGGGAATCAGAAAGTGGTCGTGCTTCCTCGCTGGATACCGGCCCACGTATTTTTCCGCCGCAAAAGGTGCCCCGCCTTCCTGCGCTTCGCGTAATTCACGAAACATTGCGCTGCGATCCACGCCGTCGAGCAATCCGAGATAGACGGTGCCATCCTCACCTGCACCGAGCAGGTAGTAGCTTTCGTCCTGCGTGTAATTCATACCAAATTTATCCTGGATGTATTCGGTAAGCGGATGGACCTGCAGCGAAAGGTTACCACCTCCCATCGTATCCAGAAAATCGAATCGGATGGGAAACTCAGTGCCGAACCGCCCGTGCACAGCGCCGCCCAGCAACTCTCGCGGGTGGGAAAATACCAGATCGATCGAAGGAATCTCCACGCGTCGCGATCCGAAGCCAAGCAACAGGCTGTTTTCCTCGGGAACACAGTCGAAGCACCAGGCATGGTTCGGCTGGTCCTTCGGCAAATCGCAAACCTCTTCCATCCAATGTCCGCCCCAAACGCCCGGGTCAAAGTAAGGAACCACGCGAAAGGGCTGCACGCTCGCAGCTGCAAGGCCACGTCGAAATAATTCCCCGCTGATTAGCTTCGGAGTCTCTCGAGTGTTTGTGTCCAGGAGGAAGTCAATCTTAGGGAGCAGTGTTTTTTTCAACCGATCCGCCGCCCGCCAATCCACAAAGAAGGCGCGCTTGTATTTCAGATTCGGGAGTTCGGCAAGATTCCCCGCGCCAAGATTCCCAATTTCTCCGCGACGCTGGCGCAGCGTCAACTCCCAACGCGTAAGGTCCGCATAAACAAGCAAATCAAAACGTTCTGCAATCAGCGCCGCGCCTGTTCCGAGGACAAGAATCCGGCCATTTTCCGCAGTATTCGCGCGAATTAGTTCTCGCGCCTCGGCCACTTTTCGCGGATCCAGAAAATCCTGCAACGTCACTCCACTCATGCGCCCGAAAACGGGATCGTTGCCGCCAAGATAGGGCGCAAGCATGGCATCAAGTTCTTGCGCGCTCTTTAGGCAGGACTCCACGCGAACCACAAGCCGCGGCTTCAAGTGGGAGGCGAACCCGCGCTCAATCTCATCAAGATGGGCGCCGGGATAGCCCTCGACGCACAAAATGGAGCGTTTTCCACTCAACGCAGCATCAAGCTGCCGCGCGACGGCCGCCCAACCTACGTGGCAATCCGCTTCGCGTTCGGAAACCGCCACAAACGGAAATTTGTCATAGTTCGAGCGTCTCGCCATCAGGCTTTCTCAGTCAGCAACGGAATCGCACCCAAAAGCCCCGCATGATTGCCAAGCTCCGCCGCGCGGACCTGCACCTTGCCCCACGGTGTCCACGCATATTTCGAAACGTACTCCTGCACGTACGGAATGATCACATCCGCGCTTTTCATCACTCCACCCCCAATTACGATCACTTCGGGATCGTACATGTGCACCAACCCTACTGCGTCCGCCCCCCAGACATTCAAGCAGCGATCTCGGATCGCGACCGCAATCGCATCGCCGCGGCGCGCTTCTTCAAATAATTCCTTGAACCCGAGCTCCGGATGCCGCGCCAGCGAACTTTTCTCGATGCCTGCCCACTCCTTTGCAATCAGCGGCAGCGCCCAACCGGACGCCTCCGCCTCCGCGCAACCGATGTTTCCGCAAGTGCACCGCCTTCCGGAAAACAAAATCGGAATGTGGCCGCCCAGGCACCCTGCCTGCATGTGCTTGCCGCGAAGAAGTTTTCCTTCGATCAATGTGGCTCCGCCAACTCCCGTGCCCAGCGTGATCATCACCGCATCGGAAAAACCCCGTGCCGCCCCGGCATAATTCTCGCCCAGCAGCGCCATGCGGGCATCATTCTCAATACGAAACGCCAGGCCAAACGCCTCACGGCTCCAAGCAGGCAGATCCACACTCAACGCATCATCGTATTTCGCGTTGGTGGATAAAACGAAGCCAGTGCGAGTGTCCACAAGTCCTGCGAATCCCATGGCAATGCCGATACATTCTTTTGCGCTGGTCCCCGTCTTTGCCAGCACAGTGCAAAGCATTTCCGTGAACTTCGGAAGCAGCGGTTTCAATCCTTTGGCGCGGTCCGTCGACAGCGTTTCCGAGTGCACAAGATTCGCGCCGTCCACCAGTGCGAACGCGGCATGCGTCCCGCCCAAATCGATCGCCAGAGCCTTCATCAATCGCTCCTAAGAATTCCTCACACCCACCGGCTGGCGAGAGCCAGCACAAAGACCGCCGCAACCAAAAAGGCCACTCCGGTCAATTGAATCCGAAGCGGCTGCTTGCCCGTGTTCTTCCATTCGCCCGTCAGAATGCCCAATATGCTGGCGGTAATCACAATCAGCGACATGAACAGCGGCCATCCAAGAATGGGGCCCAGCACGCCCATCTTTCCCGCCGAAACCCCGTACAGCAGCGTGCTGCCAAACCAGAAAATAGCCATCACCAACGCCAGCAACGCGTGGCTCACGAAATTTGCCGAAGCGAATTTCCGAGAGCTCTTGTTTTTCGAAAGTAAATACAAGCAATAAAGGATATTGGGAATGCTGCCAGCCAGCATCAAGGGTAACCACGCTGCATTCGGCGCCCACAAGGCCGGCGCTCCAAATTTCTCAGCGCTCACCAGAAGCGGATGCCCGAACGTGAGCCCAAAATTTACGAACGATGCTCCCAGCCCGCACAAAATCGAAAGTATCAATCCTCTCCCCATGGAAGCACTGGCGCGTCCCGCCGCGCCGCTCAGAACCGCCTCGCGCCGCCGCCCCGCTACCGCGCAAATGCTCACTCCGACGATCACTAAGGCTACCCCGGCGATAATCCCGCCACCTGCGGCCGTGAAAAGCTGGCTCGAATGCAAGCGAAGCAGCGGAAGCAGACTGCCAACCGCCGCGGAAATTCCCAAAACGATAGAGAAGGTAAGCGCGATGCCGATCGACTCCACGGCCAGCCCGAAAAAAACCTGCGCCACTCCCCAGCCCACGCCAAAAGTCGCCGCGAGGATGCTAGGGCCCAATCCGGCATCGCGATAGACGTCTCCAAGTCGCGGAACCGTCAGTGCGGTGACCACCGGGGGCAGAAGAATAAGCGCGAAAATCGACCACGCCAGCCACGTATTTTCCCAACTCCACGAACGCGTAAACTTCATCGGCAGCGTAAAACTCGCATTCATGATTCCGGCGACCAATAGAAGAGCCAATCCTAACGTGGTGTCTGACATGAACGGTTCCACTCCCCTTCGTCTAGCGACAGCAATCAATATTTAGCCCTGCAACCCGGAAATCCCGTCCGCCGCGATAGTGACCGTGTCGGGCGCGCCGCTTCCCCTGATAACCAGACTGTTTTTCGCGGCACGAATATCTCGAATGCTGCGCCAGCTCTTCGGCACCTCGGCCAGGAACGCGGCGTACGCAACGGTTTCCGTGCCTCGCGCAGCAATCCTGTTCCAGCCCGGCGTGTCAAAGAGCTTCCCCGCCAGAAACGTGGCCTCTTTTCCAATCGGCATCGGCGTGGTGCCGAACTCCAGGCCACGCGCCAGCGTCTTGCCCATCCACGGTGCATACTCCCGCGCGCAATTTTCTTCCCACACCGCCACCCACGGAAAATCCTTGTCGTGAAAAACGTAACCCGCTGCAAGACCCAGCTGCCAGTTCAGGGTCGCAACAAACTGTGTATCTCGCTCCGCATCGAGCAATACGGATGCGACAAATCCCGTTCCTCGCTCGCGGAACGGAATCGAAAGATCCGCAACTCCCCCTTTTTCTCGCGGTGCGCGTGGCCACCGGAATTCACGATCAGCAGAGACCAAACTCTTTTTCTCGTAGCCAAGTGGCCAGGTCTTAGCTCGCGTCCCGGAGAGAAAAACCCGGCTGCACTCCGGATCGAGAAATGGTGGACCAAGCGTCACATGCTGCACCCAATGAAAATAGTGGTCGGCATCACGCAGGTTCGTCACACTTTCCCGGAACAACGCAACACTTTCACCTTGGTGAAGCTCAATTTCCCGCTCCAACACTAATCCAGCCGCAGGCAAATCCGCTCGCCAATCGGCGCGGGCTGCTGCAGAGCGCGGCGCTTCCTTGATCACACGCCAATTTGCACACCCGGCTTCTCCATGCAACGGGAGCCCTTGCCGCGCCTCCTCACCAGACGGCATGCCGAAATAATCCAGGCAGAGCGCGTGGCCCGTGTAGCTCGCAAGAAATTCCCCAACTCCCTTGGGGCCGTACGTTGCCGCAAGCCGCCGTGCCTTTGCCGTGCCCGGCGCCGCGCCTTCCCACGGACACTCCCAAAGTACATTCGTCCTCGGTTTTGCCGCGTCACCTGCAAAACAAAATCCCGCGATGTGACCGCCTCCGCTAAGCGCCGTCAACTCCACGACACCATTTGACAACCGAATAGCCGGCCGCCCGCGCCACTCCACGCGCTTCGCCCCGATCGACGGGCCCGCCGGTTTCCCGATTCTCCGCCTCAAAGCGAAAAGCCTCCATCAATCGGGAATACTCCGCCTGTCACAAACGCTGCCGCATCCGAAACGAGATACAGCGCCGCCTCGGCAATTTCCTCCGCGGTCCCAAGTCGCCCCATGGGCTGCCTCGCCTCAAACTTTTTGCGTACTGTGGCCACATCGCCCCCGAGCGCCGCCAATCTCTGATGAAACGAAGGAGTATTCACAGTCCCCGGGCAAAGGCAATTCACGCGTATACCCTCTTTCACATAGTCGAGCGCCATGCTGCGCGTCAGCGCCAGCACCGCGCCCTTCGCGGCGGTATAAACGGCGCGGTCCGCGACGGTCCGCAACACAACCGCCGAAGAGGTGTTCAGAATCACGCCGCCGCCCTGTTTTCGAAAAAGCGGCACCACACTCCTGCACATCAAATACATGCTCTTCACATTAACGTCCATGCTGCGATCCCAATCTGTCTCGTTGATCTCGTGAATTTTCCCGGGAACCACGATTCCCGCATTGTTAAATAAAATGTCGATGCGCCCGAATTTGCTCAATGCCTTCTGAACGCATTGTTCGACATCTTTCGCGCGGGAAACATCCGCAACGATGGCCTCCGCCGCTCCTCCCGTCGAATGGATTTCCTCTACCAGCGTCTGAATGCCACTCGAAATAAGATCAACCGCCACCACCTTCGCACCCTCACGCGCAAAAAGCAGGCTCGTCGCCCGCCCGATGCCCGCGCCTGCTCCCGTCACAATGGCGACCTTCGAGCTGAGTTTCATCTGTGCTTCATGCTCTCCACCCAATCCCGTCACTTGCTGCCGGCAACTTTTCGGCTTTCACAATTTTTTCTGGATTCAAGATTTCGTCGCGGCGCCCGTCCCGCCCTCCTGAAATCCCATTCCACCCGTGGGCGTAAGCATTCCCCCATCCACAAGCAGCGCCGTGCCAGTGATGAACGACGCCCAATCACTGGCAAGAAACGCAATCGCGTTCGCAACTTCTTCCGGTCGGCCGATCCGGCCAAGCGGGTGCATGTGATTGCACGTTTCAATCACTTTTTCGGGATGCGCATCCAGGCTGGCGGCCCAGCGAAGCATCGGCGTGTCGATCGCCCCGGGGCAAACGCAATTGACGCGAATATTTTTCGACGCGTAATCCAGCGACATCGCCCGGACCAGCCCCAGCAGCGCGTGCTTCGCCGTAACGTACGCCGCCGAATTTCCGACGGCGGTAAACGCCTGCACAGAAGCCACCACGACGATTGCTCCCCCGCCGCGCGGAATCATCAACGGCAGCGCGGCCTTCGCCACGTGAAAGCAACCCTTCAGGTTCACATCCATCACTTCGTTCCACAATTCTTCCGACGTGCCAAGCACGTCGCCATAGCGCTGAATCCCCGCGTTGCTGACCAGCACATCAATTCCGCCGAACTGTTCACCCACTGCTTTAATACTCCGCCCCACGTCGACTTCTTCAGATACGTCGCATTCAAAGAAACGGGCACCCGACCCGCTTGAGCTAACCACCTTTGCCGCTTCCTCACCCGCGCGAACGTCGCGGTCCAGAATCGCCACCTTCGCCCCAAGCTCCGCAAACTTCTTCGCCGTGGCAAACCCAATGCCCATCGCGCCACCGGTCACCAGAGCCACCTTGTTGTCGAAGCGAATGCTCATTTTTCACTCCTGTTTACGGAATGCTCCGGCGGGAGAGAAAGCAAACTGCTCGTTTGCAAGCGAATGGTTTTTATCTCAAAAGGACGCAGCGTCAGATCGATCGCTGAATTCGAAATATCCACGGGGCTTCCCTTCTCTTCCAGCACGGAGCAACTCCAGGCTCCATCGATTTTCAAGTACTGGCTCGCAATGTGGACGGATTGTTCCTTCCCCGAGATTTCCACCAGGCGAAGAATTGTGCCCTGACCGTCCTCCGCCCGCTTCCACGTAGAGAGCGTCACATTGGGATTGTCAATCTGCAGCATCGTCCCCTGCGTGGCGGGCAGTGCCCCCGGGAAAAATGCTGCGTACGCGTGATCCGCTTCCAGCGGAGTCATCGTAGTCCAACCCGTCCGCGTGAGCTGCGCGGCATCAAAGGTGGAAGCACTCACAATGTCGTAGCGAAAAGTAAAGTCACCACCCTGTTGAGGAGCGAAGTTTGTACCCCAATAGTTGCTCATCAACCACGAAAAAATGCTTGCCGTCTTCGGCTCGAATTTGCTCGGCCAGTTGCCGCGCACGATGTCGCCGAACGTAACCAGTGGTGCGTCCCGCGGAATAATTGCCGCGGACACGTCGTCTCCAGATACTGCGGCCCAATGGCCCGCCGCATACCATTCCCGGCTGCCGCCCAGGAGTTCATCTTTCGCAGGATTCACCCAACCGTTCTGCGTTTCGTAACGAAACTCCGGATTCTGCGCGGCGAATGGAAATGCGATGTAAACCGCCTCCTTGGTGAGAACCGGTTTCTTGCGGATCGTATAGCGAAGCTCAATACGCTTTTCTTTGTCCAACAGTGTAATTTCCGTTTGAATCAGAGGCGTCTCTGGCCCCGATGTCTCCAAAGTAATTATTGTCCCGTACGGCGCGTGATGCGCCCCGCTAAGCTTCCCGCCGCTCGCCACAACCGGCGTAAGCGCCGGCGGCTTCAGCGAAGAGCCATACCGGTAAAGACTGTTGTTTGGCATATCGTCCGCACCGCGAACGTATACGTACGCCCCGAATCCGTATGGACTCTTCTCATCCACCAATTCCTTCTTCAGCTCTTTGTCCCACAGACTCCGGATACTCCCTCGCTCCACATCAATCGTCAGCCGGTAAAACGGACTTTCAAATGTGCGATCCCCGTCTACCGCCGCCGGCATCTCCTCCTTCTGGGGGGCATTTTTCACCGGGCGAATCGCAAATAGCTTGTATCCCAAACCCGGCACATCCTCAGCCAGAAAACGCACGCGCCGATAGCCCCCGCCAAATCCCGGAAGAGGAGTGCTTCGTCCGACTTGGATTGTCTCTTGAAGAACTTCGCGATCGTTTGTCACATCAAACAGCGCCGAACCCTCCGCGAGGTCCGCTTCCACAAATCCGCTGCGACTCCAATTCACGGAATTGAAAACCACGATGGACGCCTCTTTCGGCCCGAGCAAATACTCCAGCTGCGCCCAACTGCGATGAATGGAACGCGTGATAGCTTCGCTGGCTGCAGTGGTCTCCGCCCCCTTCAAAGTCAGTTGCCCCGTCGTCTGCAGATTGTCAGGCTGCGTGGTGGCGCCCACAAACGTCCAGGTGTGTTCATCGAAAAGCAGCATGTTTTTCCACGCCGAATCCATCAACAATTCGTTCGGCCGCACCACCCGATCTAGAACGGACGTGGCCGCGCCAAATTTCTCCGCCGATACGATGCGTTGCTGATTCTGCCGATGCATCGCGGTGTACAAACTCCCCGACGCAAAACCATCCTCCCAGTAAGGGCCAAAATCCCCGCGAAACACCGGCATGTTGCCGCGAAACTCCGTTTCAATCTTGGACATCGCCTCCGCAAAACTCGAGTACTCCAGCCGCGGATACGCATAAAGGGCGGCCCAATTGTGAACCAGCTCCGCCTGCTCCACATTCAGGGCCGTATTCTCCAATTGACTGCCAAACAGAATTGTCGCATCCGCCGTATATTGCGGCCGCGCGTATGCTTGAAGAAAAACAGGAAGCGCATCCTTCACCGCCTCCAGCCGCTGCGGCGTGCCAAACATCGAGGACAGTTGCAGGTAAGCTCGCGAGTACCACATCAACACCCGCCCGCCGTCCGGCCCTTCCCAATAGAAGGGTGATTTTTCGTTCCAGCGTCCGAGCAGAAGTATCGGCGCGCGCCAGGAATTGCTCGCCGCTGCAAAATACTTCACGCCCGCATCGTGCAGAATCGAAGCGTAAGACCAGCTGTAAGACGGCACATCCGCAATATGGGCGGCGCCGATCGGCAGCGAATAACGCCTGGCCAGCGCGCTGCTTGGATATAGCGACCGGATCAGCCCTTCCAGCGAAGCCACGCCTGTATGCTGGTTCGCGTATTGCATCGGTAAAATAATTTTTCCGTCGCGAATACTCTGCAGAAATTCGGCCTGCTTTTCCGGCGAACGGCCCGCGATATATTGTTCCGCCACCCAAGAGCCATCGAGCGTCCAGCGAAAATCAGGGCGTTTCTTGAAAACATCCATCACCCCATCCACGGCTTGCGAATGAAGCTCCGCAATCTTGTCGGGGTAATCGGTAAACCCAATGTCGAGGTGCTCGTGCGGCACGATGAAGACCGTCCATTTCTTCTGCGCCTTCAAGGACATCTCAAAGTCTTCAGAGATCTTCGCTGCCTTCACCGACAGCCTGGCGTTCTCCTCTCCCTGCCATTCGGGAACATTGAATTTCGCACGCAACTCGCCGAACTGATCCGAAGAAGTGAATGGCTGCTTGGTCGCCTTTCCACCAGCACGCAACGTCATTTCACCTGAGTGTGGCATCGCGGGAAACGAGACAAAGGCCTCCACCACTTCGGCAAGCCCGGCTGAATCGGCATGAAAGAAAATCGTGGGAATCACAGAAGCGGAAACGCGCACAGCGGAATATGTTTCTTTTTCGCTTAGCGTCAGCTTAAGCGCATCGTAGATCAGCCCGGTATGCCCCAGCGCGATGTCGCCCAGCGAATTTTCGATTATACTTGGCGTATCCACTGCCGTAAGCACAAAACGATTTTCGCCCGCGCGAAGCCACTCGGCTGGAATCGCAATCACCTTGGTGTCCGTGGACGTCTGCGGAACAAAGGTTCCCTCCCAGTCCCCGGCCGCGTAATCGAGGCGCGGGTGAAAATAGAAGTTGCCGCGGTGCCCGTTCACTTCCAGCTGCAGATGCGAAAGTCGCGGAGTTTCGTACAGAATTCCAACTGTCAACCGATACACGCCAACCGGCTTTTCCGGCAGCGTGAACAAAATCGTAAACGGATGCACTTTCCCGATCTCCCAGATCGTTTTTTCCTGGGCCGAAATGCCCGAAGAAGCGCAACACAAAACCAGGCACAAAAAAGCTGCGCCAATCAGGAATTTCAACTTGCCCGCGAATCGCTCCATCAGCAAGCTCACCATTTCGGCTGCACCGTGATCGCCCCAGGCCGCTTCGGGTCTTCAATCCACGATCCCATTTGCCGCTTCTTCGAAAGCTCGTGGTATCTCGCCAGCTTGTCGCGATCGAGCCGCACTCCGAGGCCCGGTCCCTCGGGCACCGCCATCTTTCCCCCGGCAAGGTACGGCAGCTTTCCGCCCTCGATAATGTCGTCCGTAAGGTGATGGTAGTGCGAATCGGGCGCCGCAATCAGATTCGGCACCGTCGCGGCAAGATGAATCATTGCGGCTTGTGAAATTCCAAACTCCGCTCCGCTGTGCATTCCGACATCAATCCCAAATCCCTCGCACAACTGTCCAGCCTGCCGCGCCCGAGTGATTCCTCCATACCAGTGCGGATCCAGCAGCACCACGTCCAGAATGTCGAGCAGAGCCGTCGGAGCAATATCTTCGTATGCAAACACGGTCATATTCGAAGCCAGCAGCATCTCCGGAGTTTTCGCATTCACCCGCGCCATCGAACGCATCCCCCAAACCGGATCTTCGAAGTACTCCACATCGCAGTCCTGCAGTTTCTTCGCCACGCGGACCGCGGTAGTCACCGTCCACGCAGCGTTCGGATCGATCCGAATCTTCAGCCTTGGAAACGCTTTCCGCAGCGCAATAAATGTTTCGATTTCCTCATCCGGCGGCAGAACGCCATTCTTGTACTTTAACGTCTCGAATCCATGCTTCTGTACCAGCTCGCGCGCGAAGCCCACCATTTCCTCTGCGTTGCGGATTTCGCCGCGCTTCTCTTCATTTGCGTAGCGGTAAAAAAGATACCCGGCAAACGGAATCTCGTTGCGCAATCTTCCGCCCAACAGATCGCAGACTGGCTTGCCCAGCGCTTGCCCCTGAATGTCCAGGCAGGCAAATTCCAGCGCCGCAAATCCCAGCACGTGCCCAAACAGCTTCAGCGCCGTGGGAGCCGCCAGCTTCCAGCGAATCCGCTCCAGTTGGAACGGATCTTCGCCAATCAGCTGTGGCCGCATTTCCGCAAGCTGCCCCTCGCGGCTGGGTCCGCCATAACATTCGCCCAGCCCGATCAGGCCCTCATCGGTAATCACTTCCACAATGATCCGAGAAAATCCCGGATGCGATCCAAAAGCGTAGCGGAGGGGCGCCTCAATCGGAATGTATGCGGGCGTCCAGCGCACATCGGTGATTCGCATGAGCTGCTCTCTCCTGAAACGGAACTTATCGCAAATTCACCAGCAACTGGCCGCGCACACCAGACTTCACCCGGCAGATATGCCAGCGATTCAGATTTGCAAAATACATTTCGTCAAAATTATTCCCGCCAAACGCCGCATTCGTGGGTGCCGCCAGCATCGTTGCGGACGGATCCTTGGCAAATAACGACACGCCCCCATCCGGAGCAATGCGATATACGGAATGAGTGGCGTATGTCGTGACATACAAATTGCCTTCGGCATCGAGCGCCGCCCCATCCGGAATACTCGCCAGTCCCGACGCGTACACCTGCGGTTTGCCGGCCCTTCCATCCGCAAGAATCGGAATTCGCATCACGTTGTCCCGCTGTGTCTGCACGACATACAGCGTTTTTTCATCTGCACTCAACGACATCCCGTTCGCGAAGGCAAAAGGCCCAGCGAACCATTCCGCGCGCCCATTCGCCCGAAGCCGGTAAACACAACCGTTGCCCTCGTCCCATTCCCCGGAATCGCTGAAGTACAGGTTCCCCTCCGAATCAAGCACCGAGAAATTCGGCGTAATCAACTTCCGGTTGCCTACCCGCTCAATGCAGCCAAGCACGCGCCCCCTGCGATTGATATGTATCAGCGCCGCGCTCTTGAAATTGCAAACATGCAACTCCTGCTTCCTGGAAAAAGTTAATCCCAGGCAAAATCCGCCCAGGCGGGCGATCTCCTTCACTTTTCCACGGGCATCAATCCGATAGATTTGCCCAAGTTCGCCTCCGACCCACAGGATTCCGTCCGCATCGAACGCGAGACCCTCCGGATGATCCAGGCCTTCTGCAAAGGATTTGAAACGCTTCATGGAAAGTTCGGGCGAAAGACCTTCAGCAGTGCGTTTCATTCAGGGCACCAGCGCGACCAAACGTTTGTCCAACCTTTGCACATATATACTCCGCCCCGCCCTGAGTCAACCAAAACAAGCAATATTTTTGCTGGCTATTATTCGGTTTTTGCTTGACAATCCCACCCGCTGTCTTATTGTAGGACAAACTTATTCAGGTGGGTTGTGACTGAGAAGAACAATCGGAACATCGCCGTAGCGGAGTTTCTCCCTGTCCGCAGGGAGACCGTGATGGAAATGGTCGCTGGCCGCATCGAGGCACTGGTTCGCAGCGGCGAGCTTCGCAGTGGTAGCCGCCTGCCCCCTGAACCCAAACTCGCGGCCATGCTGCACGTCAGTCGAGGCTCCCTGCGCGAAGCTTTGAAGGGTCTGGTGTTTCTCCGACTCGTAAGAGCCCGCCCGGGAGACGGCACCTATATCCAGCCATCGCTCAGCGGAGTCATCAGCCGCCACTTCAAGTGGATGCTGCTACTACAGGAGCTTAAGTACCTTGAGCTTCTGGAGTTGCGGCAGATCCTGGAGCCGGCGGCCGCGGCTCTGGCGGCGCGTCGTGCCACCAAGGATGACATTGAAAAAATGCAGGAAGCTCTCGCGGGCATGCGCTCGGGGTTTCACAATCCCGAACGCTTCATGGTCAATGAGATCGCCTTCCACGAGTGCATTCTTCAAGCCGCCAAGAACGTGGCCATTCTGACGACCATGCGCATGATGTACGACGCGATGGCCGAAGGACGCCGACGTGTGCTCCCACTTGTGGATGATCTCAAGCGCAACTTCGACCGCCACGAGCGCATTTTCAACCTAATCCAGAAGCGCGACGTTCAAGGTGCCCGGTTGGAAGTGCTTGAAGATTTGCGTTACGCCGAGGCCCTCCTGCGTCGAGATATGGAATCGCAGGACAAGCTTCGCCAGGAACTCGAACACACCCCGAAGAATTCGAAAAAGGCCCGTGTTACACGCCGCGGCAAGACGCGGCGTTAGAAGCTAATTCAGGTTTGGCTTTGCTCCGAAGGGGGGATTATACCGATGAATCATTTTCGTGCAGTTCGTTATCTGTTTCCCGCAATCGTATGCCTTTGCACTCTCTTACTCTGGCACTCTCCCGCGTATGCGCAATATGACACCGGAAGCATCGTGGGCACCGTCCACGATGCGACCGGTGCCGTTGTTTCCGGCGCAACCGTAAAAGTCACCAACACGAAAACGAGTCGCGTGTACGAATTGACCTCAACCGACGTCGGCACTTTCGAGGTAAACGGCCTCCCGGCAAGCGTATTTACGGTGGAAACCAGCAAGGCCGGGTTCAAAACCGAGCGCGTTGAAAACATTCTCCTCTACGCCACCGACCGCCGAGAGGTAAACGTGAAACTCGCCGTCGGTGCCGCGAGTGAACAGGTCACCGTCATGGCGGACAGCTTTACCGTCAACACTCAATCGAGTGACTTGGGCGCTTCAATCGACTCCAGATCAGTCTCCAATCTTCCCCTCAACGGGCGCGACTTCACCGCCTTGCTCGCGCTCGTCCCCGGCTCCGTAACCACGGGCGGATTCGGACGGAACAGCCTCGGTGGGTTTGAAACCACATTTGCCGGCGTCAATGTCCTTCTCGATGGCTCGGATGCCACGCGCATCGACGTCAACGCGGTCAGCACACAATTAGGCCGCCAGGAATCGCGCATCAGCCGCGCCAGCATCGACAGCATTCAGGAATTCAAGGTGCTTTCTTCTACCTACTCCGCCGAGTATGGCCGCTCAGCCGGGGATATCGTGAACGTCATCACCAAGTCCGGCGGCAACACCATTCACGGCTCGGCCTTCGATTATTTCCGCAATGACGCGATGGACACAAAGAACTACTTTGCAACTTTGCCCACCCCGCTGCGCCTCAATCAGTTTGGCGGCAACGTAAGCGGCCCGATCGTCAAAAACAAGCTCTTCTATTTCGTAAACTACGAAGGCGTTCGCCAAATTATCACCGTGCCGGTATTCCTTATCCCGGTAATGACCCAGGCAGAGCGCACGAATCTTTCTGCGGCCATGCAGCCGGTGATGGCTACCGTCCCGTTTCCAAGCGTGCCGGGACCCGTCATTTTCGCGGGGGCCGGGCCAGGGGGTGCGGATATCGTTCGCAACGACCTGGGCTACTTCAACGGAAACGAGCGCAACACCCTGCGTGAGGATACCGGCTCTGTCAAAATCGACTACAACGCGTCGGAAAAGGACACCTTCGCCGTACGTTTCAACGTTGCGGACTCCTTCACCAGCACGCAATACGGCATCGCCACCGGGCAAATCTCTCCCTCTACCAGCCGCAATTTCCTGCTGAAAGGCACGTGGAACCACACCCTAAGCGCAAACTTGCTCAACGAATTTGGCATCGCCTTCAACCGCCCGCAAACCAATTCTCTCGGTGGTGGAGACGGCTTCCCCTCCTTCATATGCTCTACGTTCTGGGGCTGCGGACCAGCAACGGATTTCGGAACGACGCCGGGTCCGGCGCTCTTCTCGAGCCTGCGTCCTCAACACTCGCTGCAATTCCTGGACACTCTGACTTGGGTGAAGGGCAAACACACGATTAAAGCGGGTTTCGATATCCGCCACGCCGTCACTCACGACACTTTGCAACCCCAGGAATTCCTGGCGTTCGACGGCATCACCCTCTTCGAACAGGCCCAGGCTCTGCAACTCAGCACTCTCGGCTACAACGAGGTTGGCGTGCAGAATACGAACTACGACTTCTTCGTCCAGGACGATATCCGCCTGACGCCTAAGTTCACCTTGAATCTCGGTCTGCGTTATGAATACAACACCGTCTTGCAGGGCGATCTGATCGGCAATTTCAATATCGCCACCCTGACTCTGGATCCCATTGGCAAGCCCCTTTACAACCCGGATCGCAATAATTTCGGTCCGCGCGTTGGCTTTGCCTGGGATCCGTTCGGCCGCGGAAAGACGGTGGTGCGTGGAGGCTTCGGCGTCTTCTACAGCCCAATGCTCACCGGTGCTGCTCTCGGGCTCGCCAGCAATTACCAGCAGAGCTTCAACTTCAACTTCTTTGATCTATTGTTCGGCAGGCCTGGATAAGAACATCCGCGACACATATTCCCTTCACTGGAGCCTTGGTTTACAGCATGAGATTTTAAAAGATACGATTCTTGAAACCGCTTACGTGGGCAACCGCGGCGTGAAAGGTCCCGCCGGAGCGGCTTACGCGGGAGAAGAACTGAATCTTTCTCCCTTCGGTGGCCCCAACCAGCTCCCCGGGAATTTCGGGCAAGTCCGCCGATTCGGCAATTTCATCAATTCCAATTACGAATCGCTGCAAGTCAGCCTGCGCCGCCGTGTCTCCAAAGGCGTGACCTTCGACGCGAACTACACCTATGCGCATGAAACCGACGACGCCGTGAACATCCTCACCGAGGCTTACCAGAACTCGCACAACCCCAAGCTCGATTACGCCAGCGGCGACATTGACGTTCGCCACAACTTCACGCTCGGTGCCGTCTGGGACATTCCGGTCGCTTCTTCCCTGCCCAGGCGTTTGGCCGAAGAATTCGTCCCAACTTGACGGGTCAACCTATAAAGTTGCCCGACTCTAACACTCCGGGCAACGCTGCGCACAGGCAAATTAATCCGGGTGCATTCACTCCCCCCCCAAGCGGCCAATACGGTGATGTAGGCCGAAATACTGGCCGTGGCCCCGGCTTCACCCAGTGGGACATGTCCTTCGCCAAGACTACCTCGATCAACGAACGGCTATCCGTCCAATTCCGCGGCGAACTGTTCAACATTCTCAACCACCCCAACTTTGCAAATCCCGATGGTAATCTCTCCGATTCAAACTTCGGGATCAGCACGTCCACCATCGCCAATCACGTCGGCACTGGCACTTCCCGGC